>Ga0265298_10000611_pt1 | contig 52857 bp, 54 predicted proteins | sample AusTroGonzalo_MG_3_FD_193486 | JGI IMG/M metagenome (GOLD analysis project Ga0265298, IMG submission 193486) | Bovine rumen microbial communities from tropical cattle in Woodstock, Queensland, Australia - Gonzalo_01 | ecosystem: Host-associated > Mammals > Digestive system > Stomach > Rumen ...
ATGAATGAATGTAATGCATGACCAAACTCATGGAACTCAGTAGTAATGTTGGTAACATTCTGCAAAGCAGGAGTGTCGCCACTTGGAGGAGTAAGACTTGCACAATTCACTACGATAGGAATCACACGTTTGCCGTCCTTATAATAAGAACCGCGGAAACTAGTACACCAAGCACCAGCACCCTTGCCATCGCGTGGGAAATAGTCGCTATAGAAGAGGGCCAACAGAGAACCATCCTTGTCGCGTACCTCAAACACCTTGGTGTCTTCCTGGTACTTAGGCAGGTCGGTACGCTCGGTAAAGGTCAAACCATAGAGTTTGTTAGCTACATAGAAGATACCCTGCTGCACATTATAGATTTCCAGATAAGGACGAACCTCATTGTCATCGATGTTAAACTTGGCCTTTTTGGCTTTTTCCAGGTAATACATATAGTCCCAAGCTTCTGGCTCGAAGTTCTTGCCTTCTTTCTTGATTTCTGCACGGATATCAGCTAACTCTTCATTGGCTTTCTTTACTGCAGGCTCCCAAATCTGGTCGAGCAGGTTATATACATTTTCGCTGGTCTTTGCCATACGCTCATCCAAAGCGTATGAAGCGTAATCCTTATAGCCCAAGAGCTTTGCCTTCTCAAGACGCAGTTTGAGAATCTTTACAGACACTTCGTTATTGTCCCACTCATTACCCTGATTGCCACGATTGTAGTAAGCGTCATATACCTTCTTACGCAGATCGCGATTGTTGCAATAATAAATCACAGGGTTGCAGCTTGCACGCTGCATGTTGAACATCCACTTGCCTTCCTGGCCATTAGCTTTCGCCATTTCGGCTGCACGGTCAATATTCTCCTGTGACAAACCATCGAGGTCTTCCAGCTTGTCAACCGTAACGAAGGTGTTATTAGTCTCGTGCAACAGGTTTTGACTGAACTGAAGTTGTGCCATAGAAAGTTCGTTGTTCAGTTTAGCCAACTGCTCTTTCTTTTCTGCATCGAGTTCAGCACCGTTGCGAACGAAACGCTTGTAATAGTTCTCAATCATCTTCAACTGTTCCTTGTCATAAGCTACACCGCTTTCGTTTTCATAAACCTGCTTAATGCGCTGGAACAGTTTATCGTTCAACATAGTGAAGTTGCTTAACTCAGAGGTGAGTGGAGAAATCTCCTTCTGCAAGTCGCGATATTCCTGATTGGAGTTGCTGCTTGACAATGGACCAAACACATTTCTAACTCTTTCAAGCAGTTCGCCTGCATTATCAAGTGCTAAGATAGTGTTTTCGAAAGTAGGAGCTTCAGTGTTTTCTGCAATTGCCTGAATCTCTTTCTTCTGTTCTTCTATACCTTTAAGCATAGCCTCACGAATCTGCGAAGTAGTGATTTCGCTGAAAGGAGGAATTTCATATTCAGTGCCGTATTGCTCGGCAAAGAATGGATTGGTAGTGGTTTTCTCACTTGTGCATCCTGCCAGCAAAAGCGTAGCAACTGATGCCATCAATAATTGTTTTTTCATTTTATTTGACTATTAAACATTTAATATGTGTGATATTTGGCCCCAAAATTAGCAAAGTGGTTTTTTATGTGCAAATGTTTTCTCATATTTCGTGCGAAAAGACTATATTTGTACCCAAATATAGGAAACAATGACTGAACAAGAACAGATAATAGCTTTGCGCGAGGAGTTGCATCAGCACAACTATAATTATTATGTACTGAATGCGCCAGTGATTAGCGATAAGGAGTTTGACGACAAGATGCGACTGCTGCAAGACCTGGAGAAGCTGCATCCCGAGATGGTTGACCCCAATTCGCCTACGATGCGCGTGGGCAGCGACCTGAGCAAGGATTTCAAACAGGTGCGGCACCAATATCCCATGCTGTCGCTGGGCAATACCTATTCAGAAGGCGAAGTAACCGATTTCTATAATCGTGTATGTGAATTGCTTGGTAGTGAGGATTTTGAGATCTGTTGCGAACTAAAGTTTGATGGTACGTCGATTTCGTTGATATATGAGGACGGCAAACTGTTGCAGGCAGTAACACGAGGCGATGGCGAGAAGGGCGACGATGTGACGGATAACGTGAAAACCATCAGGAGTATTCCATTGGTGCTGCATGGTGATTATCCTCAGCGCTTCGAGATTAGGGGAGAGATATTGATGCCTTGGGTGGTGTTTGAAGAACTGAACCGTGAGCGTGAGGCGAGGGAGGAACCCCTGTTTGCTAACCCGCGCAATGCAGCTTCCGGTACGCTGAAACTGCAAAACTCATCGATTGTGGCTTCTCGCAAACTGGATGCCTACCTCTACTACCTTTTAGGCGAGCAAGTGCCTTGTGACGGGCATTATGAGAATATGCAGAAAGCAGCCTCTTGGGGCTTTAAGATATCAGAGCATATGCGTAAGGTAAAAACCTTGCAAGAGGTGTTCGACTTTATCAACTATTGGGACGTAGAACGTAAGAATTTACCCGTTGCCACCGATGGTATCGTATTGAAGGTGAATAGTCAGCGACAGCAACGACACTTGGGATTTACTGCTAAGTCGCCACGTTGGGCAATAGCTTATAAGTTCCAGGCTGAAAGAGCGTTAACAAGATTAAATCAAGTAACGTTTCAAGTGGGAAGAACTGGAGTTATTACGCCTGTAGCCAACCTCGACCCAGTACAGCTGTCTGGTACCATCGTGAAACGAGCCTCCCTACACAACGCCGATATCATCGAAGGACTTGACCTGCATATTGGGGATATGGTGTATGTAGAAAAGGGTGGGGAGATTATCCCCAAGATTACGGGCGTGGATATGGACTCAAGGGGCTTTATGCTGGGCGATAAGGTGAAATTCATCAGCCGTTGTCCGGAATGTGGCACGCCTTTGGTGCGCTTTGAGGGCGAAGCAGCCCATTATTGTCCGAACGATGCAGGATGTGCGCCACAGATCAAGGGCAAAATCGAGCACTTTATCAGTCGCAAGGCGATGGCCATAGATGGCTTGGGACCTGAGACGGTGGATATGTTCTATCAAATAGGCTTGGTGCATAATGTAGCCGACTTATATTCTTTGAGGGCACTTGACATCAGGGGCTTGGACCGTATGGGCGACAAATCGGCTGTAAGGATTGTACACGGAATAGCCGATAGCAAGCAGGTGCCTTTTGAACGGGTGCTGTTTGCTTTGGGCATCCGCTTTGTGGGCGAGACGGCTGCCAAGAAACTGGCGAAGGCTTTTGGCAGTATCGAGGCGTTGGAAGTAGCCACGAAAGAGCAGCTGATGGAGGTGGATGAGATAGGCGAGAAGATAGCCCAGAGTGTGCTGACCTACTTTGCTTTGCCTGCCAATATCGAACTGATTAACCGACTGAAAGAAGCGGGCTTGCAGATGGAACGACAAGCAGAGGACGAGGGTGAATACTCTGATAAACTGGCTGGATTGTCGATTGTAATCAGTGGCGTGTTTAGTCATCACTCACGTGAGGAATACAAGGATATGATCGAGAAGCACGGAGGCAAGAACGTTGGCAGCATATCAGCCAAAACCAGCTTTGTGCTGGCAGGCGAAAATATGGGACCAGCCAAGTTAGAGAAAGCACAAAAATTGGGCATAAAGATAATAAATGAAGACGATTTTCTGCAAATGCTATTATAATTTGCAAATCTATTACTATCTTTGCAACGAAATTACGAAATTATAGTGTTTTTATGATACAAACTACCTTAAGAGGATTGGGCGTGGCATTGATTACGCCTTTCAAACAGGATGACAGTGTTGACTATGCTGCTTTGCTGCGTATGGTCGACTACCTGGTTCTGAACAACGTTGATTTCCTCTGTGTGCTAGGCACTACGGCAGAAACTCCTACATTGACAGACTACGAAAAAGAAAAGGTAAAAGCAACCGTGATAGAACGTGTGAATGGCCGTGTGCCTATCTTGTTAGGTGTGGGAGGCAATAACACACGTGGCGTAACCGATGCGCTGAAGAACGGCAATTATAATGGGGTGGACGCCATCCTTTCAGTGGTACCTTACTACAACAAACCTTCACAAGAAGGCATCTATCAACATTACAAAGCCATATCCGAATCTACCGAGTTGCCTTTGGTGCTGTACAATGTGCCAGGAAGAACGGGCACGAACATGACGGCAGAGACCACGCTGCGCATTGCCAACGATTTCAAGAATGTGATAGCTGTGAAAGAGGCTTCCGGCAATATGACGCAGATTGACGATATTATCAAGAACCGCCCTGAGGGCTTCAATGTAATCTCTGGTGATGACGGCATTACCTATCCGTTGATTACGATGGGTGCTGTGGGTGTTATATCAGTTATCGGCAACGCTTTTCCTCGTGAGTTTGGCCGTATGACACGCTTGGCGCTGCAAGGCGATTACGCTAATGCTTTGACGATTCACCATAAATTTACGGAATTGTTTAAGTTGTTGTTTGTGGACGGCAATCCTGCTGGTGTAAAGGCGATGCTGCATGCGATGGGTATGATTGAGAACAAATTGCGCTTGCCGTTGGTTCCAACACGAATCACCACCTTCGAAGCTATGCGAAAGATTTTAAGTGAGCTGAATATTAGATGTTAAATCAGTTGAATATAAATTGTTAGCATATAAAGAAGAGAGGCCGGGATTTCCCGACCTCTCTTTCTTTATAGTGAATAAATCAATAAGTCATCATTGGAGGCAATTCCTTTGCCTGCTCAATCATCTTAATGATTTCCTTCAAAACAGGAACACGGCGAACGAGTTTCTTCTGGTTGTTGATCTCAAGCACCTTTGCAGCCAGATTCTCTGCATTACGGTTTCTCAATTCCTTCACGGTATCAACGCCAGCAGCTTCCAGCAGTTCAGAGAACTGAGGACCTACGCCCTTGATACGGAACAGATCAGCGTGGTTTGTCCATTTCAAGATCAAACTGTCAGCGATACCAGTTTCTTCTGCCAAAGCCTTGCGGCCAGCAGGAGCTGCACACTTCTGTAACAATTCTTCGGGTTTAGTAATACCTGCAGCAATCAGCTTCTCTGCATAAACATCACCAACACCCTCAATGTCGATAATTTTGTAAGCCATAGTAGAAGTTTTTTATTAAGGTTAATAATAGGAAATATTCCTGTTAATCGCCTCAAATATATATCTTTTTTTAAATATAAAAAAATATATTCAACACTTTTTTTTATTTTAACTCAAAAATTTTGACGTTTCTGAATTGCAGTGGACCGCCTTCGCTCTGCAATGCGATGTAACCCTGTTCGAACTCACCGTCGGCTTCATTCTGCACAACACCGTTAATCTTGAAAGTCATGTGTTTACCCACACACTCGATGTCGGCTTCGTTCCATTCGCCAAATGGTTTCTCTGAAGGACTCTCGGCAATGCGAGCCTTGATGCCAAATTCTCCACGCTGAATGGCACCTTCTACCTTGTATCCACCAAGACCTACCACCATTCCGGCATTGCCTTCAGCCAATTGGCACTCAGCACCAGCAGGCCAGATCTTGTCGCCTGGTTGTACACGCTGGAAGCATCCGCTGTTCTTGGTGGCCTTGTCATCTACCCAGCGCCATTCCACATGCAGGCGATAATTACCAAACTGACGGTTGGTGCGCATATAGCCAAAAGGATTACCCAGTACGTTGATAACACCATCCTTCACGGTGAACACTTCCTCAGGCTTCACATCGCTGGTAGGGTCGGTAAAGAGCGTCCAGCCGTTGAGGTTACGGCCATTGAACAATGCAATCTCTGTAGGGATAAGTTCAGGAGCAGGAGCGCCTTGTGCAGGCTTGATTTCCTTTACCCAAACGTTCTTGAACTCCAGCGGACCGCCCTCGCTCTGCAAAGCGATAAAGCCTTCGGTGAGGTCTGTTTCTGCCTCGTTCACCACCTTACCATTCAGGGTAACGGTAATCTTGTTGCCTACAGCCTTCACCACCATATCGTTCCATTCGCCAGCAGGTTTTTCCAAACCCTCTTCCTGAATACGAAGCACGCGCTGTGGTCCTCCAGGAGCTTCCACCTTATTGGCCACGCTACCCATCAAATCACCTATGCTGCCAACTTTCAGCTGTACCTCGATGTCAGTGGGCCACGTCTTGTCACCCTCTTGGGCACGCTGGAAGAAACCGCTGTTGGAACCCTTGCCGTCAGTCCAACGGAACTCAGCATGTGCCTCATAGTCGGCATACTTCTTAACGGTACGCATATAGCCGTAAGGCATACCAGTTATACTGATAACACCGTCCTTTACTGAGAACACATCCTCAGGTTTCGCATCGCTCAAAGGGTCAACCACGAGCACCCAACCATCCAAGTTCTGTCCGTTGAACAAAACTTCCTTGTTGTCACCGCAAGAGGTGAACAGAGCTGCCAGCATAGCAGCTGCAAAGAATAACTTTTTCATACACTTAAAACATTTAATCATTTATCTTGTTTTTCATTAAATCTCACAAAACCTGTATCTGTATTATCTGACTGTTCCTCATTCTGACTTTCAGCAGCCTTAGTATTCTTGTCTTTTTTACTGCGCCAGAAGAACAAATCTTTCCATTTGTCAAAGTCCTTTTTGAAAATCACACCCAGTCCTTGTGTGGTAGGATTGGTACGCACAAAATAGCGGTCGTTGGTCTGGTTGTAGGCTTTCAGACGTATTCCGCCCGACTCGTTGACGAGCAGCTGTGCGTCGAAATCGCCCACGAAGTTGGTATTCGACATACGGTTTTCGCGATAGCCGAAGTTACCGTTAATCAGCAAACGGTTGTTCAGCAACTGACCTGATAAGATGCCCTCCACCTCCAAGTCGTCCCATCCATTCTGTCCGGTACTCAGGTTGGTGCCGAAATTCCACTTGTTGCTGTTGATGACATTCGACAGCGCGTTGTTCAATTGTCCTGAGAGGGTAGAAGACACCACGCTACTCATTACATTTGAATTTTGGGATATGTTGACATAATCAGGCGTATAGAACTTACCAATGCTAAGCAGATAAAGAATCTGCATATTCATCTGTTCCTCGGTAGGGATATAGTTCTGCACCAACGACTGCACTTCATCGCTCTCCTGCGGCAGTTCGAGACCCAGCTTCAACTCAGGTTGCGTCATATTGCCTGTGATGTCCAGCAGACAGTTCACCTTTACGGATGTCTGGTTGACAAACGAACTGGCGTTGGGGATAAGGTCATTCAGTGAAGCCGAGTTCACTGTGTATTTGGCGTGCCAGTCAAGTTGGGCATCCAACGGATCACCGTTGAAAATCATCGAACTGCCTTCCTGCAGCTGTAGGTCTTTACGGATAATCTCCTGCATACTGAGCTTATAAACACCCTTGTCCATCGTGTAGGTGCCATATATATTGAAATCGCCCTTATTGTAATAGTTGGCACGCAAAGAGCCCGTACCCGTAAAACTAATGTTATCGCCCACAACAGGATCCATGATGATGCGGAAAGTAGCATCAGGCGTCACATCCGCCAGGATGTTCAGATAGGTATCCATCGTATGCTCTTCCTCTTCTAACTGCTCTCTTTGCATCACTCTCTCAAAGTCGGTTTTGGGAATAGAGTCGAGGATGGCACGACGCGGTGTCTTGTCGTGATAGGTCACAAACTGACTGCCTGTAGCTGTGGTAATACCATCTTTGATATAGTTGAACGTAGTGTTGTGGTTGGTGCTAATGGCGGCATCAATACGCAAGCCATTATCCTCGTTGCCGTAGATATGGGCGTTGCCTGTTCCATACACTGTTCCGTAGAACGGATAATCGGCTGACGACTGTGTGTTGAGTACCAGCATGTTGTTCATGTCAAACCTCAAGTCGAAACGCACATCCGAGAAATTTTTCCAGTTTATATATCCATTCAAACGACCGTCATGATCGCCCGAGTGGTCAGTCATGTGAGCATTGCTGAAGGTAATGCCGTCCTGCTTTACCACAATGCTGTCGCGCAATACAAAGTTGGTGTTCAGCATACCGATCTTGATACTGGCCAGCGCATCCACTTTCTTGTCGGCTTCCACATTCAAAGCCTTGAACTTGCCAAAGAAGTGAATATCGCCCCAAACACGCCCATTGAAATCAGGCGTCACACCACCCAGGAAATGCTGCAGGAAGCGCAGGTTGGTGCCTTTGGCATCCACCATCAAATCGAGCGACGAAGTAGGCTTGATGGGATACACATAACCCTCCACATGACTGTGTGCAATGCTGTCTTCCTGAATATCGCCCTTGATCCAGAGACCCTCTTTCTCGTGGTGCCACTCGCCATGAAAATCCAGATCGCCGATGCGGTAGCCCTCAGTACCGAAGTCCTTGACCATAAGGTCAGAATAGAGGAACGGCTCTTTCAGCACACCCACCGCATAAGATTTTCCGGTAGCATCGCCGTCGAATGATACACCTTGGTCAAGTATGTCGAAGATGTAGGTCAGCTGCATGTCGCTCATATCGATAAACACCGTATCTTCATGAGATTCCGAGATGTCGCCGTCAATCTTCAGGAACCTGTTGTCAGCCTGTGTCACCAAGAAATCATCCACATGAAAACGCTTGCCCTCAATGGTTACCTGCGAGCGATGGATACTCCACAAAGTATCATTGATAATCACATCCGACGGGTTGATGTCAATCTTGGCTTTCAGGGGCAATAACTCATCAGCCAAAGCCTCGTCGTGTGCGGTGGGTTGCAGGAAACTAACCCAAGTAGAAAGTTGCCCGCTATAAGTACGTTCGCCCTTGTTGCCCCAGTTCATCAAGGCATACACACTGTCGTTGCGAGCAGAGATATCAGCCACATAGTTCATGTCATCCTCCACATCACGGTCGCTTATCCTTGCGCTTACGTGGAACTGATCGGAAGTCGTCTCCGCCAGCAATACGCCCGATTCCAGGAACTTGTCGTCATACATAAGCCTGGGGAAGAAACCCTCGATGCGCATCTTACGCTCCTTGTCGTTAAAGAACCCCCTCAGGGTAGAAGGCGTATAGATCGTCAGCGGAATCTGCAACAAGGCAGAGATAAATTCGGTATTGTCCAAACGCAGGTCGAAGGTGAAGTTATTTTCCGACTCCTTGATGCTCTTGTAATTGAACAGAGAAGGCACATAACGGTCGATGACGGCCATCACGCTGTTGGGCAAGGTGCGGTAGGAATAGTCGCCCTCAATATTTCCCTGAAGGAAGTTGGAGGTGAAGGTGAGTTTCTTGGAATCATCGTCCCGCGGTACAGCCGCCACCTTGAAATTATCGAGATAATATGCCCTTTCAGGTGTGGTGTATCGCATGTCGTTGATGTTCAACTCACCAATCATTTCGTCAATCGATTTGCCTACGAAGTTGGCTTTGATATTGAGCGACAATTCACTGTCTTGGTAATTCTCAGTCAGATGCAGTGGATTGGGGCGGAAATGCTCAATGTCAGCGTTGAAATTAAACTCAGGGATGCGCGCCAGCATGTTCAGCGTACCCACCATCTTGACATACGCATTGTCGTCGTTCAGCTCTATGGTTCCATTATAGCCCGCATTCTGCTGCTCCCCGTCCAGGATGATGTTATGATACGTATAACCCCGATACGACAAAGAATCGATGGCGCCCTTGACAAGTATCTTAGCATGTCCTTTTCGTGGATGTGTGCCATTCAAGTCGAGTCTGAATGATATGTCACCCAACTCCTCGTTATCCAACAAACTGCCCAACGAGAAACCAGCTGTGTGCAGATTGCCGACATAGCCGAACGTGCCTTTTTCATTGTCCGACCTCAGTTGCATGTTCCCTTGGAAAGAGCCTAAGTCGGTTCGCAGTTTTCCATGCGTCACCATGTGACTGAGCGGACCCGATATGTCCCCATTGAAGTGGATGTTTCCCAGGTTCTTGACCGCATCAGGCAGTTCGTCGAAATTGTTCGAGAGGTTGCGCATCAGGAAAGCCAAACCTTCATGGTCGGCATATACATCGCTGAGTTGTCCCCTGATAGTCGCACCTTCAGGGTGAGAAATACCTTGAATATCAGCATTTCCGTCAATACCAATATGGTTGCCGTCGATTTTGAGGATAGGCAAATGCAAGTCGTTCACCGTCCCCTCTGCCAATATTTCCACCAATATCTTATCCCTGAAAGACTTGAGATTAGGCACAAAAGCAGCAATATCCTGTAGGGTGATGTCGGAAGGCTTGAGGTGCACCGAGAAATGGGCGTTATCAGCAAAATTATTCAAGGCATCAATGTTGTCATATCTCACATTGATGGTATCAATCAGCAACGTCGTGTTAGGCAATTGGATGTCGAAGTTGTCAATCACCGTAAGCTGTTCGTTGCTCACAATCCTGAAGTCAAACCTTTTCAGGGTGAAGCCCGAATTAGCCTCCTCTACACTCATCTGTTTGATAGATGCATTCAGCGTGTCGCTACGCAAAGCCTTGAGCGACAAATTGGCGCGCAGGTTGTTCAGGTGCAGGTGATTTGGGTTAAATCTGCCTTTTTTCTCAGCCTCAGAAAGCACGTCGTAGGTAACGTTTCCTCTTCTTACCATCAGCGAATTGATGCGCAGGTCGATACGCGAAGGCTCCTCACTGTCCGACGACAAAGCGTCAATGATAAACTGGAAATTGGGCTTGGCATCAGGCGTTTCCTTGTTCAGCCGCGCATTGAATCCAAACAGCTGGGCACTGCTGATGTCAATCTTCCCATCCAACAAGGGGGTGATGGCATAGGCGGCAGACACACGTGCCACCGACAGCATCTCAGTGCCTTGCTCGTCGTTTAAGCGCACATCCTCCAAGATAATGTGATTCAGGAAACCCAGGTTGATGTTGCCAATAGACACCTCCGTTCCGAAGAGCTTCGACAACTCGTTGCTGGCCAAAGAAGATACTTCCCGCTGAATAATGGGGATGTTCAACGCGAGGATGATGCCGATATAGCTTGCCAGCAAGATAACGGCAAGGGTCTGTATGGCTCTTTTAAGTATCTTCAGTATGCTTTTTATTAATTTATTGAACAAAATTACTCATTTTAATGAAATGATTGCTACTTTATCACTAATTTTGTACCGCAAAACGAAAAAATAGCTATGAGTACAATTATTTTAGGCATAGAATCATCGTGTGACGACACCTCTGCGGCCATTATAAAAGACGGTTATCTGCTTTCCAACGTAGTGGCCAGTCAGGCAGTACACGAGTCATACGGAGGGGTGGTGCCAGAATTGGCTTCAAGGGCACACCAACAAAACATCGTACCAGTGGTGCATGAGGCATTGAAAAGGGCAGGAGTCAGCAAGGAAGAACTGAGTGCCATTGCCTTTACCAGAGGTCCGGGCTTGATGGGATCATTGTTGGTAGGCGTGTCTTTTGCGAAAGGCTTAGCTTGTTCGTTGCGCATTCCATTGATAGATGTCAATCACTTGACAGGACATGTGTTAGCCAACTTCATTAAAGTAGAAGGAGAGGAGTATGACCCACCAAAGTTTCCATTCTTATGCTTGTTGGTTTCTGGCGGAAACTCACAGATTGTTTTGGTGAAAGCCTATAATGATATGGAGATCCTGGGGCAGACCATCGATGATGCAGCAGGAGAGGCCATCGACAAATGTTCGAAGGTGATGGGCTTGGGTTATCCTGGTGGTCCTATCATCGACAAACTGGCTCGTCAGGGCAATCCTAAAGCATTCACTTTCAGTAAGCCACACATTCCAGGGTTGGATTATAGTTTTAGTGGGTTAAAGACTTCATTCTTATATTCTTTGAAGGAGTGGCTGAAAGAGGATCCCGACTTTATTGAGCATCACAAGACCGACTTGGCCGCTTCGTTGGAAGCCACCATTGTGGATATCCTGATGGACAAGCTCCGTAAGGCAGCCAAGCAATACAAGATCAAGGAAGTGGCTTTAGCTGGAGGTGTTTCTGCCAATAACGGATTGCGTAATGCATTCAGAGATCATGCCCAACGTTTCGGTTGGAAGATCTATATTCCCAAGTTCAGCTACACCACCGACAATGCAGCCATGATAGCCATCACAGGCTATTACAAGTACCAAGACAAAGAGTTTTGTCCTATCGATGCCCCTGCCTATTCAAGGGTTAGCTTGTAAAATTTAGGGGATGCTAACGCCCGGTTCACGAGGAGCTGCAAGATTTATGCAGTGATGAAATACTCTACAAGAAGGTGGAGGTGGAGGCGTACCTCCTGTAGCCTGGTCAAGATCCTCTTCACTCAGTTCCTGCTTCATCACCACTTGGTCATCATGGCCTAAGCCAGTGATGGAAACCTTCTTCACGTTGTCGTTCAGCTCAACCCTGAGCATACGCTTTTCTTTTTTCTCTTCCATATTACAATAGCTTTTTTAGTTGTATATACCATTTTTGATGGTTCCTGATTTTTAGTTTTCAGCCGTAAACATACAAAAATTTTCTGAAAAGTCTGTCATAATTCCTCTTTTTTTTACAGCAGAGTAGCGAGGGCATTGTTGATTTACTTAAATATAGCCCCATGCACGAGGTCGTGCTCATGGCAGTCAGTGCTGCGGTCATAATTGAGATGGCGAACTGAATCACCGTCTTCCAGAATAATCAATCAGCATTTTTTGCATATTATTAAAAATATCTATAACTTGTACCGCGATTTGGGACAAAGGTCCCCTTCCTTTGTAGTCAATTTACAAAAAATCAAGTTATGATAGGAGCAATTATAGGAGATATTGTTGGTAGCAGATGGGAGTTTAACTCCACCAATGACTATGATTTCAAGTGGCTGTCGAGTGACAACGACTTCACAGACGACACTATCTGTACGATAGCTGTGGCAGATGCCCTATTGCATGATTCAAAAGACTTTGGCAAGTATATCCATGAGTGGTGCCGTAAATACCCTAATCCTACGGGCAGTTATGGTGGCAGGTTTGCCCAATGGGTTCATAGCGACAATCCCCAGCCTTATGGTAGCTTTGGCAATGGATCAGCTATGAGAGTGAGCCCTGTGGCACATTGGTTCGACGATGAAGCCCCGGTGCTTGATGCAGCTAAGGCAACAGCACTCCCCACTCATAATCATCCAGAAGGCATCAAGGGTGCTCAGACGGTAGCATTGGCAATATTCAAAGCGCTTTGCTATAACAGAGCCAGTTATCAGGACGCTCCGATGCACATAGACGAAATACTCAAAGCCTGTGTGGAGTTCTCTGGCTACGACATCAACATGCCCAAAGCATCTGTGGAGAATAAGTTTGACGAGACCTGTCAGGGTACTGTACCTGTAGCATTGAAGATTATCAGTATGGCAGCTAATTTTGAAGATGCCATACGAATGGCTGTAAGCTTGGGTGCCGATGCCGATACACTGGGAGCTATCGTTGGCAGCATTGCCGAAGCCATCTGGGGCATACCATTAGAGATGAGGATGGACTTTAAGTATTTGTTGCCAGTAGATATGCACAGAGTTATAATTGATTTCCGAAAAAAGCGCCCAAGTTCCTTCAAGCCCTTGATTGACACCTGTTATGCACTCAATGATTTTTGCAATGTTTGTTGGGATGTTTATTACGATATAGATGAAGATGCATACGATGAGGAGATAAAGAAGGTGCTAGACAGGAATGAGCAAAGGCGCATGATAATGAAGGAAAGAGCGAAAGCAAGGGAGAATTGGTAACAGAGAATAATATGGCATACACTTATAAATATCCAAGACCAGCAGTAACGGCAGATTGCGTGGTGATGACCAACGAAGCAACGCCCAAGGTTTTGCTAATACAGAGAGGCAGCGAACCCTTCAAGGGTTGCTGGGCCTTCCCAGGAGGTTTTATGAATATGGACGAGACCACAGAGCAGTGTGCCGTGCGTGAGTTGGAAGAAGAGACAGGTTTGAAGGTTAACAACCTCCATCAGATAGGAGCCTACTCAAAAGTTGATAGAGATCCTCGAGGAAGGACAGTAACCGTAGCCTACCTTGCTATCATCGATGCCCCTCTTGAAGTAAAAGGCCTAGATGATGCATCAGAAGCAAAATGGTTTTCTATTAACGCCCTTCCTCCTCTGGCTTTTGATCATAATGAGATTATGGCTGATGCAATCGTTCTCTTTACCCAACGATTACTTTCAGTTTGAACTATTCGGGTTTTCCGAACTGTTCAACTGTCAAGTATTCCTTGACGGTTGCACCCAAAAAAGACGAGCAAATGTTTGGTAGTTGGAAATAAAAGCGTACTTTTGTGGTTGATATATTAATTGTTAAACCTTTTAATTCATTCATGACATATGAATATAAAAGAACACTTAGATTTAATGTGCACTGTTACATTGACATACGATGAGAATAATGCACTGGCAAGAAAGAAACTTGCAGCATTACTTAAAACAGGTTTATTCATAGATGTTTCAGAAGAGAATAAGCCAGATGAAGTACAAGCATATAAAGAAGAAAGAGATGCTTTCTTAGCTTCATCCAAGAAAAGTATGTCACATGTAATATCCCGCAATCTATGAAATACCATCAAAGAGACGTCGTGGAAGTCAACTTCCTCTTTCCAGACGGTACATTAAAAGTGCATCCTGCCATCATTATTTCCAACGATCAATTACAAGAAGATGAAGACGGTTTGGTTTATCTGGTACTGATTTCATCAAATACTACAATAAATCCGCAGTATTCCTATCCGTTGAGCAACAATATGCTGATATCACATTCGTTTGATAAGCCTTGTAGTGTAAAATGTCAGATAATAGCAGGCTACACTGATAGGGATATTTATCGTCGTTTGGGTGCAATTAAAGAGATTTATTTCAACGAAATAGTCGACAAGGTAATTACTTCTGTTTTTTGAAGTATGGTTAGATAAAGCAACGCCCCCGCTGATTAGCGAGGGCGTTTGTCTTACATAAAGATAGGACCATGTCCCATGCACGAGGTTGTGCTCATGGCAGTCAGTGCTGCGGTCATAATTGAGATGGCGAACTGAATCACCGTCTTCCAGAAATTCTTGTTTTTCATAGTACTTTAAAGTTTAGGTTAGTTACTGGCTCTTCGCCTTATGGATGTGCCGGCAGCTGACTGCGAGCAGATATGCTGCCTACACACATCCATTTCGGCTCTCGAGCTTTAGATAATGTTTAATTCTCCATTATGCATTGGCTACGCCCAATTCTGTCACGACTCGGCATAGTTCAAGCAAGCTTGCCTCTGCCCTCGCTGCTCCAGAATGTTCTCCATTATGCATTAAATTTGCATGTCGTCGCCACCATCGCCGCCGTCACCGCCGTTGCCTCCGGTGTTACCGCCAGTGTTGCCACCAGTGTTACCACCTGTATTGGTGCCAGAGCCTGAGTTAGAGCCACCACTTTCACCACCAGCGCGAGTGATAGCCACTGCGGTAGAGATAGGGGTGAGGGTTTGCATCTTCTTCAGCTTGCCGTTCACGCTTACCTCCTGGGTATCCACGATGTTGCGGAGTTCCAGAGAGCATGACTCCTTGAATGCCTTGCCGCTGATGTTGTCCAGCTTCGAGGTGTCAGGCAGGAATCGGATGTGGATTGCTTCCACGATGTCGTTAGGGTTCAGGCCGTCCATTGCTGCGATGCTGCTTACGCCTGCATCTTTCTTCACCTGGGCGGTGGGGTAGAAGGTACCCAGTCCGTCGAGCTGCACAGGCACACCCTGTGAAACCAGTTCAGGAAGACATTCGGTAATCTTGATCAACACAGCTTCGAGAACATCACGTCCGAACATGCTGCCATGATCCGTCATATGCTTTGCGAAGCCTCGCAATGAGAGGGTTTTCTGTACATCTACCTCAGGGTAGTACTTGCCGTAGCCGGCGTTTCCAGTGATTTTGTTTTGGCGCAAATTGATGCCCAAAGCGATTTTTTCTTTTGCCATAATAGTTAAAGTTTAGTTGTAAATGTTTTTGTGACGAAATACTTCGAGTCGTCGCTTCTCGCTGCAATCAAGAGTACTTTGCTTTGCCAACGCCTTGGCCTTCGGCTGATGTCTCAGCTCTGTTTCTTAATCACAGTACAAAGGTAGTAATAATATTTTATATTACCAAATAATATAATAAAAAAGATGCATTAAAAGGTGATTTTTTTCTATCCACGGCCATAATCCCCCTCGCTGGAAAAACTTGCATATTCCTTATAAATATGCAATGCCGCTGGGGCGCATTTTTAGTCCCTAGAAGCCCTCATTTCGTTTACTAGTACTAAACGGTGGGTTTACTAGTAGTAAGCCGCCCGTTTACTAGTAGTAAGCATCAGGGTTACTTCTGGCCCTGTTTTGGGGACAATTTCAAACCATGTTGTATATACGGTATATTTATGAGTTTTTTTATCTGGGTAGAGTATAGTATTGGTGCATCGGTGCATCGGTGCATCGATGCATCTTGATTTTGTATTGTAATGCAGAAACAACCAAGAATTCAGTCTATATATTTATATATATTATATATAATATAATATATATAAATATATAGAAATTAACTCACACCCTTTTAGGACTAATATGAAAACACCAAATGCACCGATGCACCGATGCACCGTTGCACCGATAATAGCATTTTTATTATTTATCCTTTGATTGTTCTTTTATTTCCGTCCTCAACGCAAAATCTCACCCTTTTCTGAAAAATAAATCAACTTTCATAGTAGTTATGTCAAAATAAACCGTACCTTTGCGCCAATCTTTACGATAAGAATGGCAGAGCGCCATCTTAACTTACTTACCGAGACCACTTGGCAAATACGTTTCGAGAATCGCTCATCTTTTTTTAGAGGTAAGTATAGTATAAATTTTAAATTGGAAAGCGAGGAAAATATGCATTAATTTTAGATACCATTTGGTGCATTAAGATACAATTTTTATCTTTGCACAAAGACATACTAATTAGGGTAGAGCACGAAGCTTATCGGATTCTCTCCAACTCCAAAACGATAATCCCAGCAAGCCGAAGCTACCGACTCACACTCATCGAAGGTGTGAGCACTGGTAGTTACGACAAGCTGGAAAATGGGAGTTGGAGAGTTGTTGTTTCTACTGGTGCCGCCCTCCTTCTTTTTAATAACGGATTCATTCATCCCTTTATAAAAAATATTGTGAAAAATAACAAGGAAAAAGAAGATTACCTGCAAGGAATCATTGCCCAACTAAATGAAAGAATCAAGTACCTTGAAGGCGAATTAGCACACGAGAAGAATATAATAATGGTACATAACCGCTACTTGGAAGCTTGGGTAAAAAAGAAGAATGATGTAAATATCAATGTGAATGGCGGATCACCAGAGAATAAGCCTGTATCAGAAGCAAAAGAGCTGCATCATGAAAACCCAGTTATCACTGTCATAGAAGAACTTTTCCATTTTATCCATCCATCAATTGATAGCACAGAAGAATGGGCAATTCACAGCGAGGTGAAACGCTTGGTTACTCGTAACGGCATTCAAGAGATATGCAATTATCTTTTCCAAATGGCTAAAAATAATAAGATCTTGCTGCCTCAAAGTCCGCTTGTAGCGTACCAAGAACTGGTAAGAATGGGAATGCCCAATAAAGACGGTTTCAATGAAAAGACATTCCAGAAGTATTATATGAGATAAGCACTCAGGTCTCATCATTGTTTAAAGCATCAGATTTTTTTCTGGTGCTTTTTTTATGCTCTCCGCAGAGATATTCAGAGATATTTAGAGATATTCGGAGATATTCAGAGATATTTAGAGATAATCAGAGATATTCAGAGACGGGCAATCCCAAATCCATTATTCCCCCAAAATTCCAATCTACCTTTGCCAACGAATCAATGATTCATCGGCGAAAACAGGCTGCGTCTCAGCATAGCTCAAGCAAGCTTGGCTCTGCATTCGACTTGCACTGTTTTTGTCATCATCGCAAGGCAAAAAAGCCAAGCGGTGACGCTCCTTGACATATTGCTACAGAAACAAGATAATCTAAAAACGATGGCCAGCCCTGCCAAAGAAACCTGTTGGTTTCCGAGGCGGGACAATCACTCAAGTAGCTCTGTCGTGAGACAGGGCTGCTTTTCCTATTAAAATTATTCACCTTATTAATACATTAAGAAATTATGAATGAATTGATTAAAAAAGAACAGCGAATGACGTCGCTGGAAATTGCTGAAATGACAGGCAAGAACCATTTTGACCTTATGCGTGCCATCAGGAAAATGGAAGAAACCTGGGAGATAGTCAACGGATGCAAATTTGCATTGGTTAATTATCGTGATGCTAAGGGCGAAAGTCGCCCATGTTACTCTCTCACCAAAACCGAGTGCCTTTACATCGCCACCAAGTTTAACGACGAGGCGCGCGCACGACTGGTTTTGCGTTGGGAACAATTAGAGAAGGAGCGCATACAGCAAGGAGCCGTGCGCCACTTGCTCGTAAGCGATGCCGATGTTATGACAGAAGCGGAACGCATTGTTACCAACACTTTGGTAAACAGTAACCGCAATGCCGACGGATGTATCACCATGAAAGAGATTGCCGCACAATACGGCATGGATGTAAAAGACATGAACTCGTTTCTTGTCGATCGTGGCATCCAGAAATGGATGCGAGGCCAATACCGCCTCACTGCCAACTATGAAGGGCGCGGACTTGCAGAAGACCGCCTCTTTATCTACTACTCCAAAGAGGGCAAGCAGAAAAAGCAAACCTATTTGGTTTGGACACAAAAGGGTGCTGATTTTATCAACAGCCTTTTATAATGGCTAATATCCCATAGCTGCTCCCCACGAAGAGGGGAGCTGTCCGAAGGACTGAGGGGTCCATTATCCATTATTAATTATCCATTAACTAACCGAGTCGAAGATGAGCGAAGAAAGGTATCCGGATGTAATTGAGCTCAAACTAAAACTTTGCTTTTCGGATGCTCATTAAAACGATTCGTAATATGAAAAAGAAAACAACAATCGAAGCTGAAGGCCTGATGTCCTTCGGCGAATTAGAGAACGGTCTTAAGACCATGGACTTTACCAGTCTAAGTGATGTCAAGATGGAAGAATGCACGGCAAACTTCAAGGTCAAATCCATGCGTGACGGTAATGTGTATATGACACAGATACCCAGACGCCCACGAAATCATTCCCTGTTCAGGGATGATAACGCCTCCCTGTCGCTAGGCAGAAACGGAAAGTTCTATTTCGTATTCACATTGCCTGAAGAAATGATTGACGATCTGCCCGCAGAACTGATACGCCAGGCAAGTGCTATCGCCCAGAAGGTGAAGAAAGACCTGAAAATGAGTGTTAAACGTATAAAAAAATAAAGACTTATGGAGAAGATTGTAACTATCATTGCGGTAGGCGCATACGCTGAGCGCCAGTACCAGAAGCAGGACGGAACTACTGAATATTTCAAGAGCCGTGGCTTAGTAATGAAACAGGGTGGCGACACCTTCTATGGAGAAATGACAGGCGATTTCGCCTCGAAGAATCGCGAGACGCAGTTTCAGGAAGGTGTTCTCTATCAAGTTCGTGGCAATTGGCGTCATCGTACATGGGGCGACAATAACGACCGCCACGAGAACATGTTTTACATTAGTGATATTCAGGTATTATAATTCAGTGACTCTATGATGATAGAAACTGACATACATTTCTGCAGCGTATAGAAAATCGGGAAAGTTTTCCGTATAAAAGCGCAAACTGTCTGAGCGTAGCGAGTTTTTGCGGTTTAGGAAAACGTGAGTGATTTTTAGTGGAAGAAATTCAGTCAGTTTTATCATCAAGAGTAAAAAACACAAAGAAAATGTTTGGAGCACAAAGAAGATTTTTTAATCCGACGATACCAGTAGATGAACAAATGTTCTACGAACTGGTAAGAGACAAAGAAAGCAATGCCCTGATTGACGGTTACCGTCAATCAGGCGATGCCGAACTAAAGAGAAAATTGCCTGCCTTTATCTTCCAGGCCACCTTTGACGAAACCCCATCCAAGAAAGGCAAGTTAGGTGCTTGGCGAAAGCAAGCTGCTACAAGATTGACTGGCTTGGTGGTACTGGGCATTGACCATGTTGAAAACCCTATAGACCTTTGGTCTAGAATGGAGAATGGAGAATTGAGAATGGATAATGATTTGCGTTCTCGTATTCTGTTATCTTATGTAACGCCAAGTGGGAAAGGCTTGAAGATTGTTTTCAAGGCCAACACGGAGTGGGGTAACCTTGCAGATAATCAAATAGAAATGGCCAAGCTTTTAGGCGTTGAAGCTGATGAAAGTGGCAAGGATGCAAGTCGCATGGCTTTCGTCTGCAAAGAAGAAGACATCCTTTTTATTAACCAAGAATTATTTACGTATGAAAACAAAGAATTTGCTGAGAAATACAATGATCAGTACCGCAATGGTAATAGTAACCCTACTCATCCTGCCCCTGTGGCCCATCAGGAAGTTAGACAAGTGCCTGCAGAAAACAGGGCGCTGGCTGCTGAGCAAGTGGCGGAGCTGAAGTATCATGGCGTGCCTTATAGCACCATCATCGATGCTTGGCTGGATGGCAAGAAAGTGGAACAAGGCGACAGGCACCGCACATCGTTATGCCTTGCCGACCATCTGCGCTACATCACCGACAACGATGCAACTCTCATTGAAGCCATCCTGCGTCAAGTGCCTTTTGTGGCGGAAATCGTGCAGGAACGCAATGAGGATGTGGCTAGTACTGTGAAGAGTGCGATGGATTATAAGCTGTATAAGAACATGCCGAAGAGGTTGATGGATGCACTTGCAAAAGCAGGTGTTGCTGATGCAGTATCTCTATCCGCAGGGAATAATTCTCAATTGTCAAATGTCCAATCTCAATTCTCCATTGAAGAGAAATTGTGGCTCTGGGGTAAGGAAATAGAAGCTTTGTTTCCACACTTTCCCTTGCTGAAGGATGTCACCAAAGGCTTGAAACCTAACCAGTTTACAGCAGCATTGTTTGTAGCTGGCTCCTTGTTGATGACCTTGATGACGCGCTGTACTTACAGGTTTTATCATCGCCCAGAGGAGTTGCGAAGACTAAATTCCTCAGTAATCATTGAAGGTGATCCAGCTTGTGGCAAAAGTTTTGCCACAAGGCTCTTCAAGCTGCTGTCAAAGCCAATAGTTGAAGCCGACAAAGAGGGCAAGAAAGCTATCAATGCCTATCGAGAGTTGATGAAGACCAAAGGGGCTAACAAGGAGAAACCCAACAAGCCCAAAGTGGTGGTTAGGATTCACCCAGCGAGAACCTCTAACGCTCAGTTTATCCAAGACATGGTAAACTCAGTTGAGGTGGTGGATGGTGAAGAAATGCAGTTGCACATGCTGACTTTCGATACTGAGTTGGACAATACCCTGAACATCCAAAAGGGTGGTTCATGGATTGACAAAATCTCTCTCGAACTCAAGGCTTTCCACAACGAAGAAGATGGTCAGGCATATAGCAATGTTGATTCAGTACTACAAGATTTCATAGTAACCTGGAACTACATCTATACTGGTACACCATTGGCCTTGAAGAAGAAAGTCAATGAACGCAACTTCGGTTCTGGTTTGGCAACCCGTCTGACTTGCATCCCTTTGCCTAGTACCAATTTTGAGATGCTGACTCGTGAAACTACCGTTGATTACGAAAGCGATGAACGTTTGAAGGAGTGGGCATATAAGTTGGATAGGACCAAAGGCGAACTCTCTTTGCAGAAGATCGTCGACGCCTTGTTTGAGTGGACGGAGCGCCGTATGGCGGATGCCGCCTACAACGAATCGAAAGCCGATGAGATGCTGCTGAAACGCTGTGCCTATCATGGAGTCAACTTTGCTGCACCATTCATTATGATGCGTCACTGGAACGAGTTGAAGAAAGACGGCGACTTCTGGTGTGGCGAGTTCGATACCGACGAAACCGACTGGCGTTTGGTGGAGCTGATTGTCAATATCCAGTATGCTTGTCAGAAGCACTATTTTGGAGCTATGGCCGAGAAGTACTTTGACGACAAACTGCGAGATGCAGCGGTAAACCACCAGCGTCAGCAAAAGACCGTTGATGCCTTCAATCGCTTACCTGATGTGTTTACAATTGACGATATTATGAGATGTTTTAACCATGAACGAGAAAGTTCTGCGAGATCAACCGTTTATCGATTGATAGCTGATAATAAGGCCGAGGTAAGTCGCAAGATTCCTGAGAATGGTAAGACAAAGACGATTTATCGTAAAATGATTAACAGTATCGTTTCATAACGTTGCATGTTGCAAGTTGCATTTTAATTTTTTGAATTTTATGTTAGACAGAACCAAGAACCTCTCCGAGCACTTTTCGCTCGGAGAGTTGACCAAGACCAGTTTTAAGACTGACGATAACAACGAGCCACCACTGGAGGTGGTGGAGAACCTGATTGACCTCTGCGAGAATTGGTTAGAGGAGTTGCGCTTCAACTATAACACCATTTATGTGTTGAACAGTATTGAAGACTACTACACCTCAAAGGACGTAGAGCCGTTAGTCATTAACCAGGGCTTTAGATCCTATCAAGTGATGTTGGCGATGAAGGAAGCAGGGTTAAATCCCAGTCCTACCTCCAACCACATGAGAGGTTGTGCGGTAGATATCCGCTGTGCAGGCGTGGAGCAAGCCATCAGGTATATGTGTTTGCTGCTCGATATTGCCGACCAGAAACATCAAGACTTTGATGAACTTTTCCTTGAGAAGCGAGGCACTGTCTATTGGCTGCACTTTGCTGCCAAGCCAAGTGATAACCGTAGAAAGATTGGGTTTATACTAAAGTGATAAGTTATCCCCGCCAGCGGCGGGGGTAACTTTGCCCTAATGACAATAGGCGAAAGATTGGGTTTATAAGCTAGAGAAATGTTATGTCGTTGAGTGCTGCTCAAGCGTGGGTGGCACTCTTTTTTATTGGCAAATGCTTGTTTCTTTGATTGGGAGGAATTATCTTTGCAGTTAAACTCTTAATTTCATATACTATGAAAACAGAAGATAAGAACAAGCGATTTGTAAAAATCGAAATCGAAGACGATGTGAAGCGTCTGACCATCACTGGGCAAGACGAACATGACCAAGTGGTGATGAGGCAAGAACTCAGCGATGACGAGTTGGATGGTGTGGCAGGAGGTGAAAGCTATGAGGATTATCAAGATTTTTATAATAATAACACTCCTTGTGCATTTGACTGCCCTTTCCATGATTTTGATTTTAGCCGTCCATGATGAACGCCTCACGCCCAACTGTATATCTACACTACCCAATAATGAGTTGCTTCGGCAACTCTTTTTTTATATAAAAAGACAGCTACCTTCACAGGCGGCTGTCTAATAATTCATTCATAACAATGCTCCAACTATGAAATTTGGAACGGCACAAAGGTACGCTTTTATTTCCAACTACCAAATATTTCCTCTACTTTTTTATGAAAATCACTAAAATTCTATTGTTTTATTCAAAATAGTTCGTATATTTGCAGTGTCAGAAATGACTATCCGGGCAGAATCCCGAGAGGGCAAGACTATATCGACACTACCCAATAAAGAGTTGCTTCGGCAACTCTTTATTTATATAAAAAGAAAGCCACCTTCACAGGCAGCAATCTCCAATCTAATATTTTTATGTTCAAACAATTAATTTCTACCCCAGCCATGAATATGGGATAGAAACGCTGCAAAGGTACGACAATATTTTGTATCTCCAAATAATATCTCCACTTTTTTATGAAAATCACTAAAATTCTATTGTTTATAAAGAAACAATAATTATATTTGTAGGTTATAATCATTATGTTTTCAATTATGGCATTTGAATCGACCTTTAAGGCAATAGATAATACCCTGCATCATGATGATGGATGCAGCACCGCACTGGATTATGTGGAGCAGTCAAGTTGGGTGCTTTTCTTGAAGTACTTTGACGACTTGGAAGAAACTCGTGAACAAGCAGCTGAGTTGGAAGAAGAGACCTACGAGCGCATTATCAGTGGAGATTATCAGTGGAATCAATGGGCAATGCCACTTGACGAAAATGGCAAATACGACACAAAGAGGGCTTTGGTGGGTGATGACCTGATAGAGTTTGTGAACCTCAAATTGTTCCCTTACTTGCAGAACTTTACCCAGAAATATGAGCCTGATACCATAGAATACAAGGTAGGCATCATCTTTACCAATATCAAGAACAAGATTTCGAGCGGTTATAACCTGCGTGATGTGATAGAACGCATCGACGAACTGAAGTTCCAGACGGCAGAAAACCGCCACGAGATGACGCAGATTTACGAAGATCGCTTGCGTCAGATGGGTAATGCTGGTCGTAATGGTGGCGAGTATTACACACCTCGACCTTTGATTCGTACAATCGTAAAGAGCGTACAACCCCAGATAGGCGAAACCGTTTATGACGGTGCCTGTGGTAGTGCCGGCTTCCTCTGCGAAGCCTACACCTATATGCACCAGCGTGTCACCAATGCAGCGCAAGAAGAAACCTTGCAAACCAAGACTTTCTTCGGCAAGGAACTTAAAGGTTTGGCATATATCATCGCCATGATGAACATGATATTGCATGGGGTACAGTCGCCTAACATTATACGCACCAATACGCTGACAGAGAACTTGGCGAATATCACTCCTTCTGAGCAGAAGCATGTTATCCTGGCCAATCCGCCTTTCGGTGGCTCCGAGCGTGAGGAGGTGCAGCAAAACTTCCCTATCAAGAGTAGCGAAACCGCCTATATGTTTATGCAACATTTCATGCGAATGTTGAAGGCTGGTGGTCGTGCAGGCATTGTTATCAAGAACACTTTCCTGAGCAATGGTGATGCCAAGCTATTGCGCAAGAAACTCTTGGAGGAGTGCAACCTGCATACCATCCTCGACTTGCCCAGTGGTGTGTTTACTGGTGCTGGTGTAAAGACGGTGGTGCTGTTCTTTACGAAGGGTGAGCCTACTGAAAAGATTTGGTATTACCAACTCGATAAGCACTTTACCAAGACACAACCTTTGACGGAAGCCGACTTGGAAGACTTCTTGCAATTGCAGCAAACCAAAGCTGATAGTGAAAACTCATGGACACTGGATGTGGCCTCTTTGGGTGAGGACTATGACCTTAGTGTGAAGAACCCTCATAAAGTAGAGGAGGTGGACGAGCGCACTCCAGCTGAGATACACCAGTCGTTGGTAGCACTTAACGATAGGGCCAATGCCATCTTGAATGAACTCTACGATTTGATTAAGGAGGAAGAGGCATGAAACCTGGGTGGACATATAAGAAGCTGGGGGAGGTAGCAGAAGTTCAGAATGGCTTTGCATTTAACTCTAAACTCTTTAATGAAAATGGAGAAGGGAATCCTTTGATAAGGATTAGAGATATTAAAAGAAATTGTACCTATACTTATACGACTGAAAATTGTCCAAAAGAATTCCATGTTGAAAATGGAGATTTGTTAATAGGAATGGATGGTGATTTCAATGTCTGTATGTGGGAAGGTGGTCATGCTTTTTTGAATCAACGAGTATGTCATATTGTTCCATCCAACAAAGTTTTATCTCGATTTTTATATTATCTTCTTCCTTTCCCCTTAAAACTTATCAATGACAAAACAACATTTGCTACAGTAAAGCATCTTTCATCTAAGCAGGTTTGTAATATACTTACACCTGTCCCATCTATTTTTGAACAGCACCGTATAGTAGAGCGTCTCGATGCCGCCTTTGCCCAAATTGACGAGCTGAAAGCAAATGCAGAGAAGCAGGTGAATGAGGCTCGTGCCCTCTTTCAGCGTGCCCTTACGGAGGCAATGGAGCCAAAAGAGGGGTGGGAGGAGAAAACATTGAAAGATGTGTCAACAATAGTAGGTGATTATGGGCTTTCGATATCATCAAAACCTTTTGATGGTGTTAGATATCTTCGAATAACAGATATTACCGATTGGGGTGATCTTAATGATGATATAGTTTCCGCTAATGTTGATAGCGACAAGAAACAACAAGAATTAGAAGAGGGCGATATTTTGTTTGCAAGAACAGGGGCAACGGTTGGTAAAACATTAGTTTATAAGAAAGAATTTGGAGAGTGTTTGTTTGCAGGGTACTTAATAAGATATCGTTTAGATAAGAACAAAATTTCTCCTAGATTTATGTACTATGTTACTCATTCAAAGAAGTATTATGATTGGGTATTCGTAAATCAGGAAGCAGCTGCACAACCAAATATTAGTGCAAAGAAATATAATCTTCTTCCTGTTAATTATCCCCCTCTCTCCGAGCAGCACCGCATTGTTGCTCGTCTCGATGCCCTTTCTGCTCGAGTAAGAGAATTAGAGGAAATACAGAAGAATGTCATCACAGAATGTGATAACATGAAGCAAGCGATATTAAGACAAGTTTTTGAATAGAACAAAGATATGAACGAATCGGATACCAGATTACATAAGATTGACCCACAGCTAAAGGCCGTTGGGTGGGGTGTGACAGAAGGCAGTCGCATCACCACCGAATACACCTTTACGAAAGGCAAGGTCAGTAAGACACAAAAGGGCAAGCCTAAGCGTGCCGACTATGTGCTTGTTTATCGTGGAGTGAAATTGGCCATTGTGGAAGCCAAGAGCGACGAGCTGAGCTATGCTGAGGGTGTGCCTCAGGCAAAAGAGTATGCCGATATGCTGGGTATCCGATTCACCTATGCTACCAACGGCAACGATATCTACGAAATGGATCGTCAAAGCAATGACGAGCATTTCATAACCGCTTTTCCATCACCTAAAGAGTTGTGGAATCGTGTATATGGAACAGCCAACGAGTGGCGAGACAAACTGAACGAACAACCATTCTACAGCGATGGTGTGAAGCAGCCTCGCTACTATCAGGAGTTGGCGGTAAGAAAGGCATTAGAGGGAATCGCTAAGGGTGAGAGACGCATCTTGCTTACTCTTGCCACAGGCACAGGCAAAACCTTCATCGCTTTTCAAATTGCGTGGAAACTGTTTGAGGCTCGCTGGAACCTGAAACAGACGGGCACAAGACCGAGGATTCTTTTCTTGGCAGATAGGAATGTACTGGCTAACCAGGCAATGGTTGACTTTGGTGGTTTCAAGCGAGATGCGATGGTGCGTATCAAACCAGGCAGTGTAGCCAAGAATGGTGAGGTGCCTACCAATGGTAGTATCTTCTTTACCATCTTCCAGACATTTATGTGTGGTCCAGATGACTCGCCTTATTTTGGTCAGTATCCTAAAGATTTCTTCGACTTGGTGATTATCGACGAGTGTCATCGAGGTGGTGCTAAGGATGAAAGTAATTGGCGAGGCATCTTGGAGTATTTTGAACCTGCGGTACAAATTGGCTTGACAGCTACGCCTCGTGTTGACCAGAATGTAAATACCTATACATATTTTACTTATCACGCATACGAGTATTCGTTGAAACAAGGCATTGAAGATGGTTTCTTGACACCTTTCCGTCATATCAATATGAAGAGCAATATCGACGAGTATATGTATTCGCCCGATGATGAGGTAGTGAGCGGTGAAGTGGAAAGTGGCAAGATATATACCGAAGCCGACTTCTACAATGGCAATATCAAGATTCGTCAGAGGGATGAGGCGAGAGTAAAAGAGTTCTTAGCTGGAATGGGGGAAACTGAAAAAGGCATAGTGTTCTGCGCTACCCAAGCCCATGCGGCGGAGGTGAGGGATATGATTAACGCCCAACGCAAGAAGAAAGGTTACTGCGAGCGAGTGACGGCTAACGATGGGGAAGTGGGAGAGACTTTCTTGGAAGAGTTCAAGAACAACGAGAAGACTATTCCCACCATATTGACCACCTCAGAGAAACTATCTACTGGCGTGGATGCCAAGAATGTGCGCCATATCGTGCTGATGCGTCCTGTAAACTCCATCATTGAATTCAAACAGATTATAGGTCGTGGTACTCGCATTTACGAAGACAAGTTTTTCTTTACTATCTGGGACTTTGTGCGCGCTTATGAGCGCTATTCAGACCCCAGCTGGGACGGTGAGCCTGTTTGTCCGAAATGTGGCAATAACCCTTGCACTTGCGAGAAAAAGCCAAGGCCTTATTCTGAAAGAAAAGAACCAAGAGATCTAAAGGATGTACATGATGATGGAGGAGGTGAGGTATATGGCCAGAAAGAAATCTTGGAAATCAAGCTTTCTGATGGTAGAACTCGCAGGATAAAATTTGTGAGTGATGTGATGTTCTGGGGTTCCGACGGCAAGCCTGTCAGCACCCAGCAGTTTATCGAGGAGATGTTTGGTCGCTTACCTGATTTCTTCTCATCGAGCGATGACCTGCATCACATTTGGGCAGACCCCGATACACGAGAGGCATTGCTGGATAAGTTGGAAGAAGCTGGCTATGGCAAGGAGGTTTTGAAAGACATTCGTACCATTATCGATGCTGAAAACAGTGACCTGATGGATGTGCTGGAATACATTGCTTATGCAACTACACCAATAGAGCGTAGGGTACGTGCCGAGCGCATCAAGGACTATGAACAAACCCTCAATGAAGCACAGAAGCAGTTTGTGGAATATTTGGTAAATGCTTATATCCAATCTGGTGTAGAGGAACTGCGCAAGGACAAACTAAAGACTTTGCTGGAGCTGAAGTTTGGCTCTGTAACAGAGGGTATATCTATCCTTGGTGGCACACCTATTGCCCGCAAAACCTTCAAGGATTTCCAGTATCATTTGTATGCAGGGTAAATATTAACGTATTTTTGTGCATTGAATCATAGTTAATAGTGCTTTGGGCGAAGAATTTATGTGGGACTGATTATTCATATCATTACGAGCAGGAGAACTAAAGATAAAGGAGTGGAAAAAGCAATATGTGGACGATATTGTGTGTTAGTTTGGCGATACTTGTTGTGGTTTCTTTATTCGAGAAAAGAACAAGGAAATATGGGATAGGGATTTGCATCCTTATAGCTCTCTTTTTCTTTATTTTTGGCGTAGTAACTTTATTTACTACATAAAAGGGCATGAATTACATCTTGCAAAAACATGGATTATGAAATATCTAAACCAGTTTCACAAAGAGGCTTTGGAGAGGAAACTCCAGAAAATCGCCAAATCAATGAAAACGCCGATGAAATCCGAAGATGCTGCCAATTATATGAAGCGCAACTTCGAGTTGACCAAAATTATGTAATGTATCATGGGAACAGGAAAAGTATATAAATGTAAAGATTGTGGGCATGAGTGGTTCGTGCCTACGGGTGAAGAAAATTTGTGGGATTGAGTTTTTTTGCTTATATTTGTAGTCGGAATTATTAAATATTAAATATTCAATATTATGAAAGAGGTGAATAATGACAAGCGTGTGTTGCAGGTGGAGATTGACAACAACGTGAAGAAGGTGGCTATCACTGGCGTAGATGCTAATGATAACGTAGTTATGAAGCAAGAACTGAATGAGAATGATCTGGATCAGGCTTCTGGTGGGTACGGAGGAGCTAGACCTTTTTTGTGCAGAGCTAAGGCGGGCTGTAGCTTTGTATGATATTGGCAGATAGCGCTTGGTTTTGAGATATGGAGAGTGTCCAGAGAAAACTGGGGAAGCTGCTTATTAACAAAGGTCTGACGGTATCGACCGCAGAGAGTTGTACGGGTGGGGGAATCGCTGCCCGACTGACTTCTGTGGCTGGCAGTTCGGCCTATGTGAGAGGGGGCATCGTGTCTTATCAGAATGATGTAAAGGAGGATTTACTGGGCGTTCATCCTGCTACAATAAATAAATATGGTGTGGTGAGCGAGGAGACTGTAATAGAGATGGTGAAAGGGGCGATGAAATCGCTGAAAACGGATTGTGCAATGGCTACCACCGGAATTGCTGGTCCTGGAGGTGAAGAACCAGGCAAACCTGTGGGTACGATCTGGATTGCTGCTGCATGGGGCGACAGGATGGTGACGATGCGACAGGATGGCGATGAGGGTAGGCGCAAAAACATTGAAAGGGCTATAAAAAATGCGCTGAAAATGCTCTCAGAATTGCTGGATAAATAAAAAATGAAAGAAATTCGAGAATTATTTACCTAAAAACTTGGTGGATAAGAAAAAAAGTAGTTACTTTGCAGCCTGTTTGGTGAAACCATCAAAATTCGCTAATTAAAAAGATAAGATAAAATGTCAAAGATTTGTCAAATTACTGGAAAGAAAGCCATGATTGGCAACAATGTTTCACACTCAAAGAGAAGAACTAAGAGAACATTTGATGTGAACTTGTTTACTAAGAAGTTCTACTATGTAGAGCAGGACTGCTGGATTAGCCTGAAGCTGTGTGCTAACGGTTTGAGAACAATCAACAAGATGGGCCTGGACGCTGCTTTGAAGCAGGCTGTTGAGAAGGGCTATTGCGATTGGAAGGAAATTAAAGTGATTGGTTAACATTTAAAGGAGAAAAGAAGTTATGGCAAAGAAATCTAAAGGCGATAGAGTGCAGGTGATCCTTGAATGCACTGAGATGAAGGACAGCGGTCTGCCCGGTACTTCTCGCTACATCACTACTAAGAATAAGAAAAACACTCCTGAGAGACTGGAACTGAAGAAGTACAATCCTATTCTCAAGAGAATGACAGTTCATAAGGAAATTAAATAATAATAGTTTACTACTATGGCAAAGAAAACAGTCGCTACATTGCAGACAGGCTCAAAAGAGGGTCGCGCATATGCTAAGGTTATCAAGATGGTGAAGTCACCTAAGACTGGTGCCTATATCTTTGATGAGCAGATGGTACAGAACGAGAAGGTGCAGGATTTCTTCAAGAAATAAATAACTGAACTTCTTTTTACTTATAAATATATAAAGAGCTTCCTTACACAGACAGTAAGGAGGCTTTTTTATTGCTTATTTGGAACTATTTCTATATCTTTGCATCGTTTTAAATGATGAATTATGGGATTTTTCGGATTATTCTCTAAGGAGAAGAAAGAGACTTTAGACAAGGGCTTGCAGAAAACCAAAGAGAGTGTGTTTGGCAAGCTGGCACGTGCCGTTGCTGGTAAATCGAAGGTGGATGATGAGGTGCTGGACAACCTGGAGGAGGTGCTGGTTACTTCTGACGTGGGCGTTGAAACTACGTTGAAAATCATCGAGCGCATTGAACAGCGTGTGGCACAGGACAAATATATGAATACTTCTGAACTGAATGGTATTCTGAGGTCGGAGATATCTGCCTTACTGATAGAAAACAATACGGATGATGTGGACGACTTCGAGGCGCCTCTCAAAGCGAAACCTTATGTAATTATGGTGGTGGGCGTGAATGGTGTGGGTAAGACTACTACCATTGGCAAGATAGCTTATCAGTTCAAGAAGGCTGGCAAGAAGGTGTATCTGGGCGCTGCCGATACCTTCAGGGCTGCCGCTATAGAACAGCTTCAGATATGGGGCGAACGTGTGGGGGTGCCTGTTGTTAAACAACAGATGGGCTCTGACCCTGCTTCTGTGGCGTATGACACCCTGAGCTCGGCTGTTTCGAATGATGCCGATGTGGTGATTATTGATACGGCTGGCCGACTGCACAACAAGATTGGCTTGATGAACGAGCTGACCAAGATTAAGAACGTGATGAAGAAGGTGGTGCCTGATGCGCCGCAAGAGGTGCTGCTGGTGCTGGACGGATCTACCGGACAAAATGCCTTTGAACAGGCTAAGCAGTTTACAAAGGCTACCGAAGTAACGGCTATGGCGGTTACTAAGCTGGACGGTACGGCCAAAGGTGGTGTGGTGATCGGCATTTCTGACCAATTCAAGATTCCTGTAAAATACATTGGATTGGGCGAGGGAATGGAAGATCTGCAAATATTCCGAAGAGACGAGTTTGTGGATTCTCTGTTTAATATTTAGATTCATGAAAAAGAAAGCTTTTATTGAAGGTTTGGTCATCGGACTGGCGTGTGGTGCTTTTGCTGCCTGCCTGTTCTTTCTGTTATAATAATCATTGAAAACAATAGATATCATATCACTAGGCTGCTCGAAGAATCTGGTGGACTCTGAGCGCTTGATGGGTATGTTGCGGGCTTCTGGCTTTCATCCTAATCATGACCCAGCAACGCCTAAGGCTAAGATAGCTGTTATCAATACCTGTGGCTTTATTGGCGATGCCAAAGAGGAGTCTATCAATGTGATTCTGGATTTCGTGCAAGCTAAGCAGGAGGGGAGGCTTTCTAAGCTATATGTAATGGGTTGTTTGTCACAAAGATACAGGGAGGAACTTAAACAAGAGATTCCAGAGGTGGATAAGTTCTATGGCAAGTTCGACTGGACGGGCTTGCTGCAGGATTTAGGGGCTGCCGAGCGTAAAGAGCTCTATGGCGAGCGTATGCTTACTACGCCAAAACATTATGCTTATCTCAAGATCTCGGAAGGTTGCGACAGACATTGTTCTTATTGCGCCATTCCTATCATTACGGGCGCGCATCATTCCCGTCCGATGGAAGAGATATTGGCAGAGGTGAAGAATATGGTGGCGCAGGGCGTAAAGGAGTTTCAAATCATTGCTCAGGAACTTACCTATTATGGCATCGACCTCTATGGGAAACAGATGATTGCCGAATTGGTGGACAAGATAGCGCAAGTGCCTGGGGTGGAGTGGATAAGGCTTCATTATGCTTATCCTGCTCATTTCCCCACCGAACTGCTTGCTGTGATGCACAAGCACGCTAATGTATGTCGCTATCTCGACATTGCCTTGCAGCACATCAGCGACCACATGCTGGACATGATGCATCGTCATGTAACGAAGGCTGAGACCTATCAGCTGATCGAGACGATACGGAAAGAGGTGCCTGGGATTCATATTCGTACGACGCTCATGGTGGGACATCCTGGTGAAACAGAGGCCGATTTCGAAGAACTGAAGCAGTTTGTGCGGGATATGAGATTTGAAAGGATGGGGGCCTTTGCTTATTCGGAGGAAGAGGGTACTTATGCGGCTACTCATTACGAAGATGCTATTCCGCAAGAGGTGAAGCAACAGCGACTGGATGAACTTATGGACATTCAAAAAGAGATTTCCGCCGAACTGAACCAGGATAAGGTGGGACAGGTGCTGAAAGTAATCATTGATCGCGAAGAAAACGACTATTTTGTGGGGCGCACTGAATTTGACTCGCCTGAAGTGGATCCCGAAGTGCTGATTGAAAAGGCGGGAAAAACGCTTCAAATTGGTGATTTTTACCAAGTAAAGATTATTTCTGCCGAAGATTATGACCTTTTTGGTCAAATTCTGTGATTTTTTTGTCAATAATCTTTCATTTTATCGAAGAATTCTGTAATTTCACACTCGGAAAATAGTAATTTCTTAATTTCTGAGTACCGTGAATAACAAAGAATTTATTGCTGAATTGTCGCGTAGAAGTGAACAGTCAACAAGGGATGTTGGTGATATGATTTTCACTTTGACGCAAATTATGACTGAAAAATGGCAGGACAACGATAGTATTGCCATTCAGAACTTTGGTGCGTTCGAAATCAGGAAGAAATCGGAACGCATTTCTGTCAATCCAGTTTCCAAGCAACGTCTGCTGGTACCCCCAAAAATCGTGCTTACTTTTAGACCAAGTACTATGTTGAAAGATAAATTCAAATAAAAAACGATGAACGAAAAACTAAACATACAGAATCTCTCAGACGAATTTGCTGAAAGCTACGGCATCAACAAGAAAGATGCTGAAGCTTTTGTAAAAGAATTCTTTTCTGTAATAGAAGAGGGACTTGAGAAAGATAAATACGTCAAGATAAAGGGGCTGGGTACCTTCAAGCTGATTGAAGTGGACAGCCGTGAGAGCATTAATGTGAATACGGGCGAACGCTTTGAGATACAAGGGCATACTAAGGTGACTTTCACACCTGACAGCAATATTAAAGAGGCGGTTAACAAACCTTTCTCTGCCTTCCAGACGGTGGTGCTGGCTGATGGGGTAGATATTGATGCTCCTGAAGAGAACCTGATTGATGCTCTTTCTGACGAAACACAGGACGAAGAACCTGCTGTTGTTGAAGAACCAGTTGTGGAAGAACCAGTTGTGGAAGAACCTGCTGCTGTAGAAGAGGAGCCAACACCTATTGAGCCTGCTGAAGCTGAGCCAGCTCCTGAGTCTGAACCTGCGGCGGAAGAACCAGTTGTGGAAGAAACTGTGGCTGAAGAACCAGTTGCTGAGGAACCTGCGGCGGAAGAACCAGTTGTGGAAGAAACTGTGGCTGAAGAACCTGAGCCTACTGCTGAAGAACCTGAACCAGCTGCTGAAGAACAATCGGTTGAGATTCTTCCAATCTTCGATGACGAAGCCATTAAAACGAAAGACCAGCCTGTGAGTCATCAACAAGAAGTGATAGCTCTCAAGTTGTCGGATGAAAAGCGCAAGGAGATTTCCAAGAAGGCTGATGGTTCGTCAACACCTTATCTGATGTTTTTGGCTGTGCTGGCCATTATGATATGCTTGGGCATCGTGGCCTATATCTATTACCCTGATCTGGTGGGAGAAGATAATGAGGCACCCACCACACCCAATTCTTCTCAGATAAACACGCTAAAGTCAGATGCTGAGAATACAGTTGTGGCTCCTGTGGATTCAGTCAAAGCAACGGCTGCTCCTGATTCTGCAGCAACTGCAGCAGAGACACCGCAACCAGCGGCTGCTGCCGAGAAAAAAGAAGTAACTATGCCTATTACCGTAAGGGAAGAGTTCGTGCCTAAGCCTGGTGCAAGTCAGACGCAAACGACACAACCTGCTGCATCTCAAGCAACGCAGAATACTACGGCAAGTCAAACCCAAGCAGCAAAACCTGCTGCGACTCAGACGCAAACGGCTAAACCTGCTGCTGCCCAGCGTACTACAGCCGATGGCAAATATATTATTGATGGGGAGATAACAACACATGTTTTCCAAAAAGGTGAAACATTGTTCTCGCTGTCCAGGCAATACTATAAAGCTAACGGACCCTATATCTACATCATCGAATACAATAAAGATGTGATAAAAGATCCTGACAATGTGCCTGCGGGCACCAAACTCAGGATTCCTAAATTAATTAAGAAGAAGTAGCCTTCAAAGGCTGCTTCTTTTTTTATGAAATGAAAAACAGTTTAAAAGAAGATTAAACTGAACATTTTATTAGTTTTTTTAATACAAAATAATTGGTAGGCTGACACGAAAGAAGTATTTTTGAGGCCAAATTAAAACAAAGTATTTTTTTGATATAAAACTATGGCAGATTCAATTAATATCCGCGAACTGAACGAGCGGATTGAGAGCAAAAGCGCATTTATTACGCATCTTACTACTGGCATGAACCAGACGATAGTAGGACAGAAACACTTAATAGAATCCTTGTTGATTGGCTTGCTTTCTGATGGTCATGTATTGCTGGAAGGCGTACCTGGTTTGGCAAAGACCTTAGCCATCAAAACATTGGCATCGCTGATTGATGCAAAATACAGTCGTATTCAGTTTACACCCGACTTGCTTCCTGCCGATGTTATCGGTACGATGGTATATAGCCAGAAAGAAGAGGTATTCCAGGTGAAGCAGGGTCCTGTGTTTGCCAACTTCGTATTGGCAGATGAAATCAACCGTGCCCCAGCCAAAGTGCAGAGTGCCTTACTGGAGGCTATGCAGGAACGTCAGGTTACCATTGGAAGCGAGACATTCAAGTTGCCGGAACCTTTCCTGGTGTTGGCTACTCAAAACCCTATAGAACAGGAGGGTACATACCAGTTGCCTGAGGCACAGGTGGATCGTTTTATGCTGAAGGTGGTGATCGACTATCCGAAGCTGGATGAAGAGAAACTGATTATCCGTCAGAATATCAATGGTGACAGAACCAACATACAGCCTGTGCTTTCAGCAGAGGAAATTATCGAAGCGCGCAAGCTGGTCCGCGAGGTGTATATTGACGAGAAGATTGAACAGTATATTCTCGACATTGTGTTTGCATCTCGTTATCCTGAACAGTATGGCTTGGACAAGCTGAAAGGTATGATTAGCTTTGGCGGTTCGCCTCGTGCTTCTATCAACCTGGCTTTGGCTGCCCGCAGCTATGCTTTCATCAAGCATCGTGGTTACCTGATTCCTGAAGACGTACGTGCTGTGGCTCATGATGTGATGCGCCATCGTATCGGACTGTCGTATGAGGCTGAGGCAAGCAACCTGACTGCCGATGAAATTGTGAGCATGATTCTGGATGAAGTGAAAGTGCCTTGATAAGCTGTTCAGCACATGGAAACCACTGAGTTATTAAAGCGAGTCCGTCGTATTGAAATCAAGACCCGTGGATTGTCGAACAATATCTTTGCAGGCGAATATCATTCCGCCTTCAAGGGTAGGGGTATGGCTTTCTCTGAGGTGCGTGAGTACCAGTATGGCGATGACATACGCGACATCGACTGGAATGTGACAGCGCGATTCCACAAACCCTATGTAAAGGTGTTTGAGGAGGAACGTGAACTTACGGTGATGTTACTGGTAGATGTTTCCGGCAGTCTGGATTTCGGCACAGTGAAGCAGATGAAGCGTGATATGGTGACTGAAATTGCGGCAACACTGGCTTTTTCTGCTATGCAGAACAATGACAAGATTGGGGTGATTTTCTTCTCCGACAAGATTGAGAAATTCATCCCTCCCAAGAAAGGCAGAAAGCATATCTTGTATATTATCAGAGAACTGATAGATTTTCGTCCTGAGAGCAAGAAAACGGATATTGGGGTAGGACTGCAATATCTTACCAATGTGATGAAACGCCGATGCACGGCCTTTATCCTGTCGGACTTCATCGACCGCAAGGATTTCAAGAACGCTATGACCATAGCCAACCAGAAACACGACGTGGTGGCGTTGCAAGTGTATGACCGTCGATTGGAAGAGTTGCCTGCAGTGGGACTTATGAAGATTAAGGATGCCGAAACAGGAGTGGAACAATGGATAGACACTTCATCGAAAGCGGTACGAAAAGCCCATCACGATTGGTGGATAGCTCAGAAAACGGCGCTTGACGATGTATTCCAAAAGAGTAATGTTGACAGCGTGTCTATTCGCACTGACCAAGACTACGTGAAATCGCTGATGAGTTTGTTTGCACAACGAAACTAACTGTAAGAAATGAATAAGAGACTATTAGTTGTATTAGTATATAGCATCTGCCTATTGTTGCCGGCAATGGCACAAGTGACGGTCGAGGCATCCATTGACTCGCTGGAACTGCTGATAGGCGAGCAGGCTCATATCACACTGGAGGTGTCGCTTGACGCTGACAAACATCTGCAGCTTCCGTTCTATCCAGATACGCTGGTGAGAGGTGTCGAGGTGTTGGATGTGGCAAAGCCTGATACACAGTATCTCAACAACAACAAGCGCATGCTTATCAAAGAGGTATATACGATTACCTCGTTTGATTCTGCTTTGTATTACCTGCCCCCAATGGAGGTACAAGTAGAGGATGATATATACAAGTCAAACCCATTAGCATTGAAGGTGTTTACGATGCCAGTAGATACTTTGCATCCTGAGCGGTTCTTTGGTCCGAAGGATGTGATGAAGCCCGATTTTATGTGGGCCGACTGGTACGGCATCATTGCTTGCATTGTGCTATGGGCTCCTGCTGTTTTCCTGTTGCTTTACCTCATCAAACGCTTCCGTGATAACAAGCCTATTATCCGCAAGGTGAAAGTGGAGCCCAAGTTGCCTCCACATCAGGAAGCTATGCAGGAGATTGACCGTATTCGCAATGAGAAAGTGTGGCAACATGGTTTGCAGAAAGAGTATTACACCCAGCTTACTGACACATTGCGTACCTATATTGAAAGGCGATTTGGCTTTAAAGCGCTGGAGATGACTTCTGATCAGATTATTGAGTGTTTGGAGAGCATCCACGATGCCGAAGCTATGAGAGAACTGCGTTCATTGTTGCAGACAGCCGATTTGGTGAAGTTTGCCAAATTCATCCCTATGATGAATGAAAACGATGCCAACTTGCTGAATGCAGTGAACTTCATCAATGAAACGCGTGAGGAAGAAGATCCCAATGCCAAGCCTGAACCTACGGAAATTACCATTATTGAAAAGCGCCCACTGCGTACCAAGATTTTGTTGGGTGTGGGCATAGCACTCATCTCCATTTTCCTGATTGGATCGCTGGTATATGTGGGGATGGAATTGTATAATAATTTAGCTTAAAGTAGATTATGGTTTTTGCAGATAGTGGATATTTGTTTTTGTTGCTCTTGCTTATCCCACTTATTGTGGGCTATGTACTGAGTCGTAAAAAGGCAGATGCATCGTTGCAGATTTCGGATGCTTCTGTCTATACCCATGCACCAAAATCATACAAGAACTACCTGATACATGCACCATTCTTCCTCAGGATGCTGGCATTGGCCCTGATTATTATGGTCTTGGCTCGTCCGCAAACCACCAACAGCTGGCAAAACAGCGAGATGGAGGGAATTGACATTATGCTGGCGATTGACGTTTCGACCAGTATGTTGGCAGAAGACCTCAAGCCCAATCGTTTGGAAGCAGCTAAGCAGGTAGCTGCCGAATTTATCAACGGTCGTCCTAACGACAATATTGGTATCACGTTGTTTGCTGGAGAGAGCTTTACCCAATGTCCTTTAACGGTTGACCATACCGTATTGCTGAATCTTATCAAGGATGTTCAATGCGGACTGATTGAAGACGGTACGGCTGTGGGTATGGGTATCGCCAATGCCGTGAGTCGTTTGAAAGACAGCAAAGCGAAGTCGAAAGTGGTAATAGCACTTACCGATGGTACCAACAATCGTGGTGATATTTCACCGCTTACAGCTGCTGAGATAGCCAAGAGTTTTGGCATCAGGGTATATACCATCGGCGTTGGAACCAACGGAATGGCACCTTATCCTTATCAAGTGGCTGGCACTGTGCAGTATGTCAATCTGCCCGTAGAAATTGACGAGAAGATGCTGAGTGAAATTGCAAGTATCACACAAGGTAATTACTTCCGAGCTACGAGCAACTCTAAGTTGGAGGAGGTTTATCAGGAAATCGATAAGTTGGAGAAAACCAAACTTAGTGTGCGTCAGTTCAGTAAGCGTGATGAAAAATTCGAGTGGTTTGCGTTGGCAGCTTTGTTCTGCGTATTATTAGAAGTGCTGCTCCGCAATACTATTTTGAAGAAAATACCTTAATGGAATAAAAGGAGGAGAATGTAATATATGTTTAGATTTGAAGAACCGGCTTATCTTTACTTGCTGCTATTGCTGCCAGTACTGACTGCTATATACATATATTCAAACTATAAGCGTCGCAAGGCTATACGTGAGTTTGGCGACCCTGAGCTGATGGCGCCCCTCATGCCTGATGTTTCCAAGTGTCGTCCTGATATCAAGTTTGCCTTGATACTGATAAGCGTTGCCCTGTTTGCTGTTTTGCTGGCTCGTCCACAGTTTGGTTCACGACTTGAAACGGTGAAGCGTCAAGGGGTAGAGGTGATGATTGCCCTCGATATCTCCAACTCCATGATGGCGCAAGATATTGCGCCCAACCGTTTGGAGAAGGCCAAGAGACTTATCTCTCAATTGGTGGATAAGATGGAACAGGACAAGGTGGGACTCATCGTCTTTGCGGGCGATGCTTTTGTGCAATTGCCCATCACCAGCGACTATATCTCTGCCAAGATGTTCCTCGAGTCTATTACCCCAGAACTGATTACCAAACAAGGTACCGATTTGGGGGCAGCACTCACATTGGCCAATCGCAGTTTTACTCCACAACCTGAGGTGGGACGCACCATTATCCTTATCACTGATGGTGAAAACCATGAGGGTGGGGTGGAAGATGCTATTAAGGCGCTAACTAACAAAGACATACAAATTAATGTATTGGGCATTGGATCACCAGAAGGTTCACCCATACCTATTGATAATTCCAACGATTTTCGTCGTGATAAGGATGGTAACATCGTGGTTACCAAGCTCAATGAGGCGATGTGCCAGGAACTGGCAAAGGCTGGTAATGGGGTATATGTAAGGGTAGATAACACGAATACTGCCCAACGTGCCATTCAGCAGGCCATCGACAAATTGGCGAAGGCTGATATAGAAACACAAGTTTATTCTGACTATAACGAGCAGTTCCAAGCAGTAGCATGGCTGTTGCTGTTGTTCTTATTAGTAGAGTTGTTTATTCTGGAACGCCAGAATCCGTTATTCAACAACATTCATCTTTTTGAGAAATGAAAACACGATTATTTACATATGGTATATTGCTAATAGCCTGTTCGATGATAGCGCTTAACTCCTTTGCACAAAAGGCAGAGCGTGATTATCTGCGTAAGGGCAACAGACAATATCACGACAGTGCATTTGTTGATGCCGAAGTGAGCTACCGCAAGGCACTCGAGGCGAAACCCACTTCTGCGATGTCGAGATATAACTTGGGCAATGCGTTGCTTTTCCAGGACAAACCTCAGGAGGCACTGAAGGAATATGAGGCTACTTCAAAGATGGAACACGACAAAGACAAGTTGGCGTCTGTTTATCACAATGCCGGAGTTATTCACCAAGGTGCCCAGCATTATCAGCAGGCCATCGAGGCTTATAAAGAAGCGCTTAGGAATAACCCTCGCGACCACGAAACAAGGTATAACTTGGCGCTATGCCAGAAGTTGTTGAAAGACCAGGAACAACAGGGTGGTGGTAATGACCAAAACCAGCAACAAGAACAGCAGCAACAGCAACAAGAGCAACAGGAACAACAACAGCAAGACCAGCAACAGCAGCAGGATCAGCAACAACAACAAGATGAAAATCAGATGTCGCAGGAGAATGCCGAACAATTGCTGCGTGCTGCTATGCAAGATGAAAAAGACGTACAAGACAAAGTGAAGAAACAGCAAGTGCTGAAAGGCCGTAAGCTGGAAAAAGACTGGTAAAATGATTATGAAGAAAACACTCTATATCTGGATTCTACTGAATATGCTGATGCTTACGGGCATCTATGCAGCCGATCAGGTGGGCATCACTGCCAATGCACCTGATGCTGTGGCTGTTGGCGACCAATTTAGGTTGTCGTTCACCATCAACACGCAGAATGTAAGGGATTTCCGTGTGGGAGAAATCAAGGATTTCGAGGTGCTCATGGGGCCCAGTAGGTCACAACAGAGCAGCGTGCAGATGATTAACGGCAAGACTACCTCAACCAGTAGCATCACCTTTACTTATATTCTGATGGCCAACAAGGAAGGTACCTTCACCATCCCAGCTGCTACAGCACAAGCCGATGGCAAAGAAGTATCATCCACACCTTTTCAAGTGAAAGTGTTGCCAAAAGACGAAGCCGGTGGGATAGGGGGCGCAGGAGGCAGTACGTCACAAGGAACCAGTCGTAATAGTGCTTCGGTGAGTGCTAGCGACCTATTCATCACCAGTACTACCAGCAAAACCACTGTCTATGAGCAGGAGGCTATCTTACTTACCTATAAGATATATGCTGCTGTTGACCTTCGTGGGTTCGACAACGTGAAACTGCCTGATTTCAAAGGGTTCCAATCACAAGAAATTGAGTTGCCTGACGATCGTCGTTGGGAACTCGAGCATTATCGTGGACGCAACTATCGCTCCACCATCTATCGTCAGTTTGTACTGTTTCCACAACAAACAGGACAGCTGGAAATCGAGAGTGCTCGTTTCGATGCTTCTGTAGCGCGTGCCACCGAAGCCATTGACCCATTCGATGCTTTCTTCAATCGTGGTAATACCTATGTGGAAATCAAGAAAACGCTTACCACGCCTAAGATTCTCGTCAACGTCAACCCATTGCCAAGTGGTAAGCCGGAAGGCTTTACTGGCGGAGTGGGGGACTTCAGCATCAGTTCTTCCCTGAGCAGCAATCATGTGAAAGCCAACGATGCCGTGACCCTCAAACTCATCATCTCTGGTGTGGGCAACCTCAAGCTCATCAAGGCTCCAGAGGTAAAGTTTCCTGAAGATTTTGAGATCTACGACCCCAAGGTAGATAACCAGTTCAGCATTACCAGTTCAGGACTTTCGGGCAAGCAGACCATCGAATACTTAGTTATTCCTCGTAATGCAGGCAACTACAAAATTCCGGCATTGAAGTTCAGCTATTTCGACACCAAGACGCAGAGTTACAAAACGCTTACTACCGAGGCGTATGAGTTACAGGTGGATAAGGGTGATGGTACTTCGTCACAGACGATAGCAAATTACAATAACAAGGAAGATTTACGCATCCTTAACGAGGATATACGTTTTATCAAACAGAACGACGTGAAGCTGCGCCCAAGAGGTGGTTATTTCTTCAACTCGCTGGGCTACTGGATGTTCTATCTTATCCCATTGGCTATATTTGTCATTATCTTTATCATTTATCGACGTCAGATAGCTGAGAATGCCAATGTCACCAAGATGAAGAACAAGAAAGCCAATAAAGTGGCGCTCAAGCGTATGAAGGAGGCTGGCAAACTGTTGGCTGAAGGCAATAGTGACCAATTCTACGAAGAGGTGCTCAAGGCGTTGTGGGGATATACCAGCGACAAACTCAATATTCCGTCGTCTATGTTGTCAAAAGACAATATCGAAGGTGAACTGCAAGGACATCAGGTATCGCAAGAGGTTATCAATGAGTTTATCGATATCCTCAATACTTGTGAGTTTGCGCGCTTTGCTCCAGGTGAAGAAAAGAACCAAAACATGGATAAAGTGTATGCTTCAGCGCTCGATACAATAGGTAAAATGGAGAATACTATCAAGCATTAAAACGATTATGAAACAGTATATTAGCATATTCTTCGCATTGATTTTCGTTTCTTCGGCATCGTGGGCACAAACCAAAGCCGAGGCCGACAGTGCTTATATAAATAAGGAGTATACAAAGGCCATTGATATTTATGAGCAGTTGTTACAGCAAGGCGAGTCTGGCGAGATTTATTATAACTTGGGTAATGCGTATTTCAAGCAAGACAAATTGGGTAGGGCTATTCTTAACTACGAACGTGCTTTGATTATACAGCCAGGAAACGCTGATGTGAGTGCCAATCTTGATATTGCTCGTGCCAAAACAGTCGATAAGATAAACCCCAATCCAGAGATTTTCTTTGTCGCATGGACTCGCTCACTCATCAATTCTCTGTCTGTAGATACCTGGGGGGCTTGGGGCATTGGCTTCTTTATCTGTACATTAGTTGCTTTGGCTATTTATTTCTTTACCAAAGGTGTTAGATGGCGCAAGATTGGCTTCTTTGTTGCTCTTATATCATTGATTATAAGTATAGTTACAAATCTATTTGCATTTGAACAGAAGAGAAAAATCGACCATCGCACCGATGCTATTGTATTGTCGCCAAGCGTTACAGTAAGAAGTACACCAAGCGATGAGGGCACTAGTTTGTTTGTTATCCATGAAGGCCGAAAAGTCAGCATCAAGGACGACAGTATGAAAGAATGGAAAGAAATCACGCTGGAGGACGGAAAAGTTGGTTGGATTCCCGTCAGTGCGATAGAAATAATTTGAGAATAGCAAAAAACTCACAAAAGTTTTGTTTGAAAGTATTTTATTATGTAAATTCGCATTTAGAATTAATAAACAAATAAATAATACAATCATGAAGAAAATGACATTTAATGAGCTTCGCAGAATCAAAGATTCTTTGCCAGATGGTAGCATGCATCGCATTGCCGAAGAATTGGGACTGGAAGTTGAAACAGTTAGAAACTTTTTCGGTGCTGACAACTATAAAGAAGGTCAAGCTGTCGGCATACACATCGAACCAGGTCCTGATGGTGGCATCGTTGAGATTGATGATACAACTGTTCTTGACAGAGCATTGCAGATTCTTACAGATTGCGCACATAATTAAATCAAATAATATTTCCTAAGTTTGATTGAGTCTCCTCAGAATTTGAGGAGACTTTTTCTCGTGCCCATTTCAGTCATAATCACAATTATGTTTAATATAATTATTGAAATAATCACCTATTCCTGCTATGAATCGAGAAAATAGCCCTATAATTCTTAAATGGTTGAATTAATATTGTCTAACTAACCATTATTTTCTTACCTTTGTGTCAATAATAAGAATAACGATGAGAATTGATATTATTACGGTATATCCAGAAATGATTGAAGGCTTCTTCAATTGTTCCATTTTAAAACGAGCTCAAGACAAAGGCTTGGCAGAAATTCATATTCATAACCTGCGCGATTATACTCTCGACAAATACCGTCGTGTGGATGATTATCCTTTTGGAGGCTTTGCTGGTATGGTCATGAAGATCGAGCCTGTAGAACGCTGCATCAATGCCCTGAAGGCAGAACGTGATTACGACGATGTTATATTCGTCACTCCTGATGGCGAACAATTCTGTCAACCAATGGCTAACTCGCTGTCACTCAAGCAAAATATCATTATTCTCTGCGGTCATTTTAAGGGCATCGACTACCGTATTCGTGAACATTTTATCACCAAGGAAGTCAGTATTGGCGACTATGTACTTACAGGCGGTGAATTAGCTGCAGCAGTGATGGCAGACGCCATTGTGCGCATCATTCCAGGCGTTATCAGCGACGAACAATCCGCCCTATCCGATTCTTTCCAGGATAATCTCTTAGCAGCTCCCGTATATACCCGTCCTGCCGAATATAATGGATGGAAAGTGCCTGATATTCTGCTATCTGGCAACGAGGCCAAAATCAAGGAATGGGAAATGGAACAGTCGCTCGAACGCACCAAACGTTTACGTCCCGATTTACTAAAAAAATAAAGTATTATGAGCCACAAAATTGTATTGATAACAGGTGCAACAAGCGGCATAGGTCTCGCTTGCGCCAGGAAGTTTGCAGATAATGGTGATAAACTGATTCTAACAGGAAGAAACGAGAAACGTCTGTCTGAAATTCGTCAAGAATTGATAGCTAAAGGTACTGAAGTACTGACACTTACCTTCGATGTTAGAGATCGTGAGAAAGCTGAAGAGTATTTAATTAAGTTGCCTACAGAATGGCAAAATATTGATGTACTGGTGAATAATGCAGGCTTGGCACTCGGACTAGAACCTGAATATGAAGGTAGTTTCGATGACTGGGAAACTATGATTGACACCAATATCAAGGGCCTGCTCAATATGACCAGACTCGTTGTTCCAGGTATGGTAGCACGAAATAGCGGACACATTATCAATATCGGCTCTGTGGCTGGTGATGCAGCTTATGCTGGTGGTAATGTCTATTGCGCCACCAAGGCAGCTGTAAAAGCTTTGTCCGACGGCCTACGCATCGATGTGGCGAACACCCCTATCCGAGTGACCAACTTGAAGCCCGGCCTAGTGGAAACCAACTTCAGTAATACCCGTTTTCATGGTGACAACGATAGAGCGGCTAATGTCTACAAGGGCATTATTCCCCTCTCTGGTGATGATATAGCCGACGTTGCCGTTTATGCCACAAACGCTCCTGCTCATGTTCAAATCGCCGAAGTATTAATCTTGGCGACTCACCAAGCTAGTGGCAGTGTGATTGTTAGGAAGTGAGAAAGCCACCTATGCTTACTAAAATAATTACTTATAGCTCGTCCATGATTTGCTTGATGGTATTGTAAATCTGCTCTTCGCGAATACCTCGCTTCAGAATGGTGCCATCAGGACCAAAAAGGATGAGGTGAGGAATGACACCGAAACTATAGATGGAATCAGGAATATTCTGGGCATCGAGAATCTGATGCCACGGCATATCTAATGTTTTCATAGAATTAATGGAGGCATCACGCTTGTCGTTAACTGCTACACTCACAACATCGAAATGCTCACCAGCAAAGGCTTCCCATGTTTTCTTGATGTAAGGCATTTCCATCTTACACGGACCACACCACGACGCCCAATGATCTAATAGGATATACTTGCCACGACCTACATAATCCGACAGTCTAACGTCGCTTCCATCAACATTGCCCCCCTTAATCAGATAGTCAGTAAACATCTTACCAGGAGCAGTCATACTTTGATGAGTAATGGTTTTTGCGTCATAATCAAGCAGCCTAAAGGCTTGCATTGCAGGTGACATTGTACGATATAGTTGCATGAACCTTGCCGTATCGCTGAAAGCAAGGTCATCTAAAGCAAGTGCCCCTAACAGGTTATCAGTGTTATGACTAACTAATGAATCGGTTAACTCTGCTTTCAGATTTCTGTACTTGTCGTCTATCTCACCCCATCTCTGGTCAAATTCGTCTGTTGAAATAGTTTCCTTGATATCTGTCAACGACTTACGCTCGTTGTTTCTCAATCTGTTATAACCATAAAAACGATGATTATAATTCATATAGGTATCTAACATCGGAGTGCCGGAAGCTGTGCGTTCGTCCAAGTCAGCTACGACAATGCCTGGCTCAAGTATCAAATGCACTCTAACCTTTCCTTGGCCAACATAGGCATATAAAGGTTGAGACAGTTGCCCTGTGAAGGAGAACATGTTATCCTTGACTGTCGTTGCACTCAGCGTGTCTTGGGATTCTAAATTAATGAGGTATATTTCGGTGCCATCAGTGGCTGTGTAAGTACCTTGTATTTCATAAGATGACTGACTGCATGATACACATGCGATGACTGCTGCTAATAAAAATAAACGTTTCATATATATTAATAATCAAATATTTAATTCAAGTTCAATCTCATGCTTAATGGGAATGCCATCGCTACCATACATGGGTATCGAAGGCTTAAGTTTTCTTGCCACATCAACGGCATTACGATGGATTTTCACGATGTCAAAGCCTCGTTTTTGGTAGAAATGAAGAGCAGAAAGGTTATCGTTGGTAGTGATGAGCCAAACCCTTGAGCACCCACTTTCCTTTCCTTTTTCAATTGCTTGATTTAACAAAGCTGTGCCTATGCCTTGATTTTCATTCAGACTATCAAGCGAAAGGATTTCCATCTCGTTGTGAATGATACGATAAGTAATCAGACCAATAATTTCATCATAATCAAATGCATACAATCCATCAGCATTACTTAGGTCAATACATTCTCCATGTACCACCATCTGTGTGGTGAACCAGTGATGCTCGATAAAGGCATTAATGGTCGCCCTACTCTTTTGGTCTATTTGCTGTATGTACATATTCTAAGAGAAATTACGTGCCATAAGGACAAAAGCTCTTTGTTACGTTTATACCTCCAAAGCCCCAATAATGTCTTGCACTGACTTAAATCCATGACGATCGAGGTATTCGTTGATGCCATCTACTACCTTAACGGTAATGGCTGGATCTATGAAGTTGGCAGTACCCAGTTCAATAGCAGTAGCACCTGCCAACATAAACTCGATCGCATCGGTGGCATTCATGATACCCCCCAATCCAACAACAGGCACCTTCACTGCCTTAGCCACCTGCCACACCATACGCAAAGCAACTGGTTTGACACAAGGACCTGACAATCCACCCGTTATGGTAGAGAGCAGTGGCTTGCGACGCTCAGCATCTATCGCCATACCCAACATGGTGTTTATGAGTGAAATACTGTCGGCACCAGCCCCTTCTACTGCTTTAGCAATCTCAGTGATATCGGTCACATTGGGTGTCAGCTTCACTATCAATGTCTTATGATATGCTTTGCGTACAGCGCTTACCACCTCATCAGCTGCTTTTGGATGCACTCCGAAGGTCATACCTCCATGCTTAACATTCGGACAAGAGATATTCAACTCAATGGCGGGAATATTGTCAAGTTCGTTGATAATGGCAGCTGTCTCGCTGTAATCTTCTACGGATGAGCCTGATACATTAACAATAACATTGGTATCAAAGTCTTTCAGACGTGGATAGATATGCTCTACGAAATAATGCACTCCTTTATTTTGCAAACCTACAGCATTGAGCATGCCCATTGGCGTTTCTGCCATACGGGGATATGGGTTACCCTCGCGAGGATGTAAGGTGGTGCCTTTTACGATAAATCCACCCAAACGGGTAAGGTCGATAAAATCAGCGAATTCCTCGCCATAACCAAACGTGCCGGATGCTGTGAGCACGGGGTTCTTCAGCTTCAATGCTCCTATATTAACTTTCAGATCTGCCATAATAAGTCGTTGATATTAAATACTGGACCTTCTTTACATACACATACATTGCCTGAGGTAGTATTCTCTACACAACAGAGACAAGCTCCTAAGCCACAGGCCATTTTGTTTTCAAGCGAAACCTCGCAGGTAATGCCGTTTGCTTTGGCATATTTCGCTACAGATAACATCATGGGTTTAGGACCACAGCAACAAATACGATCGTAGTGTTGTTTATTTAGTATAGAATGCTGAGTAACAAAGCCTTTCTCACCATGACTACCATCTTCCGTAGTAGTATAAACATCACCATATTTACTGAATTCATCGATTTGCAACAACATAGAGGCTGTGCGTGCTCCAAGCAGGAAAGCAGGACGAATGCCATTCTTCATGAGTTGTTCACCAAAATACAACATGGGGGCAGTACCTGCTCCACCACCAACCAATAACAGCTTTTCATCTGAACGCTGAGGCATAGCAAAACCATTGCCCAATGGCAACAGTACATTTACCACACTACCCAATTCAAGAGCAGCTAAACGTTTGGTTCCCTCGCCTACCAGCTGTATGAGGAACCATACGCTATTCTGTTGTCTATCAACGAAATTAATGGAAATGGGACGACGTAGGAAAGTATGGGGCGCATCATCCACACGCAGTTCGGCAAACTGTCCAGGTAGCATGTCTGGCAATGGACTGTCACCCTTCAATTTCAACAAAGTGAAATTGGGAGCCAGGCGTTCATTCTCCATCACCTTGAGGTCTAATAGGTATTTCTTCATAATACAACTTTATATTATGAAGGCAAAAGTAGTAATTAAATTCGGGAAAGCCAACTATTTGTCGGGAGTAAATGTCTCGTAGGTACCATCATCGAAGAAAATCCTTATTTCAGCAATCTTCCTGACAGGTCTTTCTTTATAGATAATTTCCTGTTTTACAATAGTATTATCATCAATTTTTGCCGTTTCCAACGCATTTTCCTTGCGATTTTCGACATCAGCCGTACGTTGGATAGGATTTATTGAATTCTCGCCAAATAAAGAACCAGTAAACATGGAATCAGGATCATCCTTGACCAAAGTACCTTCACCAGTAAGCAACCAGTTGAGATCAATATCAGGATAGGTGTCGTGCAAGCGTAACATTACCTCTGCACTTGGATATTTGTTTCTTCCACTAAGGATATGGGAGATGGTAGCAGGTGCTACACCAATTTTGTCAGCAAAGTTGCCTGGCGTGAGGTTAACACGCTCCAAAATCAACTTCAATCGGTCAACTATCGTCATCATTTTGGGAAACTACAATTATAAACGATTTTAATAACGTTACAAATATAGAAACAATTATTTATAATTGCAAATATTTGACTATAAAAGTAACTTGTATAATTATACTTCATAACATGTACAAATATAAGCAGTATTTATGTAATTATTGAATAAAGCGCTATTAATTGGTTAGAATTAAATTCAATTAAATTTCGTATTTAGCTGATATTTAAACGATTTACATTGAATATATGCATATAATTATGATTATTGTACAACAATAGACCCATAACTATGCATTATACGATTGTTTAGTTTAATAAGTAATCGTATAATATTGGATTTTAGGTGTATATACGAGGTTAATTACACTTTTAAATGTATTACTATAGTAAGTAACATGTGCTTTACTGTACAATACTACAATAGGATTAACCGTTGTAAAAACATCTGATGAGTACAAATATATTATGAAAAAGGTATTATCATTGTATTTATATGGAAATAACTTATACTATTGTAAATGTAAATGGGTGTTAAATGGGAAACTTTACCTCTAAAAGCTTTCCGAAACAGTACATTTATATTTGTACAGGCCTACCCTTTTGGATAACTTGACAATGCCGATGAAATGGCTTAAATTTTTTTAGAAACAAAAATGAAAATCCTTGTGATTTTACGGACATGTGGTCGAATTAATCGAAAAAATGCGATTCTCAGAGCCCCACTCCTATTATTATAATTTGAAATCCACAAATTTAGGAATTTCTTGTAGGAACTGATAGCTGTTGTTTGTGTAATCCATTTTACAGCAATAATGCTCAAGACCATTGCTGACTACCAAGTACTCTACCCGCAACACCATATTATACCGCATAATCTGGTTGAACACCTTTTGGGTGATAGGAACATCAGCCGCCTTGTACTCCACAATCATTCGAGCCTTTAGGTCTTGGTCGTAAAGCACGGTATCGCATCGCTTGCTGGTGCCATTGAGCGTCAACTCTACCTCATTGGCCAACAGATCTTGCGGATAGCCTAACTGTTCAATGAGGTAATGCACAAAGTGTTGGCGCACCCACTCCTCAGGTGTTAAGGTCACATATTTCCGACGAATCACATCGAAAATCATTTTTTTTGTACCCTCATCTTTTATTTTTACCTCAAAAGCAGGTAGGTTTAACGCTAACATTTGCTATCTTTGTGACATTATATAAAGTTTCTTGACAAAGATACGTTTTTTTTATGAAAACCAAAGAAGAAATTGTGGCTAACTGGCTTCCAAGATATACGAAGCGACCTTTGGAGGAGTTTGGTAAGTATATTCTGCTGACAAACTTCACTAATTATGTAGAGATTTTTGCAGAGAAGTTCGGCGTTCCGGTAATGGGCAGAGATGCCAATATGTGTTCTGCTTCTGCTAATGGTATGACGATTATCAATTTTGGTATGGGGAGTCCCAATGCTGCCATTATCATGGATTTGTTGAGTGCCATTAAGCCCAAAGCCTGCCTATTCTTGGGAAAATGTGGTGGAATCGATAAAAAGAACCAGTTGGGCGACTATATCCTGCCCATAGCTGCCATCAGAGGCGAAGGTACCAGTAACGACTATTTCCCACCAGAAGTACCTGCACTACCGGCATTTATGCTACAGCGTGCTGTATCTACTGCCATACGTAACTTCGCACACGACTACTGGACGGGCACTATCTATACGACCAACCGTCGCATCTGGGAGCACGACGAAAAATTCAAGGAGTATCTCAAGAAAACGCATGCGATGGGTATAGACATGGAGACTGCCACACTGTTTACCTGCGGCTTTGCCAACCATATCCCTACTGGTGCATTACTACTGGTATCAGATCAACCAATGACTCCTGATGGCGTGAAAACCGAGCAGAGCGACAGGAAGGTGACATCTCACTTTGTGCATGAGCATGTGGAAATTGGCATTGAGGCGCTGCGAATGATTATAGAAGAGAAAAAGACCGTTAAACACCTGAAATACGAGTGGTAAGTTATGACAAAACATGAACTTACATTTGATGATATCATGACAAGCCTACAGGCCAAGCAATATGCACCTGTATATCTACTGATGGGCGAAGAAGGTTATTTCATCGATGAAATAGCTAATTATATCATCGACCATGTGTTGACTAACGATGAGAAGGAGTTCAACCTGACAGTGACTTATGGCTCTGATGTGGATATGGCTACCGTCATCAATGCGGCTAAACGCTATCCAATGATGGCAGAGTATCAAGTGGTGGTGGTAAAAGAAGCACAGAGCATTAAAAACATGGACGAACTGGCGTTTTACATCCAGAAGCCGTTAAGATCTACGATTTTGGTAATCTGTCATAAGCATGGCAACATCGACCGTCGTAAGAAATGGGTGGCTGAGGTGGCCAAGCAGGGTGTGGTTTTTGAATCAAAAAAGTTGAAAGAACAGCAATTACCTGCGTTCATCAATAGCTACATGATGCAGAAGGGCCTGGAAATGGATGCTAAAGCGGCACAAATGATGGCTGATTATGTGGGCACTGACCTGGGACGCATGACGGGTGAGTTGGACAAGCTGATTATCACCCAGCCCAAAGGACAGAAACGTGTAACGCCTGAGCAGATTGAACGTAATATCGGCATTAGCAAAGACTACAATGTGTTTGAGTTGCGCAATGCCATCATCGCTAAGGATGTAATGAAGGCGAACCGCATTATCAAATACTTTGCTGAAAATCCCAAAACAAACCCCATACAGATGATTTTGGCGCAGCTCTTTAGCTTTTTCTCCAATTTATTTATGGCCTATTATTCGCCAGAAAAAAATGATGTGGGAGTAGCTTCTTTCCTAGGATTGAAATCACCCTGGGCTGCTAAAGATTACATCGCTGCTATGCGGAACTATTCTGGTATAAAGGTGATGCAAATTCTGCACGAGATTCGAATGACGGATGCTCGCTCAAAAGGCGTTGGCAACAATTCTGTGGAGGATGCAGATCTGATGCGCGAACTGGTGTACAAAATACTGCATTAGCACGTTTTTAATATACAGAAAAACTAAAACAATTAAGGCTGCATTGCTGCAGCCTTAATTTTATGCTTCCTCATCGTCTTTTACTAAACGTCTTCTACGACTTGTTTTCTCTTTTGGAGCATCCTTTGGATTAACCACTACGCCTGCCAATTCAGGATCTATCATGATACGACCGCAATACTCGCAAACGATGATTTTCTTGTGAGATTTGATGTCAAGCTGACGCTGAGGAGGAATATGGTTGAAGCAACCACCACAAGCATCACGCTGTACGTATACAATGCCCAGACCATTGCGAGTATTTTTGCGGATGCGCTTGAATGACTGCAACAAACGAGGTTCAATCCTAGTTTCCAAATCCTTTGACTTCTCACGTAGTCTTTCTTCCTCCTGCTTCGTCTCAGCAACAATTTCTTCCAGTTCAGCTTTCTTGTCAACCAGATCGTTGTTCCTTTCGTCCAAATCTTTAATAGCCTGTGCCAAATCAATTTGTCTTGCTTCTAATGCA
>Ga0265298_10000614_pt1 | contig 52726 bp, 88 predicted proteins | sample AusTroGonzalo_MG_3_FD_193486 | JGI IMG/M metagenome (GOLD analysis project Ga0265298, IMG submission 193486) | Bovine rumen microbial communities from tropical cattle in Woodstock, Queensland, Australia - Gonzalo_01 | ecosystem: Host-associated > Mammals > Digestive system > Stomach > Rumen ...
TTTGCTTCGGACTATTCAAGAAGGTACGACAGGCCAAGCAGACAGCCGACTCCTGGCTTCAGGCATGGCGACTGGATAAGTACGAATACCGTCAGCAGGCAGTCAGCCCACATTTCTAAATATATATACGTTACAGCAAACATCGGAAATTACAAACATCAACAAACTTTTAAAAGATAGGAGATACAAGTTATGACTACGATCACAGTAAACAACGAGCAGGTAAACATCTTCACCAACGAGACGAAGGAGCAGTTTATCGAGAAGGCTGGCAGACTGGCCAAGCACTACGAGGCCCTGAAGGAGTTCTACGCAAAGGTATTTCGCCCGGTAGTGCATCAGTATCATGGCAAGCAGGCCAACACCCGTTTCGTGCTGGCACTCCAGCAGGGAGCTATGGAGATAGACGAGAATATCATGGTAGGCAGCATCACCAACTACGAGGACGGGCACAGTTCGCTGACCATCAGCACGACCTACGCCGGCGAGGGCTATCACTGGATCCTGTTGAGCATCGAGCAGAAACATTTCGGCACAGAAGAGCGTAGCATTAATTCGGCTGCGACGCTGCGACGTAATAAACCCGTGTTCCAGGACAGCAAGGAGGAGGAGCTTCAGGCTATGGCCGACGGTTGCCGAGACAGCATAGAGCACTACGACGAGTATATGGAGCAGGTGGCCGACCTGAAACAGCGCATCGACAAGTATAACAAGATTTCGTCGTGCTTCCATCAGCATATCATGCGCGACACCCTGGCGACGTATTAATCTGGCATCACGTTAGAGCATCACTAATAAATCACTACGACTATGGCAAAGTTATCTAAAAACGCAGTGGAGACCGTTAAGAGCCTGAATGAGCAGCTCTTCGAGGCTGAATACGAGCTGGAGCAGCAGCGACGCGCAGTGAGCAAGTATCGTTACTATCTGGCAGCCGATCCGTCAGCAGACAGCGTTATGGACCTGCGAGGCAGCATGGCAAACCTGCGGGCCTACGAGAAGAAGGTGGCCGACATCAAGCGCAGTCTTGACAAAGCACTGGAAAACATCTGGACGTTATAAACAACATCGGAAATTACAAACTTTTAATTTATAGGAGATACAAGTTATGGCAAGAAAAAAGAAGTACACAGTAAGAGTCGCTTACAAGGTTTACGACTATTACACCATCGAGGCAAAGAACGAGCAGGAGGCCATCGAGCAGGCCCTGGAGGTATCGGCGACTGACAGCCTGAACGACTTCACTCAGGACGGCGAGGGCGAGGCCATCGTGACTATGATAGGCAACAAGTCAGTGGAGCCGGAGAAGAAGGCCAACGAGATAGAAGTGCTCTTCGCAGTCGATAGCGAGGACAATACGAAAATATCCATCTGTGCTATGCACGAATCAGGCTGGAAGGACGGGAGCAAGCGCGAGGCCATCGAGAAGGCCGTGAGAAACTTTCTGGGCGACATCCTGACGGAGTACATCGAGGACCCCTACGAGTCTCATATCAACGATAAGAGCGAGGAAGAGAAGAAGGCCGAGTTTGCCGACACCATCGACAAGCTGGCATCAGGACTGAGCGAGGATTTCTTGTGGTACGAATTTTATTGGGAGACCGTCACCGAGATTAAATAACTATACGTTACAGCAAACATCTAAAATCACAAAATTATAGGAGATACAAGTTATGGCAACGAAGGTAAGATATTTTGCAAACAGACTTCTGGACGGGCTGGCAGCAGCAGACGCAAACAGACTGAATCAGGGACGCATTTTAAGAGCCGTGAAGCGCATCAAAGCTCTGGAGGCTACAACTTATCAGGAGAACGACCTGCGAGGTCTCAGCAAGCCTGAAAAGGAGTTTATCAGGGAGAACGAATATAAGTGCTGGTATGACTGCAACGACGTTATGGGACGCAGACATCGTTACTACATCTTCATGGCAAAGGACCTGACAACAGGCCGCAAGCGCATCTACGCTTACCGTAAGGACCAATATATCCAGCTGAACGGTCACGATATCAGCAGCGACGCTTATAACTACGAGTGCTGGCTCATCGTCGATCTGCGCAAGGGCTACGGAGAAATCAGCCGCCATCGCTACGAGCGTCGTTTCAGCAACATTCTGGCACCAGTGGCAATCTTTTAATTATTATACGTTACAGCAAACATCAGTAATTACAAACTTTTAATTCATAGGAGGTACAATTATGGAAGCAATCGCAAAAGTTATGACCGTCTGCAACATGAACGAGCAGGAGGCAACCAACGAGATCAAGGCAGCTAACAGCATGTTATTTGCCGACCCTGAGAGAGAAGTGAGCATGAGCGACCTGGAGGACTACTGCTACGGTCTGGGGCTGGATATGGACGATATCATGGAGAACCCTGAAATGCTTCTTATGTAATCACGTTACAGCAAACATCTAAAATCACAAACTTTTAAAATTATAGGAGATACAAGTTATGGCACGAAACAAGAAGTACACGGTAAGAGTCGCTTACAAGGTTTACGACTATTACACCATCGAGGCAAAGAACGAGCAGGAGGCCATCGAGCAGGCCCTGGAGGTATCAGCGACTGACAGCCTGAACGACTTCACTCAGGACGGCGAGGGCGAGGCCATCGTGACTATGATAGGCAACAAGTCAGTGGAGCCGGAGAAGAAGGAACAGGAGGCAGTTATGGTCCTTTACTTCGTGGACGAGGACAATACAAAGGATATGCTTCTGGCAGCACGCAAGAGCGACCTGGAGGCTGGCAGCAAGCGTCAGGAGATAGAGCAGTGCCTGCGTGATACGTTCAACATCGACGAGCGCAAGGAGTGGGAGGACTGCGACCCTGAAGGCATGGAGCGCGGACTCCAGAAGGCAGCCGACAAACTGGCAAAGGGCGAACAGGCTTACTTCGACACCTACGATTTTGCATGGGAGAAGGTGAGCATCATCTAATCATTATACGTTACAGCAAACATCTGTAATCACAAACAATTTAATCAATAGGAGATAGAATTATGGCAAAGACAATCACAGTACAGGCAATAGGCTTCCAGATTGTAGGGCTGACAGCACTGGCCCTTTGGGGAGGCGGCGAGGGTGTAATACCTATGGAGCCCGTGAAGCTGGCTCAGGAGAGCTTCCCGACACAGGAGCAGATCCGCGATGCCATCAACGACAACGGCTTCGGCGTGGAGTGCATGGAGGGAGCCATCGTTAGAGTCGATACGCTCTACGAGCACGGAGCCAAGACCTACGGCGACGCTGAGTTTATCAATCTGGCTGGCTACAGCGACAAGCACGTCCTCCAGCTTCTCGCCATCGGGCATCCTGAGAGTCCCGTCGATATATGGGACCTGGACGACGATACGCTCATCAAGGGCGAGCTCTAAATACCTTTATATATATTATAGACTACGATTTACATCACAAACTTTTAATTCATAGGAGATAGAATTATGGCTACAAAGACAAACAACGAGACCAAGAAGGTCTATGTATCAAACCGACCAAACATCAGCATGAAGGAGCTGAAAAAGATGTTCCAATACATAACGGAGGAGGAGCTGGAAAGCGACATGCAGAACAACGAGTGGATCAAGCTGGAGAAGTTCTTAGAGCAGGAGCGCAAGACCAACGAGGGCTATCAGGCAAGGGCTGAACAGCCAGACGTGAAGCGGCTGAGAATACATGTGCAGTGGAAGAAGAGCGCGACATGGGGCAGGAATCCGCACGCCCACTACTCCTGCCACTTCCAGGACGGCACGTATGCTTCTGGCGACGAGACCTGCGGCGGCTGTGGCTACGACAAGGAGAGTACCGTGATAGCCCGCATCTTCGACGAGTGCTGTTCAGGTATGCTGTGGCGCAAGACCCGCAAGAAGAGCAACCTGAAGAATAAGCCCTACGGCGTGAGCATGGGCTGGTTCCCGAACTTCGAGGGCGGCGTAGGTACAAGCTGCTACGTCAGCATCACGCAGTGGCTGGGCGGCCAGTGGGAGCGCGTGGACTACGGTAAGGACTACGACAGCTACGAGATCACCTTTCCAGTAAAGAAGTAATCTATACGTTATAATCATCAGCAGTAATCACTAAACATAAAGGAGAAACAAGTTATGGCAACAAATCATATTGTTACAATCAAGGAGAGTTATTACGCTGCCTATATCCCATCGGCACGCAGTCAGAAATTCAGCTTCGACGAGGTGGAGGGCGAAATCAAGGTGAGCGTACCGTCGGTGACGGCTGACGAGGCACCCGTGGCCTTCCGCATGAGCGATTACAGTCACGAGAGCAAGGGTAAGACCGAGATACGCTGGTACGAGGGCCGTCTGTGGCGCAGAATGACGCAGAACGACCGTCGCAGCGGTGGCGACCAGAGCGACGTGAAGGCCGACGAGCTGCCGAATATAGTCCGCATGGTCTATGGCATCCCGCACAGCATCGCCAAGACCCGCGAGCTGCTTCAGAAGAAGTTCCGCGAGAGTGCTAAGAATTATATACTGGTGGACGGTGCAGTCTGGGAGCGTGCCGGAGAGCCGCGCTACGTGGTGAACACCTTCGGGCTGGGACACAATCACGGCGGCACGGGGCTGTTTGTGGAGGAGTATTATAACAGCAATATTGCCAACACCAACTATTTCTCAGCACTGGACGGCGACGCGGCTGTGGCCTACGCCAACAGGGTGGCCGAGCGTCGTGGCGACACCAACGACGTGGGACGGTTTGAGAAGATGATCGAGGTGCTCATCCCGGAGGCCGTCACCATCCGACCCCTCCAGGAGCACGGCGAGGGCGACCCATTCATCAACCGCATCAACGCCATCGCCGAGGCTGCACCCGACAGCACTACCGCCGGCCTGCTGGCTATCATGGCTACGGCAAAGGAATTGGGGAAGTAATCACTACGTTAGAGACAGTATCAAGAATTAGAGAATTAAAGAATTTACGATTATGAAAACGATAGGCAAATATAATTCAACCGACAAGACTCTTATCATCAGAGAGGACAGCAAGGGCAACTACATCGGCGAGCTCTACCTGAGAGGGAACACTAAGCAGGGCGAGTGGATCAGCCGGGCCAAGTTCGAAGGCAAGGACGCTACGACCTACCGCGTCATGGAATACTTCAACTTCAAGGAGGCCACCGTGCGCATCAAACGCATCCTGGACTGGACGATACCTTACTTCGGCAACCGCCATATCATCCCCTACGGCACACTGCTGGTGACTGACGGCACGGAAGAGAAGGTATGCAAGACGAAGGGCGATCTGGAGTACGACAACTCAGACTATCAGTACATCACCTTCCAGCGCAAGCGTTACCGCGTCGTAAACAAGGGACATCTGCACAGCCCGGCACTGACGCTGGAGCCCGTGAATTGCTAACGTTATAGGAACATCTAAAATCACAGCATTATGTATAGAGTAAATTGCATCAGCACAAGTCAGGGCTTCTACAACGTGGAGCAACTGAACGACGAAAATTATAACTACTGGCTGGTAATCACCGACCAAAAGAACAAAATCTGCGGAGTGATCAAGGACGCATCACTGAGCGAGTATGAGAACAGCCGACACGACGGATTCCTGACCCGTAAGCTGGGTAAGGCCATCGAGAGGGCACTGAAAGAGGACAGCATGGAGACCATGACCTTCTACTGGCCCTACGGCTTTGACCTGGAGCTGACGGCACGTGACATTCTGGACTGTTCGCACATAGGAGCCTGCGACAAGGACTGCGAGCGAGTTATGAAGAAGGAGTATATCCAGAAGCAACTCCGCGACGTGAAGTCTGAGGACATCGTGGAAGCGCTGGTTATGGGCGGCGTGGAAATAGAGGACGAAACAGACCGCGACGAGCTCTATCTGCTTATCGTCTGGGATGCAGCCTGCAACCTGCACAGCGATATCTTCGGTTCGTTATACGCATAACATTTAATCACTACGACTATGGCAAAAGTAATCAATATCAATAAGAGCGTGACTATCCGCTTCAACTGGAAGGGTAAGAGCCACCAGCGCACACTGCTGGCAAAGAACTTTGCAGACCAGCGCGACCGCTTCTATGCCTACTTCTACATCGGTAAGGACTACTTCCACTTTGAGGACGATATGGAGTGCGGACAGGCGCAACTCAGGATGCCTGGTGTATGGTTTGTGCCAGAGGCAGAGGATCCAGATATGGAATACTACTGGAAGCCAGAGGACTTGCAGGTCCTGAAGGTGGACGGACAGCCAGTGTCACTTATCAACAACGGGAGAGGTTAAATTATAGCGAACATCTAAAATCACAATCAAAAACAAATACAACTATGGGACAGTATTATTTTGGAGTAATCATCGAGAAGGAAACACGTAAGCCTATCATGGCTCACGACGGTTATAAACTTTCAGAATCGGGCTGGGCTACGATGATCCAGTTTGCCTACGAACTGAGCAAAATGGGACGCTGCTACATGCAGCGAGTGACCTGGGCAGGCGACTACTCAGACCGCAAGGACTACGACGGGCTGCGACTGTACGACTACCTGAGTGGCGACAAGGACGAGGGACGCGAGCCAGTGAAGCTGCCAGAGGCTATGGATAACCTGCTGCCAGTATATCCGTCGCACGACCTGGAGGGCGACGAGCGCGAGAAGGCTCTGGATAAGTATTGGCAGGACTACGAGGCCGCCGTGAACAAGTATCTCATGGCTGGTAAGTTCAAGGTGCGCCAGGAGCTGCGCTACCTGTGCAACCACGACCGCAAGGAATACTACGACTTGCAGAAGTTCTGTGATTACCTGTGGCAGCAGTGGGAGAAGGAGCACAAGCGTTATGATGGCTACGAAAATCCACTGGCCATCCTGACGAGCGACCCGACTTGTCGTATCAAGGGCGGCGGCGACTACTTCTATCAGGAGGGCTTTGAATACTACGGCACATGGAGCGACTGCGTGATCAGTACGGAGCAGCAGGTGCCAGAGGGCTACAAGGAGGTCAAGACGCTGTTTGAGGGCATCAACCGTATATGGGACCCCGACACCATCTGCAATGCGATTACAGGCGAGAAATACGGTTACAGTCTGCCGTCGCCATCGGCCTACGACTTCGGACGGAGCATTTGCCGCTACGACGAGAAGCACTGCCAAATGGCCTGCGTGAGCCGCGAGACTATTCTCCGGATGTATGCCGACTGGCAGCGGAAGGTGGACGTGGAGCGCGTCTATAAGGCTTTCGACGCTGTGATGAGGGCTGTGAAGAACGACCCGCGTCTGGCGCAGGAGCATAAGGGTCTGACACTGGAGCACCGTCAGCACAAGAACGAGACGACGGGCTACGAGTGGACTGACCATGTAGCCATCGTGAACGACGTGGAGGTGATGCTGGAAGAGAGCAAGGAAGGCTACAAGCACGACTACCGCCACCGTGCCTATCTGGGCAGCATCGAGTACAACTGCGACACGAAGAGCCGCCGGTACTTCCGCAAACTGGCAAAGGAGCGTCAGGCAGCCGCCTGACCTCCAGCCCAAAAATATCTGCATCGAGATACAATAAATCACGTTAGAGCAACGTTATATAATCACAAACTTTTAAAAAATAGGAGAAAATTTCATGCAAGTTAGACGATTGACAAAAGAGGAACTGGGAGCCAAGGTGCTCTTTCCGAGAACACAACTGAAGGGTATCGACTGCAAGGACGCTGACCAGATGCCCGCAAGACAGGACTTCGACGTGGAGGTGAAGCACGACGTGCCAGGCATGGGCGACGTGAAGCTGATCGTCGGCACAAGGGAGCCGAGAATGGTGTTCCAGATTATCGAGACCAAGAGCGAGCAGGAGTTCGACTCGCATCTGGGCACCCTGCTGGGTATGCACCAAAGTCCCATCTACGTGGAGGGCAGACTGGACTTTATCATCGTGTTCCAGGGCTGCAAGGGCGAGCTGGGAGCCACACAGCAGAACTACAAGGAGAAGATAAGACTGATACACGAAGAACGTGACCAGGCGGCACGCTGGTGGCACCTGTACGGCGACTGACCGTCGCTGCCATCAGGCGGCAGGCATCAGGACAGACTCTTTTAATTTATCGTAAAACTTCGGGCAAAGACATACGGGTTTGGGATTTTTTCCCTAACTTCGCACCCATGATAGCCTGGGGTACTCCTACCCCTACTATCTTTTTTAAATTAAAAGTTTGTTTAGAGGCTGCCCGTCTGCGATAGATCGGCAGTCTCGTTTTTTATCGGACATCACACATTTTATATATAATATAGGCACTTTATAGAATCACGGAAAATCCACAGAATTATGAACAAGCAGGAATATACGGCACTGGTGGACAGGTGCAAGCAGTTGAGTTACGAGTATTACGTGTTGGCACAGCCGACGGTGACGGGATTTGTGTATTTCCGTTAATAGAAAACGTATTGCAGGTTTCAAATGTTAAACTTTGAAAACGTATTGCACTTTTCTTTGATAAACGCTTGCAGGTTTCAAAAATATTTCGTACCTTTGCAATGTGATTCAGACAGAAGAACAAAAAGACATAATAACAAAATAACAATTTAATCCCCAAGTCCCGGAAGGGCAAAAAGATTATGAGACATTCAAGTGATTTTTACAAGGTGGTTAATGCAGTGATTAACACCCTGAGACAGCAGGAAGATGTTTGCTACGTGACAACGGGCAACGGCGGCAGTGGTAGTGGCGTGTTCAGCCCTAACGATGATTGGAACGTGATCAGACGCGACCTTCTCTCTTACGACAGCTGCGAGGAACTGGACGATGACGAACTGGAGGAGGGCTTTACAAGCGACACCAACGACTTCGAGTTCTGGCAGCTATCCAAGTACGGCGAGCAGAATCCTGCGGCCATTCAGATTGCCATCAATCCCGAGAACTATGTGACGAGCAGTTACGACCTGCGCGACATGATTTGCGACGATACCGACCTGAAGGCTGCGGAGATTACCACAGGCATGAACGGCTACCCTCGCGGACTGCGCGGCGCGGTGCTGCTGGGCGGCAGCGGCAAGACCATCGAGCAGATGCAGGAGCTGGCCGATATGTACGGCGTGGAGTTGGTATCGCTGCACCGTCGCGACGGCTGGCAGTTGTGGGAGTGCGAGGGCTGGAAATCTGACCTGTACGATTACGTTGCCTTTGCGGATCAGCACAACGACAATCTGCACTATTGGGAGAGCTACAAGGCGTATGCCGAGGAACTGCGCGAGTATGCCGAGGATATGGACGATGACCAGGCGCAGGAGTGGCGCGACGTGGCAGAGCGCGTGGAGGACTGGCAGTTGGAGAAGAACGAGGTGCTTTGCGCTCCCAACGGCTATCCGTATCTGCTGCTTGACGATGTAGAGACGGTCGATCGTATGGTGGACTGCTTCAGCTATGACACCCACAACTACACCTTGGCCCTGGACTGTATGATTGAGGATTGATAGTTATAGAGTTTATAGAGTATTAACGAAATTATAGGAGGTAAGGTTATGAAGACTGAGAATATGACAATGGAACTGGTTTGCGGCATCGTAGCCGACTTTATGAACCAAGTGAGCGAGGGCGACCGGTTTGCCTTTGAGAAGGCCGTACACACCTTCAAGACGAGCACGGAACTGAACGACGAGCAGGAAGCGATGGTGAGAAACTCGCTGCTGCATCTGGAGGCGTTTGCACAACACGTGGACGACGATGAAGCGGTGAAGCGCATGGTGGGCATGGAGTGCAACATCCTGTTGTGGACGCTGGCCGCCGACTGGCACTGTCTGAACACCCGCACAATGGGCGATAGCGAGGACTGGAAGCCTGAGAACATGGGGAACTAATATTATAGTTTATAGAAATCATTAGAGATTAAGCGATATGGAAGAGACATTGAAGCCAACGGGACGCGGGGGACACCGCGAGGGCAGCGGGCGCAAGGCGCTGGGCAAGAAGGCCGTGACGCTCAGACTGAGCGAGCAGAGCATCGACAAGCTCGCGCAGGTCGAGAACAAGTCGGAGTTCGTGGACGGACTCATCCGCAAGGCGAAAATCTGACATAAGGACAGAAGAATAACAATTTAATTCGAGGAAGATATGAAAAGGGAAGAATATATTGCATTGGTCGATCGGTGCAAGCAGTTGAGTTACGAGTATTACGTGTTGGCACAGCCGACGGTGAGCGACGCGCAGTTTGACGCGCTGGTAAGTGAGATTGAGCGCACGGAGGCAGAGCACCCGGAGTGGACGCTGGCCGACAGCCCGACGCAGACGGTGGGCTCGGACGTGGACCCGAAGAGCGGTCGGCGGCTGATTCGCCATCGCACGCGGATGCTGTCGTGTCAAAAGGCGCAGACAACGGATGCCGTGACGAAGTGGATGAACTCCACCGAGAAGAAGCTGAAAGGAAAGCGCATAGAATACGCGCTGGAGTGGAAGTTGGACGGCGTATCGTGCTCACTGGTGTATCTGAACGGCAGGTTGGTATCGGCTGCATCGCGTGGCAACAAGGGCGTGATGGGTCAGGACTGGCTGCAGCACGTCGGGCGCATCCCGTCGGTGCCTCAGAGCATAGCGGCACAGGGTCGCGTGGAAGTGCGCGGCGAGATTGTCTGTCCGAAGGCGGAGTTGGCACGGCTCGGCTACAAGGACTGCAGGACGGCTGCCGCAAGTCTGATGAACCAGGTATGGCCGTCGGACGACTGCAAGCGGCTGGTGTTCGTGGCGTGGCAGATGGACGATGACACTGACGCTACACGTTCAGAGTGTTTGTCGATGAACAGAGCACAGAGTTATGGATTTAATACGTGTATGCACTGCATCACCGGCACACGGGACGTGATAGCCGTGCTTGAAGAAGCTGACACGGAGCGCGAGGCACTGCCCTATCCTACGGACGGTGTGGTGGTGAAGATTGATGACAAGGCTATGGCTTCTTCACTGGGCTATACGGAGCATCACCCAAAGGGGTCGATAGCCTATAAGTTTTGCGCACAGAAGGCTGTAACGCGGGTAATCAATATCGAGGTGAAGGTGGGTGAGACAGGCCGACGTACTCCCGTGGCTTATCTTGAGCCTGTCACTATTCTTGGCCGTGAGGTGTCGTCAGCATCACTTGGCAGTGAGCGTGTGGCCGCTGAACTTGGTGTGGTGGTCGGCTGTATGGTCGAGGTTGGCTTGTCGAATGATGTCAAGCCGAAGATATATCGGGTAGTTGATGGCGGTCACACGGAAATCACAGAAAGTTCCGATTTTGTGGCGCAGCTCGCTGAATCATCGGGGACTGGCTCTGCTGATGCGGAAAGCGTAGCGACGGATCAGGTGCCTGTCCCCTGTGATTCAGCGGAACAAAATGATGCACCTGGATATAGCGCATCGGAGAAATCACAGACTCCCACCCCATCAGCCACCGAGCCTGACCTCTTCGCGCAGATGCAGCAGGAGTTAGACACTCTGAGGGCTGAAAATGAGCGGCTGAGAGCTGCGTCGGCGGTGTCGGTCTCGGCGACCGAGGCGAATCACAGGGGACAGTCCCCATGTAATCCGCTTGGCGAGGCCGTCGCTACTCACACAGGGGACAGTCCCCATGATTCACCCACTGTGTCACAACCCCGTCCGCGTCGGGTGCGCCGGCAGAAGCAGGACGTGATGTCGTTATACAGCAGTCCGGCCATCACCGTCGATCACAGCGAGGATGACCACTCGGAGCGCAATCGTAAGATCTTCGCCGCCGTGGCTACCGCCGTCGTATTTGTCGTGCTGGTCAACACGGTCGGTCTCTTCGGCATCGCCGCCATCGGTCTGCTTGCCGGCGGATTAGTGAAGTAGTTGTAACATCAAAAATCACAGCAATTATGGACGAGAGGATGAAGAAACGGGCTGCGGTGTATCAGCTGATACGGCTGGTGGACGAGTGCGGCGGCGAGATTAGGGTGGACGGCGACAGGGTGCGCCGGGTGTTCAACGACCAAGACGACATCGTGAGGATGGAGCTGGCGACGGGCGAGACGGTGCTCGTGGCCGACCAGGACTTCGCGACGCTCGACGGGGTTATCAGGGAGATTATGTAATATAAATCATTTCTAAAATTAACGGATTATGAAAAAGGCATTATGGATGATGGCACTGACGATGTGCCTGGTGGCTGCGGGCTGCAGCAAGAGTGACAGCGATGAGTTTGACTTCGATCGTGAGTATGCGGAGGATAACTTCCGCAAGACACAAGGAAACATTCGCGAGAAGCTCATCGGGGTTTGGGAGGTGGAGGATTTCGCCTTCGTTGACTACAACAAAGAGTGGCGATACCCGAAAAAGGAAGAATTGCCAGAGGTAATGCGGACAGCGGTGTTTCGACCAGACAGCACAGGAGAGTTCCTGGGGTTGGAGGGAATGTATTGGAGTGTGGACGATTGGAAGAGAGTCGTTATTACATCGGCATATCTTTGGGCTTACGACAAAGACGGAAATGAGCTCGGCGGCTGTCAGTTGGGTAGCGGATGGTTTGGCATTTCCCGCGAAAAGGCTGAAAAACATCTGCGGGAGAAATATCCAAATCTTGTTTTACTGAAGGACAAACAATTTACAGACATTATAATGGACGTAAGAACTATGAGCAAGAACAGAATTGAACTTGATACCTACAGCCAGTATTCACCGACATATTTGGTGTGTACGCTGATAAGGAAATAATTCGGGCTGTCACGGGGACAGGCGCTTTGGTATTCAGACCGCAATGAACCTGTCTCTATGACTACTGGTCGGTCTCTTCGGCATCGCCGCCCTCGGCCCAAACAAAAAAATATTACCCACAAAATGTAAATTTGTTGCCGAAATATTTGGAAGTTTCGGGAATAATGCCTATATTTGCAGCGTGAAAAAGGCAGAGTGCCTTAAATTTAACTATTTAAAACATTAAGATTATGAAACATTCTTGGATGGCCATGACCAGGGCCGATAAACTGGTTACGAAAGTGTTATTGTGTGTGATTGTGATGTCGGGTGCGGTCGCCTGCCTGACTTCGTGCTCGAAAGAGAGCGAAGATGAAATGGTCAATGGTCAATCGTCAATGGTCAATGACACGCAGGTAAGCATCACCTTCTCGCCGTATGAGATGACACCTATGACGAGGGCTGCGACGAGCATCAGCGGTATTGTGACAAAACTCGACGTGTGGATCAGCGACGGCGTGACGAGCACCGACCTGCACCAGACTTCTTCAGACGACGGCTTCGGGTTGATTAGTGTCAGTCTGAACCGCACGAAGACCTACACGTTGACCGCCGTGGCGCATCGGGCTTCAGGAGCAGCGACACTGACCGACGGTGTGATTGCCTTCCCCGACGAGAAGGTGACGCACGCCATGATTTGCCAGACGACGTTCTCACCGGCAACGACCACCTCGCTCAGCTGTCTGATGCAGCGTATCGTGGCGATGATCCGTTTCGAGATTGCCGACCAGGTGCCTGCGAATGCCTACACCATGCGGTTTGAACTCGGCGAGTCGTTCACGCAGTGGAACCTGTCGACGGCCACGGGAGCCAATGCCATCGAGCGCACGACATCGTTCAACAACTTCTCGCGGGCCAACGACGGAACGGCGGCTTTCTCGGTGTATGTCATCCCGACCAACCTGACAAATACCGACAACATCAACGTGACGGTGACGGCTCTGACGCAGGGCGGCGACGAAATCGAGAGCAAGACCTTCGAGGACGTGCCCGTCAAGGCGGGCTATAAGACTACCTATCATGGAGAGTTTTTTACGACCGAGGGCGCAACGGGCTCGTTTACGGTCGAAGAGGACTGGGGGACTTTTGACACCATCACCTACTAAATGAGTACGCCTTATGAAAAAGACATTCTTATTGTTCGCAGTGCTGGCGATAGTCAGCTGCGAGAAGGCACACTTTGACGAACAGGCGCAGGGCCAGAGCAACGTCACACTATCCTTCTCGACCAGCGACCGCGACATCACCCGTGCCACGGTTTCCATCGGCGACTACTTCACGAAGCTGAACGTTCAGATTTTCAATGCCGACGGCGAGAAAGTGCTCGACAAGGTAAAGACGCAGACCACCGACGACGAACAGTTTGGTCAGATAAACCTCTCGCTCGCGGAGGGCACCTACACTATCGTTGCCGTCGGTCATTCGAGCATCAAGAGCGCGACAATCAAATCGACGGAGATGGTGCAGTTTACGGCCAGCAACGGCGAAAAACTGACCGATACGTTCTGCTACAACGGTACAATCACGGTCGGCGCGGCACCAGAACAGCACGACCTGGTGATGAACCGCGTGTCGGCGATGTTCCGCGTCATACTAACCGACGAAAGCATCTCCACGCAGGTGGCGAAGATGAAGTTCGACTATACCGGCGGCTCGGCCAACTTCAACCCAAGGACTTTCGAGGGAACCACCAAAAGTACGCAGGCAGAGAACCGAACGGCTGGAGGCAACACCTACTCATGCTACACCTTTCCCTATATGGCAACGTCGGGCACGCTGAAGGTGACGCTTTCGGCGCTGGCTGCCGACGGCACGGTTATCCGCAGCCGTACGTGGACCGACGTGCCTGTGACCCGCAACAAGATTACCACCTATCGCGGGCAGTTCTTCACTGGCGACGAGGGAGAGATCACGCAGTCAGGCTTCGGCTTCACGGTCAACGGCGAGTGGGAAGGGGAGGTTAATTATAATTTCTAAATCATTTATAGAGGCGGTGAGATTTTTCACTGCCTCTTTTTTTTTGTCTGTCCCAAAGTTGAGCGGAAAAACACTACCTTAGCCGACGTAATCAATTAAACGGACGAACGATGAATATTTTCAAACGATGGAGAGAAAGGCGTGAGCAGCGACGGAAGCTGAAAGAGTGGAGTCGGTTGGCTGGGGCAATGGGTACGCTCGACGTAATGGAAGAAAAAGGCTTGCTGGCTTGGAATGCGCAAAACAGACAGATGCTGATTGAAAGCAGTCTGGCCATGGTGATGATGACCACCGTGGAGAAATGGACGGCCTTTATCAGAGGACTGTACGTGTGGAGTCAGAACAAGCGTATCTGGGAGGCGTGGGAGGATTTTCGCGTAAAGGAGGAACTGAAGGCTGTGCGCGAAGTGAGCAATAAACTTCCAAAAGGCAAGAAGCTCTCACGACAGGACATCGACCGCATCCGCGAGGCAAGACGTATGGAACTGACTGAAAGCGACGTTGAACCGCCAAAGGTGGAGGGTTATGAGTTTGTCATTGTCAGTCCGAGCCTCGAAGTCAATCCAGACATGAAGCCAAGCGACCCCGTAGGGAATATCGTGGCGGTGGGACATTATGACCCGGAGACGGAACGACTGGAAATGGCGACGTGGGAGGAGGTGTCACACCTGGTGCATGAAGTGAAAAGTGAAAAGTGAAAAGTTATGGAACTGACAACAAGACAGGTGCTGATGGTGGCACCACGAATGAGCCAAGAGGCAGTAGCTGAGTTTGTGCGAGTGTTTAACGTATGGAACGACCGCTTCGGGATTACGACGCCGCTGAGGATGGCGCACTTCCTGGCGACGGTGTGGCACGAGAGCGCAGGGCTGACGCGGACTGTGGAGAACCTGAACTATTCGGCACAGGGACTGCGGCGCACGTTCCCGAAGTATTTCCCGACGGCGGCACTGGCGAACCAGTATGCACGGAAGCCGCAAGCCATAGCAAACCGCGTGTATGCGAACCGCATGGGCAACGGCAACGAGGCGAGCGGCGACGGCTGGCGGTATCGCGGTCGTGGACTGATCCAGCTGACGGGACGGTCGAACTATCAGGCATATCAGAACAGCGCCTTCTGCAACGGCGACTTGATGGGTCATCCTGAGTGGCTGTCACAGTACCCCGGGGCGCTGAAGTCGGCGATGTGGTTCTGGTGGAAGAACGGCTGCAACGAGCTGGCCGACCGCGACGACGCCACGGCGGTATGCCGGAGGGTGAACGGCGGGCTGAACGGACTGGACGAGCGGAAGATTTACCTCGGTAAGTTTAAGACAATGCTGGACATCAAATAGGCAACAAGAGCAAGCGGTCAGTGCTTGCCCTTGTTTTTTCGTGAGATGCGTTCCAGTTCCTCGGCTTCTCTGGCCATGTCTTCAAGGTGCTGCAGGTTGGCATAGAACATCTTGCGGTTGATTTGTTCCTCACTCTGTCCGAGGTATTTCTCCAGTGTCGCAATGGAGCGCACATAGAGGTCGAGCGGTGTCTGCTGGCCTCGGCGGATGCGCTTCGACGATGACACGGTGAAGCATTTCGGAAACTTCTGGGCTATATAGTGCATGACCGACTGCCAGTAGATAAGAATAAGTTGGAACTGGTAGTCTTTCATTTTCCGCAACTGTGGTACGGCGTGTTTGGTTCGGAAGATGGCTGTCAGGAAGTCGGTGCGGGCCTGCAAGAGTTGGACGGCAACGGCGGGATTTCCGGCGTTCGACTTGCGGAGCGCGAGGTCTTGCTGGCGCGTATAGAGGTCGAGGTACTGCTGTGCAAAGCGATACTCCTGCCACGAGAAGTCCTGCATCAGCGTGTCAGGGCCTTCGACGGGCTGCGGCGACGGGTAGAACAACGGTATGGGGATGAACGGCAGGTACAGCTTGTTCCAGCGCCAGTCGCGCCAGTCGTAGCCAAGCCGCTTATAGGGGAATATCAGCAGTTGGTTGAAGTTGTCGAGCCATTTCAGGTGCTGCTCGACAAACGAATGCACCTGCCAGACGTGAATCGGAAATGGCTCATGTCGGGGCTGCGCCTTCTGACGCACGATGAACGTTGCTTCGCCTTCGTCGTCATTATCCATTATCAATTTTCCATTATCCATTATTTCCAGCCCCGCAAGGGCGAAGAAGCACTCCGTCTTCCACTGCAGCGGGTCGAATGGATGATAGCGGTCCTGCTGGGAGAAGCGACGAAGGTAGATGCCGATGATCAGTTCAAGTTGCTCGCGGGTGCAAAGGTTCCAGCCCTTCGGCACGGTCAGGTCGATATGTCTTACCCCGTCTGTCATCATGCGTCGAAGAACTGGCGTTTCAGGATGCGGTCAACGGCCTGGCAGGTGTCGTCGGCACGTAGTACGGGCTTTGTGCGGAACTTGGCGATGAGCGGGTCAACGGCCTGCGAGAGCACGCCATCGCTCCCGCGCCATGCAGCATACTGGCAGAGCGAGAAGTCGGGCTGTGAGAGGATAGCCCCCTGGATGATGACGGCCTGACGCTGGCCGACGATGGCGCATAGGCCGTCGAGTATCATCGGGTCGAAGGCGTAGTGGACGCTGGGGAGGTAGTCTTTCAGTTCGGCAGAGACAAGCTCCGACTGGTTGGCCTGTGTGATGAGCAGCAGGCCGTTGGTCCATCGGCGGCGAAAATAGTTGGCCAGTGTTCGCATCAGCTGGAGGTCGGCCTCCGGCACGGCAAGGATCAGCGTGTGGCCGTTGCCAGCCATCGAGGCAACGGCATCAAGCATTTTTTCCAGAGTGACGTCGCCGCCCGTCTGGAAGAAACAGAACTGGTGTTCGCGGATGAGTGCAGACAACTGGCGGTCGCAGCAACAAGGTTCGATGTATGCCATATCTTTCTGTATTTTGGTTTCATAGGCAAAGATATGACGAAAATTGGCGGGAATGGGACAAAAAAGCCCCACAGTGTGACCGACACCTGCGGGGCTCAGACAGATAGAGTCAGATGTTAGCCTGGTATTATTCTATTTTTATATTCAGTTGTTTACCGCAATACGGACAGACCTGACCTGTTGGACTGTCAATATCTTCATCGGAAAAGAACTCACTACGTCTTGCACCAATGACATCGGCTATCCTTTGAAGCGTCTCGACAGTCGGATTACCACCTATCATATTTGCCAGAGAACCTCTTTTAAGGCCCAGTTGCTCAGCCACCTGTTCAATATTGAAGCCGTGCTCACGTATCACTTTTGAAATTATCATATCTTAATATTATACGAAATGGGCTGCAAAGATATAAATAAATATCGAAATGTGCAAGCAATTTTTGTTTTTATAATATTTTATTATGATATTGTTAATCCGTGTGAAATATTATAATATGATTATTGAATAATGTTAAATAATAACGTTTTAATATGACATTTATTACAAGTATCATATTTTATTAGTATATTTGCACCGTAATTATAATAATATAATGTATATGACTCAGAGTAATTTAATGGAACTCTTGAACGAGACTATGCAGCGGAACGGCGAAGCTGGCCGTCCGATGGTGGTTGTACTGAACCTTCAGGATGTTGTCATCGGCAACAACAATGCCTCCCACTGCAGCAACGTCAACTGCCTCTATACACCGCTCATAATGGAGGCCCTGATTGACCAGCTCCGTGCCAGCAACGAACACATCAACCGTCTGCTCGACATGGTGAGCCGTCTGATTAGCAATAAGGTTAATGCAATATGATACAGTAATTGATTTTTGACAATTTCGTTTTGTTGACCTGATTTACATACTATGAGGCGCTCACGGTCGAGAGATAGGGGGTGTCTCCCTTTTTGGGGGAAACACGTTTTTGTAGGACATTTTAAAATTGAGATATTATGGCATCAGAAGATTATGTAGCAATCAAGTCGGAGCAGCTGACAGCAGCAGCTCGCGAGGAACGTTATGTGATAGCCAACCGCTGGACGCGGGAGGTTGTTGACAACTGCAACGGGCACGGTTATAAGTCGGCGCAGTCGGCTCATAGGTCATGGTCGTTTAAACAGCGACAGCGCAATCAGCGTCCTGTCGGTCAGCAAGGCAGCTGGCGGTCGAGTTATCGCACGGCGGCTGATCCTAAGAAGTGAAGGCGATGGCACAGGACAGGCTCAGAAACGGACTGATAAGATTCCGTGTGCGGATTACCCGTATTGTGACGAAGGACGTGGAGGTGCAGGCGACGGATATCTATAAGGCCCAGCAGATTGGCCGCTCTATGGCCGAGAAGCACGACTGGACCGACATTGACACCCTTGCCTACTCCTCCCTCGCCGAGCCCTGGTCGCTGAGTGAGGAACGACGGAAAAAGTCAATAAACCAACAAAACAATAATTCAATAAATCAATAATTATTTATTTGTTTATTGGTTTTTTTATTTATTTAAATGGATATAGCGTACAATAAATAAATGTATCATATATTAAATATATAAATGTATAAACAAATGGATGGATAAAGCAATAAAACAAGCTATCAAGCGGTAAATATTGGTATAAAACAATAAATTTTGCTATAAAGATGAAAATAAATAAATATTTGGCACATATTTATAATTTGTGTGTATTTGCAGTGGATTTCGAGTTTACAAGTTAATTACAATAATAATAGTCACAATTATGGAAACAAGATTGAAAGAAGTGTTGGCCGTGATGAACCATAAAGGTGGTACGGCTAAGACAACGACCGTGCAGAGTCTGGCGGCGGCGATTGTGCGCCAGGACAAGCAGGCACGGGTACTGGTGATTGACCTTGATCCGCAATGGCATCTGTCAAGGTTGATGGGATGGCAGCAGGGTAGGGGGCGCACGGTTTACGATGCACTCCGCGACCAGTCAGGACTGCCCGTCTATCAGGTGCCTGAGAAGAAAAACGGCTTTAACCAGCCTATTACAGACGATAAGGGCATCTGGCTCTGTCCTGGTTCGCCGATGCTGCAGGATGTGGATGCAGACCTAACGCGGCAGTTGCAACCGCTGTTGGCGCTCCGCAAGTGTTTCTTCAATGGCATCACGACCCCTGACAAGATTGACGGCGTGCTCTACGACGGCAACGGCCCCATCGTACCAGCCGTGTTTGATTACGTTCTGATTGACTGTCCGCCCGCGCTGTCGAAATCGACTTACAACGCAATGGCGGTGGCTAACGGTCTGTTGGTACCAACCTCGCTCGAAGGTCTGTCGGTAAGCGGTCTCGGACCGATTCTCGTGGAGATGGGTAAAGTTAAGCAAGAACTAAACCCGCAGTTGGAGCTGACTGGCATCCTGCCCGTGAAGACTGACTTACGCTCAAACATTGCCAGGGATATTCTGGAGAACCTGCGTGAGAAATTCGGCGACCGTCTGCTGCTCTACCAGTGGAACAAGAGCCGCAAGACTCCATTGAGCGGCATCCCTAATGAGGCGAAGATGAACGAGGCTCAAACCAAGAAACTGAGCATCTACGACTGGCAGCCGTATAGTGCGGCTGGCATGGCTTACGAGCAGTTGGCGAAAGTGTTGTTCTAATTGAAAATTGAAGATTAAAAATTGAGAATTATGGCAAAGAAGAATGGTTGGAACGCTGACGAGATGCAAGGGTCATTAATCAGCGACATGGAACAGGAATTGAAGAACGGTTATCAGAAGATAGGCGAGAGTAGGGCAGATGTTTCGCCCTTGGGGAGCGACGGACACACAGGGGACAGTCCCTCTGTAATCCAGCCGACGGTATCGGCTTCCTCACAGCAGGGACAGTCCCCGAGTGTCCCCACAGCGCCACAAACGGCGACGAGTGCGCTCAGGAACGACGAGCCGACAAAGGGCGTTCAGGCCAACCTGCCGATATCGCTTTATAACCGCATGAAGAAGCTGAAGTTCGAGACCGACGAGAGCTTTCAGTCGATGTTCCAGCGGGCGATGGATCTGTTCCTCGATGTGGAGGAGGGTAAGATGAAAGTCAGTCCAATAACCAAATAAAACAATGTTTATTGAAACCAATAAAACAATAAGGCAAAATGGAAACAGGTTTAAAGATAAACAACATTGACTTTTCGGAAGACGACGTGGAAGAGCTGACTTTCAGTATCGAGCACGATGACCGTAGCCCAGCGTGTCTGTGGCTTACTGTCCATAAGAAAAACCTTGAAGGCGATAGTGCTGATGATGTAGATACGACCATCACGCTTTATGCCAGTCAGATGAAAGCTCTCGGCAAGGCACTTGTGTTTGCAGGTGAGTACGTTGAAGGTTTGTATAGTAAAGACGGATATAATTTCTGAGCTATGGAAGATGTACTGACAACATTGGAGGGCTACTTGCAGCAGTTGAACGATATTGGCGACGACATCCGCAGGACGGGTGATGCTTGGCGCAAGGAGCGTGAAGAGCGTGAACGGCTTGGTCTGACGGGAGACGCCGCTATCCGTCACTACAACGACTGGATGGAGCGAGAGGGGATGCCTGAACTGAAAGTGAAGGTGAACGATACTATAAAGTCGGACACCGAAATCGGAACAAAAACGTAACTCTATCGGAACAGGCTGAAAATGCGCCAGCACTATCTTTGGGTTAGAGCCAGTCGCAGGAAAAACTCGCCTGTACTATAAGTCGGTTAGAGTAAATGCGCTGAAACACCGATAAACAGGCAGTTTCCCGAATGCTAAAGAAAAGATAAAATAACGGCACTTTATTTCCCTTATTAAAATGAAGAAGAGATTATCTTATAGAGTATCGTGTCTTACCTATGGCAGAAAGGCCGATAAATGCACGGTTTTGTGGCGGTTTTGTCTAACTCGGTTATAGTATAGGCGGGGTAGTGGATATAGTCTGGAAGGCACCGCTACTCTAACCGACTTATAGTTATGTTATAATATATAATGTATATATGGACAAGGAAACGAAGAAAATACAGTTGAAGCAGATGCGCGAGCTGGTGGAACAGCGGTCGTGGGTCAAGACGCCCTGGAAGTACACGAAGATGGGCGCCGGCCTCTCGCTCATCCAGCAGCAGGCACTCTTGATGGTGTCTGAACATCTGCAGACCTACATCAAGAATTTCTATGAGCTGAAACTCGACAAGGCGAAAGACACGCCGAAGTCGCTGTTTACGGAGCATGTATTGAAGAACGGCATCCCGCCGTTTAAGATTTGGCTGCAGGATCTCGGCGTGCGGCCTGAGAACTACAAGGAGGCACGCCGCGCCATCGACGAAATCAACCTGCAGGTGGAGCACCCGGAGTTTGATAAGGACGGACATGAGACCGGACGCACGCTGCTGACCAACGTCTTCTCGCAGTTCGGTTTCGACACCACTGGCGACTATTACCGTTTTGAGGACGACGAGGGTAAGATGAAGGCCGTGGCGCGTCAGAACCCCTACATCGACGTGAAGATCAATCCCGACGTGGCCATGTGGGCGTTTGACATGCAGCAGGGTTACGTGAACCACTTGAAACTGATTGCCCTCTACTCGTCGAAGCGACCCACGCCGCGCATCTACCTGTTGCTGATGCGGGCACTGAAGAAAGACGACGAGACTACCACCCTGCGCATACCGCTGGGCGAACTCAAGGAATACCTCGGCATCGTGCCCTACATGGACCCGAAGAAGAAGGAGATGGTGACACCCTACCCGATGTTCTCGAACTTCAAACAGAAGGTGCTCGATGCCGTGCGCGACGACTTGCTGCGTATGTCAAAGGAAGATCCGCCGACCACCGACATCGTGTTTGACTACGAGCTCCTTTATCCTGGTTCTCGAAAGAAGGGCGACCCCGAGGCAATTCTTTTTCATGTGACGCGGACAATACTCGGCGATGCGTATAACGTGGTCGTGAACCATAAACCAAGTGAGCTGATGAAGAAACCGGTACAGCAGGAGATGTTCACGGACGAGTATCAGCAGTTGTTTGAGAGGTGCATCGACGAGTTATGTAGCGACGGACGGTCTAAGGATGCCTGCGAGAGGTTCAGGCAGATACGGCTGGAGAGTTTCAGTAAGGAGTCGCGCACGCTGCTGATGCAAATTCCAGACGCATATTTTCATCAGTGGATAGAGAGCGAGGCGGTGATGTCGTTCTTCTTTGCCTACGTCAGCAAGCATTTCGGCAAGGGTCTGACGTTCAAGTACAGGATTTTGAAAAGCGAATTGTCCCGTTCTTAATCTGAAAATCGCTACCTTTGTCGAACGAAAATTAATATCGAATTATATCAAGAATGAGAAAGAATTTTTTGAAGAACAGTAGGATGGTGCGGGCACTGAAGAATGCGCGGTGGATGCTGAAGGGTCTGCTGGCCGCAGCGGTCGTGCTTTGCCTGGTCTGTTGTCGTGCCACGACAACCACCCAACGTGAGCACACCACCCAGACGCACAATGCCGACACAATGGCTACGGAGGCGAAGCACGACGGACACAGCCATCAGCAGAGCGTCAACCTCGACTCGATTGTGTCGGTCGTTTGGCAGAGGACGCTGGAGGAGTTTGCCCGTCAGGAACAGGAACACGAGATTACCACCGAGACGCTGACCGAGACGATTGACTCGTTAGGGCGCGTGGTGCGCCAGTCGCAGAAAACTACCGACCGCACCACGTCTCGTCAGGAACAGCAGCGCATCGAAAACCTGCAACAGACCATGCAGCAGCAAATCAGCCGTGCCGTCAGCAGTCAGGACTCCGTGTGGCAGGAGCGGTTCAGTCGGTACCAGGCGAGCATCCGCGACTCGCTTGACACGGACAAACAAAAAATCACGGAAGCCGCACAACCACTGACATGGTGGCAGAAGACATGGGCGTGGCTGCGTGGCGTACTTATCGGCATCGGCATTGCCGTCATCCTGATGCTGACCAAGAGATTCTGGCGCGGTTGGATTCCACTCGGCAAATAGACTATGACGTTTCTTATTACACCGACGCCGACACGGGCGTTCCGTCGGCTAAAAAAGGGCGAGACGGTCGTTGAGTCGTTTGCCGACCTGATGGCCCTGCAGGACCGCATCCAATGTGACATTTACATCACTCTTCCTGACGAGTACAACCAGCGGCGGGTGTTCCTCTACGATCCGTGACTTTACGGCTTTATTTTCTTCCGTACTTTTCCGAAGTCCTCGTACACTGACGTGGCGATGACTTTTGCATATCGCTGGGTGGTGACAATGCTCTTATGACCGAGCATCTGTTTCACGTTCTCTATTTTCACGTCATTAGCAAGCATCCATGTGGCAAAGGTATGGCGGGCGAGGTGAGAGTGCATCCTGACTTCTATTCCCGTCAGCCTGCCTATTTCTTTCAGGCGATGGTTGTAGTCGGCATTACCTATCTTTGGCACTGTGCCACGGTACTTCTCCAGCACTTCTACGGCTGGAGGAAGGAGTTCCGAAACGTATGGTACACCTGTCTTGACGCGCTGTCCGATGTACTGCCACGAACCACTGACCATCTTGTATGCTGAGAAATCGAATGCCTGTGCATCTGAGTATGCAAGCCCTGTGTACATCTGGAACACAAACAAGTCCCTGGCAACGTCGAGCGCCGAACCGACGGGCAGCTCCAGCTTTCGGATGCGCGACATCTCGTCGTCAGTCAGGTATTCAGGATTATCTTTGTCACCACGTTTGAACTGTCCGCGCAGACGTTCGTATGGGTTGCGTTCAATCTTTCCAAACCTGTCGGCACGGTTCAGCAGGGCTTTCAGACACTTGTGATAATTATAGATACCTGCGTCACTCAGTCGTTTTGGCTTGACACCAGCCAGCCGCGCCGCGTCGCTTATCGGCTTTTGTCTGGAGTGCAGCCAAGCATCAAACTCGCAGATTCTCTCCACGGTCACATCCTCCCAGCGGCGCATTTTCCCAAACTCTCGCAGGCGGTCTTCGAGCGGATAGTAGTGCTTGCGCGTATCGTCCTTGATGTCAAGCAATGGAATCTGTTCATGGATCCAGTCGAGAAGCGTATTTCCATCACGCACCTTTTCTTTTATCTGCCATACCTGCCGTTTTATCATTTCCGTGTCAATCGCCTTGCCCGTGTCAATGCTTTCGTTTATCAGACTCAACACCTTTTCATAAATGATGGCAATGCGCTCGTTCAGCTTGTCGGCACAAAGAGTGTTGACCACCCTTCCTGCCACAAACTCATCACGCAGGACTTTTACGCCTGTGTCGAAATAGTACGACCGCCGCTCATGCGTCACCCGTATCTCCACAGGACCTGCGTGTCCTGGCTTTGTCCGATTCCGATGGTCGAACATTAATGCAGTAGTCTTCTTCATTCGTTTTGCATATCCTTTTGTTATACATACTTTCCGAATGTTTACCCGCCTTTTTGGGGTATGGGTAAACAAATGGGTAAACATTTGGGGAATGTGGGTAAACAAGTGGGTAAACATTTGTGTGAATTTTGCGCCGTTTTGCGGTCTTTTGACTATCACCGTAACCCTCTGAAATACTTGATTTCCCCTTTGAACAAAAGGAATAGCGCGATTTTATGCGCGTTTCCCATCCACTTATATTGTGATCCGTTTGGGGCTCTATGTGGTGACATCTTCCCTTTGATTCATAGCATGTTAGCCCTATTTGTAACCTTGCGTGGGTAAACATTTCTACTGTTCTTATTCTATTGGCTTTTTGGAAATCATATCCATCAGACGGTAAATCTGCTTGTCTTTCTCTGCCAGTTGTGCCACCAGCGCCCTCACTGACTCCGTGTCGTTAATGGCGGAGTTCTGGGCGTTTGACATGTTCTGTTCGCCAACCACCACGTTTTGCATAGAGGACTGTCCGACACCCTTTAACAGCCATTCTGCCGACACGTCTGGGAATTTATCCAGCAGCAGCATCACCAGCTCCATCGAAACTGGTGCCTTGTCACGGTCGTTGATGTTGTCAGACAACTGATTGTTAATAGCCTTCTGTGAAAGCACACCCTCGCCTGCCAGCTTGTTACGACTGATACGCCGCTCCCTCATCAGCGTATTGATACGCGCTTTCAGCCCTTCGTTGTAATTATTCATTTCCTCTTAATTTTAAGTTAAAAAACAATAATCCTAAGATATTTCTCTTAATTATGTTCGATATTTCAGAGAAAACTGCTAACTTTGCACCCGAAAGTAAGTATGTAAACATCGCAAACTGTCGGGCAAGAAAGCCGTTACTGCGGAAAAGCCTTTGTGACAAAGGTTTGACGCAGTTTTGCTGAACATTAAATCCACTTGCAAAGATACGGCTTTTCTCCCGATTTCGTATGTAAGTATGTAAACTATTAAATAAAATTATGATTTGTGACAAGGTTGGAAGAAACGAATGGAAAAACCTGAACGTTGGAGAGACCGGCATCTTTACGCTCCCCAACGAGAAGGCTGTGGAGAGTGCCCGCATTGCTGCTCAGGACGTGAAGCGATTGGAGCATTACGAGTTTGAACGGATTAAGACCTATGACCCCCTGACAATTGCATTCAGACGACTTAAATGATTACAACTATGGCTATAGACAAACAACTTCGACAGGAGATACGGACAGACATCCGCGAAGAGTTCCGGCGACAGATGGAGGGATTGCAAGAGCGCTGGGTTACTGCCGAGACGCTTTCGCAGCACATTGAAACGCTCCGCCCGCGCTGGCTTGAACGCCACGGGCACTGTTTTAACCGTACAAGGGTTGAGTTTTCCGACAAGGACGGTAATCGTCACGCACAGCAATGGCTATATCCGCTCAACGAGATTATGGCGATGGTGCGCGATGGAAGAATCAAGCAACTGATTGTTTAATATATAATAAAGGTATAATGAGCAAGTATCATTACGAAGTGCCTGCCGACTCTGCGACAGGCAAGAAAATCAGCCACTTCTGGCAGAAGTGCATCCGCTGCGAACAGGCCGCCGATGACTATGCAAAGAAGATGGGAGCGACATACTATTACAGCGATCCGCGCTACTTTGCGGGCGGGGTGGTGTGCATAGCATTTGCCGACGGACAGCGGATTGACAAGAAAGTGTGGCGCGTGGCAGGGACCGACCGTGCAGACGGGAAGACGTACTACGAGCCCGACTGCCAGAGGCGAACGGGCCTTGAGCCGATACCGAACAGGGACTATCAGATGCGAGACACCTTCGACCGCATCTATAATCGCGACGGGATAGTGGAGCGTGAGATGGCTGACGAAACGACTGGCGAGAAGACGATGCAGCTGTTCATGCCATACGTGGAGTTCTATCGCGACGAGCAATCGGGTACCCGTAACGACCTGAACGGAAAACAGCCATGCAAGGCCAGCCGTGGACTACGAAAGGCAGTCAAGGCCGAGGTACAGCGACTGAAACTGCCAGTGATGAAGGTCGATGCCCTGCTCTCCATCCTCGGAGCGGCCATTGAGGGAAAGGCCGTGGAAACCACGCCCGCCTTCTTCTTCTATCGTGAACGCTACTTCATCGGCATCGACTACGACTGCTCGTCGAATCCAGACCTCATTTTGATAGCACCAGAGTTGTATAAGATGAACCGGGACCGTGCCGAGCTCGATGCCAAGCGCGGATGGTCGTAATTATAAATCACCTGCAGACATGAAAAAATATGCAATCGAAATGATACTCATTGCCGAATGTGACGATGACGAGCGCAGCCCGAAGATAAGGCGGCTGCGGATTCATAAGATAGACACCGACGGACTGCCGATTCCAGTAGCGAATAGTTTGTTGAATGGGATTTATAAGATAAGCGAAGAGAAACAATAAAACAACGAATTTAACGGATTATGCGAACCCAACTGAAACCACATAACAAGTCGGCCTATCAGAAGGTGATGAAGGCTTTCGAGACGAGCGACAGGACGTGTGTCGTTCATCCTACTGGAACGGGCAAGTCGTACATCATTGCGGCTGTGAGTGAGAGTTACAACAAAGTGCTGATACTTGGTCCTAACAACTTTGTGCTCGACCAGGTGCATGACGTGCTGAAGTGGCGCAAGCGTGGCGTGGAGTATATGACATATCAGACGCTGACGCTAACAGGGAATCCTGACACGGATTACGATTTGATTTGCTTGGACGAGTTTCACCGTGCCGGTGCTCCGATGTGGGGCGTGGCCGTGGACGAATTGCTGGAGAAGAACCTGCAGGCGAAGGTGCTTGGTACGACCGCGACGCACATCCGATTTCGCAACAACGAGCGCAACATGGCTGACGAACTGTTCCACGGCAATATTGCCAGCCATATCACCATCGCCGAGGCATGGACTAAGTTTAGTATTCTTCCCATACCGCGCTATGTCAGCGGTCTGTTCCGCTGGGACAAGACCGTCAACGAAGCTGTGGAGCGCATCGAGCGCAGCCGTAATCTGAGCGACGAGGAGAAGCGTCTGCGCATCTTCCGAATCAAGAACACCAGTCTGCACTGGGAGTTGTCATACGGTATGCCTGCTATTCTGCGCAAGCACTTGGATAAGGATGCCCGCCGCATCATCATCTTCTGTGCCCACATTGAGAGTATAGAGCAGATGCGAGAGGAGGTGACAGGCTGGTTCCGCGAGGCTGGTTTCACGATTGCAAGCACCTGTATCATGCACAGTAAACTGACCGATGGTGATCAGCGCAGACAGATGCAACAGTTTGAGGACGATACCGACAAGGGTGTGAAACTGATGTTCTCGGTGGATATGCTCAACGAGGGAATCCATGTGCCAAACGTCAATGCCGTGCTCATGCTGCGCACCACCTCCAGTCGTATCATCTACATGCAGCAGATGGGCCGCTGCCTGACCGCTGCCAACACCGCTAAGCCGCTGGTGCTCGATATGGTGGATAATATCACCACTACCACAGCCATCAAGGATTTGCTGGCAGAGTTCGACGCCCTGGAGATACCGATGGCACAGAGCGAAGGCCGCGAACCGCGTAAGTTTGAGGTGAACGACTACCTGCTGGGTGTTCGTGATTTGATAGAGAAGCTGGTACCTGAAGCCTACACCATCGAGGAACGCTTGCAAATTATCAACGACTTTGTGGAGCAGTATGGTCGGTTGCCTAAGAATACAGAGCCTGAATACAAGCACTGGAAGTATCTTATTCATTATGCGCTCGACAATCCGCAGGTGCAGGCTCTCGCGGAGCGGTTTCGCCGTCAGAACAGGTCAGATAAGGAAGCAGCGTTCCGTAAGTTCTATGAAGAGAACAACCGCTTTCCGAAACTCACCAACAGCAGCGACGAAGAGGCATGGTTGCACAGGTGGTTTGCCGGCCAGTGCAAGCGATACCCTGAAAATCCCTTTGTGCAGGAGATGATGGCCAAGGAGAAAGGCAGGATAGAGAATGAGAAGGAGCAGAAGAGAAGGCAGTGCGTGGAAGCCGTGGAGAGGAAAATGGCCGAGGGCGCCAAGGGTGCAAGCACCATGCGTGAGTTCTGTTGGTTGTCAGCCCACTATCCGCAGCATCCCGACACCTTGGAACTGCGCCGGAAGTACGTCAAGACCATACAGCGAGAGCGCCGACGTATGACGCTGGAGGAAACCCGTCAGGCTATCCGCGACTTTGCCACCAAGAACGACCGATGGCCGTCGCATGTAACGAAGATGTCAGAAGAAGAACGACACCTGTCTCATCGCTTCAGCAACCATCGTGAAAAGTTGTTGGAAGACGACGACTTCCGTCAGCTCTACGAATACTACCGCGACAGGGATAAACCCGTGTTTGAGGAATACTACACTACGGTCATCGACTTCTGCCATAAGTACGACCAGGCGCCAAATCCCTATTCGCGCAAAGGCATCCATGCCGAGACAGAAGAGGAAGAACTCAAAGCATTTGCCTGCTGGACGTGGCTGAAGAAAAACCATCCCGACGACGAACGTGTGAAAGCCATACAGCGCGACTACAGTAACAGGACACTGCGCGAGCAGGAAATCAAGCACCGTGTGGAAAAGCTCACCATGTTCGTCACCGAGAAGCAGCGGCAGCCGAATACCTATTATGGCGAAGAGGAAAACAAACTGAGTACATATCTCAACAGCCTTCGTAATCCTCCATACTGCGAACGCGATGACGTGAAGCAACTGCTTGCACTGGTAGATAGCGTCAAGCCAGTATGCGAAGACGAGGACGCGCTGCTTGCCGAGTATATTGACTTCTGCGAGAGCCACAAGAAGATACCGTCGCGCTTCTCAAAAGACCCCTACGAGGTGGAGTTGTATAAGCGTACCGAGAAGCGGAAGGTGTTGAAGAAGAATCCTAAATACTTGGAGATACGCGACCGATACAAGCACCGCCGCATGGATAAGGACGAAGAGAAGCGCATCGTCACGGAGCATTGCGAGAACACTGGACGGCAACCAAGCAAAGGATCGTGTAGCCCAGAAGTGTATCGTGCATGGAAAAACATCAAGCGATTCGACAAAGAATTTGCAGCAGAGATACAGAAGAAATATGCCGTGCATGGTAACTGGACCGACGAGGACACCGACCGCTATGCCGACCAGATGATAGCATTCCTGCGTGAGAACAATCGCCGTCCGAATGCCGATAAAGGCGAGACGAGATTGCTCAACATTCTTTCTATGCTGTTACGCACCAAGGGCGACCACCCGAAAGTGGCTCTGATAAAGGAACTGCTCGGACAGTTGCCGCCGCCCGTCTATTCTCCAAAGTATTTCACCGACAAGCAGCGCAACCTGCGTAACAACGGAAAGCAAAAGTACGGATATGTGACGGTTAAGGACAAAGGGAAAGACCCCTCTCATAGGTATGTCATCTACTACACGTCCGACACTCGGCGTAACAAAATCTTTGAGCAGTCGTGCAAAGAGAACGAATTGGAAATTAAGGAATGGAAAGAGTAAATAATATAAAGGTATATAATATATGAAAGAACAAGTAAACCACCCCAAGCACTACAACAGCCACCCTGCTGGAATTGAGTGCATCGACATCATCCGTCATTACACCTGCGACATCGCCAATGCCTTGAAGTATCTTTGGAGGGCAGGACTGAAGCCAGAAATGGGCAAGGAGGATGCGGATAAGGAGATAGAGGATTTGAAGAAGGCGCTGTGGTATATCGAAGACTACCGCAAGAAGATTCCACAACTGCTGCTGTCGCATTTCAAGAGCCGTCAGCGCATGGAGCAGATTGTTATCGAGGTGACAGGCCACCGTATCGACGAGATATGGGGCGACTACGAATCAAACGTGGCCACCGCCATAGGACACCTGCTCGTCGTTGGCATCATCCGTCAGGGAGAGGTGCGTGTCAGCGAACTGTGGGAGTTGGATATCCGTGAGGCTGTAAAGGCCATCCAGCACCGCATCCTCGATATTGAGACGCAGCTGACCAACAAGGAACTGCAATCGACGATGGACGTGCTGAACGGCTATGCCGTGGAGGGTGAGGATTACGTCTGCAAGCCTGGCGGCGTGCGTGAGACGGAGCCCGACAAGTACGACCCTCTGAACATGATGATTATCTATGGCCGTGCCTACTGTCTGACTGACGAGGTGCGCAAGAAGGACAACGGAGCGCTTTACGGCCCCTGTGACAACTGTGATTTGCGCCAGGAGTGTTTGTCAGGCGACGGTACGGACCAGATAAAAAGCCTGTGTCACCTGCACTTTGCCACCGACCAGCAATACTACCGCGAGGTGGGCTACTGCAAGTACCGTCCCTACTATGGTACCATCGAGGTGGTGGACGAGCAGAAGGAACTGCAGAAGGAACTCAGAGAAATGGAATCAGAAGACGAACAATAAAACGAACGTATTATGGCAAGAGAACTGAAATTCGCTGGCAAGGCGGCGATGACGGCTGCGCTGGCCTCGATGATGCGTGAGGAGCGGATGAGCGAGCTGTTCCGCGTGGCTCGGCTGGTGGCTGGCGAGGCGCAGTCGGCAAGCGAGGACGTGGGGCCGCTGAAGCGCAGGCTGCGTTTCGACTATGCGGTAGCCGCCTCCTGTGTTTTATGGATGCTTGCCATCGTCGTGCTGGTCGTGACGGGGAAGATGAACCCGTTCCTGGCTGTGACGAACCTGCTGCTGATGCTGGCCACGTGCATCAACCTCTACCGCGAAATCAGCGACCAACGCCGCAAGTTGCAGGCCATCGAGCGTGAGGAGAGGCGCGACCGCCGCGACCGCGTGCAGATGGGCATGGCCGCCTTCGCCGAGATGATGCGCCGCATGGCACAAAGGAACGATGAAGACGAGGAGGACTGACCGATGGCACTACCGAAACCGACAAACGTACTGAACTCCATGCGGGTTCTTGGGGACGACGTGGCGTCGTACCTCGTTGAGCATACGGAAATGCTCGGAGAGACTGAGGCACCGTCCGTGCAGTTCTTTACTGACGGACAGATGGCTTCAATGCGGAAAGGCCAGCCGCTGCTGGTTGACCGAGGCGGCGACCTGATGCTCGTGGCATACAACCGCGAGGCAGACAGGTTGATTGCGTTCAGCGTGGGCTACAAGGAAGTCAGGCTGACGCTGTGGCAAAGAATCAAGGCAATATTCACAAACAAGTAAAACAAAACGATTATGAGAAGAAACAGTAGTAGTTTATCGTCGGCGATTCTGCTGACGCTGGTCGGGGCTTTCGTCCCCGTGGTATGTTGGATTATGAGCATCCAGTTCGACCAGAATTGCGGCGGCTACCTGAAACAGGCGGCTGATGCGAACACGGTGGAGTTGGCCAAGCAGCGCATCGACATCGCCGTGAAGTACATGGAGGACAACCATCTGACGGATGGCTATACGTCGGTGCTGTGGCGCACGGAGAACGACAACGTGGGCTATTGGTACAACAACGTGAAGGCTTGTCAGAAGGAGCTGGCCGAGTGTCAGGACGGCACACAGCTGGAGAAGTCGAACGTGCTGATGAAGGTGCGCGAGTCGCTGACCGACGATGGCGAGAAGGGTACGGAGCTGACGTTGCCGAAGGGTATCAGCCGCTATCCCAACAATGCGCTCTTCGGCGCGTTGTTCTGGATCAGCGCCATTATTCTCTGCTGCGGCATCTGGAAGTTCATCAAGTGGAATGAGTATCATTTTTAAGGAGGACTAACCGATGGCAGACTTAGACATACTTGACACGGCGGTGATTCTGCGCGACGCACAGAGGAGCCTGCGCCGTCTGTTCCCAGACTACGAGGAAAAGGCCAGGCCGTGCCGCGAGCTGCTGCGCAGGATGATGGCCGACATCCCGACAGACAAGGTGCTGGTGGCGCTGACCCACGCGCTGCAGGCCGTGGTCGATGCCAACGGCGGCGAGTGTGGAGACAGGCAGAGGGTTCAGGTGCAAAGCCTGTGGCTGACCGCTGCCGCCAAGGACCTGCTTGACGAGGAATATGCCGTCAGCGTGGCCGACAAGGTGATGAACCTCGTCGATGGTCTCGACCTCGGCGGGTTGAAAAGAAAAAGAAGAAATGACTGATTATAGCAAATTAAGAATATGAAAGAAATACTAAAGAAACTGTTTGGTGGCATTGATGCCACGGTTGGCTGCTACATGATAGCAGGCGCATTATTACTGATTGGTATAGTGGAAGTGACAACGGGGCACTACCTCAGAGCCTTTAACACATTCCTCTATACGTTCATCGTGTTCTGCTGTTCGCAACTGATACATCAGAACAAGCACTTGAAGCGACTGATTGTCTTGCAGCACTTGATTATCGAGGTGCTGGAGGAAAAGTCAGGCATTAAGCACGAAGAGAAAGAGAACGAGCCGCAGCCGCCGATGCCGGAGGTGCTCAGCCCGAACGGAATACCCGTAGGCCGTGCCGACGAGAAGGCTGACGGCGTGGCAGCGGCAAAATAAAAAGAAGGAGGAATAAAGTATGACAGGACTATTCCAACGGACGAGTGCACCGATTCAGACGGCCATGCTCGTGGAGATGATCAAGATGTTACAGCAATGCCAGCAAGTAGTGAACCTGCCCGAAGTGGGCGATGCACCGACCGCTCCGAACAAGACGGCGGAGGCACTGCGGCTGGAGAAGATGGGCTTCACCAAGGCGGCACCCGTCACGGAGTTCCAGCGGCAGATGGAGAAGTATGAGCAGACCCGCAAGCACTACGACAAGCGGGTAAGGACGATGCTCGACGCAGAGCTGATTCGTCTGAACCGCATCCTGAGCGTACAGACGCTGATAGAGGCCCGTGAGACATTCGGCGAAGACACGCTGCTGATACCATACTACGACTATGAGCGGCTGATGCGCAAGTACAACCTCGTCTGCGGCCCGTTCAGCAGCTATCGTGGTGAGATACCAACCGACAAGGTGGAGGAAATTGAGCGGCTCCAGAACCTGATGATAGGCACCAAGCACAAGTACATCAACGAACTGGCTCCGCTGACGGGACTGAAATACGACAGCAGCGAGTATTGGGGTTTCAATATCCCTGGCTATATCAAGCGTTTCCCGTTTGCCAAGAAAGACGGCACATATCATTCGTGGTGGGCAGAGTGGCTGGTCGATATGCACGGCAACAAGATTCGTGACAGCTGGAAGTGGGAGTATGAAGTCGGCAAGCCCGTCGAACTGTTCATCTGCGCCCCATCGAGGCACATGGAGAAAATCAAGTCGCTGAAAGTTCCCCGCCTTATCAGCTACAGCGACCCGTTCATCTGTGCCCACACCGACTACGGCATCCTCGTATTTACTCGTTGGGGCGAAGAGGCAGACGATAAGATTATCCGCAAGTACGAGTCGGCTAACCGCTGGCTCGACAAGGCAAAGTCGTTCATTGGCAGTCATCATGAATCGCGACGCGGTGGATACTCCGACTAAATCGCATGGTTGAATGGATTAAAAAGGAATTGGGAGTATGAAAGTTACGAAACATTATGAGCAGGACCACGTGATGCTTTACGTGGAGGAGGGCGACCTGCGGACGTGCATCACCCTCGACAGCGACCGGCAGATGCGTCGGCTCGGTGAGTGTCTGATAGACCTCGAAAGGACTGGGAGCCGCGAGGTGACGATTGAACCGCAGAAGTGATTTTACGACCACGGACTTTCCGATTAAGCGAGAGCAGGGCGATGCTCGCATCAGTCATGCCGAGCGTGAGATAACCAACGGTCGGCGGCGCAAAGCGGAAAGCCAAAGTTAAGACTGCGACAGCAGGATTAATTAAACGAATTATACAAATTATGGCAAAGGAAGAGAAAAAGACTGGCGGACGGCGGCAGCCCGACGCAAAGCTGATTGACCGCAGGGCTACCGAGGTGGCCGCTGCCATGAGCCGTGTGCTGATGCAGCCCGGCATGACGATGCAGGAGGCACTGGCCGCAATGGGCGGCGGCTTCTGCAAGGTGATACAGATTATCGCACCGATGCTCGGCGAAGAGCCAAGGTCGCTGGCCGACATGTTCAAGGGTGCCATTGACAACTACTTTGAGCACGGCGGCGACCCCCGCATCAGGGAGATTAACAATGTGATGAAGCAAGCAGGCAGTTAAAGACTAATTGAAATGACCTCTTGGGATGATAGTAAAACAGACCTACCCGTAAGCTATCTGAAAGCGGAAACGCAAAGTCGAGCGCATGGTCTTGAAGCGCGAGGTAATGGCGGTATTGTGGTTAGAATCCACACCAAGAGGTTTTTTAAACGACCACGGATTAAAACGGATGAAAGAATGAGATTCTACAGAAACGGTAACTACGTCGTCTGCATCAAGGACGACGGAACGAAAATCAGGAGGACGGACGAGGACGAGTTCGTGCCGCAGTTTGCCGAGAATGTGGACGTGAAGATTACGTCACGATGTCGCGTGGGCTGTCCGTTCTGCTACGAGGGATGCACGAAGGACGGGCAGCACGGCGAATTGTTCAAGTACCCGTTCATCAACTCGCTGCACCCCTATACGGAAATGGCTCTGAACGGTAACGACATGGATCACCCAGACCTCGAAAGGTTCCTGGTGTTCCTGCGTGAGAGGAATATGTTTGCTAATATGACCGTCCATCAGTTGCAATTCATGGCGAACTACGAGCGCATCAAGGCTTACGTTGAAAGCGGTCTGCTTCACGGCATCGGCATATCGTATAACCACCATGACTGGGACTTCATCAAGAAGGTCAGGACAATGCCCAATGCGGTCATCCACGTCATCAACGGCATCCTGTCGCCAGTGGATGTGCAGAACCTGACCCACCACGGGCTGAAGGTGTTGATACTCGGCTACAAGGAATTGGGGCGCGGACGGGACTTTCTGAAAGGTTGCGGACCTGCCGTTAAGGAACTCCAGCAGTGGCTTTACGACATACTGCCGAAAATGATTGATATGAGATGGTTTCGCCTTGTGTCGTTCGACAACCTCGCTATTGAGCAACTGGGCGTGCGTCGGCTGCTGACCGATGGCGAGTGGCAGGAGTTCTACATGGGCGACGATGGCAACTACACCTTCTACATCGACATGGTGGAGGGAATGTTTGCCAAGAACTCTCTCTCGCAGGAGAGATTCGAGATAGGAAACAAAACGATTGATGAAATGTTTAATTTAATAAGAAACGAAAATGAAACAGCAAGTTAGAAAAAGCATCTTTGAGACTAATTCAAGTAGTACGCACTCCATCGTGATTGGCAACAATGGCGAGGACATCTATGCCGGACTGCCGAAGCAGCTGGAGTTTCACGGCGACGAGTTCGGATGGGAGCACAGGCTTCATACCGACACGCAGACAAAGGCCGACTATCTGTTTACGTCGCTGCTCTATATGGGCGAGGAGCATACTCCTTATGAATATATAAAGAGAATTAAGGAATTCTTGGCGAAGTGGAACATTGAGGCCACGTTTGACGAGATTGAAGAGAAGCGTTACGATTCTGGCTACGTCTGCTACGAGGTGAAGGACAAGTTCTGCTATGTTGACCACGGCAACGAGAACAAAGACTTGGTGAAGGCATTGTGCGAGGACGAAGCCCTGCTGATGAACTACCTCTTCTCCGACGGTTCCTATGTCGAGACCAGCAACGACAATGACGACTATGACACATTGGGTAGTGAGCCAAAGAACGTCATGCTGGATTATTACAAGGGCAATTAAACAAACCGAAACGAATTATGGCAAACGAAATGAATGGCTATCCCTCGCTCGACAACCTGGAGGGAAAGACAGTGGAGGAGTTGCTGGCACTGCGTCAGCAGCTGCGTGAGACACGCGACAGGCGCCGCGTGGCGATCAACGACGAGATTACGGCGGCACAGGCCGAACTGCGCCGCGAGAGCGTGAACCAGCGCCGCATCTTTGACATCGAACTGAACGAGCTGAAGCGTCAGTTGGACGAGATAGGCACAAGCATGGGTTCGCCAGCAGCAAGGGTCAAGGCGGCTGACATCCGCGAGAAGATGTCGGACTTGAAGTACAGGTACAACATGGCCGTGGTGGAGCGCGACACGAAGGATGCTCGGCTGGCCAACGACCGTGTGCGCCGCAATGCGCAGAACCAGCTGGAGTACGAGAACGCCGAGATTGCGGTCTGCAAGGTCATCCGCGACATGAACGGGTTCAACGAGTTCGGAATGCCAAAGAAGAAGGGCGATGGCGAAGCGGCAGCAGAATAGCGTGAAGATTACCCGCGAGCTGCTGGCGAAGGCGCTGACGTGGCACTGCCCGTGGTACACTCGCGACGGCGTGGCTTCGTGCTGCTGCCAGGGTGGCCGCCGGACGAACTGCGGAGGGCCTGCACAGCTCTGTACGCAAGTGACCGACATCTTCAAGACGATGAAGCAGATAGCGGACGGGGAAATCGAGGTATCGTGAAGACGCACGGGGACTGTCCGCTGGCGAAGTATGATATTAATGGACAAAAAGGAATTATAAGGATTATGAAACGAGTAATTGTGTCAAAAGAGAAGTGCCTGCACTGCCTATACGGTGTGACTGGCGATTGTGAAATGTACGACGAGATGGGCAAGCCCTGCGACGGCGAATCGTGCTGTAACTTTGAGGAAGCAAGCGAGGAAGAAATGACCGACGGTCAAAGGCTTGCTAACGGCGACATCAAAGTGGATGACTGCATCGGATTCCTACAGGGCATTATCGAGTATGAGAGCCCCGATTCGATGAAGTCCAAGTATGTCAACCGCATCGTGGATCTGCTGAGAGACTATCAGAGCATCAAGCGGGAGAAAGCCATTTGGCATCCTATCGACGAGAAAGCCGACAGCAGTAAATTTGTCGTGTTCTACGATGTCAACGGCGGCTATATGAGTCCACCAAGCCGTTGCTTATTAGGCTACGACACCGACTTTGTGAAGGCGATGAATAAGAAACACGGAGCCAACTATACGATGTGGGCATACAAGGATGATTTGGCACCAAAGAAGCAGGACTGACTATGAGTACAAGAGGAGCAATCAAAATCAGGGAGAAGGGCGAGGAACTGCGCTTTTGGTACGGCCACGATGCCATGCCAAGCAGTCTCGGCCATCAGCTGCGCCGATACCTGAACATGACAGATCACAAGTGGTCGGACATGCGCATCTACAATGACTTTTGCGATGGCAAGTGCTACGATGGTATGTGCGACAGTCTGCGTGAAGACCACGACTTTAAGCCGACCAAGGAACTCGGCTACTACGAGGAGTACGGCTATCTGATAGACTGCGACAACCGCAAGCTGGTGTGCTACGACCTGCCAGGCTATCCTGTCAACGACATCTACCCCGACGGCAACAGCAACGAAGACGACTGGAGCGGTCGCAAGATAGTGGAACTGCCCTATAAGATGGTTTCGGAAGAAGAGACCTCGAAGCGCATCAAGGGAGCCGTGGCCGAGTATCTGTGGGGACGCGAGAAGCCGAAGCCGTTTGGAGTCAGCCTGTCGATGGGAAACGACTGGAGCGTAATTATCAGCGTAGAGTATGACAAGGACGAATGACCCCCCGCCCAAATGTCCCCATCCCGCCGAAAGGAATCGCTATCTTTGCCGGAGCGGAGGGCGACGGGGAGCGGACGGAGAAGTAGGGTTTTCCGATACGGAGAAGCATACTTTTCGGATGCCAAGAAATGCACTTGTCGGGAGCCAAGAAGTACACTTGTCGGGAGCCGACGGAAATCCGCACCGAGGCCGGAGAAGGTAAACAACGCGAAGTGCATTGGGAGAGGAGGAAGTGAGTGATGACGATTATCAAGGATTAGAGAATTGGAGAATTATGGATTGTTTCTGCGGAGTACACTACCAATGGAGTAAGGATGATATCATCCGTGACTGTAAGTATTGCAGAAAGACAGACAAAAAAGGCTTTGGCGAGTTCCATGCCTACGGCTACGAATGCAAGCTGAAGTACGGCAAGCGCAATGCTAACCGCTGCCGATATTGTTACTTCGGACGTCGCGGATATTAAAAGCAACGAATTATGGAAATCAAAATCGAAGTAGGAGAAGAGCGCTTCAAGGAAGTGCTTGAAAAGGAACTGGAGGCATTTACGCCCGAGGAGTTACACGACATCTGCAAAGAGGCGCTGGTAAGACAACTGGCAGACCCGAATGTGTTTGCAAGCCTGTTCGTAGAAGACCGACGCGACCCGTATAGCTATTCGCAGAAGTATTACGCGAAGGACATCCTGAAAGAAGCCGCAAAGCAGATTAGTTTTCAAGAGACTTTTGACGAACTGCAAGACAGCATTGTGGGCTACATCAAGGAGCATCACATGGAAATCCTGCACGACCTCGCCATCAGCATGTTTATGAACGGGCTGACGCAAGCAACGGCCTACAACGAGGCTTTCAGAGACCACATAACTGAGATGTTCCGCGTAACGAGAAATTCAAATATATAAAGGACTGACTTATGACAAATGAAGAATTAACGGCGGCGTTTCCCGAATGTGAACGCATCAAGAGAGAGCAGGTGGCTCCGTTTGTGGAGCAGGTATTTAACGAGGTAGAGAGCTGGCGGCAGATAGGCTACAAGATAAAGGGCCTGTGTCAGAAACTGTGGCCGAAGTCAGAGGGCGTGAAGTGGGAAGACCCGCTGCACCAGGAGTGGAGCCACTATTTCTACGGAAACTGGGACACGGGGCAGAAGGACTTCGACAAATGGACGGACTTGCTGGAGGACGAATATCTGCGTCGGACTGGTGAGCGCCGCACGATGGACGAAGCCTGTCAGGTGGCAGCAGACGAGTGGGCACGGATGATATTCGGCAACCACGTGCAGAGCAACGGCGACCAGTCGGACGCTGGCGGCATGGCGATGGTGCTGGGCACGCTGGTGAAGGACAAGGCCAGCCGTGGCATCGACCACGACACTATTGAGAAGTTCCGTAAGCTCTGCAAGGAGTTCTATCTCGGCGGCTGCGTCCGTCAGACCAAGTACGGCCCTCACAAGGATGAGCCGTACTGCGACTATCACCCCAACTCGGCACTGGCCGACCTGCTGCTGGAAGCGGGCGTGCCGGAGAATAGTGTCGGCAACATCTGCCCTTGGAAGACGGGCATCTCGGTTGACGAGCGCGACCATGCCGTCATCGTCCGAGGCTATCAGACAGGAAAGTACATCTAAAAAGCAATATTATGAACAAAGAAGAAATCAAACAGATATTCGACAACGTGCAGCATCAGCTCGACACGTTGCAGGGCGAGCAGGCATCGTTCATGTTCATCGGCCACGATGGCAACCACTTCGTGCTGGGCGGCAATCCCCACGAGATTGCGGCGCAGATAGTCTTCGCCATGATGCGCTATCCCGTCATCCGCAACATCATCAAGCAGTGCGCCGACCAGTTCGACGAACTGAATGAGCAGTACGGCAAGGATGTCAAGAACGTGAAGATGGATCACCTTATTGAGCAGAACTCGGGCAACGAGGGAAACTAATCCCCAGCCACCCCGTCGGGGACAGACAGACAAAAAGGTAACAAACAGACAAAAACGACAGAGAAAAATGGAAACGACAACGACAACGAAGTGCGTGTACCTCAGCGGCCCCATCAGCGACCCCGCCACGGGACAGCCGCGAGAGGGCTGGCAGCGCGACTTCCTCGACGCCGAGGCAAGGCTGCGCCGGATGGGACTGACAGTGGTGAACCCCGTGGACATAGCGCGGGAGGTGGACGAGGGCTTCGCCTGGCGGTGGGAATATCAGCCCCACCCCTGCACCAGCGACGGACCCCTGCGCCCCAGCCGCGCCGACTACATCCTGGCCTGCCTGCAGCGCATGCGGCTCAACCACGAGTACGGGCGGCTCCATGCTATCTACGTCATCGGCAGCGAGCGCCAGGCCCTGCTCTCCGACGGCGTGCGCATGGATCTACTCATGGCCTCCGTGCTCGGTCTGCCCGCCTATGCCGCCTGCCGCGACGGCCACCGCGTGAACAGCCTGCTCATTGAGCAAATCGGCTTCGGCAGGATTGAGGAACTAACTAAGGAGGAATGAATATTGCAAACACGAATTATCACGAATTATTCACGAATTAAACATTAAACGATTATGGAATTTCAGAAAGCAGTTCAGTCAACCGAACTTATCTTGAAGTTGGTTGTCACAATTCCGGGTCAACTTCCGCCTGTATTCATGGAAGAATATGTAATGAAGATGGAAAAAGCTCTCAGAGAAAAAGCTGAAGAGATTGCAAAGGATTGGGATGGCGATATAGAACTAAAAAGAAGTAACGAACTTGATACACACGAAAGTGTCAAGAAAACAATTAACAATGCTTTTTTGAAGTTTATTGGTAATTCATTGCGTAGGCATTATGAAATGATAAAGAAATATAAATAAATGACAACGATAATATACTTATAATATGAAAAAGGAAACAATCAAAACATTATCAACGATTTTAATTTTATTGGCTATATGTTATTATGGTATGTATCGTAACCATAAAGTTTCCTCATATAAAAGCCAATTATGGGTACAACGTCTATGGATGGACTATGATAAGCATGATGATTATATCAGAGAAATTGAGAATAGATATACTTATTATGATTTTTTCTTTTCTTTTAAGCCGATGAAGTCTAAGTATTGGTTTACTCAGGAAGAAATAGATAAGTATCGTTTGGAGTTAGTTGATGAAGCATGTAAATAATTATGAAACGAGTTGGTACAGACTGGGTTTTATGCCGCGAGCATCTGCCGCTTGACGGTGTTGACAACCGCAATAAATTCCTTGTAAGGATTGAGGAGCGATACAGCTACTCCGATGATGTAGATGTAAACTATGTTGTTGCCGAATGGAACGACAGCTGCCCCGACAACTATCGCTCTATGAAACACGACGGCATCCGCGTTATCTGTTACAACTTCGATGTCGATTGGGACATTGACGAGGGACAGATAATCGAGGTGACTCATTGGCGAGAGATTCCAGAGGTGCCTGACGTGGACGGAAATATGATAAACTTCTCACGCATCACCGAAGGAAACGACTACGATGAATGGTACGCTAACGGCGACGACAAAGAAAACGAGGACTGACCTATGGGAGACCAACCACCATATGCAGGACTCGGCAAGCTGTACTTCTGCCGAGTCGAGGATAAGGACAAGGAACCGCAGCCGCTGGGCGAGGTCGTGTCGCTGGAGCCGGGGATGCTGACGTATAAGGACGATGACGATAAGCCGTCGTACAGTCAGAAGGGATTCAGCATCACGTTCACAGGAACGATAGAGGATCCAAACCTCGAACTGATGGAGCTTATGGTGAAACTGCTGAACCGATGGGACGTGAGGCTGGAGCGCGAGCCAGGCCGCATGCCCCGCAAGATGAAGAAGGCACTCCGTGCCCGCTATCGCCGCGACACAAAGTGGAAGCGCAAGCTGGCCAGCCACCTCGGTCGGCTCTGCCACACGCTGCACCGTGCCGAGATAGTCATCACCCGTGAGCAGCGCGACCGCCTGGCCCGGCACATCGAAATGACCGTCAAGCCGGAGACGGTGGACGGGAAGAGAGTGAGATAATTAAAGGTATATATAAACAAAAGGAACGATGACAAGAATTTATGAATTTCAAGAGGCGAAGTCGGTGGCGGTGTGTGGCGACATACACGGCAAGTTCGACGAGCTGGTGTACCGCATGACGACGCTGTGCGGCATGACGGACACGGTGGTGATAGTGGCGGGTGACTGCGGTTTCGGTTTCCACAAGCGCGACTACTACGACCAGGTTTACAATCGGGTGCTGCCGAAGCTGGAGAAGTCGAACTGCTGGGTGGTGTTCGTGCGCGGCAACCACGACAATCCGGCGTACTTCGACGGCGAGACGGTCAGCGGCAAGCGGTGGATGGCGGTGGACGACTACTCGCTGGTGGTCACGCCATGCGGAAATATCCTCTGCGTCGGCGGGGCTACGAGCGTGGACCGCTACAACCGCGAGAGCTATCGTCCGCTGTTCCACCTCGGCAAGAACGAGGGTGTGCTCTACCGCAAACCTATCGGTTACATCGAAGAGCCGGTGAGCATGGATCCTGCCGACTGGTGGCCGATGGAAACGCCCTACTTCGACGAGAGCGCTATGGAGTCCATCCACCATGCAGGCCGCTCGGTACAGGCGGTGGTGACTCACATCGGGCCGTCGATGTGCGAGGACGTGATGCCGCCGACGTGGATTGACTATCTGGTGGAGAACGACCCGACGCTGCCCGCCGACATGCGCCGCGACCGCGAGACGATGGACGCGCTGCTGGCTCGGCTGCGCCGCGACTGCCACCCCGTGCGCCACTGGCTGTACGGCCACTACCACCACTCGTGGCAGTCCGACATCAACGGCATCGGCTACACGATGCTGCGGGAGATGGAAATGAAGGAACTGAGGTAAAAGTTCAGCATAGTATTAACAAACAAAACGAAACGATTATGAAAGAATCAAGAGAAGCAATCTTGCTGACCGACGGCTACAAGCTGGGTCACAGGAACCAGTACCCGAAGGGGACGGAGTATGTTTACAGCAACTGGACGCCGCGCTCGGCGCACTGGATGAACGGTGCCATGGAGGGTGCCGTGGTGTTCGGTCTGCAGTATCTTATCAAGGAATATCTTCTCCGGCAGATGGGAGAGGGATTCTTCCGCAGACCGAAAGACGAAGTGGTCAACGAGTTCAAGCGCCGTGTCGATACGTTTCTCGGGCCTGACAACAATGTGGGTACGGAGCACATTGCCGACCTGCACGACCTGGGCTACCTGCCCATCCGCATCAAGGCGCTGCCAGAGGGCGTGGTGTGCCCCATTCGCTGTCCGATGCTGACGGTGGAGAACACGCACCCCGACTTCTTCTGGCTGACGAACTATCTGGAGACGCTGTTCTCGGCTACGCTCTGGCTGCCCTGCACGTCGGCCACGTCGGCACGTCTGGCGAAGAAGCAGCTGATGCTCCACGCACAGCGGACGGGCTTTGCCAACGAGGACACGGGCTTCCTGTGCCACGACTTCTCGATGCGCGGCATGGCGGGCGTCGAAGCGGCCATCCTGAGCGGCATGGGTCACATGGTGGCCTTCCACGGCTCGGAGACCATCCCCGCCATCAGTGCGCTGGAGGAATACTACCATGCCAACGCCGAGAAGGAGCTGATAGCCGGTACGGTGCCCGCCACGGAGCACTCGGTGATGTGCGCCGGAGGCAAGGACACGGAGATTGACACCTACCGCCGACTGCTGACCGAGGTCTATCCGAAGGGATTCCTCTCGATAGTCAGCGACACGTGGGACTACTGGAACATCATCACCAACGTGCTGCCGCAGCTGAAGGACACCATCATGCAGCGCGACGGGCGGCTGGTCATCCGTCCCGACAGCGGCGAACCGGTGAAGATCATCTGCGGATGGGACGAGAAGGACTACGACGATAACATGTCGTTCCAGGAAATCCACGAGATTCCCGACTGCGAGAAGCGCGGCACCTACGAACTGCTGTGGGAGCTGTTCGGCGGCACGGTGAACGAGGCGGGCTACAAGGTGCTCGACCCGCACATCGGACTCATCTACGGCGATGCCATCACGCTCGACCGTCAGAAGGAAATCTACCGCCGTCTGGAGGCCAAGGGCTTCGCCGCCACGAACATCGTGCTCGGCTTCGGCTCGTTCACGTATCAGTATAAGAGCCGCGACTCGCTGGGCTTCGCCATCAAGGCCACGTGGTGCCAGATTAACGGTGAGCCGCACGACATCTTCAAGCAGCCCAAGACCGACAGCGGCACGAAGAACTCGCTGAAGGGATTGATTCGTGTGGACCAGGACGAGCGTGGCCGCTACTACGCCACCGATGGCGTGACCCGTGAGGAAGAACAGCAGGGTTGTCTGCAGACGGTCTTTGAGGACGGCGAACTACTCAAAGACTGGACGCTCAGCGAGGTGCGCAAGAACCTCGACGAGAGCATCCGTTTGTCGATTGAACATAACTGGGAGAAGCTATGATGCCGTTCAGCAGTGAAGATTTGAAGTTAAGGCTATATGAAGAGTACCAAAAGCATAAGGCACTCTTCATAGCCTTCGACTTCGACAACACCATCTTCGACTACCACAACAGCGGGCGCGACTTCCACGATGTCATCACGCTGCTGAAGAGGTGCTCAGAGCAGGGACATAAGATGATACTGTTTTCGTCAAACGAAGACCCTGAGAGAATCAACTTCATGTGCCAATACTGCCGTCACTTCGGCATCCGCATCGACTATGTGAACGAGAACCCGATAGTCTGCCGTGGCTGTCGCAAGCCCTACTACAACATCCTGCTCGACGACCGCGCAGGACTGACGGAAGCATTCGACACATTATTGGACGTAGTAATACAAATAGAAAAAGAAAAGAACAATGAAACAACTGACACTGAACCTGCTGCACAGTGACCGCAGCGACATTGGCTACCGCACGCTGACTTTCAACGACGGCGAGCCGCACATCTGGATTGACGACTTCGACCGCAAGGCCGAGGTGTGGGTACGCTGCCGCATCAGCAGCCCCGCAGACCTTTTTATTTTGATGCAGATTGGCGACGTGCTGAATCGTCAGGCCGTGCGCTGGTCGCTCGACATCGCCTATCTTATGTCGATGCGCATGGATCGCGTCATCACGTTTGGCGAGGCATTCTCGCTGCGCGTCGTGGCCGACATCATCAACGGCCTCGGAGCCAGTGCCGTCCACGTGCTTGAACCTCACAGCGAAGTGACCGACCATCTTATTTACAACAGTACACCCCGTGCCGGCATCTGTCTGAAGCCCGGCACCGTATGGGACTCGGACATCATTGTGCATCCCGACGCAGGAGCCGCCGAGCGTTACCGCCACGACGCCCACCCCAAGATTGTCGCCCAAAAGAAGCGCGACCTCACCAACGGACGCATCGTGTCGCTTGAATTGCAGGACGGTGCCGACGAGGTGGTCTGTAGCGTCACCGCGAAATATCCGCAGACGCAGTTCCTCGTCGTTGACGACCTCTGCGACGGCGGCGGCACCTTCGCCCGTCTCGCCCAGGTGTTGCAGGAGCACTATCCCGACCGTCAGCGCCGCATCTTCGTCACCCACATGGTCAATCCCAAGGGCATCGACGTGCTGGCCGAGAACTACGACTACGTGACCTTTACCAACTCCTACTGCGACTGGCGCAGCGTCCGCACAGATCTCCCCGAAAACGTGTCCGTGATAGACATCGACAAGAGTTGGCAGTATATGTAAAGGAGGACTGACGTATGAACATTGGAAAAGCAACTGTGGCTCTCTGCAAGGCAAAGGGCATCACGCGCAAGGAACTGGCAGAGAGGATGGGCATCAGCCAGAACGCCATGTGCGACCTCGTGAAAGGACGCTCGTGGCCGTCGGCATTGACCATGTATAAGCTGACGCAGGCCCTGGACGTGCCGCAGTCGTACATACTCTTTTTCAGTATCGAGGACATCGACATCCCGCAGGAGAAGCGTGAGTTGTTTCACCTGCTTGCGAATCCGTTGAAAGAGTATCTGATGAAATAAAGGAGGACTGAACGATGATGACCCACGACGAATATTCACGCTTCTTCAGCGACGAAGCCGTAAAGAAGGCGTTCCAGTTTCCTGATTGGCCTGCGGGAACGGAAATAGTGTGCTACTGCCGCTCTACCGACAACCGCGACACCATTGAGCAGATAGCCCAGCGAGGCGGATGGAAGATTGTGAAGTACGTTCACATCGACGAACTGCCGATAGCCAAGCTCTACAAGCCAGGTCAGGTGATGTTCGCCAAGCGCGAGGCGCTGGAGTGGAAGAGAGATTCAACAATGCCGAGTTACGAAGAATGGCGCAATCAGATGCTGGGCGGTCTGCGTCCGTCGGACTGGGATAAATTCATAGTAAAATAACTTAAAAGGAATACGAGTATGAGACAACTATCAGAAATCAAAAAAGACATTGAGGTAATTGACGGAAAGATTGCCGCATTGAAGGAGCAGCGCAGTGTGCTGGCCGACGCAGCGAGGAGAAAGTGATAATATTGTAGTTAAAAGGTAAATAAATTAAAATTTGGCGATAATGACAAGGAAAGACATTGAGAATGAGTACGGCGATTGTACTCGCGAGCAAATGCTGGCCTATCTGACGAAGGTGCATGAGCTTCAGAGGAGGGCCGCAGGAAAGATGACGGTAGATGTGCATCTACTGAACGACCACGGCGCGATATTCGGTGGCGTGGTGCGAGAACCCCAAATCAGTATCAGCATTACGGTGATGGATGTGTTCGGGCAGGAGGACTATCAGAAGAGTTGGGACTTGTATCAGTTCTACCCTGCGAACAAGAACAACGAGCTTTTGTCCGACTTCAAGAAGACGGTGAGCCAGTTCGTGAAGGGCTTCGACAAGGAATGGAACCGCCGACGCGAGAACTATATCAAACGACACGGAAAGGACTGCGTATGAACAACATGTTTATTTCTTCAGCAAAGAAGGACGAAGCCGTTGAAAACTTTGTCAAAAGCAAGAGGGAAGAATTAGAAAAGATGATTCCTGGCTTTGTCGATGACAGGAAATTTACTGATATTGTGCTGAACTTTTACGAGAGAGGAATAAGGGACGGCGCACAAATGATGCTTGATCGGATGACAGAGAATGTTGTGGATGGCATTTGTATATCTAATGGAGCGGAATGTGGAGCATCTATTGAATCATCAGCAGGAATGTTGTTTCTCCAACACAACGCACTCGATGTTGGTGACAAAGTAAAAATTATAATTGTTAGGGAGGACTGACAGATAGAGAAGGAATTAAAAGGAATACGATTATGAAAGAAAGACCATTGAATTTCGACTACGCCGACGAAACGCCGGTGACAGTCACAGACGAGCAGAAATCAAAGCTCAACAAGTATGCTAACGAACTGAAGCAGCACGTTGGAATGCTGTTGTACCTCATTAAGGAAGACCACTTGCAGGTAGGAACCCGCGACAGCATCATGTCAATTATCGACCACAACACGCAAGACCTGTGTGCCCTCTTCGACTACAGCACCTACCTGAAGCAGCAGCAGGAGAAGACAACGGCGGAGATACGTGCGGTGAACCTTGAAAACTTTGAGCTTCGCCGGCAACTTGGGCAGAAAGTGTCAACCGAGGATGTCCGCGAGAAGATGAAGTTGGTTATCGACGGCTTCCGCTATTGGTCGGAGCACCAAGGCTTTGGGTGGATGAGTGACGTAAATGTTAACGACTGGGGTGTGTTGAGCGGACGGATGCGGACAAGCATTGGCCGTACTGACCGCTATGACGAAGAGACCCGCAAGCGTATGGCCGACTTTGGCTTTGAGTTCGAGGACATCAACGAGGACGGTGCGGAGCCTATCGCCAACGACCACAACTTGCAGAAGATACGCGAACTGGTCAAGACACTCAGCCCCGATGCTATTGTCGACCGTGTGACGGTCAATCGCCGTGGTAACGTGCCGCACATCGAGGACGTGAATATCATCCTGCGTGAGTGGGATTGTCTCGACCCGTATATCAAGGCACACATCGAGGAAGACCAGCGGAGGTATGGAACGAAAAAGGACTGACAGATGGCAACGATAGACGATATGGCTTTCGACTACGCTATGCAGCGAGGTCACGGCAGGAAATCGCACGAGCATTTCGTGGCAGGTGCAAAGGCTGTCATCAACAAAATCGTGGAAGCCTACAACATCAGGGGCATCGAAACGATGGTTGACCAGATTAACAGCTTTATTACAGATATAAACAGTAATTCAAACAAAGGAATAACGACATGAGATACTTGGTTGTTTGCAAAGACCAGTCCGCTTTCTGGACGGAGTGGTACACTTACGAAAACATGTGGAACGGTGATGCGATTCACTGTGTGGTTGACGTCGCTGCCGACAAAGTGACCTTCAACGGCTGCGACTGGAAGGAAGTTGAATACGACCATTTATAAACTATATGAAACGGTGATGAAAGTAGAAGAATTAAAGCAGAAGATTGTGAAGCGCGAGCGGGGCAAGAAGCAACTTGACCGCATCGAGGGTCTGTATAAGGCTCTGCTGAAGGACATCGAGGAATATGGCGACGGCTGCGAGGTGAGTTACGTCACGTTCCACTGCCCTGTCGAGAGTCTGAGCATCAACTTGGAGGATATGCCAGCTGTTCCCGCCCAGTCGTTGGCCAAGGCCATCGGCGAGAGCATTGCGACGATGCACAAGTACATCGAGGGCATTGACGATGACTTGAAAGGAATTGTAGAATTTGAAGACTGAACCTATGGGAGAACAACCGCCATTTGCAGGACCCGGCAAGCTGTACTTCTGCCGCGTCGGGGACAAGGACAAGGAACCGCAGCCGCTGGGCGAGGCCGTCGCGCTGAAGCCGGGGATGCTGACGTATAAGGACGACGAGCCGAAGAGCGAATACGGCGCGAAGGGCTACAGCATCGGCTTCAATGCGACGATGCAGGAGCCGGGCCGCGAACTCATAGAACTGCTGAACCGCCCAATGCTGTGGGACGTGAGGCTGGAGCGCGAGCCAGGCCGCATGCCCCGCAAGATGAAGAAGGCACTCCGCGCCCGCTATCGCCGCGACACGAAGTGGAAGCGCAAGCTGGCCAGCTATCTCGGTCGGCTCTGCCACACGCTGCACCGTGCCGAGATAGTCATCACCCGTGAGCAGCGCGACCGCCTGGCCCGGCACATCGAAATGACCGTCAGGCCGGAGACGGTGGACGGCGAGAGGGTGAGATAATTAAAGGTATAAAAGAATTATTAGGAATTATGACGCATCTGAAAATGACAGGCGATTTCTATGACGACGTGAAGAAGGTCAACGAGGCCATCAGCTATCTGCACGGCATGATTGACTTTCTGGAAAAGGAGTGCATGGAACGCGACAAAGGGAAAACGGCCACGGAGTTGTTTATCCGCATCAACGACCTGAAGAGGGCAACGGAGAAGATGGTGGCCGAGAGTGAGCGGCTGGAACGTGCTGCCGACATCGAGCACTACGGGCCGCTGAGCAAGTACGCAAGACCTTATTTAGCATATTAGGAACTATGGCAGCAAAAGACTACATCATCGTGACAGGATGGGCAAACGCCTACCTCGCACGGAAGAAGAAGCCCACGAAGCGCGGGCCGCAGACAATGAGTGAAGACCGCCGACCCATCACGGAAAGCGAAATGATAGGCTTGTTTGAGTTCTATCTGCGCAACTGGTACGATGAGCACGGCGAGGACACGCTGGTTATCACTAACAGCGACGGCAAGAGGATATTCGAGGCGACGCTATTGGATAAGGAGGAGGACTGACTATGCTTGTAACAATACACGGTTCAAAGAAACGGCTGAACTCCCATTGGGGTCCTGTATTCGACTGCGACTACGTTGACATTATCACCGACGAGACAATGCACGAGTCGATGATAGTCACGCAGACCGAGGACTATCGCCTCGAAGTAAATTACACCAATAAAGCAACGGACAAGCTATGACAGAGATTGAGAAGCTCCGCTTGAACACGGAGAAGGCTTATCAGGAAGCCTTGCGTGCCATGTTCGACTTGGTGAACGCCATCACCGAGGAGCGCAACTATTATCGTGACCTATGCAAACGGAAGGAGGCAGAGCATGGAACGAAAGAAGAGTAAGAGCCGCGAGCAGTTCTACAAGGCTTACGAGTTCTATCAGTACCCCGATGTGGTACACGTCAAGAAAGACAACTACCGCTCAGACATCGTTTGTCTGAAGGAGTTCGGTTCGGCCTACATGGAGGTGGTCAACGGCCCGCAGGAGGACACCGAGATTTACGTCAAGCTGTCATCCTTCGTCAAGTATGCCATCCGCAAGATAGGTTTGCACATCGACTATCTGAAAGACGATATGCAGAAACTCGGCACTGAGCTTGGCGGCGATTATCCGTATGGATTCAACAGTAACCGCATCGAGGCGTTACATACCGCCATCGGAACGCTTATCTGCCTGCAATCGGAAATCGAAAAGAATGGATTGTCGAAATTGCGTGATGAATAATTTGTGCTAATTCATGGCAATTCGTGTTCAAAAGAAACAAAAGGTATAGACAATATGAAGAAACCAGTTTACGCAGCGGGCGCAAGGGTAAGGCTGTCGCCGCTGCAGAGGATTATCGAGAAGACGGGGCGCAGGCCGACGGAGTGCCGGTGCCAGCTGTGCAAGCGGCAGTTCCACACGCCGTGCCTTGGTACGCCGCAGGACATATTGCGGCTCATCGACGCGGGCTATGCCGACCGGCTCGCGCCGACGCTGTGGGAGGCGGGCGTGCTGATGGGCGTGGTCACGCAGCCTGTGCCGCTGATTCAGGCGAAGTGTCTGGACGGCGCATGGGGTGGTCTGCTCGACGTGGGAGCCAACAGTCACTGCACGTTCTACACCGAGTACGGCCTGTGCGAGCTGCACGCGCTGGGACTGAAACCGACGGAGGGCCGCCTGTCGCACCACTCCATCCGTCTCGACAATTTCAAGCGCAACCGCAGCATCTCGTGGGCCGTCGTCCAGGAGTGGCTCTCGCCCGACAATGCCGACGTGGTGGATGAGGTGATCAGGAGGTATAAAGAAGAAACAACGGAATAAAAAGGATTGAAGGGATTATGGAAATTGACATTGACATTGATGACATCATCTGTTCTTGCAGCCGACGTGAGAAGAAGGAACTCTACAAGGCTTTGCTGGAGGATGACGACATTCTCAACGAGGACGAGCGCCGCAAACGTGAGGCAGAAGAGAAGCGACAGGAGGAGTTCATGCTGATGGAACGGCTGGAGGCGATGAACCCATACGAGTTGAAACAGACGCTGTGCAACCTGCTCAACGTGGGCAACTACCACGACGAGCAAGGACTGCGCACGGCATTGGAACCAATCATTAAAGCATAAAGGATTATGAACGTAAAAGAGTATTTTTTCAACCGCCAGTGCGACGTTTGCGGCGCACTGCTCGACGAAGAGTGTTAGCACAATGAGGCGCAGACACTGAACGACGTGGCCGCTGAGTGCGACTGGAAGCATTTGGGCGGGCACGACTACTGCCACGACTGCTGGCAGTGGGACGATGATGACAACATCGTGACAAAGGACGGTCGCAAGTTTGACGGTGACACCTACGAGCGCATCCGTACAGGCATCAGCATCGACGAGCTGGGAGAGAAGACGCAGCAACAGGTGACGGCCATCCTTGCTATCGAGAAGATGCGCAAGTGGTTCGACGGGCTTGCGCTGGAGGAAAAGGCGAACTTCGCCAAGGAGTTCCCCGAGTTTGTAACTTATGAGAATACGGAGGGCTGACCGATGGCACGAAAGGAAATTGAGTTCAAGGTGCTGCGGAAGAACAGTTACGGGCACCGATTTATTCTGGAGCCGAAGGAGCGCATCAAGTTCCGCGAGCGGTGCAAGCACAACAAGCTCGGCACGCTGTGCGAGAAGGGTTATAAGTGTTATACTGCGAACAATCCACGGCACGTGATAGACGCAGTGCTTATCGGCTGCACACCCAACGTGAGTTGTCCGCGATGCCGAGCGTGGGACAAACGGCACGGGCTGGATCTGCCCTACACGATGGTGGAGAACAAGTACCCCGACCTGAAGCCGACGACGTTCACGTGGCATCCAGCCACCGAGAGTCCCGGCAAGCGGCGCGTGCTGGTGGCCA
>Ga0265298_10000615_pt1 | contig 52648 bp, 60 predicted proteins | sample AusTroGonzalo_MG_3_FD_193486 | JGI IMG/M metagenome (GOLD analysis project Ga0265298, IMG submission 193486) | Bovine rumen microbial communities from tropical cattle in Woodstock, Queensland, Australia - Gonzalo_01 | ecosystem: Host-associated > Mammals > Digestive system > Stomach > Rumen ...
AAAGGTGATGCTTCGATCTTCAAACATGGTGCCCGTAGTTCAGTTGGTTAGAGCGTCAGATTGTGGTTCTGAATGTCGTGGGTTCGAGTCCCACCGGGCACCCAAGGTAGAAAATTCGGGAATCTCCAGTAAATAAAGGGAGTTCCCGATTTTTTATGCCCCGAAATTTAGTTTCCATTTTTGGAAATGACAGCCAAATTTGGAAAAAAAATAGCCGCAAAATAGCCGCAAAATAGCCGCAAAATCTGAAAATAGCCGCAAAATAGCCGCAAAAATTTCGGAGGACATGTAAAGAAATCGAAAATTTCGAAATACTTACAAAATGACGCAGTAAGATTTCGATTGACGCAAGAGAGGTGATGCAGCGGCATCGAGATTGAAATGACGCAAGGATCGTTCCAGAATTAACAATTTAAAAAGTTAAAATTATGGCAACGATTGCAATTGAGTTTGGGAAGTTAACTTCCAAGAAGACAAGAGAGGTTTACTTGTTAGTTAGACAGGGTAAATCAAGACGTAGAGTCAAGACCGGCGTAAAACTGACCGAGTCTGAGTATTCTGAAAAGACGGGCAAAATAAAGTCCGTATCCAAAGCCAGGACTATTGAAAAGCTCAAAGGTGAGCTTGAAGAGAATCTGGAGGCTGTAGAACAAAACGCTAAGAGCATTGGCCCAAGTGATGGTGAATACGTCACTAAGCAAATCATCAAGAAGCAGGAGGTCAAGACGATGGACTTCTTTAGCTTTACTGAAGGCTGGCTGGCTCGTACAAACATCAAGAGCGTGAAGAACTACAAGTGTATGCTAAACACACTTGCCAAGTTCAATGGCAGCCGTAAACTCCCTTTTAATGAGATCGACGTTAGCTTTCTCAAAAGATTTGAGAGCCATCTTGAGGAACGTCCAAGAGCCAAGACCATGTATCTTGGACTTATTCGTCACCTCTTTCGCGAGGCTATGATTGAGTTCAATACCGACGATGAGACAGTTATCAAGTCAGACCCATTCCGCCGCTATAAAGCCCCTAAGCAAGTTATGAAGAAGGGCGTAAGAGCACTGAGTCTGGAGGATTTTATGAAGATTGTGAACTACCAGCCTCATGGCGCTGGCCGTGCCCTCTTGGCACATGACTGCTTCATACTGTCGTTTTGCCTGATGGGTATAAACTCCGTTGACCTTTACAACGTGAAGAAACTGGAGCATGGTATCTTGAAATACAACCGCACCAAGACCAAAGACCGCCGTAGCGATGATGCTTACATCGAAGTTCGAATTCATCCATTCATCAAAAAGTTGATGGCTAAATGGAAGGGCACAGGTGGTTATGTATTCAATTTCCGCAAACGCTTCAAACATCCGGAGGATTTCAACCGCTCTCTCAATGTCGGCTTGAAAACAATTGGCGATGAACTACACATGCCTGGTTTGCAATTCTATCAGGCCCGTCACACTTTCGCCACCCTATCCCGTAACATGATGAAGTTCAGCAAGAGCGATGTTGACGAAGCCCTCAACCATGTGGGCAGCTACGATATTGCCGATGTCTATATCACCAAGGATTTCTCTATCATCAACGAGAACAACTTTAAGCTCATTGACAAGGTGTTTAACTTGGAGCCTACTCCGATGGATTCAAAGGCGATAGCCATTCCTCGCAAATGCAACTGATTCAGCCACAGAAGATTACCATTTCCTCACACCAAGTTTTAAAGTGTGGGGATTTGGTTTTAATCTGTGGGATATGCCGCATCTGTTTCAGTTTTAAACTGTGGGGATTTGGTTTTAAACTGTGGGGATTTCGAGTTGTAAAACGCTGTAATCCACTGCAATTTCGCCTATCCGATAGAGCAGAATAATAGTCCATGCAATTAACAGGCATACCTCTGGACGAGGTTTTTGCTTTCCAAGAATTAATTAAATAAGGGTTTTGTTGCGAATTTTTACTTTCCGCTGCCTCACGCACGCCCGAAGAGTAAGTTTTAAACTGTGGGGATTCGCGCCCGCGTACAGGTTTTAAAGCGTGGGGATTCTCATACCTTTGGTATGACCCTAAAACGAAAGTAGCCCGCCAGGCAATCATGCCAGACGAGCCGCTAACTTATTGACTTTCAGTTAAATTATTTCTTTACGGATGACTTTTCAAGAGCCTTCTCGGCCTTTTTTACCTCACCTTTGATGGCCTGGATTACCCAGCCGATGCCCATTTCTGTGCCATTCGGCTTCCGTCTTCGGCCCTGAATGTCAGCCAACGTCCCCATTACGTCAGGCAACAACTTAACTGCCTGAATCAGCAAATCCTTGTGCGGACTCAGGCTGTTCTTGTCAAAGCCCATCTGCTGCTTCATGTAGTTGGTGACCTGTGGCGAAATAAATCCTATCGAAACCTTTGCCGTCAGATGCACCCTCTCCAATTCCTGGTCTCTGAACTTTGCCTGATAGACGGGTCTCAACTCGAACCCCACTACCGGACTCTTGCTGTTGTTCTGATTCTCACGCAGTTTCTCGTAGGTGAACGTATAGGGACACGTCTCGTCGAGCATCCGCTTCACAGGTCTCAGCACTCGCTCCTCCAGATGGTCGATACGGTCTCTGCCATCCTTGCGGTACTTGTCCTGCGGTATTCCCAACCAGCTCTTTAGTTCCGCAATGCTCAGTTTAAACGGCTTCTCCTGTCCACTCATAATCATGTAGAACTGCAGAGCCGAGGATGTCGGCAGTGCCAAAGCCTTGTTCAGTTCAAATCGCTTGAAACCTTGCGAGAAGTCTGAGAGCACATCCCAGATACGGTTATCCACTTCCACCGTAATCATACCCGACCGATACACATACGTTGCATTGTTGATGAATCCGCACACCGTATATCGGTTCTCGTCCTTGTACTCAAACGACCGGCTACGCAGCGCATACAGAGCTTTCTCGATGTCGTGGTGCTTCATCTTGGTGTTGAAGAGTACGTCTGAGGCAGGCATGGTAATGGTCACGTTGAACAGTCCCAAGTCAATCTTGTGCAAGTGATCCTTCAGTTTAACGCCCTTCAGATTGTTCGAGGCATACTCAATGATGCGCAGCACCACCCTCTGCTCCAGAATGCTCATTTCCTTCTGCCGCGCCCAGGTATAGACAAACGAAGTCACAATGTCCTTGTTCTTCGTCGGAATATTAGTCAGTTCCTTTCTGCTCATGCCTCGTCCTCCACGCCAAACACCTCACTGGCATTGCCACGCTTGGCCTTCTTCACCCTTACTTCGCCATTTTTCGACTCATAGCTTGCGATGGCCATGTTCAGCCCTACAGCGAAAATGTCCTTCAGAGCGATTCCCTCACGATCTGCGATAGCCCTCACCTTAGCCATCTGGCTCGTTTCAATCAGCGTACACACATGCTCCATCTGCTTCTTTTCCTTAGAGCCAGTTCTCGTCCTGCGTCCAGTTTCCACCTCCGGCTCACTCGTCAGGTTCTCTACGAGATCGCTCATATCAAACTCTTTCTTCATCTTGTTCTTGGATTTAGTGGTTCATACTCTCAATCAGTTCCTCAGTAAATGCCAGATAGTCCTGTGCACCATTGCTCTTTGGCGAATACGTCACGATGTCCTGAGCCTCGTAAGGTGCTTCTGCCAGGCTCACATTCTTGCGAATCTTAGTCTGATACACAGTCTTGCCCAGCGAGTCACGCAATTGCTTTTCTACCCCCTTACCCAGCTTCGTTGATTCCCATCTCGTTATCAGAATGCCTGAGACACGAGCATTAGGATTCAGCCGACGGCGCACCATCACAATGAAGTTGTTGATCATAGCAAGTCCCTTGAACGGCAGTACCTCAGCCACCAATGGGATGATGATGTCTGTACTTGCAGTAAAGGCATTCAGTGTCAGAAGGCCCAATGATGGAGGACAATCTATCAAGATATACTCGAACTTACCTGACACCTTTTCCAGAAGCTCTGCAAGAAGTCTTTCCCTGGCCATAGCTGAAGCCAGTTCCAAGTCTGCCATCGCTAACTGAAGCGTAGCAGGAACCAAGAATAGATTTTCACTTAACGGAATTATCGGCATTTCACTTTTACCCAACAATGCCGAATAGATGGAAGTGTCAGGCTCTCCCTTCATCAGACTACTGGTTAGGTTCGACTGGGCATCCAGATCAACCAGTAACACACTATGTCCCTTCGATGCGAGAATAGAGCCTACACTCGCAACAGTTGTTGTTTTACCAACGCCTCCCTTGTGGTTGGCAACCGAAATAATCTTAGTTTTCATACTTTAAATATTTGAATACTTATTACTTTATTGTTGTATTTACGTATTTTGATATGCAAAGTTATAGAATTATTTGAAATGTTGCACAATATTTCTAATATAATTAAGATTATTTAAACCTTAAATCTAATTATTCAAATACACTCGTTGCAAGACAACACATATGCGCGTGTACATATAATATATAGTATATAAAGCAAAAACGCCCCAATATAAACGTATTTCCATATTGAGACATATTTGTATTGATGTATTATCGTATTACTATTTTTCTATATTTTCATATTGTTGTATTACAGCAAAACCGCACCATCCTCACAGATAATGCGGTGACATTGTGGCATTTAGATATAGTATCTAAAACTGATAAGGTTTCAAAGTCCGGCCAAACTTAATTGCACGAACCTCTTGGAGTTAGGATACGCCTATACTCATAAAGTCTCACGACTTGGTTTTATTTTTATGCTTCTTAGTAATTATTGTAACCTCTTTGGGGTTAGCACCCTCTTCCATCAAGGCTGCATGAAGCACCTTCCTCTTGTGGTCTTGGCTCCAGTCCAACATCCTTCGAATAGAGCGTGACCGTTCCATCCTCCAGCACATAACATGGGATTCCCAGGTCATCCACTGCCTTTGCTTCATCAAAAGCAGGGTGGCTGTCACGGAGCTTGATAAACTGCTTCAAGTTCCTGACGTGTTTGCCAATGTCAATCACCTCGAAATTCGGGTTCCCCTCCACCTGCTTTTCTACATATTCACAGTCTGGACAGGTTTGCATTACATACATCTTTATCATAGTCGCGATATTTTTTTCAGCCACAAATATACGATAATAAACCCGATATTCGTCAAGATACGTCAAAAATCCTCGATTCTTTTATCTATTTTTAGGTAAAACAGGCAGAAATCCCATCGGAAATGAGTACTTTTGCAGTATCAATGTACAAATGAAGATCAATTATGAAACAAGAATATGCAAGGGTATCAGTAGAAATGCCCGAAAACAAAGATAAGAAATCATTAAGTCAAGAACTGACCTACGAGATTGAAAACAACGACATCAATGATGAGTTTACGGTAAAGTTCTGATGATGGAAAAGAAAAGCAACACCTACCAAATTGCCACCGACATCCAATGGGAAGATGCCGGTGAGGGCATTGTCCGTCAAATAATGGGCTACGATGAACACCTGATGATGGTGAAAGTGAAGTTCGAGCAAGGAGCCATCGGCACCCTCCATCAGCACCCTCACACCCAGAGTACCTACGTAGCCAGTGGATGCTTTGAGGTGACTATTGGCGAGGAGAAGAAGGTTCTCAGAGCTGGCGATGGCTATTATGTGGCTCCCAATCTGCCGCATGGTTGCGTCTGCCATGAAGCTGGTATTCTCATCGATACCTTCACTCCTATGCGCGAAGATTTTCTGAAATAAACGATTTAAACATCAGAACGCTTCTGGATGAACGATTCCGTCTTCATCCTCGTCGCGATTAATGACTAATTGCCAATAGCATATTTTGCTGTCGTTTTCTTCAGAGGTGTCGCCTCCTGATTTGGGAAAGCCACTAACATTACTGTGTTCAACACTTTCCCATCGCCAGTACTTGTCATCGTAAGTCGCCCGCCAGCCATATCCAACGCTGTCCCAATTGTCATAAAGGATAAACGGTCCCATACAACGGCTACGATCTGGGTTATTGTTGGCTTCATAGTCATCATCGGCAAATGCCTTCAGCTCGTTTGTCTTATCAGCAAGATAGGTATAATCCTCTGGCATCTGACCAAGGGCGCATGGAATGATTCTGCCTGCCAGCACATCGTCAGCCAGTTTTTTCGTAAGGAATTCCTCCGCATCAACAGCGGCTAAGAGCAACTCTTGTCCACGCCAAGACAGGCTCGCTCCTGCTTTTATGACTGCATCAAAGGCAAGATCGGCTTCACGAAGAATCACGACCGAAGAATACCGTTTCTCGTCTTCTTCTGCCTTCAAGACTTCCTTTCCTTTCTCAGCATTCTTGGTGACTTGCTCTATTCTCTCTTTGTCATCTCCCAACTGCTCTGTCAGATGTTTCAAGGCATCATCTATTGCCGTATCGAAGAAATAAGCCTTATATTCTTCCTCTATCTTCAGATTATGGTAATTCAAGTTATCCGAAGGAATACAGCCTGTCCGTTGCCATTTACCACCGTCCTTCCTCAGCACTTCCAGTCGTTTGTGGTTCATACGGCAGAAAGTATAAGCAGCATCGAAATTCTCAAAGCCTACATACGCGGTTTTCACCTCACCAGCCCCGTAATAATGGTCTTCAAACTCTATCTGCTGGAGATTCAGAGCCTGCACATCCTCCTCGAAAGTCGTTGTCTTGGCAGGAGCAAACACCTTTGGCTTGTCCTTCTCACTCTCGCGGAGTTTCTTACGTATCTCGCTTGATATGTGGTTGATTTCATTAACAACAGAGCAGCCTTTAAGAAAGAATTTCTTCGCCTTATCGTAATAAGTCAGGGCTTCTTCGTAACGTTCCAGTCCGTAATAGGCCGAGGCAAGATAGAAATTGAAATACGCCGTGATGAAAGCACCTTTCTGATTCGTATGCTGTTCGTCATCTTCCAGATTCTCTTTGATCAGAGGTTGCAATTCCTCCAACACCTCACTGACGAGCTTATATTTCTTGTCCAAAAGCAGTGGATGGCACGACTGTATGGGATAGTAGATCGTCATTATATGTTTGGTGTAGTCAAACTTATAATCCTCCACACCACTTTCTTCACGAATCTTGCGGATTTGTTTGATAGCACTCTTAAACCGCGTCTTATACGGTTTTTGGTTTTTATGTTTGTCTGTCGTGGTAACAGTCTCAGGCTTTCCGTCATCAATCGTCAGTGCATCTTTCGTGATGGCGTAACCGTTCATCTTATCCAGGGCAGCCATTCCAAGCAGAGTTGTGCCGCCATATCGGTCACCGATGGAGGCATTTATATCTTTCAGCTTGACTTTGCCAAGCGTCAGACTGCGAATGTTGACATCTTTCTGCTCAGCGGAATATAAACCACCATAATAACTTGTGCTGGTTCCTTTGACATCAGCCTCTGTCAGATTGCCTTTCAGGAAGAGTATGTCACCCACCTCCTTGGCAAGAAGCGTACCCGAACACCCTGTGTCAAGCAGAAACTCGATATTGAGTGAGCCATTAATTTTGCCGAAGAGAAACAAGGCATTTCCTCTTCGGATTAAGGGAATCTGCTTCATAAACTAAATCCCCATAGCTTTAACGAGTTTGTCCAATTCTGGGTTATTTTCAGGCGACGTTACATTGAGTGCCCCATCGTCAGGAGCCTCGAATGTGACGCTGGGAGCAGCCCCTGCCTGATGGGCTTCTTCTAAGAATGCTTTGATTTCGGCCTCATTCTTGCCATTCATGATAAGTGCAGCCATAATGCACGACATGATATCGGTTCTGAGACCTTTGTTCTTCATATCCAGAAGTTGCTCCTTTGTGAGCGTAAACGACACATTATAGTATTCTACGGCCATGTTGCCGCCAAGCTCATTGGCCAAATCAGCCAATTGTACATTATATGGATCCTGTTTCTTATTCTTCATAACAATCTTTTTTTAAAAACGGATGCAAAGATACGAAAAATACCTCAATTATCACACGCCCGTCATCAAGAGAACGAAAGTTTTTATGCTAAATTAGTTAAATCACGCATGATTCCGCTAAATATTGACTATCTTTGCAGTCCGTTTTTATAGCAACAGACAATAGTAAGATACAAGATATATGACACAAGAATATTCAAGGGTAACAGTTGAAATGCCCGAAAACGATACAAAGAAGACTTTCCGTCAGAAACTGACATACGAGGTTGAGAACAACGACATCCAGGATGAGTACACCGTAAAGTTCTGATTGTAGCCGATTTCAGCAATTGTGATTTAGGATGATGACAGAAGAAAGAAGTAACGAGTTTCGCAATGTGGTGCCACTTCAGATACGTTTCAACGACGTTGACAAGTTCGGACACGTGAACAACACCATATATTTTCAGTTCTACGACTCTGGTAAGACTGACTATGTTTCCACCGTGTGCAAAGGCTTTGACTGGGATCAGTATGCTATTTTCGTAGTAAAGATCGAGGTGGAGTTTTTTGCCCAAATCAAAGGCGCAGACAGAATTGCTGTCCGCACCCGTACAGTACACCTCGGCAACAAGAGTTTCCGTCTGGAACAGGAAATCTTTGACATCGATACGCAGGAAGTAAAGAGCCGCTGCCTGTCGATATTAGTGCTTTATGACCTGGAGCAAAAGCAGTCCATACCGTTCTCCGATGAATGGCGCCAAGCCATCAGAGACTATGACGGTATTCTATAAAACAAATGTTGTTTTAGTTTTATTCTTATATTGAGAGTGACATCTTGCGGCAAAGCGTGTCGAAAAACATAATTGTATTTTCTGGCACAAACCCATAGGAAGTATAAAGGTGTGCCAACTTTGGATAACTCTCATCACAAATCAGCGTGACGCGATGGAAACCCTTTTCCTTGGCCGTTTCTACCGCATCGTCAAATAGCAGTTTCCAAAGCCCTTGCCCACGAAACTCAGGAACGATGGCCATAGAGTCAAGATAGTATTCACCTGCCTTAGTCTCAGGTACGTCACCCGAATTGAATTGTCTTCCGTCGGGCAGCACCCAGGTATTCCTTCGCCTTTCCTCATGTGTGGCTCCGTCGTAGGAGATAAGACCACCAGCCAGTTTTCCATCGCACCGAAGAATGCGAGTATTCTGCCAACTATAGAGCGTGTCATCGCGAGCACCGTGTTTTTTCAAAAACGAAGGCACGCCATCCATGTGCATCCCTTGGGCTACAATCCATGCAATGAAATCTGCATCTTCAGGTCTGGCCGAGACGATCTCCACATTCTCTATATTACTCATAAACCTCTGTTTTTCAAAAGTCTTTCCACGATGTCCTTATAGATCTTAAAGCCATCTTCTTCTTGAACTTTAGCCATTTTGCTTTGGCTTTCTCCTTTCTCCACCTGCTCTCCTCGCAGCATGTCGTAGGTGATAAAAGTCTTCATCTCGCTATTGCCGTCAGGCAGTTCTCTCCCCAAACCGACACCACTTGGGTAAGCACAGAAGATGCCATCTGGGTATTTCTCATTGCCTTGTGCATCGGAATTGAGGTGATAATTCTTCATGATCCAATCTTTCATCACGTCCATTTTCGGCATATCCAGGGGTAAGCCAGTCCTCTCCCTATATCTGTCAAAGAAGTGAGGAGTAAAGAATGCTTTCTCTGCCTTTGCCATAGGATTGTAATCAAGATGCATGAAGCCTACGAGATGGAAGCCATCAGACTGGCGGTAAACCCCAAAATACATGCAGTCTAGCAATCGCTGTTTCTTTGTTGTTTGCCAGTCCCGACTCAGCATGAATATCATATAGTCGATACCTCTATTTCCGCTCACCATCACAGGCGGGAATATCTTCAGTCCCTTGGGTTTTGTCTTTATCAGAATACGCCAATACTTCGACTGAAGCGCATCAATCTGATGAAACACGAATGCTTCATCAAGGTCAAGCACCCTGACAATATCGTTATAGTCGAATGTATCTGTTATGATAGCCGCCATATCTTTTTACCAACCTGGAGGCAGCACGATATTCTCCACGTCGTGAGCCTTTTCAAACAGCGGAGCAATCTCCTCGTCTGTGAATCCTGCGATTCCGCAACCAATGCGCGTAACAAGGAACGTCAATTTCTGATTCTCCTTGGCGAACTTTATGAATTCATCCACATACGGACGGATGGTTTCTACGCCGCCCTGCATCGTAGGGATAGCATAGCTCTGACCTTGCAGACCAACGCCCTGACCCATGATGGCTCCAAACTTGCGGTAGGCAATATATGCCGCACCACCGCCGTGCATTCCCTTCAGATTGCTTCCGAACACAAAGATTTCGTTCGGCTGCAGCTCCGTGATAAACTCTGGTGTTGTTCTCTTCTGCTCCATAATCTCTTCTCTGATAAAGTCCATATCTTCGTAAGCCATAGGTTCTGCCATTGCGGGTGTAGGCATCGAAGCCTCGCCCATCATGACCTCGCGGCTGAGTATTGCACGCTCATCCATCACCTCTGGCATATCTAAGTCCATATCGAAGTTCTTCTTAAAATACGGCACAATGATTTCTTCCTTCAGTTTTTTGTATTTCTGTGAGATAGCCGACGGAGTCATTCCCATTTCTGCTGCAATTTCTTTCCCCTTGAAGCCACGAAGCAATATCATGTCGATAAGCAGTCTCTCTTCTCTGTTCAGAGGTGCATGGTCACATACATCCTCCACCATCCTGTTGAACTGCAACCGCAGGTCGTTATCCACGTCAAACGAGCGCAGATAGTCCTCGAACGTGATGCTGCCATACTCCTTTTTGTACCACTTCAATGCATCAAGTACTACATACCGGAATCCGTTGATAAGCCATGTCTTCAGACTCACGCTTGGCGAGTGATCCTCCAGTGGTTTCCAATTGTGCTCCATCAGGTAAATAGCATATTGGTGAGCCAGAGACATAAAGTCCAGGTTCTCTTTCTCACGCAACTGATACCTTTGGTCAAAAATATTATAGCCCGCTTGACAGTACCCGTAGAAATACTCTCGGATAATGTCGGCATCCCCTTTTCGGAATCCACTTATAATAGCTTGTTCTGACAGTTGACAATGATACATACAAAGATATTTTGGGCGAAATTACAAAAAAAATCTCATTCTTACTTAATTTTTTTCGAAAAACATCTTCAAAGAGATAAAAGACGTCTTAAATAGAGTATTCACCATTTAAAATTACGATTATGAAAACGATTATGCAAGATCCCCTTCCAACAAAGCGAGTCCACAACTTGATTATTGTCGACGAGAGCGGCTCGATGTCTATCATCCGCAAACAGGCTTTCACTGGCATGAACGAAACCCTGCAGACCGTCCGTCAGATGCAGAAGAAATATCCAGACCAAGTCCAGTTTGTCACTCTGCTCACCTTCGACAGCAGTCACACCACCTGGCACTATGACGATACCGCTGCCCTGAAGACCAAAGACCTCAACTGGAAAGCCTACAATCCTGGTGGTGGCACACCTCTCTACGATGCTATTGGCAAAGGAATTTCCAAGGTTAACGCCCAAATAGAGGATGGCGACCATGTGCTGGTGACCATCATCACCGACGGCGAGGAGAACAGCAGCGAGGAATGGACGCTGAAGATGATCCGAATGATGATTGAGAAGCTGAAGAAGCAGAACTGGACCTTCACGCTCATCGGCACCGATAACCTTGACGTAGAGTCGATGGCCCACTCCTTTGCCATCGATGAACACCTGGAGTTCCAACAGGACGAGGCAGGCACCAAGGCCATGTTTGCCCGCGAGCGCCGCAGCCGCGAACGCTACAACTGCTGCGTCGCCGAGGCAGCTCCTATGCCCACCGGCTCTTTCTTCGACGAAGATTGAGTTTCCATAAGAATTATTGAGAAGGCTCGTACCATCTATAAGAATGGTACGGGTCGGTCTTTTTTCGGGATAGAATTGTTTCATTCTTATGCAGCAATAATATATTTGGCAATTCTTTTCTTACATTTTGTGAGAATCTTTACAAAATTCTCTCTACGCATTATTTCTTTTTCAAGAGTTTCCTTTTGTTCTGTCAATTTTTCAACCTTATTCTTTATGACAATGTATTCCGGATGCTTCTTCTCATATGCTTTTTCTGCTTCACTTTGAGTGATTTTGTCTTTGCTTTCCCGACCTTTATTTGTCCTTTCTAACAAATCTTCGATCTTGCTCTTATGCTGTTTCAGTCTTGTGGTCAAAGGATCAAGCTCTTTTATAATCCTATTCAGTTTAACATTTAGCTTGTCTATATCTCCTGAAATATTATTCAAATGCCAGTCTATTTCGGGTTGGAGTTTTAAGTTCATCTCTTCAATTTCTGCGATGTATGGTATAATTACAGAGGCTATTTCGGATAACTTTTTCAAGTTGTCAAGTAATAAAAGAGAACCGGTAATCTTTTCTGCTTTAAATGCGATAACCTTTTCTCTTGGCATGGCTTTATATTCTTCCCTGTCTCTGTTGCCACAATTCCTAATTACATCTTTGAACGCATATTCAGCGACTTCGCGAATGTCATAAATAGAAACTTTTCTTTTCACGTTCAAGAATTCTTCTAATACTGCATCAGGACTGGACATATATAGTCTCATACCCTTCATCATTTCTTCAACTTCATTGACAATCCATTCTTTTATGAATCTTTCAGGTTCATGTTTAGCCATATTTGCAGTTGTGACTGTAAAATCAAACACTTCAGACCAGCTAGTACGCCTTGGCAGATAACGTCTTGTATATCGAACAAAGTCTACCATCTCAACATAAAAGTATTTTACAGGCCATGAATATGGCAGAATATTTATATCCTTATATTTGAGATTACAGAAGAAATAAGAAGCAACTCCATAGCCAAAATTCGTCTTTATATATGCTGTGATGTCTTCATTTACTTTATATTCAAAATCTTTCCAACCAATTTGGTCAGTAGAATACATCTTAACATTGCTTTCCTTTTTGATATCTCTTAGTTTTGCAGTATATCTTTGAGCATAGATAAAGTTTTGATATGAAAATCCTTGGCGTAAGCTATTAACATAATCCTTCATTTTCTTTTTAACAAGTTCATTTATCTTAGAGTTATACTCATCCTCAGTTGCCTTTTTTTTCAAAGATTTGAGTTCTTCTTTCTCTTTACAACATTCGGTAATATATTCTTCGCTCCTATACCATTTTTCTTTTTCTTCGAGTTTTTTTTCATATTCCTCTACTGTTAAAATGCGAGGGTAGCTGGCTCCGCTAACATAAGCATCATTATATTTTTTGGGGAAAAGGTAATCATAATGCTTACCTTTGAAATTTTCTTCTGGATAGAATTCTGTAAGAAGAGATTGAACATCTAATAGAGTTCGATTATCGTTCTCCTTCATCGCTTCTATTTCACCTATTAAAACATCTTCTTGAGGAATATCCTCCTTTTCATAAACCAAATATCCGTTAATCTCTCTTACGACACCTATAAAGTGACGATTTGCTATTCTTTTGGGCTTATCCTTATCCATTTGTTCGACATTTTTTTGATTAATAATTTCCAATCAGGTGACAGTACAATAATTTCCTCATTGTTTGCATTACATCACCGTTTGACTGGTTGTTTTTTCTCAATATCAAGAATCATAAATCCTTTAATATTTCAACTTGTTTATTATTATCTTTGTCAACAAGTCCTTTTCTGAGGAGAATCTTGAATACGTCTTTACGTTCCTCGTCATCCATAGAGTCGTATCTATCAAGAAGAATTTCAGGTATCTTCTCCTTCTTGTAATAACTCTTTGTTTCTTTTAATTCCTGAATGAGATCTGGCGTTTTCATTTCATTCATTTTTTTAACAACGTTTTTTAGCTCGTCTTTAAAGAATAATTCAAAGAGAGTTGGGTAAAGAGCATTTCCCTTGTCCATCCATTTAGAATGCATGATGGTACGAAGTTCCTCTTTACTCATGCTAGCAAGCAGTTCCTTACATTCTTCCAACTTATCTTCCTCCCATGGCTTATAGTGAAAGATTTTGAGGTTGGTAAGAATAATGTTAATGTCAGTCATATCTTTCGTCTTTTAAATTTGATGCAAAAGTACGAATAGATATTTAATTCCAAATAAATAATAACTCCACAAGGCTTGTGGAAACCTCATTTTTCGTTAAGCCCAATCGACAACATCGTAGATTTGACGCATAAAGAGCTCCATTTGTTCTTTAATTGGGATATCAGAATCGGGATCGATTTCATAGTAATAATGAATATTCCCAAACAGATCAGATTCTTTATCCCATGAACTCATTGGTGAGTGCCAGAGAAAACCATGTTTAAAAACAGCAAAGTCCTGTGGATATAACATACCTTCTTTAATGTCCTCATAACTATACTCAGCAATATCCCATCCATGCCATTTTTGCCATGTTTCAAGCCATTCAGCATTGTCACTAAAGAAATGATGGAGCTTTTCACAATAATCCGTTTCAACATAGACAAGCTTATCATAAGGAATCGTCAGTTTCCTCTTTTCATAGAAGAAAAACCTGTCATTCTTGTTAGGAGTGACATGATTTTTAACCGTTAGTGGAATTTCTCTGTTTTTCTGCTTTTCTTTCAATATATTATTCTCCCGTTCCTTTTTGGTTATCCACGCCTTCGAAGCAGAATCATAAACTTTACCTTTTAATATTTTGACTAAACATTTCCATGCTTCATTTAGCATGAGAAAAGGGATTGCAATGACAGTCGCTATTCCTGCAATTACATACATATTCCCCTTTTCTATCAATTCCAGGATATTGTCAATCCGGTTAAGTGTTTTTTGTTTCATTATTATCCCTCCCAAATAACTAAATCACGTGAGATTTTGATTAGTTTCTCTGAAGCTCGCATTCCTTGTATATAATAGTTCGAAGCAATACTGTCGTGGAAATGGAGGATGAAAGCTTCTTTTATTCGTGTACATTTCTCATTTATGGAATTACTGAAAGGATTCGTCAGACTCTTAACACTATTACTTATTTGAGGCGTAAAGCCCATTTTAATTTTTTCATCAATGTCATTATGCTTTGCCTTTACAGCTCTATAGATTATTTCAAGTTCTGTTCGATAATCCGAAAGATCCTTAAAATAGATTCCTTCTTCATGCCGTAAGAAGAGAATAAACACTGCTTTTACAACAGGTTCCATTATTATCTCCGTATTATTATAGTCATTAAGGGTGATAGTAAAATCATTGCTAATAGTGATCCTACTCAGTTTCGGGCATGGTTTCACATACTGCGCTATAATTGCTTCACTAATACCTTTGAGCCTGACCGAATTAAGCTTTTCCTGTATTTCCGAAAGGATTTTCTTTGTTTCTTCATCAAAGTTATCGTCCGCAAGACCATCACTTTCTATCGCCCCTTCGCTATGAGGTCCCTTTCTCCATATCTTTCTTGTTCCCAATTCTGGAAGCATTTCTTCAAGGACCTCTCTTGGATGTTGCCTGGCTTCTGCTCCATCAAATGAGATATAATCAAAGACATACCACATTTTTTTGAACTTGAATAGAGATGTAGAGGTATTGTACCAGCAAAAGCCATGAGTGATTTTAGACCGGTTTTGTGGATATACCATATAATCTAATAGGAAATCGTTTCTTAGACCATGCTTAAAATCTTCATTATTGATAGAGTTAATTAATGGATTCGCCGAATAGTAGGCAACCATTGCTTCTGCCATTTCCTTGGAAACACTGATGGAAGGCAGATAAACAAAGGTAAGTCCCTTCGAGGCGAGGACTTCTCTTATCAAATCTATGTTTTCTTTAATAAAGAGGTTGGCTTCCTCATCATAATCATTTTCTATGTAGAATATTTCATTGTCTTCAGGAACAAAAGGAATATTGAATACTTTTAGTCCATGATGTTCTAGATTAAAAGTAGGCTCCCAAGAATGTTCTTCCCCGATATACTGTTTCGCAGAAGGATGTTTTTTATAGAAATCCTCCATACTTATATCGGAATCCGTATTAACAACCTTACTATGAATCCAATCTTTGAGATAATGGATTAATATAAGGTAGAGAATTAAAACGATTATTATGACAATAATTGTAACTATCATATCAGAATCTCCTTATATTTTTTGATGGCATCCTGCATGATGTCATAATGGTCGAATGCCAAATGTGGCAAGTCCGACAGTGGCCACCATTCAGCCTTGGCTGCATCATCTTGGCCAGTGACAGCGATAGGTTCATCAACGATAGCGAGGTAAGCAACGGTGACAGTCCTTCCCCTTGGGTCACGATCAACTTTGGAATAGGCTCCGATCTGCTGAAACTTGGATACTCGAAGACCAGTTTCTTCCTCCAGTTCTCGGATAGCACACTGCTCCGTTGTCTCATCCATGTTCATGAAACCACCCGGGAAAGCCCAGCCACCCTTAAACGGCTGGTCTCCTCTCTGAATCAGCAGCACCTTTGGCTCTGCCTCCCTTGTTATCACGATACAGTCAGCCGTCACTGCCGGTCTTGGATATTTATATGTATATGCCATATTCTCATTGTTTTATTTTACTGAAGCCTAAAATGTTTTCAAGGAAGTCCTTAATAATAAAATTTGCAGCTTTTTCTATTTCTTCGGGTGTACGTTTAATCATATGCCGATTCTCTGCGGTAAAATAACTTATACGTACAACGTTATTGTCTAATATGTTATGGTATTCAAACCACTGTTTCTTTTCTTTTTCTGCACGTTTATAATCTATCAAATCTTGTCCTTTTAATCCCAATCCCCATCTATTCTCTTCGACTAACGCGAGAGGATGGAATGTTCCTAGATCTGTATGGTCAAATATTGGCTGATATTGCTTTGGACGTGTCTTACCTATAAGTGTGGTTTTTCCATCAGAATGTTCTTCTACAATAGGGATGCCAATATCATTTAGAGAATGTACATAATGGTGACAGTCTTCGCATAATGTCACTAAACAATCATCGGGATAATCCCATAGATTCCTATTCCTATAATATATTTTGTGATGAACATTTAACCTCGGCATTGCTAGATGGAAACCGGGCAGGAAATCAAAAGTTATGATTAGGATATATCCTCTGACTTGTATGTCATATTTGCTAGTACCAGCCCAATAGTAGTGGTGAATTGTATCATATTCACCTTGTTTGACAAAAATGAAATCACCCAAACTAGGATTGAATGTGTGGCATAATTGACAAGTATAATTATCACGAGCCTTTATCGAATTACTCTTCTCAACCCATCTCGGATCTTCATATCCCAATGGCGTTTCGTCAATTAATGACATGGATTCATTATCCATGCCAGGCATTTTAAGTTGTTCGAGATTAGCTTCTTTTATTTCAAAAGAAGATTTGTCACTTTTCTGGAAATTGAATATCTGATCCATTGCTATAACAATAACTTATAGTTCCTTGAAAGTTTCCAAAAGCATCTTCATGCCTTCCGTAGCGGTAGTTTTGAAGTGAGTGAAGCCCAAATGCGTGCATTGATCCATTTCCCCTGGGTCAATTACGAACTTGGGAACTTCGTGGTGAGCGTAGTTGATGAATCCCGCTGCAGGATAGACCTTCAGCGAGGTTCCGATGACCACGAAGATATCTGCCATGCTTACAATGTCGATGGCCACATTCATACTGTCAACGTACTCACCGAACATCACGATATACGGGCGCAACTGTGAGCCGTCCTCTGCCTTATCACCTACCATGATGGGGGTCGTCAGTGGATAATCCTTCACGCAGGTCGTGCGATTATTCATCGAGCATACCTTGCTCAGTTCGCCATGCAGATGAATCACCCGAGTAGAGCCTGCTCGTTCATGCAGGTTATCCACGTTCTGTGTGATAACCGTCACCTCATGCTCCTTCTCCAGTTCCGCAATCATGCGGTGGGCATCGTTCGGTTCCACCTCCGCAAGCTGTTTGCGTCTCCAGTTATAGAAGTCCAGGCACCTCTGAGTATCATTGTAGAGCGCTTCCGTACTGGCCAGATAAGCCCACTCCTCATTCGTCCACAATCCATCCTTGCCACGGAACGTGCTCAGTCCGCTATCCACGCTGACACCAGCGCCAGTCAAAAATACTATATGCTGTCGAGTCATGATTTCTTCTTTGTTTTAGCAAGATCATTTAATCGTTTGAAAAGAATCAGGAACCACTCTCTATCCTCATCGGTAGCATCTGAATAACTCCAATGATTGAAATATCTCCATTGCGAGAAAAGAGCAGATCCTATCAAATTAACATCATCTATCTTTTCTATTATGGCTGATAGCTTTGCTAAAGAGCGCCATGCTTCTTCACCGTAAGCAGCTATAAAGCTTTGCCCACAATCCATTTCGAAACCTAGTGATATACAAGCATCAGGAAAATCTTGTGATTCAAAAAACCTATAACATGAAGAACGGTCTCGGCCAAAATCATTGCTGAAATAATCGATGTACTTTTGTGAGAACTCAATAAGATTATTCGTACTAAGAAGTTTGACATCTCTTATATATTGTCTGTAGAAATGCAGAACAACGCTTTTCATATCCGATGGCAGGTATTCTAAAGCATTTTCCCGCATTTCTTCTGGAATTCCCCATATAGCTTCAGCTATGCTGCCTACAATCGCTCCGAGGGTATCAGCATCAGCCCCAAGACTAACGGCTTTCCGTACAGCATCCTCAAACGATGTGCTTTCACCAATAATCCACAGTGCAACAGGTACAGTTCCCTGACAAGTTTCATCAAACCTATTGATAACATCTTCTTTTCTGATATTGATGTTATATCCAGAACGACTTGCGCAGGTCTCAACAAGTTCCTTGACATGTTCTTGTGTAAAATTCGGGTGATAACACGGCAACTCTATTCCATATTGAATTGCCAAGGCAACTGTCTGAGCACCCTTTATGCCCTCTGGGTGGTTATGCGTACATGCAGCACTCTTTTCTGCCACATCCAACAGATACTTAAACTCCAAGTCGATTGCTGCCCATGCTACAGGACTCACTCTCATTGCTGAGCCATTCCCGAAGGAGTTGTAGGGTTGTGGGTGGTTACTACGAACCCACTGGGCGAAACGACCACCATAGCTTCCCATCGGATTAGGATACCGATTACACCATTCATGAATGTATTTGCCGAAGTCTTCTGAGTTATGGAGTATGGCATCGGCCACAGCCACCGTACAAATGGTATCATCCGTAAAGCCGTTCTCATCCGACAGCCATTCGAAATTGTAGTCATTGGTGGGATTAAACTCCCATCGGCTACCTACTATGTCTCCTATTATTGCGCCCAGCATATCTGTAGTCTATTATTTAAGTTTATCGATAAAGTTCTTAACATGGCTATATCGGAATGCGTAGTCATATCTCTCTGACAAAGGCGAAAGTTCATCCTCAAGGTATTTTTCTGAAGGAATGCCGAATAAGGATATTAGGGACTGAAGGGCTTGAAGTACCCGTTTCTTCAAATGTTCTTCTTTCCCAGTCGCATTTCTGTAGAACAATGTGCCGAAAAGCAAAGCATACTTCATCGTACGGTCTGCTTTCTTCTTGAAGTCATCATCCTTGAATGCTGGTTTGCCCATTGAACGGCAAAACCTTGCGAAACTTTCGAGTGATTCAATACCGTCAATACTCATACTCCTATCCAAGCTGTCGTACAACTGCTTCTGACAACTGCTTCTATAGATGGGGTCTATTTCATCAAAGTGGTATTTATGCCTGTTGAGATAGCATATTTCAACAGAAGCGAACATGGATAACGAGAAGAAGTTCAAGTCATCCTTAGTAACGAATTTGAAAACAGATTTGTTAAGCTGTTCTGTTCGCTTAGTGATAAGTTCAGAATAGTTTGACAAGACTGAGCTCGACAACTCTCCATAACTTTTGACTGTCTTTTTCGAGACAGAAATCTCTTCATACTCAACAATCTCTCTATCGTTGCTGGTTTCAGCTTTACCCTCCTCCTCTTCATCGGTTATGGCATCATCAATGGAGCGTATCTTCTTTCTGATACTTTCTTCAATACATTCTATTAAGCGAGATGTCCTATCAACAAGAATCGATCTGTGGCTATAAACTTCATCATTGTCATAGGCTGAATTGTATTTAATATTCGGTAAAGACTTGTCCTTTGTGCGTTCTTTGCTAGAAGCAGTAACCTTTCTTGGCTGTTGGTTGTCATCTGTTTCGTTAACGAGATCCCACATAATATCCGTTAGCATATCTGCGACCTCTAAACCGTCATATCCCTCGTCTTCAATTCGTGAGATAAATCTGTTCAGACTCCTGCTTGTCTGGGAAGGATTTGTTATTTCAAGATTGGCGATGTTATTAATGAACACCTTATTTGACAAGCATTCTCCCTCTGACGTGGCAATATAACAAACTGACAAATCCAGTGCAAGTTTTGCTCCAACATAGCATCGCTCGTTTTCAATGATTTCTATTTTGCATATAGCTACGTTGTACCCATTATCAATTGCCACAAAAGAATCTTTAGGAATCGCTTGGTCACAGAAAACGGATAGCCTACCACTATCATACTGCGCAGACAATACCTTATATTTTCTATGGTCATCATCAGGGCTGTCGGCAACAGCACGTTTCATATCCTTGACCTTAAAATCAATCTTCTTTCTTGCCTTTAAACCCAGTTCACCCAAGAAATCAGTATTCGATGAAACATACATGATACCAAATTCATCATTGACACCACGATTCTTCATAGTACCTAACCCTGCAATGGTCGCATTAGCACTTCCGATGACACAAAACTCCTTGTCAGAGGTCTTGAAATGGAATATTTTGGCATGAAGTTGTCTGTCGTATACCTTAAAGTTCATCTTACCTCTCACAGTCTCTTCAAAATCAAAGAAGTTTATTCTTTTATTTTCAGGCATTTTGCATGGAGGAAGTGAACAAGCCCGGTGTATCAAAATATCGATTTTTGCATTGGGACACAAGTCTGCCAAAGTTACCAATGATTCGCCTTTCTCGTCAAAGAATGGACTAACAACAGTGACTTTCTGCACGTCCTGAAGAGGAACAAGGTCAGCAATCTGTTTTAAATAGCTTGATGAATCGTCGTTGTAAAGAAGTGCTGCGTACAGTCCACTTTGAACACTACATAATCGATGTGGTGCAACATGATATGTAGGGCTTAACATCGAGCAGTTCTCAGGTATCTCACGAAGAATACGATTATTATCAAAAGAACCGAATTGGTTAGAGAACCGATATAGATATCGCCAACACTCTTCTATTAGCGGACGATGGGTATCGTTGTTGCTAGCGACCATTAAGCCAGTAAAAGCCTCATGGTTTTTGCCATGACCGGTTACAGTCAAATTACCAGTACCCAAAACGATAAGAACGGCATCATCACCAACAAAGATATTTAATTTGGGATGGAATGCGCCTTTTGAACTGACACCTTGTATGCTGTATTCTTTGCCAATTCCCTTCATAAAACGGGGATTCACATACTCCATCTCCTTTTCCAACTGACTCGCATCTGCCAAAACATTAATGCTACATATTTGTTTTCTATGGAGCATGTTTACCAGATGCCTATCAAAATGAATCAGATCAATAGCATACGTTGTCAGAACAGCAGAGTGAAACTTGCCATTTTTGCCTCCGCTTGGTATATCCGTGAATATGTGATGCTCAATTATTGCCATAGTCCTGAATATATTTGTATGCTATATCTGTCAACTGCCCATCAGAGTCGATGTAGCTCAAATCTTGTAGGAAATTATAGAGAGATCCGATGCGGGGACTGGTAGCAGTCGGATAACGTATTTCCACCAAAACAGCCCTTCCATCTTCAAAAATGAACTTTCGTAGGTCTGTATCTGTATTGCCCATCTTGCCAATAGCAATAATAGTATGCTCTTGCATGATTTGATGTACAATGGATACGATGTATTTGTCAACAGACAACTTGGAATGAAGCAGCACATAAGATTTAAGCCCTTCACTTAATATACCACGTTGGCGGGTCAAGTCGTTTTCATTTTGAAAAGCCAAGATGTTTTCTTTGTTCAGCTCATATTCATTTTGTAATCTAAGCAATAGACCCAGCGATTGAACTGCTGCCTGAGTATAATCCTTTACATAGATAAACTCCTTTAGTTTATCAAACATTTCTTCGATGTTGCCATTTACGTTCTGCCTCCACTCATCTATTGAAGAATAGCTCTTTTCTTCATCCATATATGAAAGCATCTTCTCTTTGATATCTTCAACAAGAACCTTCGTCGGCGGATTATGCAAGTCGTACAATTCATTAAGTATCAGGCAAAAAACGGACTCAATGCAATAATGAAATGCTTCGCACAAATAATAGAAATACCAGCCAAAAGAAGCATCGTATTCATCGTCATTATCTGCATTCAAAAAACGGTGCTCAACAAAATCATCGACGTCGATACCACCATCCAAGTCTTTCAGCATCAGAAGCACAGTCTCGCGACGTAAAGAAGAACCATCATCATCCTGTTTTGTAAGCAAGTGATTAAGAGCAACCCATTCGGCAGAGTTTACTTCTATTCTATTCAGTCCTAATGGCAGTAATTCTTCTATTTCATCTTCTGCTAAGCTACCTTCTACAATACAATCAATGAAGAGGTCTCTGGCATCTTCATCTACACTTTTCCTAAATGCTGAAGCCAACCTTTTTCCTTTGTCTCGAAGATAAAACCGGCCTTCTTCTATCTTGACCAGTTCATAATAAATGAGAGAGCCTAAATAGTACTGGCCGAAAGCTCCAGTTTGGTATGTCCAATATTTATCTTCTGAATCATAATCACCACCATTTGCCAAATCATAAAGCCCTTCTTCAATGAGTTTATATCTTTCCTGTGAAACAAACAATGCACCAACGACAGAACCGACATTCAGATTCTTCATGATAAGTGCCATTGCCAGTTCAGCCCGACGTATGAAATTGTATTGGTGAATGTCTGTTTGTTCCTCCGTTTCTAATTTGTCATATTCGTTAAGAAGCCAACAATAGAGGCTATAATAACGGATGTGGCCCGTAAGATTTGTCATGCCTGGCAACAATCTACTATAGGTCGCAACAGAACTATTCTGTATTCCCATTGGGTCACGACCTCCTTTGAAGCCATCGTTACTGGCCCAAAAGGGTGAAGTTATATCAGACTGCTTATATTGTGGCATAGTCGATTGCTTTTATTCCATTGTGTCAGGGCTGTCGTATAACTCCATTGCAGCTAGGGCTTCGTCATCATTACTAAAGCCTGAATCCTCCTCGAACATTTCTTCAACCTCTTCAGTAACTTCTCTATCCTCCAATTGCTCTAGTTCCACCTTTTGTCTCTCAGGTGTGAACGAGCCAACCTTACCTGCTTTTATGCGATGTCTCATAATATTATAGTGCAAGTTCCTTTTACTCTAATTGAATGACACTCCTTGAAAGAGGTCTATATCTTCATATGTTGATTGGCAAAATGAATATATCTCTTCTTTAAATATTTGAAGAAATTCTTCTATTCTGTCCTTATTCAACTGAGCATATAGAGAAGGACTAATACCCCAGTTCTCTGATTGTACAAGAATTCCTGTCAATTTACTTCCAATCTTACTCTTATCATATCTCTTCCAGCTGTCGATATACATATTATAATTTGGACTTTCGTGTTCTTTATGATACCCTACTATCAACATTGTGCCTTCCTTTACAGGAATCAGATGAACGAATAAGATGTTGGCGACAGATGGTGTCATAGCTTCTTCTCCGGACATAAACATTGACGAAACAGTTGATGCATATATTCCTCTAACGGGTAAAAGTGTTCTAAAAAAAGAAAACGATTCACGTCCTGTATTCAAATCATGTATGAGTTCTGACTTATAGTAATCTAAATCTCCAAGAGCAAGTTCCGTAGGATATTCTTTTGTAGAAAGATAGGACAAATAATAAGGAGCCAATTCCTTTAAAATGTTAGATTTTAACAATCGAGAGTCTCTTTCTCTATCTTTTTCCTTTTTCCTTCGAGCAGCACATATCGCGCGATAACAATACAGTGCAACATGCCGATAATTATTATAATCCACGTCTCCGCTCTCTATTTCCTTGAACAATGTTGTGTCGTGTAGTTTGCAGAAGATAGGCAACGAAATAGCTTGTGTTATTCCAACTTCTTTAAAGAATAAAGCGTTATCACCTTTTTTAATTGCCTCGATTGCTTTTGCTCTCAATTCAACTACCTTGCCATTTTCTGCAACATAATTTAGTATTCCATTTCGCATCAGAAGATGACTATTGATAGAAGTCTCATGGCATCCTTCAGCCATACAACACCACTTCTTACTATCAACATGCTTGAAGATGGCATCTGTAACGTTTTGAACTTGTCTTAATTGCTTTCCTTGTAACATTGTTTGTTACTCTTTCACAAAGTCCAATTCTATTTGCTGTGCCTTCTCATCCACCATCGGCTTTATCATCGACTCTACATACTTTACCTCATCTGGAGACAAATTGTATTTCTTAAACAAATCAGCATCCGTCCAAGGATGGCTGAAGTCTTGCATAGGAACGAAATGGTACACCTGAGCCATTGCATCCTGAGTGATTTTCATTGATGATACCAGCAGACGGAAGAAACGGGTCTTAAGATAGCTGATAAAGTTCTTTGCTTCATCCTCAGAGTTGAACTTGGCATAAAGATATGTCTGAGAGCATACAGAAGATGCACCTGCAAGGATGGGGTCGCCCAAAACAATTTTGTCATTACCAGAGCCACCAGCCTTGGGGATGAAGACTTTGATAGCATCTACATCCTGACTGTTCTTGCGAATATCCATCTTGCGGACATATCCTGTCTTTCTGACATTATGATCCCAATAGAACAACTTGACGTTGAATTCATCCGTCTCTGAGTCGCTCACGTCAAACGGATGCTTCTTGCTGGTCTTGGGGTTGGTAGGTATGCCAAATGGTGTGTCAGAAGAGATGATTGATTCTACCACACCAAGATTCTCTTCACGTGCTTTACGCATTACTTTGTCAACCAGCTTTGCCAGCTTCGGCTCACGAATGATGACGTCTAAGTCTTTCAGGTTCAATTGTTCTGTCTCAACCTTTCCGCCCTTGACAAGTGAATAGTCACAATCGCCTTGATGCTCGCCATCATTAAGATAGTAGCATACACCACCTTTGATTTCCACATCCTTGGGGAACAGCTCACTGGCATCATGGAAAGCTGTCAATTGAGACACGGTACCACAAGTCAGCATTTCCTTGCGGAACGGATCAAGCAAATTAGACCTACCACCAGTAAACCATTTGGAAGGTATAATAAGTGTTGAGAACAGATTCGACAAAGTTTTTGCTACTGTACTAAAGTCCTGGAAGATTGGCGCATCGTTGGTGCCACCAGAACCACCTTCGTCTTGATACGGGGGATTACCCACTACTACTGTTATTCCCATTTCTTTTATCTTGTTTATGATCTCATCGGCTTGCTCGCCTATGAGGTCGTATGAATTATAATCACTTGCTATATTTTCTACCGGCATATCCAGTGCCTCATACACCTTGCGTGTAAATTCGTAGGCAATAGATGATGTCGGAATAGAGTAAATCTTGTCTTTGTAGTTGTCGCCAAACTCCAACAGGATGGCGTAAGCAAATTCGCCCTCCTTCGATGCAATATCCAAGAACTTTGCATCTGCAGGAATTCTGTCATGAGGTATCTGGCGCAACATTCTCAATGCCACTTTATCAATAGGTGTCACCACTTCTGACTCCGACCAACGGCCAAATTGCCGCATTGCATTCTCAACACGTTCGATAGGTTGCTTACTATCGTCATTAGCAAGGTCGTTGACATTTTGAATCTTATAATCAAGCTCGTGGAGGGCATTTGGATTTAGGTGCTTATAAAGTAGATCGCCCATCTTCTTGCTGATACCCAGATGCTTGGCTATACGCGCATTATCATCCCCTTTGTCTATCACATCCAGAATGTCCTGAAGAGCCAAAACCTGGTCTTTTGTGAGGAATGCGAAGAACAGATAACGCGAATAGAGCGTGAGGATTCGTTTGCCTAACGAGTCATCCTCCTTCTTCTCCTTATCAGATGTCGAGGTTGAGCTGTCTTCGTCTCCTGCTGGGTTAGCATCAGAATCGTCCAAGTCAATGTCATCCTCACCTTCTTCCTTCGTTGGCTTTAATTTCAAACCGCCTCGTGTTCCCATTGGCTGCTGACGCATGATTTCATCTCGCAGCTCGTCAATATCAAGCAACGAGAGGTCAATAGGCACATCCTTTGCCTCGTCCATTATACTCCGTTCGCTGGAATACTTACGAATGAAGTTCAAGATATCATTAGGTGTGACTTCTTGAAGTTTGTCTTTGTTCAGCCATATTGCTGGCGACACTTTTAGCTCCTTCTCAATTCGCTCCAATAAGTGACGGTTCCCGTTTGCATCTGTATTGATGTCATAGATGTGGGCGCGTAACTCCTGTAGGAAGAACATGCGGTTTGGGTCAAAATCCACCAATAGCGTTTGTGGTTTCATGTTACGCTTGGCGATATGACCTTCATCATCCGTATAAGTTACCACATACGGATTCTGCAAGCGGAAGATAGCCTGATCGTATTCCTGTGGCGATTCTGTTTCTTTCAGATAAAGCATCGTGTCCCATTGTGGTACAGTAGAACCTGTCAGCATACGATTGACGGTTAGCGTCAGGGTCTTTACTCCGTTTGCTTCACAATCCTCTATCTTTTTCTTGACATTAGCAAGGTTGCTATACAATCGTCCGCTTTCTACGCCTGTAATATTCAATATCTCGTATTGCGAGAGGTTTTTGAAGATGTCTTTGTGCTTTTTGATAAGGGCCTCCATAGCGTCGCATGAAGCACGGTATGGTAATACCATCACGACATGATGACACAAATCACCCTGCTTGATGCGTTCGTTATCGAGGAATCCCATCACATTGCTGTCTTCCTTTGAACCATCAATGACTTGTAAGAAGTCAAGAACTTCTGGCTCATGTCTGAAAACAAGGTGCTTGCCGTCATTATCCTTCGTGATAGATAGAGGGCTGAACAACTCGCGGAAAGCGGTGGAGATACCCGCTTGTTTCAGTTCCTCCAGTTTCTTGATGGCAGAAGCATTGAGATTGAAAGCAAATCTGACCATCTGAGGGAAACCAAAGTAAGGATTCTCCCATTCTTCCTTTGTATCAAGGTTTTCCTCGTCCCATTTCTGACTTGCTTCTATGATGTCTGTAAACTGGCAATAACTGATGATATCCTCTTCTGAGAATTCATTACCCATCAAGATACGATAAGGCGTTCCTGACAAGTGCAACTGGACTTTGCTCTTCAGTTCTCGCGTCTGTTCCAACAAATCATCCACACTTTCGTCATTATGCTTCTTTTCTTGTGCCAACACCTTGTCACTGGAAGCCTTTGTCAGCACAGAACCATAATGTTCTGCGCGAGCACCAAAATGAGTTTCGTCAACAATCAGCAAGTCAACAGAATGTTCAAACAGCTGCTTGTGACGCTCCTTTATCTCAGGACTACTTAGGTCTTGAAGAGTAAGACATACAACTATCTTCTGCTTTTTCTTCTTCGCATCTGATAGTAGCTTGTGGTTAGCCTTCAAATCTTCGCTGGAAACATAGAGGTATTCTTCAAAGTTCTTGAATTTCTCAACCGTTTTCTTCCATTCGCCTTTCACATCGGCTTTTGCAGAAACAACCAGTACTAAGTCGGCATTCATCTTTTGAGCGCAGCACATCGCCGTGAAACTCTTGCCAAAGCGCATGACGGCATACATCAGCAAATGGGTGCGCTTATTCTTGATGGCATTTTCAAAGCGATTGATGGCATCAGCCTGATTGGGACGTGGAGTCAAAGGCTCTTCATCACGTGTAAAATGGAATTCCTCAGGCATTCTCCCATCTTGCATTGAATAGAACTTGTAGCGTCCGTCATTCTTATTGGCACTATCTGTGATGTCTGCAATGGCCTCGTCTATATCTGCCGGAACAGCCTCTTCAAAGAATTCGTTGGAGAAATATGGTAAGTTTGGAAATGCCTCGCGAGTAATGCGGTTACGCTTCTTTTCCTCCATCACGAACTTATGCACTTCGAAGTCTCTGAAATACTTTTCATCAACTCTCGCTTCGTGTTCATAGAGCTGATTTAAGTCCTTGAAATAGCGGCGCCATTCATTAAGTCTATCCTCAACAGGGCGATAGGTATCACCAATCTTCAGATAATTGGGGACAGTACGCGTCTCAAAGGCATAGATATGCGGTTCGACACGACCAACGATTATTTTGTCAACTATTTCTGTATTCATCATAGTTTCTCTTTTTTTGCAAGTCCGTTATATGTGTGAAAATATATGGGCTTTCCTGTGTCCCAATCCATCATCTTCACATAGATGCCATTGTGTTTATGGATAAGTCCTTTTTTGCAGCCCTCACACTCTATTTCCGTGCGTTTCACCTCGCCAGACATGATGTCCTGCTGCTCCAGTATCTTAGTGTGACAGCTGCGAGGGATGACGAACTTCAAACCGTCCATTTGGAAGATGTTCCAAGAAATAATCTCTGCGACCTCTTTAACATTGTCAATGGCAGGCTCCTCACCAAATCTGTCCTCATAATAATCAAAGAATGACATCAGAAGGTTCTCACGAGCCAACAGCAAATTATCGCCTTGCCACTCATAGCCAAGTGTCCCCTTGAAAGCCATCTTCGCCCAGTAGAGCCAATCTTCGCGAGTCGTAGTATTTTCGTTAACAATACGCAATTTCCTATCCAACCAACCAATGCGCTTGTTCAAGTCTTCAATGGCTTCGCCAGTCACCGTATCGTATCTGCTTGCCAAAAATGGAGCCTCGCCGCAAGTGATTTCTATTACCCCCATGCTAACATATTCTTGCCAGGTCTTTCCTTCTGGGAAGGTAATATTTCCTTCTGTTGGCTCCCACGTGTGCTTGCCGCTTTTATTGGAACTCTTATTGAATACAATCTTACGTTTGAACCACTTTGCATCAACGCTATTATTCATATCGTTACACACCCAGGATGGCGTAAAAACTTCTGCCATCTTTCTGGCTCTCTTTTTTCTTTCTTCCTCATTCTTCGCCACACGTGGCTGAATGACATTTTTCTTATCTCCTGTTATAAGCTCAGGGGTAATATGCTTGAAGAAAGTATAAGCTTCGCCCATTGAAGCATAGTCATCCGTCGCCCAGATGATATTCTCACCTGTTGTTCTGTCAATGAGCAGTGTATTAAGTATGCCTCCGCCCATTGTCAACAATTCGTCTTCCTTTATGTCTATGCCGTATTTCATTTATTCTCCTTCTCTTTCCTTAATTCATCAAGTGTCTTACCATTCAGCGTAAAGTGCGCTGGGCCTTGATACTCTCTGTTTTCACTTCCCTCTTCTGGCATATAGTGCTTGCAGAAACGAGAAAGGGTATATATCTCATTATTGTAAGAAACGGTATTTTCAGAAACCACCGTAACAGGAATATCGCCATGCTCAAAAAAGACCACATCGCCAGGTTTCAAGCCAACCATCGAGAATTTGAAAGGAGCACGGCGAGGCTTCTTGGAAGCATTTATATCCATCGGTATTTTGTCAAAGTTGGAATCAACAAAGTCCAACAAGGGTTTATACTCATCTTGCGAAATACGGATAGCTCCTTGAGGAGCACCTTTCAAACCGTTCTTTAGCAGAATTGGTAGCGAAAAACGTTTGTCTTTTACCGTGCCATTTGCCCTGATAAGAACGAACAAACCACCATTTGCTGCAAACTCTTTATTCGATTCTCCTTTACCTTTTGAGAATTTATCATCTCTGTCAACCACCTTTGAATAGGGTATTTGACTTTCTATCACATCAAAGCGATACAAGATAGCCTTGTCAGGGTCAGAGCTATAAACATAACCTCTATCACCTTTACTGATACGTTTGAAGTTGTTGGTGATTCTCCAAAACACTTCACCAAATTCTGCAAAACAGGCTTCCAGGTCAAAACGCTTCCTGCTTGATGGCAACAGCCAAACATTGTTCTGAAGTGCGACTTCATTTTTGACTGGTTCTTGAGGTTGCGGTTCTTCCTCCGCCTTCTTTTTCAGGAAAATGTCGAAACCAGCAGCGCAGATATAGTTTTTAGCTTCTTCAAAGATAGGCTCCAGTGTGTAAATCTGGTTGCGTTTCAATGGAGGTTGTTGAGGAACCTGCTTGTTCTCTGACAAGTCGTAGTAACCTAATTCTTTTAGAGCCTCGTAAGTCTTTGCTTCCAGCCATTTCACTTCGGTTGTGGATAGCGTATCAGTAGTGGAATGAAATACAATGGCCTCTGTCCAGAAGTCCTTGGCTTCATGATTTCGCAGTCGCTTGATAGAATCATCCGTCTCACCAACATACAACTTCTTCGCATCTCTATTAACGAGGATATACAAGGCAGGCTTGTTCAAGTCATTGGAGTATTCTGAAACAAACTTCTTATCGGCTCTGTCAATTACAAACAGCTCAGTCACTTGGTTTTCACAACTGATGATGCGAGAAACAAGAGTGTTGTCTGGAACTAATATTTGAAATACTTTTGCCATATCTTTAGTTGCTTCTATCTCAGTTTCTATCCAATTCTTCAAACCTGACGAGTTCTTTAAGATCCACGTCAAGCAGTTTTATTATCTTCATCAGCATCTCCAAAGGAGGCTGAGATGAGTTTGTGCACCACTTTGATACGGTTGTAGGCGAACAACCCAATTCTTTGGATAACCACAGATTGGACTTCTTTTTCTCTACCAGTATCACTTTTAAGCGATTGAGTTCTTTGTTTGCAGCCATATCTTACTATATATAAACGCCACAAAGATACGAATTCTTTTTCAGAATAGACTATAAAAACTAAATAATTTGAGAAATTTAATGAAAAACGTTCATTTTGTCGGCAAAAAAAGGCCAAAATCATAAAGCCTCGCTATCTTTTCAGACAACGAAACTCGTTTGAGGTTCCAAATAGTCGGCCAAAACTAAATATAACCAACCTCGGCGAGATACGCCTATTTTATAAATGTTGAAGATACCTTGATATTGCGGAAATTGTAGGGAAGACTGTTGATGATTATCGCGAACACTTACAAATTATTAAATAATGTGTATTTTTCGCTATAATAATCATCTTTATAAAAATAAAACCGTAATTTTGTGGAGAATAAATAGAGTAACAGACAGACTTATTATGAATATTGATATTATTATAGACAAAATAGAACTTGCATATGGCCATTATATACAGCAAGGTTCTGAAATCATGTTCAATACGTTTACTGATCATTTCTTTGATAAGTTAGATTCTATGCCTTCTTGTAAGCTGATATTGGAAGATCTTGAATCTCAACATAAGATAGATCAAAAAGTATTTGAGGAACGAATCATATCAGAATATTTTTACGATAGAGATTTTTTTGTTTGCAATGAATCATACTATGTAGCTTATTGCTACCAATATTACAAATTCCTTAGAAATAGGCAGAGAACTCAAGGCAACTACTTAAATCCCTATTTTAAAGAAGTCATTTGGACAGATAAGAGTGTTAACGAAGAGGGTGACAGAATGAAACTATACAAAACAGACTATGTGCGCCCATTGGTAAACTATATCATTGACCATTTAAAAAACGAAAGTTTAATATTACATTGTCTGCTGAGATATAAGAGTCGTGTAGAACGCTTCAAGACCATACAGGATTTGGATTTAACTGAAAGTATAATCCAAAGAGATTTGGCACTATACCTCTTTGATAACGGAGTAGAGTTTAGCAAAGAAGATGACACTTGCAACGGAAGGCTGGATTTTAGAATTTCTGATGCTTCAGAACATTACGGAGCAATCTTGAAATGCAACAATAAGTCCTTTGTCGTCGAAACAAAACTAATGAAGAAAGTCACAATCGGACAAATAAGAAAATCCATTGCCCAACTGAAAGCATATATGAACCAAATGTCTTCGTACGGATGTTTGGTCGTGTTTGCTTCGGATGATAATGTTAATGATATTGTTAATTCGATTAAAGACGATATAACAATTATACCAATCTATTTAGGTAAAACGCTCCCAAGCAAAAAGCATTGAAAGCACTAGCTTACATGTAAAAAACAAATAGACCCACTGGAGAGGGAAAAAGAGGCAGATATAATAGTGTGATACCTATCAAATGATTCTTCTTAGAACAATATACGAGTCGTGAGACTCTTTTCCTATTCGCGCGGACGTTGGCTTACTTATTCTTGGACTATGTCTTTGAAATGGCCAGGTTTTCGGATGCCGAATAAATAGCGAACGCTAAATTAACCCAACGATTAGGGAGTAGAACACCGTGAGGCCTTCTACTCCCTTTACTTCTTAGGCATTCCGGCAAAACTACTTTTTGTAGCTTGCCCACATCAACCGGATTTCCATGCACGTGTCATACAGCTCTTTCTTGACTCCAGAACATGGAACCTGCAACCTTCCGTTCTGTATCCTCCATGTGCCAAGAGGATCAACATCGGGGAAGGCCTCGTTGATAGCCTTGATAAGTGCATCGATTACCCAGGAATACAGCATTCCCGTGACAATAAAAGAGTAACCTTCAGCACGTTCCCCATTGGGATGGATGTTCGTGGTTACATTCGCTTCATCACAAACCTTTTTTACTATTCTCTTAATTTTCTTATCGTCGTACATGTGATTCTATTATTTGTCCGTAGTTTTTTCGTATGTCTTATCGCCAACGGTTACCTCTACAAATTCGGCATTCTCACCAGTCAGCAAGATGTCCCTTTCAGACTGTTGCGCGTCCTTTCCGTGTATATGGACGTACTTGGCATCCTTGCCAGTCATCAATATTCTTCTTCCCATAATATCCTTCTTCAATTTGTTGTTTCGTCAATTCTTCAATTTGGGTTTGGGCTTGCGACGGATGTCCATGTCGGCCATACCTGTGGGCATACTGCCATCAGCAACACCTTGCTCACCATATACCAGACCCCAATAGAACACCTCTGCAGCAGCCTTATCGTCAGCGGCAGTAACGATTTGCTTTGACAGCTTGTCGCCCATCAGCGACTTCTTCGCAGCCTGATACACCAGCTTGGCATTGTCCCTCGAACTGACCATACCCTTACGGTTGATGTTCTTGCCAGGCATCATCATGGCGAAGGTTCCTGTCATAAATATACCGAAAGCTGCATCCTCTTTCTCATGACAGAAGCGCAGAACATCGCCTGTGCCAAGCATCTCAACCAATTTGAGAAATCCCTGATGCAATTGGTCTACATGCTCTTTACCCTGTGCCATCTCCTCGTCGCTCACATACATGCGTTTCTGTTTCTTTTTCCAAGGTAGTGGCCCGTCAGCTTCGCGCAGTCTTGTACGCTCTTCGCTAACGTTCAGGGCTGTCTCATGACGGTTCATGGCATTAACAAAGCGATAGTTCTTCGGTTCGTCCTTACCCAGCCATCGCATCAGATCCTTGGCTGGTGTATCGAAGAAGTAAAGGCCGAACATCGTAGCGTATGCCGTCTGGAGCATGTCCTCCTCCCATTCTTCGTAGGGAACATCTTTTGGCCACTCCATACTCTCGTCCAAATCCTTCTCCGCAGCATTCTTCGCAGGAGTGCGGAAACGGGCGAGGTTAAGCAGGTTGATATCTTGTTCCTTCTTGAAAAGCTCAATGGGATTCTTGAAGTCCTCAGTTGAGGGCGTTTCCAGTTCTTCTGCAAAACGGCTCAGACACCATGTGACGAAACGGAAGAGGTTATTCTCACCATCTGGCTTGCCTGCCGATTCTGCCAATTCGTGATGCTCACTAATCATGTGAACAAGCACAAAAGTAATTCTTGCCTCGCGGTCGCTTATCTTTGCGGCTGCATTTACCTGGCGTTTCATTTCCGCCAGCACATTCTTATGTTGATAGTCTTTAATCATACTTAACCCTCCATCATTGCTTTACGGAAATCTTCATAGAGATCTCCCGTCATATAAATGTCTTTGCCTTCTGGCGTATTATCAAAGGCCATATATTTGAATAATCTGCCTTCTCCTTTTAGCCATTCAACAGCCTTTTCTATGAAAGCATCCTTGCGAACGTACTCAACATCTTTCTCGGAATGCCTTTTCATCCATCCTTCCCTTCTATTGGGTGTTGGAATATATAACTTATCTGGATTGCTCATATTTATTCTATAACACTTGTCTAATTTCCAAATTTTGTATTCAGTGATTTCCTATATTCATCGAAGTCCTTGATGGCTACATCAAGTCCTTTCTCCATCACAGTCGTTGTGACATAGCCGACATAACTGGCCTTTTCAATAGGAGTCCAGTCGCTAACCTTGCCCCAATAGGCTATCAGTAAGGCTACGGCCTCTGCGAACAGATCCAACTCTTCTGTCGGCTCGAAGTTACAGCTCTCTATAGCCTCATTGAGCTTATCGGCCAGCATACCGACCTTTTCTTTCTTCGATAAAGTCTTCTTAGCCATGATATATATCGCCACTACCTGTTGATACCATACCTGTAATATTCTTGCAATGAACGTCGCCGCTGCCAGTGTTGACATTCACGGCATCATTGCACTCAACATCGCCACTGCCAGTACGGATGTTCTGGACATTGCCGTTCACCTTGACATCGCCGCTTGTGGTGGCCAGGTTCTGAACGTCCCCATTAATCTCAATGCTGATAACGTTACTCTCAGTGTATTCACCACCGATTGAGTCCCAATCTACCGCCTTGCCATCGGCATACCAGCGACCATCGATCTTCTCGATGGTGTTTCCCTTGATGGTATAGGTCTTGTCACCACGTCTGATGTTGACAGAACCACCTTTGATGACTGTACGCTTTCCTGTGGTAATCGTCCTGGTGCCTGCACCATGAATGATCGTCTCACCACCTGTATAGTCGTTCTTGATATTGAAGCTACGGGATGATGATTTATGCTTACTGCCAGTCTGGTCGCAATTGATATTGGTAATTCCGAATGCGTTAAGGAAACTATTAACAGCATCGTCTACCTTCTCTTCTACCTTTTCTTCCATCTCCTTGATGTCTTCGGCCATGTGTGGTGCCTGTTCCTGCTCTGGCATATCGACGATGCTGCCGTCAACATACCATATACCGCTTTTACGCTCTACCAAGTCACCTGTCATCCGGTACTCCTTACCGTTCAGTCGCAGGCTGATGTCCGCATTTTCATAACGGACATCCTTACCATCCATGATTGTCACTATAGCCCCTTGATAGGTGCTTGTACCAAACTTGGTGCGCTGTGTGCCGCGATGCACAATCATCACACCGTCTTTCTTCTTTTGCTCTTCTACCCACTCTTTGAGTGGCTTTCCTTGTATGTTTATGCTCATATACTACCTTTTTAAAAAACAGACGCAAAGATACGAAATAAAATCGAGATAATTGCTGAATTGAAGTACCAATTATGATTTTTAACATAAGTCCGAAAGATAGTTCATATTTACCAATTTCTTCTCTTCTATATCCATCCTCTTCCTGCTTTGTCGCCTGTCTTTACACTGGCATACCCTTTTGGGTACTTCACGATTTTCTTTGTGCAAAGTTAGCAAGCCCTGATGACATTGGAAAGTACCGCGATGCTATTTCAGGAGAAAGTTCTAACGGATGCTCCGCGAATTTTCTGCTGAAATTCCTTGCCGTAGTCATCCTTTGGGGCTTGCTCTTTATCGCGCAAAGAAAAGTCTATACCCGATAGGGAATGCCGATGAAGTAAAAAAAAGCTCCTTCGCAGGAGATGGACTTAAAAAGAAAAGTCTGCCCCTCCTGGGAGTCCGATAAAAATAAGTTTCACAAACAAATTCAAGCATTATGCACGCAAAAGTTTATCAAATCACAAAGCACAGAGTTGACGAGGACAACTTCCTCAACGAGAACACTCTGGAACAGGGAGAGAGCACCGATTATGACTATTGCTCTGAAATCTCCGAGGAAGAGAGGGCTGAGTCGATTGACACCTTAGTCAACAACATCCTTCCCAAAGGTATGTTCACCCTCATTGGCAGTGATGAACTGGTCTTCAATGGCGGTACTACTGAGTGGATTCACAACTGGGTTAACGCCATCCATGAGAAGTCCGAGGATGTCAACGTGGGGAATGTCACTCACTGGATAGGTGCTGCCTATCAGCTAAAGAAGGTCATCAACAACCCTCTTGGCACGGACTCACATTTCTATCTGTCTGAGACCACGACACAGACCTATGGCGAAGAGTCAGCAGAGCTGATGCGGATGGTTTGTAAACTCAGAATAGGCGAAAGACTCTATATCGGCGGAATTATTGATTATCACTTTTAATAGCATTATGAGACTTATGAACAAGGAGTTAGCGGAATCTCTTGAAAAATATCCGCTCTATAGTCAGGACGGCAAGAAGGCTGATGCCGTCGTAGTAGCCAAGTATTTCTTCCCTGCAACCGCCCTCACATGGTATGTCACCGAGGGCAGAAAGGAGGATGATGACTATCTGTTCTTCGGTTTGGTAGTCGGCACGGACACAAGCGCAGAAATGGGCTATTTCTCGCTGTCTCAGCTGTTGGCCATCAATGTCTATGGTCTGAGAGTTGAGCGTGACATGTACTTCAAGCCCAGGAAACTGAGTGAGATTTGCCACAAACCCGTCAAGGAGTATATTGACCACTATTTCAAGGAGGATTAATCTGTTTTGTTCATGCACCCCGACAGTTGGGCAGCCAGCCAAGGGGTGCTTAATCAGACTCAAAGACATGAATATCAGAGTAAGAATAGCAGTAATGAGCCACCTGTCAGATGCACAGGCCATGCTCGACTTCGGCCTTCAGAAAGAGGCAAACGCAGAGATAAACCTCGCAAAAGCCATCCTGTTAGCCCATCCCAATACTGATGACTGGGCAACCGAGAATGAACTGAACGAGATAACAAGTAAAATCAAATAGCGATATGGCACACAGAATGAAGATGGAAACTCATGACATCCCTGAGTGGGCGATTTATTACCTTGCTTATGGGGAGTGCGATGGCCTGACAGAGGACGAGGTGGATATGCTGACAGCCTTTATTGAGTTCAACTTCCCCATGGGCTACACAATGGAAGTTCAGTGGGACAACTGCAACGAGTTCGACACGCATCCGGCTTTCGGACTTCCCACAAAGACCTATCAGGTGGACTTCTATACCCATTAAGACAGATGGAGAGACAGGTCAAGAAAAGGCCTGTTTTCTCCATCTATTCTTGATTTCAGACTATTATTTCATTATTTTTTCGTAATTTTGCAGCCGTTATGATGACATACGCAGAAGTTTGTATTAGAGAAAGACAGGAGAACGTCACGGAGGATTATATCCGTGGCGCAGTTTGGGCTATTATGAAGGTGTATGAACTTGTTCCATACGACCGGACAAAGACCTATAAAGAACGTATCGACATGATTCTGGATCTGGAGAAGACCTTTCCAGACTATATCGCCGCAGAGAAGGAATCCTTCGAGTTCAACCGGGGAGCAACACATGGACTGGAGTCTTTTGCGCTCAGAGTGGCCAAAGACGAAAGCTTGGATTATGGCGACCGCCTGACCATTATTGGAGGCTATGGCGTTGACTATATCGCTGAGGAAGAGGACGCTCTTCAGATGTATCAGGAAGAGTTCCCTGAAGGTGAAGAGAAAGAGATCTCCATCCGAAACATCACGGAAAAGTTAGAATGGGCTAAGAACATTGAGAAGAACAAGAGCTGGTAGATTTCTACCGGCTCTTCTTTTCTCTATACCACCCTATCAGGCGGCTGTCAGGCCGCTCTTGCTCCTGAGTCGAGCAGTGGCCGACACGGGATCAAGAGCAGCCTGACAGCGGAGGCAGGATGGACATTCTTGCTGACAGTCCATTGATCCCTGCCTCATTTTTTTTCTGATTCCTATGTCTTCGACCCACCCACCGCCCAAGGCAGGTTCCTCAATTTTTATCCCATTCTGGTCTCTGTTTTGTTGTCTATGGCTATGCTGTGCATGGCTTTCTTTTTCTCTTCGTATGCCCCTGTCCGAACAGGGCATCTGGCAAAGGAGAGGCCTATCTCTTGGTCGCTTTCTTCCTATCTCAATTCTTGGCTTTCGGGTCTTGTACAGCTTCTCTTTCCGTTGTTCATGGTACTTGGTGGCTACGGGTTTTATGTTGTGGACGGTCTCTTTTGGTACACTCTTCTGGAGTAACCTTTTGTGTGTCACGGCATCTTTTGTTGTTTGTTCTTGTCTGCTGCCTTGATGCTTTTCCTTTGCCTCATGAGGATTGCACGGCTTTCTTCTGCGTCGCTCTTCTCTGTGTGTCTTTGATGCTCTTGGGTGGGCTGATACGGTCACGAGGTGGTTGACTGCGTTATTCATATAGGTAAAACCAAATCAGTCGTTCTACGTCTTCACATCATTTTTTCGGGCGATGTCATATACAATTTTCCGTTGCAAAGTTAGCGACAGCGGCGCTCGTCAAGGGCGCACTTCCGTTTTGCTCGAAAAAAAGAAAAATAAATTTGGGGAAGGCTTTCCTTAATCCAAATTTGTTCAGAGCCGCAAGGGTTTATTTTTTGTCGGCATTCCCTTGTCTTATGGCACCTTCTCCTGTCTTGCTGTTCTTGGCAGCGTAAAATTTAAATATTAACATCTAAAAAAATTAAAGTTATGAAGACAATGAACAACTTTCAGATTTCAGGTTTTGTAGTAAACAACGCTACCATCAACCAGTTCGCAACCGCATCCATCGCCCGTTTCGGCTTATCGGTCAGACGCACGGAGAAGATCGGTGATGAAGAGAAAAAGGTTTCCGCAATCCTCAATATCGAGGCATGGAAGAGCAACGAGGCAGCTGATGCCTTCAACATCCTTACAAAAGGTGCCCGCGTGCTGGTAGAAGGGTACTTCAAACCAGAAGAGTGGACGGATAAGGATAACGTTAACCACAACACGATAAAACTCGTGGCTACCAAGTTCTCCGAGTTCAAGGAGGAAGAGAAGCCCAACGAGACCCCGGCTGAGAAGCCTGCTGAAGAGAAGAACAAGAAGGCCAAGAAATAACGGCCTTCTCCCTTTTCTGCCAGGTGCCTCTGTCTTCGGACAGGGGCATCACTCTGTTTTTTCCTATGATATTTCTTCTTTCTATGGCACTGTTTCTTGGGCTATCTACTCCTTATTATTATATATACGCGAGCGCCTCTCTGGCTATATCTTCGATAGTTCGTGCCCCAAACAAGCTCTTGTATTTCTCGTAACAGGTATGTTATGAGAGGTACAAAAGCCTGTCATGGGCACTGGGCAGACGCGGACATATCCTTTCTTGCAAAAGGACAAGACCGCCTGATGTCTGCCTATTCTTGTGCTCTATAAGCTGCGCTCCCGCCCGCCACTTTCCCTTTTCCCGCTCAAAAACGCTATCCATTTCACGGCAGCCCTGCTTCGGTTGGCTGGCTGCTATCGTCGAACCTTTCCTCCAAGTATTTCTCGAATGACAGTCTTCAACGCCATTTGAAAGATACATTCCAGAAAGGATTGATGATGGCAGCGGCTTGCTGTATTGGGGGCTGCTGTGAGGTGGATGGCTTACTTTGACGCTACTGGCTTCGTGCTCATAGTAAGCTCTTGTATCTCTCATAACCAAATGTGTTACGAGAAGAACAGGAGCCTGCTATGAGCACTGGGCAGACGCGGACATATCCCTCTTCGGGGACAAGACCGCTGTTTGTCAGCCTGTTCTCTTGGACTTATGGCTTTGTTTCACTTTGCTCTATTCTTGGTATCATCTCCCGACCACCCAACCCCTTTTTCTTCAGTGATATACCCTGTAGGACTTCGTCGGCGCCTTTCTGACGGCATAACTGCTATCCGTTATTGACGACTTTCCCCTGTGCAAAGGTAGAGAGGCTTGATGAATAGGCAAGTACCGCAGGCTATTTCGGGAGCAAGTTTATAAATAGACTTCCTGCCGAAATTCCTTGCCCTTTCATCAACTCACCTCTCTTATTCCTGGCACAAAGAAAAGTCTATAACTGATAGGATATGCCGATGAAAAAAAAGCTTCTCCGAAGTGACATCGCTTAAACAAAAAGAAAGTCTGCACTTCCAGGAGATCCGATAAATCATGCATTCCGACAAGTGAGTGTGAGGCAATATGAGTGAGTAATAACGGCGGCTGATGGGTATTCCTGGCTGCCTGTAATGAACATAAATTGATGATACTATGCAACTGATTGTGCTCTATATACTGTGGCGTTTTACTAAGGCTATCCTCACTGGATGGTCTAAGGACAGCCACTACAGAGACCGCTGAACAGGCTTGTTCTGGTGTCTTTTTCTGGTGTCTCCCTTCTGATTGTTGGGTGACAGCTATTGTCGTGTCTGGGCTTTCGTGGCCCAAATGTTAAAAATGAAAAGTTTTCTGCAAAATCCTTTTCGAGTTCTTTTTTTGCCGTTCCTTTGCAGCATTTATTTCAGAATTTCAATCAAATTTTAAGCAAAATGAAAGCAGTATTTAATTTCCAAATCAAGCTCGACGACAAGCAGGCAACCGTGCTTTTCGGCATGGAGGAATGCAAGGGAGTCGACATCGACGTGTTCAATGAACTGACAAAGTTGTTGAAGGAAACAAAGTTGAAAATCATCAAATCTTTAGAGAAAGGAGGCATGAACGTGAAGCCTGCTGCTGAGATTCCGGCATCTGCGGATTCTCATGGCGGGACCAAACAGACTGAGTAGATACTATTTTTCATCTAATTATTATTTCGCGGGTGTGCCCGGTGTTATTTGGCACTTGCACATCCGCTTTCTTATTTAAAATTCCCAATTATGATCAAGAAAACATGTTTGAAAACATACACTGCCTTGGTGGCTCTGGCTGTCTTGGCGGTGTTGTCTGGATGCCAGAATAAGGGTGTCCGTGTGAAGGATGTGAACGGCGCATTGTATGTCTGCAGGTCTGAACTGAAGATCCTGCAGTCAAAGAGCAGCGCGTCTGTGGATGAACTGATAGAGTATATTAACCTGACGGAACAGATGGAGGATTCCATCATCTCGTTCTCTGTCCGTGATACGGCTTATGCCGCTAACACGAAGCTCCAGGACGAGGTACTTTCGGTCAGTGATTCACTGCGTAAGGAGATCGTCAGACTGGCACTTTCCAAGCCTCGCAGTCTGGCTGATGTGGTGTATATCAAGACGAATACGGTTGGTGGTGCCAGCAAGTTCATGGACGAGAAATTCGCTAAACAGGCTGACAGGTTCTTTGCCAAGCTGGATAACAACGCGACATACAAAGACTTGGATAAGACTCTTCAGGAATATGACAAGGTGTTGTCTAATCCGGACTATATGCATATCACAAGCCGTGAGATATTCCGTGACTTCCTGAAGAAGGAGGATATCTGCTTCCGTTCAATGCTCCAGTTCCTGCCTCTGGTTTCTCAGCAGAAACTTCAGGAACTGACGGAGCAGACGGCAAAAATATGCAATACATTCTATGGCTCTGGAAAGGATTCCTTCGCTTCCATCGATGAGATAGCGACATACATGACGATGCGTTATAACCGCCGTATCTTACAGAACGCTGAGGTGTGCCGTGACCAGATTATGAACGGACTGAAGATCAATCCGGTCATCGCACGGAACTACCGATGGATGCTCATGCAGCCGTACTTCACCATCGACGAGTTGTCTATGGCTGCACTCTCTACGGGACAGCAACAGCTGATGCGGGACATCGCTCAGGACATGCCGGAACTGTACCAGAAACTGGATAAGTGTCCCGTAAAAGAACAAGGCAATGAACTCTTGTTCTTGGATAAAATATCTGTATATCTTCTGAAAACTCATATTAAAAACGTTATATAATGGAAGCAATAAAAGTAAACCCCAACTTATCTCTGGCTGCTAAATTCGCGCAGTCAGACTTGTCTATCATCAACTTCAATGCCAACGAGATCGGCAAGAGACTGTCGATGTTCCTGGACATCAGAAAAGACTCAAAGCACGTGGAGACAGCAACGGATTGTCTGGTCATCAGCTACTCACTGGAGCGCCAGATGATGATCGATGACCTCATGCAGCAGCTTCATGAGCTTCTCTCACTATCGGTTCTCTTCGCCTGCAAGTCCAAGGACGGACGCTGCATGGAATGCGTGGCTTATACGAAGCCGACACTGGGGAACATGGGTATCATCCACCTGTATTCGTCGGCTCATGGCTGTCTGGAATCGTTCACCATCAATATCTATGACTCCGTTGAGAAGATGTACGACGCACTCAAAAAACGACTGGACAGACTGGCTTCTCAGGAGGATGTGGTACTCTTGGAGTCAAGGGATTCTTTTCATCTTATCAAGGACTTTCACTAATCATCTATCCTATGGAAAAGTTCTTAGTATCTATCAGACTATTGTTCTTTCTGGCCGTGACCATCATCACTTTCATGGCGACAAGACCGCATGGATATGGCTGGATTGGACGTAAGGTAAGGGCTGCTGAACAGCGGTTCCATAACTTCCACGAGCGTATGAAGACTTCTCTCAATGCCAGGAAATACTTCCTGTTTATAGTGGAGATATTCCTGATTGGCATCCAGTTCATCGACTATACGTTGCTGACGGACTATCACTATTACTCGGCGTATTTCATGTGTCCGACGGCTCAGTTCTTCCTTTGCTGGATATTGACGCTGATGCTGTTTCCCTTCGGCAGAGGGTATAAGTTCGCTGACCGTCTGTACTCTACGTACAACCGCAGCAGGAAGGCTTTCGGTGCCTATGCTTGCTGTGAATTGATACTGGTTTTCTCTCCGTTTATGCTGATGGCTGATGTGGGTCTTATCATCCTCATCGCCATGATCATGTACCCTGACATGGTGGCGATACCTGACCCTAAAGGTCGTAAGCCTATCCCCATTCAGGAGGAGAAAAAGGAGCTGAAAAAGGCGGCATAGTCTGGTCATTCTTGGATTATTTTATTCATTTACTGTATGGAATCAAATGGTTTTACTGTCTTTATCACCGATAGCCTGATGCGCTATCTGGTGAAGTCACTGCCTAACAGAACGTCGCGTTTCGAGGCTTTCCAGTATCTTGTCAGCAGACAGATAACGAAGCTCGAAGCGGACTACTACGGAGGCATCAGCATTCCTTTTCTCGCTAAGGTCTGCGACCTCTCCAAACAATGGAAATGGAGCCGGAACACGGTCTTTTCGTTCCTCAAAACACTCGAAAATGAGGACGTAATTAAGGTGAAACAATGCGCGGATGGCACGCTGATTCTTGTGCAGAACATCATACCGTCGTACCAAAAAATGAGTGCAGAACAATGACTATTCCTGTTCGTTCAGGCTCTCATCCTGACCTCATTAAACGTCGCTGCCAGGGCATCCGGTGGGTGCTCTTGGCAGCGGCAGAGAGGTCAACTGCGAAAAAGCGTCAGGCCGTCGTCACTGACTTCAAGGGGCTTGCCCTGCCTGCTCACTTTTTCTTGTTGGGAAGCCTAATTCCCCTAAAAGTTCATTTTAGGGAGGTGGCGGCCTTGGTAAGAGCAAGCTCTGGCCTTTGTTTATCAGGGGTTTCAGAAGCGGACGGCAGTTTTAAAAATTTTAGAAAGGATTATAATTATGGCATATCAGGTTCTTGACATCAAGACACAGAAAGGCATGACCGAAGCGGAGAGCGCCGAACATTTGAGAAAGAATACAAAAGAGGCGTTGAAGTTCGCGAAGCGTCAGGGGAACTATGATTTCTCCCGTGAGCATCTGAACTTTGAAGTGACCAGAGGTGGTGTCATCTCTGAGGTTGACAAGCGACACAGCATCCCTCAACGGATGAAGGCGAATCTTAACAGGCGTGGCATTCGGGATAAGAACGAGGGATTGAAGCATCCTAAGTACCGTACCGTCGTCAACCTGATTCTTGGCGGTTCGCGTGACCAGATGAGACACCTGGCATTCGGTGACCAGAAACTCAACGAGAATCTGGGAGAGGATAACTCTCATCTGACTCGCAAGGAGGACATCGAGAACTGGGCAAAGGACATGTACCAGTTCCTGGCCAAGAAATATGGGGAGGATAACATCCTTGCCTTTGTCGTTCATCTGGACGAGAAAAACCCTCATGCGCACTGTACGCTCATGCCCATCAATGAGCAGGGCGAGTTTAAGTTCAAGGAGATATTCGGCGGTGAGGCAAAACTGAAGCTCAGTAAGAAGTTCATCCAACTGCATGATGAGCTGGCTGTCATCACCCAGAAATATAACCTTGAACGTGGAACGCATATCGCAGACTCTGGCGCACGGCACAGGACAACGGAGGAATACTACCGTTGGCTGGACGAGCAGCGTGAGCAGCTGGAGCGGAAATGTAACTCCCTCCAGAGTGAGATCAATATCTATCAGAAGACGAAGCGCAGTCTTGAAGAGGAAATCCGTAAGGCAGAGAAGCGCGTGAAGGGTCTGACAACGATGATTGGCAACCTCGAAAACGACAAGGCTGGTATCGAGAAGCAGATTGCTGACCTCAGAACTTCTGGTGAGGAGATGACTCGTGAGAAGGAGGCTCGTCTGTTCATCCTCCAGCAGCAGCTCCAGAACATCGAGAAGAAGATTGAGGATAAGCAGGAGAAACTGAATACGGCCAATGGCCAGCTCCGTGAACTGGGTAACCAGCATCGTGAACTCTATGAGGAGTACGAACACCTGCAGGGTGAGATCAACAAGGTCGTGCCTCTCGCTCAGGAGCGGGCCATGCGTGACGTTCAGGCGCAGCTGTCTCAGATGATGATTGACGACACGAAGGTGCAGTTCTCCAGACTGTCACAGTTGGATGCCACGACACTGGACTACTTCGAGGGTACGCTGCTGATGGATATGGCTGAGCATGGTCAGGCCATCATGACTGTTGCTTCTGCCCTCTTGCTTGGCTATGTGGATCAGGCAACAGAGTTCGCACAGACACATGGCGGTGGCGGTGGCCCTGGCAGTGACTGGGGTAAGAAGGACGGTGAGGATGACCGAAAATGGGCAAGGCGTTGTCTGGCAGAGGCAGCCAGGATGATGTCCGGCAAGAGCCGTGGAAGGTCGAGATAATAGCGGAAATGTTAAAAATGAAAAGTTTTCTGCAAAATCCTTTTCGGATTCTTTTTTTACTGTTCCTTTGCAGCACTTATTCAGGATAATCAAATTTAAAGTAGAAATGAAAAGTATAAGATTGTTTTTCGCAGCCTCTCTGCTTCTCGCCGGAAGCGCTTACGCAGAGGCACAGACATTTCGGGATGACAGCATCGGCGCATCCTCGTATCAGTATCACTCAGCAGACCCGCTGACTCCTACCTATCTGGACTATGCCGTAGGTGGACTGTCATTCTGGTCGAACTGGTTCCTATCCGTACAAGGAGGTGAAGCGGCATTCATTGGAAAACCTCTCGGATGCAGTGACTTCTTCGGCAGGACAAAACCCTTATTGAGCATCGGACTGGGCAAGTGGTTCAATCCTCATATCGGTGCAAGACTGGCATTCGACGGATTCAAGTTCATGGACTACAGCATGACTTCACGGACTTACCAGAACCTTCACGTTGACCTGATGTATAACCTGCTCAATGGCTACAAGTACGACAAGGACGGACTGGGCAGATGGGGACTGATACCTTTTGCAGGTGTCGGCATCATCAACAACTCGTATGCCCAGAAGAATCCGTGTACTCTCTCTTATGGTCTCATCTGCCAGTATCGTTTTACAAAACGTCTGATGCTGTCTGGTGAACTGGGGGCAACAACGACCTTTCAGGACTTTGACGGTGTGGGCAACAACCGCAGACTGGGTGATCATCTGCTTCGTGGCTCTCTCGGCCTGACAGTTCTTATCGGTCAGCCCGGATGGAAACGTGTCATCGATCCGATGCCGTATGTCTATCAGAACGACTGGCTGCAGAGTTATGTCTGTCAGCTGAAGGATAAGAACGAGGTTCTGGAGCGGAAGATGGCCAAGGACAAGGCTGCCATGAATGAGATGAAGAAGATTCTGGAGATCAAAGGACTGTTGGAGGCTATCAATGACTCCACTGTTACGAAGCGCTTTTATCCGAAGAACAACTACAGCGGCTTGAATGCGCTGAGGGCAAGGATGAAAGGCAGCGGTCTGGCTCAGACTGACAGCCAGCCCGTACCGACGAATCCTGCTGATTCCACAGGGCAGAACGAGTATATCGGTGTTCCTGTGAACTTCTTCTTCAAGCTCAACACGGCTGAGCTGACAAGCAAGGCACAGCATCTGAACATCGCAGAGATAGCAAAGGTGGCGAAGAAGCACAACCTCTATGTCCGCATCGTCGGAGCTGCTGACAAGGCAACAGGAACAGAGGAACGGAACAAACGCCTTTCGGAGTCCAGAGCGTCCTACATAGCAGGGCAGTTGGAGAAACGGGGCGTACCGAAAGAACAGATGGTGCTTGAAGCGCTGGGTGGCATCAGCAGGTTCAAGCCGGAGGAGATTAACAGATATACCCGTGTCATGCTATATCACAGCTTGCCATAATTTTAACTGGAACTTGTATTGCCTCGCGCATGCAAGTTCCTTCATCGTTTAACACCAAAGAAGTTTTCATTATGTCTACAATCAGAAAAGAGTATAATCCCACTGGGGATATTTCCAAGAATCTGGATGAGATACTTAGGAAGAATGGTATGGAGGCGCATCTGAAGGAAGTCGGTGACAGCTATCAGCTGCTGGTTATGAGCCATGACTCGCCCGAAATGACTTACAACATCAGCAAGGCAGATGCTCTGAAGATGATGAACGGTGGTTCCCATGCTTCTGACAAGAAAGCATACAACACGTTCGTCTCTATCGTCCGGAACGACTTCTATGTGCCGAACAACTTCGTCCACGCCCAGAGTGTCGGCAGTCATGTGAACATGGGACTGAACGGCTACCGTGCGGACATACCGCCATTGGCTACGCCGCCTTTGGCAAGGAGTCCGAGACCGGCCCCGATGGGCTATCCGCTTCGTAGGATTGACGGCAAGGTTTCTCCCGCCGTACCGCTCATGGTGCCTGAGCGTCCCGGTGGTATCATGAGACCTGGCGAGCTTCAGTCAGGTGGCTATGGCTTCTATTACAAGGGGAATCAGGGAAAGATACAGGCAGATGTGCTGGCCAATCTGGGGAACCTGGACGTGAAGCCTGTTGAGCGCGTCAACGGACAGGCCATCCCCTATAAGGAGAGCATCACCTCCCCCGTCTATTTCAACAACAAGGCACTTCAGGAGGTGCTTCGTTCTCATGGCATTGTCATCGACGAGAAGGAAAAGACGTTAACCATCCAGTCCTCAGAAGTTCCCAAGGACATCCGCTATCATCTGACGGATGAGGAGTATGCCAAGCTGACGAACAACAAGGTTAATGGTAAGGATGGTGTGTCAATGGATGCGCGTCTGGAAATCATCAACAGGGTTATCGCCGCTGACTTCGCAGGAAGGGTCACGATGGATATGCTGAACAGCAGGAATCTGGTAGACATCAGACTGAAGCCGGAGGCCGAAGCGGAAATCCTCCACATCAGAAGACCACAGGAGGTATTCCCTGAACAGCAACAGATGGTAAGACGGGACAATGACCTGTCGGGAACACTAGATGCTGAGCATAAGGTGGGTGTCGTAGATGGCAGGGAGCTGAACCGTCTGAAGGACACGAAGGGCTGGTATCGGGAAGAGACGCATGGACGTGAGGTGTCGGTTGGTGCTATCACAGTTGAGCCAGACCTGGAGAGCACAGGGAAATACCGTATGACGGCTATCATCGATGGTCAGCGTGTGAGTCACGAGATCACTCAGAAGCAGTATGACAAGTTTATGGCAGTTGATGACTACCATCGGATGAAACTGTTCTCGAAGGTGTTCCCGGAGGTGGAGATGAAAGGCAATGGTAATGGTGTTAACGTCGGTGCTGCCATCCTTGCAGCCCTGACAGTCGGGACAGGTGTGGCTGCATCCATAGCAAGGCCAAGACCTGCACCAGAGGTTTATGTTGACCGCTATGAGGCCAATGCCGTATATCATAAGCCTGGCGTGATAGACGCTGCCACGATTGCAGCAGCACAGTTTGAGAGTGAGTCGGTGGGCAGACAGCCGTCACCGCAGGAGTCAATGGGTATTGGAAGATGATGTGCGCTATGACAGAATCTGAATCCTTTACCACTTTCAGACTGAGACCGCACTGGCTCCAGTACATCATCGATCAGTTGCCTTGGCTGGTCATCTGCTGCTGTGGCTTCCTGATTGCCGGGGATGAGACACTTCCATACAGGCAATTCCTGCTATATGCTGCCACAGGTCTGCTGCTTTATCTGATCTATCAGGCCATAGACTTCGCCCGTATAGAGTATATCGTCACTGGCGAACAGCTGGTGTTCAGGCATGGTGTCCTGTTCCATTCCTCGGACTACATGGAGCTTTACAGAGTCGTGGACTATCAGGAGAACCGCAGCCCGATGCAACAGCTGACTGGACTGAAAAGCGTGACTTTACTCTCTGGTGACCGTTCCCTACCCAAACTGATGCTCAGAGGTATCAGAGGGAGTTCGAGAATCATTGACCAGATAAGAATCAGAGTCGAATACAACAAGAAAAGAAGAGGAATTTATGAGATTACAAATCGTTTCTAATAGAATCAGACGGATGATGGCATGTGTGGTTTTTACTGCATATGCCGCTTCTGCCTCTGCAGGTGTGGTGGAAACCAACCCGCTGTGTCTGGCTGCCATCGCTGAAGGATATGCCGTTATCCAGAAAGGAATGAAAGGGCAAACACGCAACCAGGCAGAGATAGCCGCCTTGCAGGGTGCCATCGCATCGGAATATACGATGATGAAGAGATGGGAAAGCAAGTATAACTCATATCTGAAGACCGCTCAGGGCTATGGCACATCCCTGAAGGCCTCGATGGGTATCTACTCGGAGGGTGTCAGGACACTCAGGTATCTGTGGGAGATTAAAAAGGCCATCGGACGGAATCCGGAAGGTGCCTTTGCCACGTTCTCGATGAACAACCTGTATCTGGAAACGGCATCGGAGTTCCTGAAGGTGTATAACCTCCTGAACTCGATGGTTTCCCAAGGTGGCACAAAGAACATGCTCAACGGTGCCGAGCGTACCCAGATGCTCTGGACGGCAAATGACGAGTTGGCCTACCTGAACAAAAAGCTCAGGTCTCTCATCATCAGCATCTCATATTATAACCTGACGGATGTGTGGAATCACGCTACCGCAGGACTGACCAGACGTGGTTTGGGAGAAGTGGCTGGACAGGCTCTTGACCGCTGGAGAAGGGCTGCCAAGGTAACAATGGAAATCAGAAGATAGGCGTATGAGGAACTTTGCAATCATCATCCTATTCTTGGCATCAGTATTCCATCCTTCAAGGGTGCATGCGCTCATCGATCCGGCCCGTGCCGCTGCCATCGACATTGCATCGGAGCTGGAGAAGAAGGCTCTGAATGCCCAGTACAAGGTGCAGATGCTACAGTCAACAGGACATATCTGGACGCGACAGGAGGTGGACGCAGTGACGGACTTCCAGAAGGAGTTCAATGATTATGTCAGCACGTTCAATAGCCTGCTGACCTACGCTGCCGAGATCTACGGCATCTACTATGACATCAACAGTCTGGCCAACACACTCCAATGGCTTGGCAGGGAGATTGACAACCACCCTGAGAATGCCTTTGCCGTCGCGCTTTCCACAAGAAAGAACAACATCTACATGAAGGTATTGAAGTCCGGCGTGGACGTGGCGATGGATGTCCGTCAGTTCATGATGAGCACCAAGGGAAAAGCTACGGAGGCACAGAGGATGAAGATACTGGGCAAAATCAGACCAAAGCTCAGACAGCTGGACAGAGAGATTAAGTTGCTCTGCAGGTATATCCGCTATACCTCCTTCAATGACCTGTGGCGAGAGATAACAGGCAGGCACTACACGCCGACATCAAAGAAGGATGTGGCTGTCAGATGCCATCAGGACTGGATGAGCAGTGCCAAGAACGCCAAGAATACAAAACACAAATAACAGACAAAATGGAAGAAACCAAAGAATTACAGAATGTGTACAAGATATTCCGTACACTGATTTACGTTACCTTGCTCATAGAGTTCTTTGTCTATGCCATGCCCTACCAGACACTGGCATCACTGGGAACGCTCTGCCTGGACTTTCACGACAGACTATCGCAGTTCGCCATCTACAAGCATGGGAACCTGATATACAGCAAACTGGTCACGCTGCTGTTGGTGATTATTACCTGCATAGGCACAAGGAACAAGAAGAAGATTGAGTTCGATGCGCAGAAGATGATATTCATTCCCTTGGTGGCCGGACTGATGCTGCTTATCCTCTCCGTGCTGATATACGGATGGGACATGTCAGTGCGCCTGTATGCCGTCCGTGCAAACATCTGGGTATATATGATAGCGTCCATCTTTGGAACGTTGTTTGTCCATACGGCTCTTGACAATGCCTCCAAGCATCTGAAGACAGGACTCCTTGATGACCGTTTCAATCTGGAAAACGAGTCGTTTGAGCAGAATGAGGAGCTTCAGGAGAACAAATATTCGGTGAACATCCCCATGAGATACTACTATAAGGGGAAGTTCCGTAAGGGCTGGGTGAACATCATCAATCCCTTCCGAGGGACATGGGTAGTCGGAACGCCTGGATCTGGTAAGACATTCTCCATCATCGAGCCTTTCATCAAGCAGCATTCTGCCAAGGGTTTTGCGATGGTAGTCTACGATTACAAGTTCCCGGCATTGGCTACCAAACTGTATTATCATTACAAGAAAAACAAGGCATTGAACAGGATTCCTGAGAATTGCTCGTTCAACATCATCAACTTCGTGAATGTGGAGTATTCACGTCGTGTGAACCCTATCCAGCAAAAGTACATCAACAATCTAGCAGCTGCTCAGGAAACAGCTGAGACGCTGATTGAGTCCCTGCAGAAAGGCAAAAAGGAAGGTGGCGGTGGCTCTGACCAGTTCTTCCAGACTTCTGCCGTGAACTTCCTTGCTGCCTGCATCTACTTCTTCGTGAACTACGAGAAGCAGCCGTATGACGAGAACGGAAACCTGCTATATGCCGAACGGATTGAGGATCCAGAGACCACACAGATGAAGCCTACAGGCCGTGTGTTTACCGATGCCACGAAGAAAGTCCGTGTGGAGCCTGCCTACTGGCTGGGCAAATACTCGGATATGCCGCATATCCTCTCATTCCTGAATCTGGACTATAAGCTGATATTCCAGGTACTCGAAACAGACCGTGAGGTGGCTCCTCTGCTTGGCCCGTTTGCAACGGCCTTGAAGAACAGGGCTATGGAACAGTTGGAAGGTATGATCGGTACGCTCCGTGTAAACACGTCACGACTGGCCACCAAGGAGTCCTATTGGATATTCCACCGCGACGGTGATGACTTCGACCTGAAAGTGTCAGACCCAGCACATCCAAGCTATTTGCTGATTGCCAACGACCCGGAAATGGAGAGTATCATCGGTGCCTTGAACGCCTTGATTCTGAACCGTCTCGTTACCCGTGTCAACAGCGGACATGGAAGCAACGTACCTGTCTCAATCATCGTCGATGAGCTGCCTACACTATACTTCCATAAGATAGACCGTCTGATAGGTACTGCTCGTTCTAACAAAGTAGCCGTCACACTGGGCTTTCAGGAACTGCCACAGCTGGAAGCAGACTACGGAAAGGTGGGTATGCAGAAGATTATCACGACGGTTGGCAATGTGGTAAGTGGCTCCGCACGTTCGAAAGAGACACTGGAATGGCTGTCAAATGACATCTTCGGAAAGGTGGTACAGATGAAGAAGGGTGTGACTATCGACCGCGACCGTACTTCCATCAACCTGAACGAGAACATGGATAACCTTGTTCCTGCCTCTAAGATTTCTGACCTGCCTACTGGTTGGATATGCGGACAGTCTGCAAGGGACTTCGTGGAAACGACTGTAGGACGTGGTGACTCCATGAACATCCAGAAAGCGGAGGAGTTCAAGACCTCCAAGTTCTTCTGCAAGACGGACTTTGACATGGAGAAGATCAAACAGGAGGAATCGGAGTATCAGGAGCTGCCGAAGTTCTACAACTTCAAGTCCAGGGATGAACGTGAACGCATCCTTTATGCCAACTTTAATCAGGTGACTGAGGATGTCAATAAGATGGTAAAAGACCTCCAGCAGTTCTTCAAGCGAACCTGAGGAAATCGCCCTGGAAGTCATTTTTCCACTGGAAAATTTGGTAGTATCGATTGAAAAGTGTAATTTTGCAGCAGAAAATTTTATTGAAAAGTGTAGTTTTTGAACTCGAAAAGTTATTGAAAAGTGTAAATTACCATGCTGTACAGGAAGATTACATCGTATATTGAAGACTATCTGAAGTCTGATAATGACAAGATCCTGATACTGGAAGGTGCCCGTCAGATAGGCAAGTCTTTCAGTATCCGTGAGGTGGGTACTCGCCTGTACCCGAATTACGTAGAGATCAACTTCGTGGAGGATGACGAGGGTGAGCAACTGTTCAAGAACATCCATAAGAAAGAGGATTTTTACCTGACCCTCAGCATGGTTGCCGGTGACAAGCTGT
>Ga0265298_10000616_pt1 | contig 52531 bp, 40 predicted proteins | sample AusTroGonzalo_MG_3_FD_193486 | JGI IMG/M metagenome (GOLD analysis project Ga0265298, IMG submission 193486) | Bovine rumen microbial communities from tropical cattle in Woodstock, Queensland, Australia - Gonzalo_01 | ecosystem: Host-associated > Mammals > Digestive system > Stomach > Rumen ...
CAGGAGACGCCGACACCGTGCAGACCACCGGAGACCTTGTAACTGTTCTTGCTGAACTTACCGCCGGCGTGGAGCACGGTCAACACGACCTCGAGGGCCGAGCGGTGCTCCTTGGGATGCATGCCCGTCGGGATGCCTCGGCCGTTGTCCCGGACACGGATGGAGTTGTCGGGGAGGATGCTGACGTCGATGGTGTCGCAGAATCCGCCCATCGCCTCGTCGATACTGTTGTCGACGACCTCATACACCAGATGGTGAAGGCCGCGCTCGGAGATGTCGCCGATGTACATCGACGGGCGCTTGCGCACCGCCTCCAGGCCTTCCAATACCTGAATACTACCTGCGGAATACTGCTCTTCCGCCAATTTCATTTCTTCTTTCTCTATCATATTCTTAACCTATAATATCAATGTTAAACCCAGCGAGAAACTGCGGCCGTTCTCCACGAAGAACGGCGAATACTTGCGCAAGTCGCTGCCCAGCAGATTGCCGGCCTGGAAACGGAGGCCCCAGGCGGGAGTCAGCCGGTATTCGAGCATCAGACCGAGGTCCAGCCAGCCGGGGACTTTGACATCGACCGGGGCATAGAAGCCCTCCAGCTTCGTTGCGCGGGAAGTTTCACCCTCGAGCCAGAGGCCGGCGTAGACGCGCTTGCGGTAGTTGTAAACCGCCCGCAGGCTGCCGCTCAGCATCGGCGGGGCCAGCGCTTCCGTGCTGACCTTCTCCGCCAGTTGCCGGTAATCCAGACCGGCATCGACATCCAGCCATTCGGAATCCCAGTTCAGTTTCAGGGAGACATAGCCCTCCCCTGCCGTCGTATAGACGATGCCAGGAACGGCGCCGACATACCAGTCCATCGCGGATGCGAAGGGACGGTGCACGTAGCGGGCATAACCGCCGCGCAGGGAATAGTGGAAGTGCTTGCCGATACCCCCCTGCAGACCGCCATAGGCATCGATGGTCTTTGCCGCGCACTCAGGCAGTCCCCAGTCGAGATTGTAGTGCGGATCCCAGCGCTTGTAGTCGATATAGCGCGGGGCCTCGTGACCGCCGTCCGCACCGACATACAGCCGCATGACCGCGGACGGGATATTGAAGGCCGCCTCGCAGGAAGGGAAAACCCGGATATTGCCGTTATCCTTCAGATGATTGATGGCATAACCCAGCCGCAGTCCCACACGGAAATCCCAGTTTCCGTAGTAGAACATCCCGTAAGGCGTGATGTCAAAGAGCATCCGGGCGTTCCCGGCGCTTCCGGCATAGAACTCCATATCGGCCAGCATATCCACATAGAGGAAATACTTGCGCCGGAACTGGGTGGTAAAACTGCCGGTAGCCTTCACAGAATTCACGTGTAGGTACTGGTCGGGGGCTATATTGTCATAACCGTAGCGATAATCCAGGGCAGCCTTCCAGGGGAACTTCAGGTCTTCGTGGCCCTCAAGGGAGAGCACGGTTCCGGCGGAATGGAAGCCACTCTCGGTCTCCGCGAAGATTCCGTCATAGCCGGCCTTCGCGTTGAAATCCATCTTCTTGAAACGGACGGTGGCCGAAGCGCCGATGGACTCCGAAAAGACATAGCCCGTACGGTCGGAGCCGGAGGGCAGCAGATCCCGGCCCAGATTCAGCCATTTTCCGTAATAACCGTCAAAGTCATTGTATACATTGACGCTGAAGCGGGAACTGTCCACAGGTGTCCAAAGCGCGTGCAGAGAAGGATGCAGGGTCCAGCCGGCATCGGCGCGCAGATAGAGCCGCTTGCCGTCCAGGGCGGAAGGAAGCGGTTGCAACTTCACCAGATAGGGCTTGAATTCGTAGGCTCCCTTGTACGGGGTCTCGAAGGTACTGTAATCGAAACGCCAGTCGAAACGCGTCACGGAATCGGGCACCGCCAGCGGGAGTTCCGCCTTGAGCATCGTTCCCTCGGAGGAGACATAGGCATTGGTGACCTCCACCTTCTGGTCGAGGTTCTGCGCGAACGCCCCGGTAAAGGCGAAGAGCAACAGGAATGCAAGACAGGTTCTTTTCATTTCTCTTTCCTCCTATAATGCAGCCAGTTTGCGCTTTACCATCTCCCGGAGTCCGTCTTCAGGGCCGGACTCATACCCTTCCAGGATACTTTCATAGATCGCCTTGGCGAAATCGCTCTTTCCCTGGGCGACGAAAGTATCTCCCAGGACGATATAGGCACGCGCCAGCCAGTAACTCTGGTCGGGCGCCTGTTCGGCAAAGGCATAGACCTCGTCGGCGATGCCGTCGAAGCGGCCGCTGTCGTAGCGGTCCTGAATCAGCAGGTACTTCGCTTCGGCACCCTGCACGGTCGCCGGTTCCTTGGCCAGTTGGGCCAGCAGCGCAAAGGCTTCGGAACGGTTTTCGAGGGCCAGCAGGGACTTGGCCTTGATATAGTTCAGTTCGCGGACGCCAGCCGCATCGGCCTTTCCGGCATCCAGCGCCAGCTGCGCATCCGCCACCGCCGCAGTCCAGTTGCGGGACTTGTAGGCGGAGCGGGCAAGCCCGAGTTGCGCGAGTGTCTTGTTGCTTTCGAAGCGGGAGAGGCGCAGCAGGTCGGCATAGACCGCGTAAGCCTCGTCATAGCGTTCCATCGCAAAGAGCAGCGCGGCATAATTGACGCGGGCATTTTCCGCGAAGGAAGCATCGGGGGCGAGGGCAAGCGCCTTCGCATAGGAGTCGCAGGCATCTTCGCCCAGATTCAGCTGACGGCGGCTTTCGGCGATATAGAAGTGCGCGAGCGCAACCTGCGCGGCATCCTTCCATTCGTCGATATATTTCTGGAAAAGCACGATGGCCTGGGGATAATTCCCGTTCAGGAACACCTGCTCCGCCGTATTGAAGTACATCTGCGCCCTGTCCACCTCCTGTGCGGCTGTCTTTTCCTGTTCCACGAAAGCGAGGTATTTTTCGGGTTCCTTGCGCGCACGGTAGATGGATTCGACCGCCATCAGCGCGCTTTCGGAATATTCCGTGCCCGGATAGGCGCGCACCACGGCGCGGTAATGCTCGATGGCCTTCAGGTCGTCGCCGGCATTGCGGCAGGCCATGCCGAGCCCGAGCCGCCCCTTCGCCACGAAGGAACTGTCGCGGGTCTGCGCGCAGAGTTTTTCGAAGGCACGCTGCGCTTCCGGATAGCGGCCCAGGTCGCTCCAGGTGGACGCCAGTTCATAGAGCGCCTCGCTATAGAGCGGAGCGTCGGCGGAAGCGGATAGCACCGGGGAAAGCGCCGTGGCCTTCTGGGCTTTCTCACCCAGCAGCCCGTAGGCAAGGCCCTGACGGTAATAAGGATAGATCTTGTCGGAGGCGCCGTAGTCGTCCCGGACCCGCTGGTAAGACTTGACCGCCGCCTTGTAGTCCTTGCGCGCGAAGTCGCAGTCCGCCCGCTTGGTCAGGGCGTCCTCGCGGTAATCGGCCTTGCGGTCGGAAGCATATTCTTCCAGCCATTTGGCCGCTGTAGACCAGTCCTTCTGCTGCAGGTAGCAGTAGGCAATGTCGTAGGGCAGTTTCCTCCCCTCCCCGCTGCCGGCCAGCGCCGAACTGTTGTAGAGTTCCGTGAAGAGTCCGCGGGCCGCCGCATAATCGCCGCCGTGATAGAGCGATTCCGCCATCCAATAGCGGGAGAGCTGCCCCAGACGGTCGTTCTTGGGCAGGTAGTAGGAAGCCGCCTTGTAATAGGAAGCCGCCTGCCGCCAGGAACCGCTGCCCGCCAACTGGGTTGCCCGCAGATAATTGGCCTTGATGTAGTTGCGGCGCATCTCGGGGCTCAGCTCGTCGATATTGTCATAAGCGCGGATGGCGCCTTCGTAATCCTTTTCAATCAGCGCGGAAAGCGCCATATAGGAGTAGATCTGCTCTCCGCGGACAGCGCTGCCGTATTCCTTGATATAACTGCTGAAGCCCTCGGTGCTCTTGTTGAGGTCGAAGGAGAGTTTGGCGTAGTTGAACCAGGCGTCTTCCCGGATGTCCGGGCGCCAGGCAGGCTGAGCGGCTGCCTTGTAGTGCTCCAGCGCCTCCACGTTGTTGCGCAGGGCCACGCAGGCCGCCGCCATATTGTATTCGGCAATCTGCCCCAGGGAATCCGTGCGCTCGGTCATATTCTTGTAGTTCTCCAGCGCACCCTTGTAGTCGTGCGAAGCGAAGAGGACGGAACCCGCATAGAACCAGTCCGAACGGGTCATGTCGGTCGAACTGCGGATGTATTCGTCGAAATAGCCGCGGGCCGCGCTGTCCTCGCCCAGCACCAGCATCGATTCGGAGAGCATGCGCGCCAGGTGGGCACGGCGTTCGCCGGAAGCGGCAGCGTACATCGCCGGACCTTCCTGGGCGACATAGGCATAATTGCCGTCGAGGAATTCGCATTCCAGGACATAATAGGAAGCCAGCGCGCCGAAGCGGCCGTCGCCGGATACTTTCTGGAACCACTGCTTCGCCGTGGCGATATCTTCCCCGGCATAGGCCATCATGCCACGGACAAAGCGGGCCTCGGCGGTATAGGCGGACACGCCGCGCTGTTCCAGGGCATCGAAGCTGCGCAGGGCGGCGGGATAGTCGCCGAGCGCATAGGCGCAATAGCCCTGCTTAAAGAGCAGTTCAGGAATATCGGCATCGACAAGGTCCTTCTCCTTGACCCGGCCCAACTCGTTGCCGGCCTGGGCATATTCGCCCTGATCGAAAAGGACCAGCGCGTGACGGAAACTGATTTCAGAATCAAAGGCCGATGCGGGATAGTCCCGGCGGAAATCAAAGAGCAGCGACGGATAATCCGAAGCCTGGGAGCGAATGGCGCAAAGCAGGGCATAAGCCCGCGTCCTGGGGCTGCCTGGTGCCTGCTCGAAGAGCGTCCTCGCCTGCGAATACAAGCCCTGGCGATACAAATTCAACGCTTCCCGCTCCCCCTTCAGGGGACCCGCCCCTGCAGACAGGGTGCAGAGCAGGAAAAACAGCGAAAGAATCGTGGTTCGGATACGCATTTTCAAATGATTTTCAAATCTTACAAATTTACGAAATCCTTTTCAATCTATCAAGCCTTATTTCCGGCTTTTTCGCGGCACCAGGCCGCGAGAGCGCAGTTTTCACAGTGGGGCTTCCGGGCCGTGCAGACATACCTGCCGTGAAGGATGAGCCAGTGGTGGGCGGTCGGCCGGAGTTCGGCGGGAATATGACTTTCCAGATCGCGCTCCACGGCCTCGGGCGTGCGCCCGCGGGAGAGTCCCAGCCGCCGCGACACGCGGAACACGTGGGTATCCACCGCGATGACCGGTTCCCCGTGCACGATGGAGGCGACGACATTGGCCGTCTTGCGGCCCACACCGGGCAGGCGCATCAGTTCCTCCACCGTTTCAGGCACTTCGCCGCCGTATCGTTCCATAGACATCCTGGCCATCTCCACCAGGTGGGCTGCCTTGCTGTTCGGATAGGAAATACTGCGGATGGCTTCGCGGACCTCCTCCACGTCGGCGGCAGCCAGATGCTGCATATCCGGATAGAGGCGGAACAGGTCCGGGGTAGTCAGGTTCACCCGCTTGTCCGTGCACTGCGCGGAAAGCATCACCGCCACGAGCAGTTCATAAGGATTGCGGAAGACCAGTTCGGACTGCGGAGCGGGTACGTTCCGGATGAAATAGTCCAGGATGGCGGCGTAACGCTCAGAAATCTTCATCTCCGATACGCATCAGATCTCCGCCGCCCAGCTCCGTACAACGCTCCCCCGCGCAGACGAAGACCCTGCCGGGATAGCGCTGCACGATGGACTTGTTATGGGTCACCATGACGATGGCGGTATTGTTCTCGATATTGATGCGGCGAAGCAGCTGCAGGATACCCTCCGCGGTCTCCTCGTCGAGGTTGCCGGTCGGTTCATCGGCAATCAGCAGGTCCGGAGAGTTGAGCAGGGCGCGCGCGATGGCGATACGCTGCTGCTCCCCGCCCGAAAGCTGGTGCGGCATACGATGCGCCTTGGTCTCCATCCCCACGCCCTTGAGCACCTCGGTGATACGGCGCTCGATGCGTGCGGAATCCCGCCAGCCCGTCGCCCGCAGCACGAAGGAGAGATTGTCCTTCACCGTGCGGTCCATCAGCAACTGGAAGTCCTGGAACACCACGCCCACCTTGCGGCGCAGATAGGGGATGTCGCGCTTGCGCAACTTTTGCAGCGCATAGCCGCAGACCTCGGCCGTGCCGGCGTCCAGGGCATTCTCCGCAATCATCGTCCGGATAATCGAGGTTTTTCCCGTACCGACGCGACCGACGACATAGACCAGCTCGCCCGGCAGGATGGTCATTTCCAGCCCGTACACGACCGGCATTTCGCCGTTCAGGATGGTGGCGTCGCGAAATACGACAAGCGGTTTACGTTCCACTAGGCGGCGAACTGGGCTTTAAGCGCGGCAATCTTGGCGTCGGCATCATCGCCGCAGGCGCTGAAGTAGAACTTGATCTTGGGCTCCGTACCGGAGGGACGCACGGACACGACATCGCCCGCAGCATCGAAGAACTGCAGAACGTTGGACTTGGGCTGCCCGGTCTTTTCCGGCTCGAGATAGTCGATAACCTTCGTGACGGCGGAGCCGCAGAGGCTGGCCGGCGGATTGGAGCGAAGGTCGGCCATGATGGCCTGGATTTCCTGCGCACCGCTGATGCCCTTGCGCACGAGCGACACGAGCCCTTCCTTGCGGTAGCCGAATTCGGCGTAGATTTTCTGCATCAGCTGCCAGAGCGTCAGGCCCTGGTCGGCGGCCCAGGCCGCGCATTCGGCAATCATCATGCAACTGACCTGCGCATCCTTGTCCCGGACGAATTCGCCGATGTTGAAGCCGTAACTTTCCTCACCGCCGCAGATGAACTTACCCTTGCCTTCGAGGCGCTTCACCACTTCGGCGATGTATTTGAAGCCCGTCAGCACATTATAGACGGGGACGTCGAAACGCTTGCAGATATCCGTGATCAGTTCGGTGGTGACGATGGTCTTGACGACGTAGCCGCCCTTGCCGAGTTTTCCGAGGTCGGACCAGCGGTTGAGCGCATAGTAGGTCAGCATCGAAGCGGTCTGGTTGCCGTTCATCAGCACCATCTTCCCATTGTCGTCGCGTACGGCGATACCCATACGGTCGGCATCTGGATCGGTCGCCAGCACCAGGTCGGCGCCGGTCTCTTCCGCCTTGGCGATGGCCAGTTCCAGCGCAGCCGGCTCCTCCGGATTGGGAGAGACCACCGTCGGGAAGTCCCCGTCGCTGATATCCTGCTCCGGCACGTGGATGACGTGCTCGAAGCCGAGCCGGTTCAGGATTTCCGGCACGAGCCGCACGCCGCAGCCGTGCAGGGGCGTATAGACGATCTTCAGGTCCTTGTGCCGTGCGACGCTCTCCGGGCTGAGGGAAAGGGACAGCAGGTCGGAAAGATAGTTGTCGTCCATCTCCTTGCCCAGGGTACGCATCTCGCCGCAACGCAGGTCCGCCTTGAACTTGACCTGGGACGGATCCGTGATTTTGGCCACTTCCGCGACGATCTCCTTATCTACGGGAGAGGTGACCTGACCGCCGTCCGACCAGGAGACCTTGTAGCCGTTGTACTCCTTGGGATTGTGGGAGGCCGTAATCATGATACCGGCCACGGCGCCCGTCTTGCGGATGGCATAACTCATCTCCGGCGTAGGGCGGATATTGTCGAAAATATCCACGTCGATGCCGTTCGCGCACATCACGTCTGCGGCGATGCGGGCGAATTCCTTGCTGTTGTTGCGGCTGTCGTACGAAATCACCACGGAAAGCTTCTCCCCTTCCACGTGGCCGAGGATGTAGTTGGCCAGCCCCTGGGTGGCCATACCTACCGTGTATTTGTTCATGCGGTTGGTGCCCACGCCCATAATGCCGCGCAGGCCACCGGTGCCGAATTCCAGGTTCTTATAGAAGGCATCCTCGAAACCGGCCGGATCTTCCGAACGGAGGGCGAGGATCTGCATCTTGGTGTGCTGGTCGAAATCGCCGTCGAGCCAGCTTTGTGCGGTTTTTTCGTACTCTTTCATAATTCAGTTTTTAATTCTCAAAAATAAGAATTTTTATTGAATTTTCCAAGGAAAATTTTTAATCTTGCAAGAGTTATGAAAAAGGGCTTTGCAGCGATACTGGAGAAGGAGGCGGAACGCCTGTCCAAGAAGGCGTCAGCCAAGTTGCCGACGCTGGGCAGCCGCCTGGAAATCCCCTCCTCGCTGGCCCTGGAGCAGTGTTCGTCGGAATTGACCGCCACCTACAAGGCCGAGCTTGCGCTGCGATTCTGCGGCGGCACGGCCATCGCCGATCTGACGGGCGGCCTGGGCGTCGACTGCCTGGCTTTCGCGAAGCGTTTCGACCGCGTCCTTTACAATGAGATGAATCCCGCTCTGGGCGAGGCCGCCGCGCGGAATTTTGCCGCCCTAGGAGCCGAAAACATCCGCTGCTGCGCGTTTGAAATCCAAAGCGGCCCGGCGCCCTGGAAGGAAGCCGTCGCCGCCTTTGCCCCGGACCTGCTATACCTCGACCCTGCGCGCCGGAGCGCCTCGGGCTCCAAAGTCTTCCGCCTGCAGGATTGCAGCCCCGACATCGCCGCGCTGCTGCCGGAATTGGAAGAACTTTGCCCCCGCATACTGCTCAAACTGTCCCCGATGGCGGATATCAGCGCCCTGCTCGCCTGGGCGGAAGGGCGCGTGCAGGAGCTGCATATCGTGGAAAAGGATGGAGAGTGCAAGGAACTGCTGTTGCTGCTGGATGCCTCCCGGCGCACGGATGAGCCCCTGATCCGGGTCGTCGTGCCGGAGACGGGAGCCGCTTTCGACTTCCGCCCTTCCGAAGAACGGAGCGCCGTCCTGCACTTGGCTGCTGACGATTTTCCTTTCCTTTTCGAGCCCGGGCCGGCACTGATGAAAGCCGGTGCCTTCAGGCTCCTTTGCCAGCGCTATCCGCTGACGGCGCTCTCCCCTTCCGTGCATCTGTACGCTTCCGACGAGGTCATCGGCGCGCTGTCCGCGCTCGGAAAATGGTATGCCGTGACGGAGGTGCTGCCTTTTGGGAAAGAGGGATTCAAGGCCGTCGGGACGCGATTCCCGCAGGCCGAAGTATCGGCGCGGGGCCTTCCGATGCGCTCCGAGGAATTGCGCCGGCGATGCGGCTGTACCGGGGGCGGGAGCCAGCATCTCTTCGGTGTTCAAACTTCATCCGGTCGCCGGATCCTCGTCTGCCGCCCATCTGATAACTGATAACGTCACTGTCCTCATCGATATTGCCCTTGTTGTCGCCGCTGCCGACATTCCCTTCAAGGTAAGGTACAGCAACCCTATCGTTTTTGGCTGTTTTTGTGCACATTGCCGTCCCCGGGGTACAGCAACCCTATCGTTTTTGGCTATTTTTGTGCATATTGCCGTCCCCGGGCAATGCGGACAGCCCCCGGATCATACGGTCCAGCCCCTCGGAAAGGAGCGCCCGCGAGGTCGCCATATTCACCCGGATAAAGCCCTCGACCCCATACATCTCACCCGCGTTGACCCAGACCTTCTCCCGCTTCAGCAGTTCCTTCTCGATATCCTCGGAACGCATTCCGAGCACACGGCAGTCGATCCACGCAAGGTAGGTCGCTTCCAGTTCGAACACGGGGAAGGCGGGGGCCTTCTCGGCCATTTTCTCCTTGAGCATCAGGTAATTGTCCTGGAAGTAGGCATTCAGTTCCTCCAGCCATGCGGCGCCTTCGTCGGAATAGGCGGCGATGCCGGCGACCGGGGCGAAGGGGTTGACGTCGCAAATCTCGTTGATGTTGATGGCGCGGTTGACTTTCCGGCGCCATTCGGGGTTGTCGGACCAGATGCCCGCCATCTGCAAGCCTGCGATATTGAAGGACTTGCTGGGCGAGAAGAGGGTGATGCAGTTCGAGGGGTCCACGGTGGCCATCGGGACGTAATGCCGTCCCGGGCGGACGATTTCGCAGTGAATCTCGTCGCTGATGACCAGCAGGGAACGGCGCCGTGCCATCTCCGCCACTTTTTCCAGGTCTTCCCGGCTCCAGATCCTGCCCGCCGGGTTGTGGGGGTTGCAGAGCAGCAGGATTTTCGCCCGGGGGTCCGCACAGCCGCGTTCAAGGGCTTCGAAATCAATCTCGTAGCGGGGCCCCGAGGCTTCGGCCAGCGGGCAGCAGATGGGCTCGCAGCCGTTGTTCCGGATCGAGGAGAAGAAATGGTTGTACACGGGCGTCATCACGACGACGCCGTCACCGGGCTCGGTGAAGGCTTTGATGACCGCGGAGATGCCCGGGACGACGCCGGTCGTGTAGAGAATCTCTTCGCGCCGCATCGTCCAGCCGTGGCGGGAAGCGAACCAGCGGATGGCGGCTTCATACCAGCCTTCCGGCACCTCTTCGTAGCCAAAGACGCCGTGGTCAAGGCGTTTTTGCATCGCCTCGCGGATGCACGGGGCCGCCGCAAAGTCCATATCCGCCACCCAGAGGGGCAGCACTTCCCCATCCACCTTTACGGGAGGAACGGAGTCCCATTTCAGGCAGCAGGTTCCTCTCCTGTCTACAATTCTATCGAAATTATTTTTCATATTGTTCGTTTAATAACCTGCAACAACGGGCGCTTATCGCTTCGCGACCCTATCCGGGCAAAGGCGCCCTTTTGTTGCAGGTTATATTACAATCTCCCGGAGCCTTAATATTCTTATCCAGAATGATTTCCCCGATGCTTTCCGCCTTGATGGAGCCCGTCCTGGGGTTTTTGACCGAAGGGATGGCGCCCAGAATATTAGCCCGGACGGAGGAGTATTCGAAGGCCAGGTCGGCGTCCGGGCCGAAGGTACAGTCCTCCAGTACCAGGTCTTCCGCATAGCAGAGAGGCTGGGTGCCGGTGATGTGGCAGCGCACCAGGCGCAGTCCCCTGGAGTGCCAGCCCAGGTATTCACCGTTGATTTCGGAATCATAGACGCTGACGTTTTCGGTCTCCCAGAAGGCGTCCTTGGTGTTCAGCAGGGAATCCCGGATTTCTATGTCGCGGGCCCACTGGAACGAGTAATTGCCGTTCAGGGTGAAGTTCTTGACCTTTACCCCTTTACAGTGCATAAAGATGTAATCGCCTTCGTCGGCCTGGACATTCTCCAGTTCGATATCCGAGCAGCGCCAGAAGGTCTCTGCGGCGTGGGTGAAACGGACGTCCCGGAGCCTTGCTCCCTGAAATTCCCGGAACATCTTCGGCGCCTCCACAAGGCAGTCCCGCATCTGCAGGCCGGAGGAATACCAGAGCGCCGCGCGCGCCCCTTCCGTGAAGAGGCTGTCCCTGATGCTGAATCCCTTGCAGCACCAGAGCGGATACTTGCCCTCGAAACGGCAGCCCTCCACTTCGATACGGGCCGTCTCCTTCAGGGCCGACTCCCCTGCGTGGATGACGACCTGTTCCAGGCGAAGGTCGCGCTCCGCATACAAGGGCCGCTCCCCGCCAAATTCAGCATTCTTGATCACTTTCATCTGAAAACAAAAAAAGCTATCCCGTCTGTGAAGAGGAATAGCGGTTTCTGACCGGCAAGGCCGGCAGATAACAGGAAACTCTACCAGCGATCCTCGGAGGATACGGTAAGTTTCTTGCGTCCGTGACGGCGACGGGCGGCGAGCACCCTGCGGCCGTTGGCGGAGCTCATACGCTCGCGGAAGCCATGCTTGTTGACCCGCTTGCGGTTGGAAGGTTGATAAGTCCGTTTCATTGTATCTGTGTTTTATTTTTCCAAAATTGGGAGTGCAAAGGTAAACAATTCAAATCTCAATTACAAATTTTCCGGCGAAATATTCATCCGGCAACCAGCGGCTGATTTCCCAAACCCGTACAGAGGCCGCTTCGCGGCGGGATTTCCGCAGATAATCAGCGATTTCCGGATGGACGTCGCCACCTTTCAGACAGATGAGGCCCTGCGAATACAGCCGTGACGACCATTCCCACAGCACATCCAATGGCGCCACGGCGCGCGAGACCACCCAGTCGAATTTTTCCTTCAGGCTCTCCGCCCGGGCATTCACGCATTCCACGTTCTGCAGCCCGAGTTCCGCAGCCACCGAGGAAGCCACCTTGATTTTCTTGCCCACCGAATCCACCAGGGTGAAATGCACGGAGGGGAAGGCCATCGCCAGCGGAATCCCCGGGAAACCGCCGCCGGTCCCCAGGTCCAGCACCTTCACTCCCCCTGCCTGCCAGGCGGCATACACCTCCGGGCGGACAGTGCGCAGATACTCCGCAATGCAGAGGGAATGCTGGATATGATGCTCGTAGAGGTGGTCGATATCCTTGCGGGACACGACATTGATTTTCGCGTTCCACTCCCGGTAAAGTTCCGTCATCCGGGTATAATCCTCAGCCCTCATCCTCATTATCTTTCATTTGTTCGATCAGCGCCTTGGCACGGCGGATGCGGGTCCGCACGGTATTCAGTTCCAGCCCCATCTCCTCGGCAATCTCCTGGTATTGCAGCCCGTCCACGAGCCGGCGGCGCGCCACCTCCCGGTAGAGAGCCGGAAGTCCCTCGATGCAGGCCAGTTTCTTGGCATCGTCCTCGTCCCGGATAATCGTTTCGATGGGCGAAGGCGCCTCGCTGCCCAGACCCTCCACGCCCGTCGCTCCCGTCGCATCGTCGATGCGGACATACTTGCTGCGCAGGCGGTTTTCCTGTTCCAGCGTATCGAGGGCCGTATTGTGCGCGATGGTCTTGAGCCAGGTGAAGAAACGGCTCTTCTCGCTGTCGAAACTGCCGATCTGCCGGAAGGCCTTTTCAAAACTGCGGGAGCAGATATCGTCCAGGTAGAAATCGTCCAGATTCCGGATAAGTCCGCGCAGATAGACCTTCAGGGCATCCGCGTGGGTATCCCAGAGCCGGGTGAACGCCCGTGCGTCCCCCGCCGCCGCCAGTGCGGCCAGTTCGTCAATGGGCCTCGAGCCAGGTTCTTCCTTCATTACATTCTACGGTTAAAGGGACATCGAGCGTCATCGCAGCCTCCATCTCCCGGACCAGCAGTTCCTTCACGGCGGAAATCTCCGCACGGGGCACTTCCAGCAGCAGTTCATCGTGGATCTGGAGCACCAGGCGGCTTTGCAGCCCCGCCTCGTCGAGCGCCCGCTGGACGCGGATCATCGCCAGTTTGATAATGTCCGCCGCCGTACCCTGGATGGGGGCGTTCACGGCATTGCGTTCCGCCACCGCCACGATATTGCGGTTATGGGAATGCAACTCCGGAATATAGCGCCGACGGCCCGAAAGGGTCTGCACATAGCCTTCGCGGCGGGCAAAAGCAAGGGTTTCGTCGATAAAGCCGCGAATCGCGGGGAACGACGCGAAATAATCTTCAATCAGGGAGGCAGCCTCGGCACGCGAGCATTGCAGGCGCTGCGCGAGCCCGAAGGAGGAAATGCCGTACATAATGCCGAAATTGGCCGTTTTCGCCATCCGGCGCTGATCCGCGGTCACCGCTTCGAGCGGCACCCGGAAAATCTTCGACGCGGTGGCGGCGTGCACGTCCACCCCCGCGCGGAAAGCAGCCTTGAGGTGCTCGTCTCCGCTAAGGTGCGCCATCACGCGCAGTTCGATCTGCGAATAGTCAGCGCTCATCATCACCGCATCCGGCATTCCGGGCACGAAGGCCTTGCGGATATTGCGGCCCTCCTCGGTACGGATGGGGATATTCTGCAGGTTCGGAGACGAGGACGAAAGCCGCCCCGTCGCCGTAAGCGCCTGATTAAAGGTCGTGTGCACTCTCCCGTCAAGCGGCGATACATAGCCGGGGAAGGGTTCGATATAGGTCGAAAGCAGTTTCTTCAGGCCCCGGTAATTCAGGATTTCCGCGATAATGGGGCTGCGGTCCGAGAGCGCCTGCAAGGTCTCCTCGTCCGTGGGCCAGCTGCCCTTGGCGGGTTTTTTCGCCCGGGGATCCAGTTTCAGTTTCCCGAAAATCACCTCGCCGATCTGCTTGGGCGAAGAGACATTGAGTTCCGGCTCCCCCGCCATCTCCCGCACCTTCGCTTCGCTCTCCCGGACGCGGGAACGCAGGTCCCGGGCAAAATCCTCCAGCGAGGCCAGGTCGATCTTAACCCCGGTACGCTCCATCCGCGCCAGCACGCGCATCAGCGGTTCTTCGATCTCCGTATAGAGTTGCAACAATGAGGCGGAAGACTGCAATTCCCGCAGCAGGGCTTCCGAAAGCAGCAGGGCCAGCCGCGCGTCGCGCAGGTAATCGTGCGCCCCTGCAGCAGGCTCCTCCTCGAAAAGCGAGAGCGTCTGAAGCTGCGCCGGGGCTTCTTCCTCCAGGCCGAGATAGGCCGCGCAGAGCTGCGAAAAGTCGTGGGAACGCTCCGGATTGAGCAGATAATGCATCAGCGCCGTATCCAGCAGCCGTCCGCGGGGGACGATATCCTTTTCAGCGAGCGACTTGAGCAGGGACTTGAGCGCATCGCCGCAAATTTCGACGGAAGCATCCTCCCAAAGGGGCAGGAACGCCTCGACGGAGCCTTGGGCCGCCGCATCCCCGGCTGCAGCATAGAGGGTATTCCCTTCGAGCCGCAGGCCGCAGCGCTTCTTTTCCCGGGCGATACGGCAAAGCTGCTGCGCATCGGTTTCCCGGTAACTGGCGTCCGCTTTCTCCTGCTTGGGCGCCGGCGCCTCGGGAACAGGGCCGACGGGCAGTTTGCGCCGCAGCGAGTTGAATTCGTAAAGGTCGAAAAGTTCCCCGACCGCCGCCGCATCGGGGCTTTGCAGCCGCAACGCCTCCGTCGGCAGATCGAGCACCATATCGGTCTTGATGGTCACGAGTTCCTTGCTCAGGGCGATATGCCCCCGCGCCGCTTCGAACATCGCCTGCTGCTTTTCGCTCAATTCGGCCAGGTGTTCGTAGATGGCCTCCACGCTGCCGTAGCGGGCGAGCAGCTTCGACGCTCCTACCTCGCCGACGCCCTTGACGCCGGGCACATTATCGGAAGCATCGCCGCAGATCGCCAGCAAATCGATGATTTGCAGAGGATTTTCGATGCCGTATTTTTCGCAGATGCGCGCCGGATCATAGATATCCGCCTCCCCGCCCTTTCCGGGCTTGTACTGGAGGATATGCTCCTCGATGAGCTGCCCGTAGTCCTTGTCCGGGGTTACCATGAAGACTTCCAGCCCTTCGCGGGCACAGCGTTTGGCCATCGAGCCGATGACATCGTCCGCTTCGAAACCCGGGACCATCAGGGACGGGACGCGCAGGGCGGCGCAAATCTTCTGCAGGGGCTCCAGCGCGTCGATGACCGGCTGCGGAGTCGCCCCGCGGTTAGCCTTGTAGAGCGGGTAAAGTTGATTCCGGAAGGTCCCGCCCGGCGGGTCGAAAGCCACGCCGATATGCGTCGGAGCCTCCTTCTCGATGAGTTCCAGCAGATACTTCGTAAAACCGAAGAGAATGGAGGTGTCCATCCCCTTGGAATTCAGCATCGGACGCCCGGCAAAGGCGTAATACATCTTGAATATCAGGGCATGTCCGTCCAGCAGGAAAAGTCTCATAAATGCAAATATAGTTGAAAATTTGTTATCTTTGTGGTTTATGAAGGAATTTTGGAACATGATGTCACGCTATGTCCGTCCCTACGGGAAATACCTCGGCGGGTCGGTCATCCTGAGTATCTTTTCCGCCATCTTCAACATTTTCTCCTTCACCCTTATCATCCCCATCCTACGCATCCTCTTCAAGCTGGAAGAGGGGGTCTATAACTACATTCCCTGGGATGCGGATGTCTCCATCAAGGAAAAAGCACTGGGCAACCTGTACGCCTTCGTTTCCGAATTCATGCAGATTCACGGCGCCGGCAGTACCCTCTTCGCCCTCTGCCTCTTCCTCTGCGTGATCACCCTCCTCAAGACCGCCTGCTACTTCGGGGCCTCCGCGGTGATGGTGCCCATCCGCACCGGCATCGTCAAGGACCTGCGGATGCAACTCTACCGGAAACTGCTGTCGCTGCCCATCGGCTTCTTCAGCGCGGAACGGCGCGGCGACATCATCGCCCGTATGAGCGGTGACGTCCAGGAGGTGGAGAATTCCATCACCGCCTCCATCGAGATGCTGCTCAAGAACCCCATCCTGATTATCTTCTATATGGGGACCCTGTTCTTCATCTCCTGGAAACTGACGGTGTTCGTCCTGATCTTCGCCCCGCTCATGCTGCTGGTCATGAGTGCCATCGCCCGCAAGCTCAAGGCCACTTCCACGGAGGCCCAGGCCCTGTGGAGCGATACGATGAGCCAGGTGGACGAAACGCTCGGCGGGTTGCGCGTCATCAAGGCCTTCCTGGCGGAGACGCTGATGATCCGCCGTTTCGGGCACGTCACCGAGGCGATGCGGCGTAAGAACAACCGCGTCTGGATCCGGCAGGCCAGCGCCCATCCCGTGAGCGAATTCCTCGGGACGGTGATGATTGCCATCGTGATGGGATTCGGCGGGTCGCTGATCCTGTCGAGCCATAATTTCATCGACGCTCCTACCTTTATTTTTTATATGGTGATGCTCTACAGCGTCATCCAGCCCATCAAGGACCTGGCCCGGGCCGCCTACGGCATTCCCAAGGGACTCGCTTCCATGGAGCGCATCGACCGCATCCTGGATGCCGAGAACCCGATCCGCGAAGCGGAGCATCCGCTGAAGGCGGAAGGGCTGAAAGAAGGCCTGCGTTTCGAGAAGGTCTGCTTCAGTTACGAGGACGGGAAACAGGTCCTGCGGGACATCGACCTGGATATCAAAAAGGGCCAGACCGTCGCGATCGTCGGGGCCTCGGGCGCGGGTAAATCGACGCTCGTGGACCTGATTCCCAGGTTCTGGGATCCCGACGGAGGCCGCATCACCCTTGACGGGGTGCCGCTGACGGAACTCAGCATCGCGTCCCTGCGCTCCCTCGTCGGCTATGTCAACCAGGAGCCCATCCTTTTCAACGACAGCATTTTCCGCAACATCGCCTTTGCCAGGCCCGAGGCTTCCCGGGAGGAAGTCGAACAGGCGGCTCGCATCGCGAACGCCCACGATTTCATTATGGAAAAGGAAGAGGGCTATGAGACCAACATCGGCGACCGCGGCGTCAAATTGAGCGGCGGACAGCGCCAGCGCCTCAGCATCGCCCGCGCGGTGCTCAAGAATCCGCCCATCCTGATTCTGGACGAGGCCACGGCATCGCTGGACACCGAATCCGAACGGGCTGTACAGGAGGCCCTGGAGCACCTGATGAGCGGACGCACCACCATCGCCATCGCCCACCGCCTCTCCACCATCAAGAATGCAGATGTCATCATCGTGATGGATGAAGGCCGCATCGTGGAAAAAGGAAAGCATGAAGAATTGCTCGCCAAAGACGGTTATTATAAGAAACTCAACGATATGCAGGCCCTATGATCCGTGCTGAGAGAAAAAGACTTTTGTACAGGGTGTTGATGTTGCTATACCTCGCGGCCGTCTGTCTGCTCTGTTTTGCCAATCTTGGGGATATGGGGCCGCAGGAGCAGATCTGGGGCATGCCGACAGATAAGCTGGCCCACTTCCTTCTCTTCCTCCCCTTCCCCCTGCTGGCCTGGGGATGCACGCTGTCGGAAAAGGAAAGCGTTCCCCGCATCCTGGGCCTCATCCTGCTCTTTTTCCTGCTGGGTGCCGCGTTGGGCTTCAGCACGGAATACATTCAGGACTATCTGCCCAACCGCAGACGGGACACGATGGATTTCCTGGCCGACCTCTGCGGCATCACCGCCGCCAGCCTGTCCCTGATGATCTATAAACTATGCAGGCCAAAAGAAGCTTAGCGGTCCTTCTTCTGCTCCTTGCGTCGGGCATTGGCGTCCGGGCGCAAAGCGCAGCGGAACTGAGGGTTTTCTGCGATTCCCTGACATCCCGTCTGGAACGCAGTACCGGAGTAAAAGGAACGCAGGTCCAACTGAAAAGCGTCACCCGCCTGGGCAAGCGCGCAGACCTGTATTTCAGCCCTTTGATCGGGGAATTCCCCTGGCACGCCGCAGAGCTGCAATGGCTGCGGGACACGCTGCAAACCCAATTCGATGCACCCATAGGAAGGATGTTCTGCGGGAGAATCGATATGGACGACCTCTGCGTCCCGGAGCAGGGCAACAATGGAAAGGCTTCCGCCGATTACCTTTTCCGTTGCGATGACCCCAACCCCGGCCGTCGCAACTTCATCGAGAAAGCCGGGGCCAGACGCTTCAAGAAAGGGCTCAGCGGACGCCACATCGCCCTTTGGCAGAGTCACGGGCGCTATTACGACGAGAAGAAGGACCGCTGGTCCTGGCAGCGGGCGCCGCTCTTCCGGACCGTCGAAGACCTCTACACCCAGAGTTATGTCCTCCCCTTCCTGATTCCCATGCTGGAAAATGCGGGGGCCTATGTACTGACGCCCCGGGAACGGGATATCCAGATCCGGGAAATCATCTGCGATGCCGACCCTACTTACGGGGACAGCATGGACCCGATGGGCCGCACGCACGGGAAATATAAAGAATCCGGTTCCTGGCGAAACGGTCCCGCCGGCTTTGCCGACAAGCAGGAGCACTACACTTTCGACGAGCATCCTTTCCGTATGGGAGGGACGCGCCTGAGCACGGTCAGCCGGGGAAACGGCAATGCATCCGCCACCTGGACCCCCGTCATTCAGGAAAAAGGCGAATACGCCGTCTATGTCTCCTACCCCAGTCTGCCCTCGTCCAGCCGCGCCGCGCGCTATACGGTGCGCCACGCCGGCGGGGAAAGCGTGTTTTACGTGGACCAGCGCAAGGGCGGCAGTACCTGGATGTATCTGGGGACCTTCTCCTTCGCACCCGGCACGGGCGGATGCGTCATTCTGGATAACGGCATTCCGGAAGGATACGCCGTCGCCGAAGGCAGCGTCGTGGGGGCGGATGCGGTAAAATTCGGCGGGGGCATGGGAAAAACCCGGCGCGGCGGCAGCATCTCCGGTCTGCCCGCCTTTGCAGAAGGGGCCGCGTATTGGCTGAACTGGGCGGGCTTCGACGCCGCCACCGTACGCAAACGTTCCAACGATTACCTGAACGACCTGTCGGGCCGCGGCGCCTGGGTCAAACATATGAAAGAGGAACGCGGCGTTCCTTTCGATCTCTCCCTTGCCTTCCACAGCGATGCGGGAACGACGCCGGACTCCACCATCTGCGGCACGCTGGTCATCTATTCCCTGCTGAACGAACACTCGCGCAGTTTCCCTGACGGCAGCGACCGGATGAAGAGCCGCCTCTTCGCCCAATTCGTGCAGGACCAGGTCTGCAGCGACATCCGTGCCTCCTTCGAACCGCAATGGAGCCGGCGGGGCATCTCGAACAGGGGTTACTCCGAATCGCGGGAGTCGGATATCCCGGCTATGATTCTGGAATTGCTCAGCCACCAGAACCTCGCAGATATGAAGTACGGACTCGACCCCGGCTTCCGTTTCCAGGTCAGCCGGGCCGTCTATAAGGGCATTCTCAAATATCTGAGCGAACTCTATGGCTGCAGCTACGCCGTACAGCCGCTGCCCGTACATCATTTCTCGGTGCTGCCCGATTCGGCGGGCCGCGCCAGCCTGCGCTGGTCCCCTACTCCGGACCCGCTGGAGCCGACCGCCCGCACCCGGGGCTACATTCTCTACACCCGCATCGATGACGGGGCGTTCGACAATGGCGTGGAAGTCGCGGACAGCAGCATCGTCCTGGATATCGAAGCCGGACACATATATTCATATAAGGTAGAGGCCTGGGGCGATGGCGGCCGCAGTTTCCCTTCTGAAGTTCTCGCCATCGGAAAGGCTCCCGCCGATACGGCCGCTCCCCTGCTGATCGTCAATAATTTCACCCGCATCTCCGGCCCCGCCTTGGTCGAGAAGGGCGACTATGCCCTCTTCGACGACCGCCTGGACTCCGGGGTACCCTATCTGCAGGACATCAGTTTCGTCGGAGAGATGTACGGCAGCGACCGCAAACTGCCCTGGGTCACGAATGACGATGCAGGCTTCGGAGCCTCCTGGACCGACAAAGGCGGCAGCATCATCGCCGGCAACCGCTTCGATTACTGCTATACCCACGGCGCGGCCGCAATGGCCTGCGGGCATTCTTTCTGCTCCCAAAGCATCGACGCCTTCGTGCGCGACAGCGTAAGCAACTCCGCCACTGTCGATCTGATCTGCGGAAAACAGGCTTCCACGCTTATGGGCAGGGGCACAAGCGGCATCCGCTTCGAGGTCTTTCCGGCAGCGCTAAGGCAGCGGCTGTCGGCTTTGCGCCGAAAGGGCGGCCGTCTGCTGATCAGCGGAGCCAACATCGCTTCGGATATCTGCCGCCCGGTCTGCGAACTGCGACGCAGCGAAGAGGAGGAGCAGGCGCTCAAGGCTTTCCTGGCCGATACGCTCGGCTACCGCTTCGCTTCCGCCAATGCCAGCCATCGCGGCAGCATCGACGGAATGGAATATTGGAATGCGCCCAATGCCTGGGAATACTGCGTCGAAAACCCTGACGGGCTGCGTCCGGTCAGCGGCGGGAAGATCTTGCTGCGCTATGACGATTCCAATGCCGGCGCCGCCGTCTGCTACGAGGATGAGGCGTACCGGCTCTTTGCGGCAGGCTTCCCGTTGGAAGTACTGAAAAGCGGTGAAGACCGCAAGAAAGTGATGAAGATGGCGCTGGACTGGCTCTATCGCTAAGATTCCCTCAGCGACGCCGGTTTGGCGAGGTGTGCCTTGAACTGGGTGAAGAAGGTATCGATCTTGGAATCACTGAACACGATGTCGTGTTTCCACCAGGCGGCTCTCCAGCGACGATATTTATAGAACAGGCCGGGAAGCAGATGCCGGGGCGGTTCTTCGTCGAACTCCGGAACGATGAGGTCGTCCAGGATACGGTCCGCCAGCACGCGTTCCCTTTCCAGTATCGGGAAACAGGCAGCGTCAAAACCCAGCTCCTCCACGCAGATTGTATCCAGGGCACAGAGGAAACGGTACATGCCCGCTTCCTGCGAAATGCGGATGACTTCCTCCCAATCGATCTTTCCCTTATGCGCCGTAGCCATGAAACCCCAGTCCATCAGATGCCGCAAGGTACAACCTGCAGCTGAGAAATGCAGGGCCATGTGGCGCAGGTTGAACAGCGCTTCCAATTGCGGCCCGGGGATGTAGAAGTTGTCACAGGGAACCGCATTTTCCAGCGTCGCCAGTTCCTTGAGCCGCCGTTCATACGGACGGTTGCTTCGATGGGAGGCCGTATTGATAAAATCGTAGTGGTTCTCCACCATACGGTCCTTGAGCATGAACACCGTATGGTGATGGTGGTCGTCGTTCACCTCGATCCGTTTCTTCGTGCGCAATAGTTCATCCGCCTCCCGGGACTTGCCGAACAACCAGATATCCAAATCACCGGATGTACGGTGTGAGGGATAGGGCCAGTCCAATGAAGCGCCGTAGCCCTTGAGGACCATCATCGGGATGTCGTGGGAAGAGAAGAAACGGGAAAGCCGGTCTGCCTGCATCTTCATCAGGCGCCAGTCCTGCTCCGTACTCATGATCCATGAAGTCCATTCATCCATCATGGGCTGGCTCATCGTATCCGCCTCAAAGATGTGGTCGTCGTAAAGACGCTGCATCCCATCCCAGACCAGTGCGGCAATCCCATGTTGCACACAAAGGTCCAGGATTTCATTCCAATCATAATCTGCTCTGCGGGGGAAATCCCCCACGGGGCCGCCTGTACAAAGCCGCAACAAAGACAGGACGATATGGCCGGAATCAGTCAAACTTCTCAAAAACGGAATTATTGGATTTCCACTCGGGAATCGCCTTTTTCATCATACGGACCATCGCATCTACATCGTAGCGGCGGGCCGCTGCCAGGATCTCGTCGAGACTGGCGGATATCTGATGATAATCCAGCGGACGGACATGGGCGATACGGATGCGCTGATGCTGTGTAGGATCGGTATCCTCTACACGGGCAAGCACTTCTTCGTAAAGCTTTTCCCCGGGACGGAGTCCTGTATACTTGATCTGGATATCCGTTCCCGGCTTCAGTCCGGCCAGTTCGATCATCCGCAATGCGAGGTCGATGATTTTCACGGGTTCTCCCATGTCAAAGACGAAAATCCGGTTCTCATAGGGCAGCACCGCGGCCTCCAGCACGAGGCGGCAGGCCTCGGGAATGGTCATAAAGTAGCGGGTAATCTCCGGATGGGTAACGGTAACGGGACCGCCCTCTTCAATCTGCTGCCGGAAGCGGGGAATCACGGAGCCGTTGGAGCCCAGTACGTTGCCGAAGCGGGTCGTAACGAATTGCGTATTGCCCTGAATGCCACCGGAAGCACACTCCAAGCCCAGACTTTGCACATACATCTCCGCCAGGCGCTTGGTCGCTCCCATGACATTGGTCGGATTCACCGCCTTGTCCGTGGAAATCATCACCATCTTCTCCACCCTGTACTCCAGGGACTTGTCCGCAATCAGCCGGGAACCGCCCAGATTGGCGATGACGGCTTCACAGGGATTCTCCTCCATCAGCGGGACATGCTTATAAGCGGCCGCATGGAAGACGACCTCGGGCCGCCACTGGCGGAACACCCTGTCCAGACAAACTTCGGAGCGCACATCCCCGATGACCGGAACAAAATCCAGTTGAGGAAAACGCGCCTCCAGTTCCAGACGGAGATTATGCATCGGTGTCTCGGCATCATCCAGGAGGATGAGTTTCAGGACATCTATGGAAGCGATCTGACGGCAGATTTCGGAACCGATGGAGCCGGCTGCCCCCGTCACCAGGATGGTCTTCCCGGAGAGCGAGGACTGGATCTGCTTCATCGAAATCTTGATTTCTTCTCGCCCAAGCAAGTCCTCAATGCGCAGTTTACGGAAAGCCAGGGCCTGCTGATCCGAAGAATCACTGATTTCCGGAGCCACCAAGACCTTTACGCCGGTAACGGAACAAAAACGGATCAAATGTTCGTTTTCCGTCTTGATCTGGTCACTCTTCACGAAAAGAACGGCTCCCAGTGAGAGCTTTTTCACCTGTTCCTCGAACTCGGCGAATGACTCGAAATGGTAAACCGTTTTCTCTGCCAGTTGACGATGGGAACCCAGGCGCGCGCCGCTGATGAAGCCCATCACCTCGTAGTGCGGGGAATTCCGCAGACGGACAATGATGGAAACCGCCTTGTCATCCGTACCGTAAACGAGGATACGCATCCGGGACTGGATGTCCCGTACCCGGCTCTTATAAAAATCATAGGCCCGGATCATCACCGCACGCGTCCCCGCCAGGATCACCAGCGTCAGCACGGCATCGATGATCGCCATGATGTCGGACACTGCCGTCGCTTTCCCGACCAGATGGATGACCACCAGAAGACAGATACCCTTGAATACGGACATCAAGAGGAATTTCAGCAGGTCATGCAGACTGGTATGCCGGATAATGATATAATGTGTCCGGAGAACCAAAAAGGCAAGCAGGGAGGAGACGAAAGCCGTCAGCATCCAGGTAAAGGCAAACCAGTCCCTGGCATAGATGGTGGATTCCGCCGTGATGTTCGCTGCCCCCAGAACGATGAACGATGCGGCCAGGGACATCAGTATATCCCCCGCCAGCACCGTCCACACGGAAAGGTAGGACGTCCGGAAACGGTTAAATTGTTTCTCTAATAATGTCATCGAAGGCTATTTTGCATAATATCCCTTACCATAATAGCCTCTCCGTCCATAGCCATAGCCGTAACCATAAGCATAGTAGCGACGGTGAGACTGAACCTCTGTTCCGTTAAGGATGACGGAAAGGCCGTTAAACTGCCCGCGTTCATGCATTTCTTCCAGATCGTTCAGCATATTCCTTTCCAGGAGACCGACGCGGAGCAGGAAGATGGTACGGTCGGTTATCCGGGTAATCAACTGGGTGTCAGCCACCAGGTTGATAGGCGGACAGTCGATCAGGATATAGTCATAACGGGAACGAAGGCTTTCCACCGCTTCGGAAAAAGCGACATCGCCGACCAGTTCGGAAGGGTTGGGAGGAATGGTTCCTACAGGAAGGACATCCAGGCCATTTACATCTCCATAAGAGCAGATGACCTTATCCAGCGAAGCGCACTGACCGGAGAGATAATCGGCAAAACCGACGGAAGGATTCTGCACGAGCGAAGAAAGCGACGCCCTGCGGAAGTCTCCGTCGATGAGCAGCACCTTCATTTTCTTGATGGCAAGGGTCGCACCGAGGTTCAGCGAGACAAAGGTCTTTCCGGAACCGGGGTTGAAAGAAGTCAGCGAGATGACATTACCGCCGGAATTATGGTCCATGAACTCCAGATTGGTACGGATGACGCGGAACGCTTCGTTGACGGAATCCCGCTTCCCGGCCTTGACATAAAGGGCATACTCATACTGCTCACTGCGTTTCTTGAACCATTTCTGGAAGGTGGACAGTTTCTCCCCTGCCATAGGAATCTCTCCGAGGAAGGGAATGTCAGGAAGGTCAACGTCCTTCCGGCCGCGCACCTTCGTATTGAGGGATTCCTTCAAATAAAGGACGGCGACAGGAACACCCAGGGCGATGATCAGGGCTATCAGGAGCATCCGCCGGGTATTGGGATAGGGCGGGACGGAAGCCGCGGTCGGCGAAGTCACCACACGCGTATTGTACGCGGTAAAGGCCTGGGAAAGTTCGTTCTCCTCACGTTTCTGCAGGAGATAGAGGTACAGGGACTCCATAACCTTCTGGCGGCGTTCCACGCTGAGGAGGTACATCGCCTGGTTGGGGTTGTCCGCCAGACGGGAGGTCGCCTTGTCCGCCGTACGGCGCAGGGCCTGCATCCGGTCCTGCAGCACGACGATCTGGTTATCTACGGATTCGCAGATAGCCAGGCGCATCGCCTCCAGGTTGGAATCCATTTCCATTACAAGGGGGTTGGAAGCAGAAGAACTCGCCACCAGGCTGTTGCGCTGAATCAGGAGGTTGTTGTAGGTATTGATCTGTCCGGTGATGGCCGCATCGGAAAGCCCCGCGGGGAGCGGGATCAACTGGCTGCCGTTCACCTTGGAATCCAAATAATTACGGACATAACGGGAAGTGGAGATCTGGGTTTCCAGTTCCTGGATCTGACGGTTCAGTTCCGTGGACTGGCTCATATACATACTGGATACCGCCGCCACGTCAGGAAGCAGGTTCCTGCTCTTATAGGAGGAAATGTCGCTGTCCACACCGGAAAGGTCCTTCTCGATGGAGTTCAGACGCTCATTGATGAACATCGAGGTACTGAGGGCCATCTTGTTGCGGTCGTCCACCCAGTTGGCATTGTAGGCGGCGATCACGCAGTTCAGCACATCGTCCGCACGCTGCGTAGACTGGTCCGTATAGGTCAGCTGCAAGAGATCGGAGAAATTCTTCTGGTCCACCGCAGCCGTCCCCAAGCGGCCGGTGCAGGCCGCAGTCGCCGTCTCCAGCGAAGTCGTCATGACAAAGACGGGGAAATCCCAGTTTCCTTCGAAATAGGGGTTGACATCAATGACCAGGTCCCCCGCCGGCGTGGAAATCGTCTGGCCGGCCTGCCCGGTATAACGCTCCTTGTCTTTGATTTCCTTACCATCCAGGCTGTACTCGGCGCCGTAAAGTTCCACGCCGCCATCCGCTGTGCGGGCGATGTAGCACTTGAATGTAGGGACATTCTCCTCATCCACGAACTTGACATAACCGGGAAGATCGCTGCCATAGAGCATGGTCTTGTGGAAACGGCTGTCTTTGAAATAGGAATAATTGAGGGAAAGCTGCCGTACCACATTCATCATCAGGTCCGGAGAACGGAAAGCCACAATCTCATTGGAGAGTTTGGAGTTCATCTGGGATACGCCGCCCATATTCAGCATGGACTCAAGGTCGCTGCGGCTGCGCGTCGTATTGGTTTCCTTGATGAGAATCGTCGCCATCCGGGTATAACGGGGCGGGGTCTTCACGATTTTAATCGTTGCAATCCCCAGCACGACGACGATGGAAATCAAAAACCAATACCAGTTGTCAAGACAAAGCCACAAAAAGTCCTTGTAACGTTCGATGGGGTCCATCATGGACTCGTTACGGCTGTTCACCTGTTCGTTGTTTGCCATATCACTAATCTTTCAAAGCCTATAACTACTTTCTTACCATATTTGTCACCATAACGGTGATCGTCGCTGCCAGAGAAGCCACGGAAATCCAGAACGGGGCACTCAGCACGTTGTTCCCGTTGACGGTCGACTGACGGGCACGCATCTTATTGGGCTCCACATAAACCAGGTCGTTCTGACGCACATAGAAGGCAGGGGAACGGAAGACGTCCTCAGCACGGGTCAGGTCGAGCAGATAGACTTTTCGCTCGCCGTTTTCCTCACGCACCACCTTCACGTTTTCGCGCTTGCCGTTGATGGTCAGGTCGCCCGCCATCGCCAGGGCGTCCAGGATGGTCAGGCCATCCTGGCCGAGCGCGAAGCGCCCGGGGTGGGCGACCTCACCCATGACGGAGACGCCAAGGTTCATATACTCCACGGTCACGACGGGATCCTTGACCAGATTGCGGTCCTGCAGCACGTTCTTCACGATTTCAGACACTTCCTCGCGCGTATGGCCGGCAATCTTGATCTTGCCCGCCACGGGGAAATCGATGAATCCTTCCGTATCAATCAGATAACCGCTCATACGCTGCCCGCCGGTAGAGGAGGCAGAAGAGCCGATCATCTGCGAAATATACGGCAGATTGAAGAGCGAAGACAGGGTAGGGTCCTTGCAGGTAACCACAATGGACACCTCATCTCCGGGGGCCAGTCGCAGCGCCAACTGCTCCGTCCGGATAGGACGATAATCAGATTCCGTGTCCTGCAGATAAGACACCTGATTCACTGAAGAGCAGGCCGCGAACACCACGGCTGCACACAAAACGGATACAATACTATTTTTCATACGCTTTTATATATTTTTCGATAAATGAAATGCCAAATCTTGAAAAAGGGAAGCCACAGGGTTTCCGAAGGGTATTGGGCCATAAAACGCCAACTACGCAGCGTCCTGGCAAAAAAGTTACGGGCCGGATTGCCGCCGTTCTCGCCCTTGAGCCGGTCGTCGTAGCGGCCGAAGTTCCCGGCGCGCAGGATTTCCCGGAGCAGGAACGCTCCGCGACGGGGGTCGGGCTCCGTCAACATACACTCCCGGGGAAGATTGAATACTTCCCGGAGCACATACATCACCGCCGCCGCGAAGCCGGCGAGATTCAACTTGCCCAGGAAAGCCATCACCTGCCGTTTTTCCTCCTCGGAAGTGCCCTGACGAAGCAATTGGTTGTAATCCATCAGGTGACGCAGTCCCACGCCGTCCGTAAAGAGATGGCGGAAAATGTGAATCAGCAGGAAGACGCGGTTATAGGAAAGATCCAGGACGGGAATCTCCGCCTCCCCGCAGGGGGCGGAAGCGATATGCCCCTCCTCTTCCCAGAAATCCCGGAACCAGCGCTGCAAACGGGCATTGGCAAAGGGATTGTTCATCCAGGTCGGCGTAATATGCACCTCCACCTCCACCCCGTTGATCTTGGCCAGCGGGATGTGGTGATAATATACTTTGGACGCAGGGTTGATACCCCTGCAATAGTCGATGATCCACTTCCGGCTGCCTTCTACCCAGATGTCCACATCACCGGCAGAGCGGAAACCGGGCACGGGATACAGCGCGGAGGAAGAAACCCCCTTGAGAATAACGCTGCGGCGCCCGTCCCGCTGGAAGCGTCTGACAGCAGAAAGCGAGGCTTCCGCCGCCATTTCAGAGAAGGAACGGATATACTTGACCTGGGCATAGAATCTCATGGAGGTCATCTTTTCCGGCCAGCGGTCATTGGGCAGTTTCTCGATTCCGCCGAAAACCAGGCCCAGCACCGACTGCTGGACGGCCATATCGTAGATAACCTGCCACTCCTGTGCATTCAGTTTAGGGAAAGACGGCTCGCTCGCTCCGGTTGAAAGCCGGAGCAGTTTGAAGAGTATTTCCGCCATTCTGAACGTACTCATATCCTTTCCAAAAATGCGGGGTCAATATAGGACGTAGCCACTGCGGCCACGCCGTTCACCGTTACCACCAGTCTCCGGTCCCTCTGAATGCGTTTGACGACGCCTTCCGCTCCCTTGAAGACCCCGTCGGTCACCCGGACCCGGTCTCCCTGATGCCATTCCGCCCTGTCACCGCCCAGGAAGAGCAGATTCTTGTCCCGGGTGGAAGTCACCATCATGAACATCTGCATCTCCAATTCGGGAATCGCCCGGGGTCGGGAGGACTCAGGATCGGAATAAACCATAAAGCGCACCCTTTCCCTGCGGCGCTCATCCTGCAGCCAGCCCGGGTTGCACTTGACAAAAAGCAGGGACGGCACCAGCTGCTTCTCGGTATATTTGACGGCCCCGTGCTCGACGGTCTCTTCCACCTGCATCGGCACATAAGTCTGCCACAAAGCCTCCTTGCAGATGTCCCGGAGGGGGAACACCCGATTATAGAAGACTTTGAGCGCGTACCAGGCAGGTTCCATCATAAGCATTTATCGGTTTCCGTACATTTCTTCGTAATACCCCGCGTAGGCGCCGGAAGTGACGGCGTCCAGCCAGGCTTTGTTATCCAGATACCAGCGGACCGTCCGTTCGAGGCCCTGCTCAAAGGTCACGGAAGGTTTCCAGCCCAGCGTATCCCGCAGTTTCGAGGGGTCGATGGCATAGCGCAGGTCGTGTCCCGCACGGTCGGTAACGAAGGTGATCAGGTCCAGGTCGGCCCCTTCCGGACGGCCCAGCAGACGATCCACCGTCGCAATCATCAGGCGGATCAGGTCGATGTTCTTCCATTCGTTGAATCCGCCGATGTTATAGGTCTCCCCCGCGGCGCCCTGATGGAAAATCAGGTCGATGGCGGCGGCGTGGTCCTCGACATAAAGCCAGTCCCGTACGTTCTCCCCCTTGCCGTACACGGGAAGGGGTTTCCGGTTCCGGATATTGTTGATGAAAAGGGGAATCAACTTCTCCGGGAACTGGAAAGGTCCATAGTTGTTGGAACAGTTGGTCACCACCGTCGGCATACCGTAGGTATCGTGGAAAGCGCGGACAAAATGATCCGAAGAGGCTTTTGACGCGCTGTAGGGGCTGTGGGGATGATAGGCGGTATCTTCCCGGAAAAGCAGGTCGCCATAAGGGCCGCGGCCGTCTTTGTCTCCCTCGGGACGGGTCATTTCCAGAGCCCCGTATACCTCGTCCGTAGAGATGTGATAGAAGAAACAGCCCTCGTATTTGCGCTCCTCCCAGCACAGGCGGGCCGCCTGCAGCAGGGAAAGCGTACCCAGCACATTGGTGCGGGCAAAGGTGAAGGGATCCTTGATGGAACGGTCCACGTGGCTTTCCGCCGCCAGGTGGATTACTCCGTCCACCCGCTCCTGGCGCATCAGGTCATACACCGTTTCGAAATCGCAGATATCCGCCTTGAAGAAACGGTAGTTGGGTGCCTTCTCGATGTCACGCAGGTTGTCGAGGTTCCCGGCATAAGTCAGTTTATCCAGGTTGATGATCCGGTACTCCGGATACGCCTTCACGAAGCGGCGCACCACGTGGGAACCGATGAACCCGGCCCCTCCGGTAATCAAAATCGAGCGTTTGTATTCCATTGACATGCTTTTATCTGCGGTTTTCCGCCAGGTTCAACAAATATTGCCCGTAAGGGTTCTTCGCCATCGGCGCCGCGATGCGCTTGAGTTTTTCCGCATCGATCCAGCCCTTTTCGTAGGCAATGGCTTCCAGACAGGCGATCTTCAGGCCCTGACGCTTCTCCAGCACCTCCACGAAGACGGAGGCCTCGGAGAGCGAATCGTGGGTTCCCGTATCCAGCCAGGCAAAGCCGCGGCCGAAGGTCTGGACCTTCAATTCGCCGGAGTGCAGGAACTCCTGGTTGACGCTGGTGATTTCCAGCTCTCCGCGCGCCGAAGGGCGGATATGCGCCGCCACATCGACCACCTTGTTCGGATAAAAATACAGGCCGACCACCGCGTAATGGGACTTGGGGGCGGCAGGTTTTTCCTCGATGGAAAGGCAGTTGCCCTGCGCATCGAACTCCGCGACACCGTAGCGCTCCGGATCGTTCACCCAGTAGCCGAATACCGTCGCCTTGCCCCGCTCTTCCGCCGACGAGACCGCTTCCTGCAACATCGGAGTCAAGCCGTTCCCGTAGAAGATATTGTCTCCAAGCACCAGGCAGGCCGCATCGTCGCCGATAAAATCCTTGCCGATGATGAAAGCCTGCGCCAGTCCGTCCGGAGAAGGCTGCACGGCATAGGAGAAGTTTACCCCGTAGTCCGAGCCGTCGCCCAGCAGGCGCCGGAAGGAAGGCATATCCTCCGGGGTGGAGATAATCAGGATATCGCGGATTCCCGCCAGCATCAGCACCGAGATGGGATAATATACCATCGGCTTGTCGTAGATGGGCAGCAACTGCTTGCTGACACCCTTCGTTATGGGATAGAGGCGTGTTCCGCTGCCGCCTGCAAGTACGATTCCTTTCATAGCCTGTCGATGCATTTTTTCAGGGAATCATACCACCAGGGAATCTGAATCCCGAAAGTTTCACGGAAAAGGGTTTTATCCAGCACGCTGTACTGGGGACGGCGCGCCTTGGTGGGGAACTGCTCACTGCGGCAAGGGCGGATGTCACAGCTGTGACCGCCCAGCGCAGCGATGGCCCGTGCGAAATCATACCAACTAGTCACTCCCTCGTCGGTATAGTGATAGATGCCGTACTTATGCAGCTGTCCGCTGTCCACGATGTCCAGGATGGCGGCGGCAAGGTCCGCGGCTGCCGTGGGGCTGCCGGTCTGGTCGAACACCACGTTCAGGCTGTCGCGTTCCTCGGTCAGGCGCAGCATCGTCTTGACGAAATTCTTTCCGAACGGGGAATAGAGCCAGGCCGTGCGCAGGATAATGGCACCGCAGTTCGAGGCCAGCACGGCCTCCTCCCCTGCCCTTTTCGTCTTTCCGTACGCACTGAGCGGCCGGACGGGGGCATCCTCCGGTATCGGCGTGCAGCCGTCGCCGGCGAAAACATAGTCGGTGGAAATATGCACCAGCACCGCGTTCCTGCGTCCGGCGGTCCGGGCCAGGTTGGCCGGCGCCTCCGCATTCAGCCGCATCGCCAGGTCAAAATCGTCCTCGGCGCGTTCGACATCGGTGTAAGCGGCACAATTGATGATCAGGTCAACCGACTCGCGGTCTGCAATGGCATCCACTGCATCGGCATCCAAAATATCCAGCCGTTCCACGGGTAAGCCGGGAATTTCCGAAATATCCGTGAACACAAAACGGTGGGCCGATCCTTGAGCAAGCAATCGCAATTCCCTGCCCAACTGACCATTTGCCCCTGTCACCAAAATATTCATTTTGCCGCTTGCATCATATATATTCCGACAAATTTACTAATTTTGCGATAAATGACAAAAAAAGAACCGATTGTTTTGTACACCGACGGGGCGGCCAGCGGCAACCCCGGACCCGGCGGATATGGCGCCGTACTGCTCTGCGGAGGGCTTCGCAAGGAACTCAGCGGCGGTTTTGCGCTTACCACCAACAACCGGATGGAACTGTTGGCCGTCATCAAGGGACTGGAGGCCATCAAATGGGACAGGGCGACCGTGCACGTTTACAGCGACTCCACCTACGTGGTCAAGAGCGTCGAGGAGGGATGGCTGGATTCCTGGATCGCCAAAGACTGGAAAAAGACCAAGAATACGGACCTCTGGCAGCGCTTCGTTCCACTGCGCGAACGGCACGAGCTGCATTTCCACTGGGTGAAGGGGCATGCCGACAACCCCGAGAACGAACGCTGCGACCGCCTGGCCGTCGCGGCCCGCGAACAATCCGGTCTGCCCGCCGACCCCGGCTACGAAAAACTATTGTGATTTTTTATATCTTTGCAGCATATGAACAAAGCAATTGTAGGCATCACCCAGGGCGATTCCAACGGAATCGGCTACGAAGTCATCATCAAGGCGCTTTCCGATCCGCGCATTCTCGATATGTTCACGCCGGTCATTTACGGCTCCTCCAAACTTTTCGGTTTCTATAAAAAGACCCTGCCGGAAATGGAGCAGCTGGAATGCTACGCCATCAACAGCGCAGCCGAGGCGAAACCCAAGTGTATCAATATCATCAACTGCCTGCCTGACAGCGTTTACGCAGAGCCCGGAAGGGCTACGGGCGAGTCGGCAAAGGCGGCCATCGAGGCCATCAACCGCGCGGTTGCGGACCTGAAGGATGGGGCCATCGACACCCTTGTCACCGGTCCCATCGACAAGCGGGCGATGACGGCAGAAGGCTTCGGATACGCCGGCCATACCGACTTTTTCAGGGACGCCTTCGGCGTGAAGGATGTCACGATGCTGATGATCAGCAGCCGCATCCGTCTGGGCGTAGTGACGGGACACATCCCCCTCAAGGAGGTGCCCGGCGCCATTACCCGGGAACGCATCCTGGGCAAACTGCGCCTGATGAGCGAGTCGCTCAAACAGGATTTCGGCGTCGTGGAACCGCGCATCGCCGTCCTAAGCCTGAACCCGCACAGCGGTGACGGCGGACTGCTGGGCAACGAGGAGCAGGAGGTGATCATTCCGGCCATCAAACAGGCGACGGAAGAAGGCCTGCTCGCCTTCGGTCCCTTCTCCCCCGACGGTTACTTCGGGCTTTCCCATTACGAGCATTTCGACGCCACCCTCGCGATGTACCACGACCAGGGGCTGGCACCCTTCAAGACCATCGCTTTCGACGACGGGGTGAACTACACCGCAGGACTGCCGGTCGTGCGCACCTCCCCGGACCACGGCACGGCGCCGGACCTCGCAGGAAGAGGCGAAGCCGACGCCCGTTCCATGCGGGCCGCCATCTTCGCCTCGATCGATATCCTGAACCACCGCAGACGGTGGAAGAAGTTACAGGAAAACAAGCTGGCTATATAAGCCCGCCCTCCGGTTCGAAATAATTGATCCGCATCGCGCGCTTGACCTCTGCAAGGGTCTGCGCGGCGACGGCGCGTGCCGCCTCGGTCCCCTGGCGGAGCACCTCCACCACGTAAGGGAGGTCCTGCTCGAAGCGGGCCCGGCGTTCGCGCATCGGCTGCAGGGTGTCCTGCAGCACAGCATCGAGGAAATTCTTCACCATCACATCCCCCAGGCCGCCGGCACGGTACTGCGCCTTCACTTCATCCAGATTATGGAATTCGAAGGAAGCCTTTCGGCCCTGGAAACAGGCACCGAACTTCTCGAAGTGCTCGTCCCGGCAGAAAGCGTCCAGGTAGGTAAAGACGGGATTCCCCTCCACCTTGCCCGGGTCGCTGACCTGCAGGTGGTTAGGGTCCGTGTACATCCCGCGCACCTTGGCACTGACGGTCGGCGCATCGTCGGAAAGATAGATGCAGTTGCCCAGGCTCTTGCTCATCTTGGCCTTGCCGTCCGTTCCGGGAAGCCGCATACAGGAGGCATTGTCCGGGAGCAGGATTTCAGGCTCCACGAGCACCGGCGCATAGGTCGCATTGAATTTCCGGACGATTTCGCGCGTCTGCTCGAGCATCGGCTCCTGGTCCTCCCCCACCGGGACGACCGTCGCCTTGAAGGCGGTAATGTCCGCCGCCTGGCTGATGGGATAGCAGAAAAAACCTACGGGAATCCCCGCCTTGTTGTCCTGTGCCACGTCCTCGTTGAAGCCGCGCATCTGGATTTCCGCCTTCACCGTCGGGTTGCGCTGGAGGCGCTGCACCGTCACCAGGTTGTTGTAGAAGAAAGTCAGTTCCGTCAGTTCGCTGATCTGCGACTGGATGAAGATATGCGTCTTCGCCGGATCCAGTCCCGCTGCCAGGTAATCCAGTGCCACCTGCAGGATGCTGTCCCGGATCTTGCCGGGATTGTCGGCATTGTCGGTGAGAGCCTGCGCGTCCGCAATCATCACGAAGATGTCATCGAAAGTGCCGCTGTTCTGCAACTCCACCCGCCGGCGGAGCGAGCCTACATAATGACCGATATGGAGCCGCCCCGTGGGACGGTCTCCGGTCAGTATTACTTTCCTTCCCATCAGTCTTTCACCGCTTTCAGAGCCTCACGGATGCGCGCTTCGATCTCGTCGCAGAGTTCGGTGTTGTCTTTGAGCAACTGCTTGACCGCCTCGCGGCCCTGGGCGAGTTTCTCCCCGTTGTAGGAGAACCAGGAGCCGGATTTCTGGAGGATGTCGAAATCCACGCCGAGGTCCACGATTTCGCCCGCGTGGGAGATACCCTCGCCATAGACGATATCGAATTCCGCCTTCTTGAAGGGCGGAGCCATCTTGTTCTTCACCACCTTCACCTTCGTCCGGTTGCCCAGGGCGTCGTCGCCGTCCTTGATCTGCGTGGTCCGGCGCACGTCGATACGCACGGAAGCATAGAACTTCAAGGCATTGCCGCCGGTCGTCGTCTCAGGATTGCCGAACATGATGCCGATCTTCTCGCGCAACTGGTTGATGAAGATGCAGCAGGTACCGGTCTTGGAGATATTGGCCGTCAGTTTGCGCAACGCCTGGCTCATCAGGCGCGCCTGCAGGCCGACCTTGTTGTCGCCCATCTCGCCTTCGATTTCCGCCCGCGGGGTCAGCGCAGCTACGGAGTCGATGACGACGATGTCCACCGCACCCGAACGGATCAGGTTGTCGGCGATCTCGAGAGCCTGTTCGCCATTGTCCGGCTGGGAAATCAGCAGGGTGTCGAGGTTCACGCCGAGGGCCTTGGCATAACTGCGGTCGAAAGCGTGCTCGGCATCGATCATCGCGGCAATGCCGCCGGTCTTCTGGGCCTGCGCGATCGCGTGGATGGCGAGCGTCGTCTTACCGCTCGATTCCGGCCCGTAGATTTCAATGATCCGCCCGCGGGGATAACCGCCGATGCCCAGCGCGTGGTCGAGCGCGACGGAGCCCGTCGGAATCACCTGCACATCCCCCTCGGGTTCATCCCCGAGTTTCATGATGGTACCTTTACCGTAATCCTTTTCAATCTTGTCGATGGTCGCCTGCAAAGCCTTCAGCTTCGCAGCATTCACCTCATTTTGATCCACTACTTTAGCCATAATATTCTCGTTTTTGTCGTTATTCTTTGTCTCACTTGGAAACCCATTGCGGCAGTTTTCCACCAATAGACAAAGATAGTTAAACTTTTTTGATAAATTTGCAGTGTGAGAAAAAAAGCTTGCGGCACAAGGGTACATTTACCCGGATAGGGTTGCGAAGCAACAAGTACCCGGTGCCGCAAGCTTTTTTCAAGATTACGCTGCAAAGCATTATGAAAAATCGGTTGCTGGGAAAAAATCTGGAAGAGCTGGAGGCGGTGGCCCTCGAAGCGGGGCTGAAAAAATTCGCCGGCAAACAGCTCGCACAGTGGCTCTACGAGAAGAAGACGGGTGATTTTACGGCGATGACGAACCTCTCCGCCGCCGCCCGCCAAACCCTTGCAGAACGCTGGGAAACCGGCATCCGTCCCTACGAGCAGGTCACCGATTCCGCCGACGGGACGCGCAAATACCTCTTTGCCGTCGAATGCGAACACGCCGGAAAAACCGAGCGCAGCCTCGTCGAAGCCGTGATGATTCCGGACGGAGACCGCCGTACGCTCTGCGTCTCCTCCCAGGCCGGCTGCAAGATGGGCTGCAAATTCTGCATGACGGGCCGCCAGGGCTTTCACGGGAACCTTGATGCGGCGGACCTCCTGAACCAGATCGTTTCCATCGACGAAGCGCAGGAACTGACCAACATCGTCTTCATGGGCATGGGCGAACCGCTGGACAACTACGAGCAACTTTCGCGCGCCCTGACGGTGCTGACCGCCCCCTGGGGCTTCGCCTGGAGCCCGAAGCGCATCACCGTTTCCACCATCGGCGTCCTGCCGGCGCTGAAACGCTATCTCGACGAATTCTCCTGCCACCTCGCCGTCAGTCTCCACCATCCCTTCCCGGATGCGCGGGAGACGATGATGCCCGTCCAGAAGGCCTGGCCGGCCGAGCAGGTGCTGGACCTAATCCGTCAGTACGATTTCAGCGGACAGCGGCGCGTCAGCTTCGAATACACGATGTTCGCCGGCTGGAACGACGCTCCCGTCCACGCGGACGCCCTCGCCCGCCTGCTCCGCGGCATAGAGTGCCGGGTGAACCTCATCCGCTTCCACCGCATCCCCGATTTTCCGCTGCAGAGCAGCAGCACGCAACGTATGGAAGCCTTCCGCGACCGCCTGAACCGCAGCGGCGTCACCTGCACCATCCGGGCATCGCGGGGCGAGGACATCCAGGCCGCCTGCGGCATGCTCGCGGGGAAAAAACGGGAAGAAGGCGAAGAAAAGCTGCTCCAGCATTTCCAGACCCAATGCGCCCGCCGCGAATACGCCGGCAAGGAACTGTTGCGCAAGATTACGGAACGTCTGGACGGAGATAGCGATGCGGCGCAGCGCGTGCTGGAAGCCCTGCAGAAAGACCGGTATCAGTCCGACGAAAGATATGCCGCCGCCTTTGCGCGGGAGAAAGCGGCACTGACGGGCTGGGGACCCTTGAAAATCCGGCTTGCACTGCGCGCCAAGGGCATTTCCGAGGAAAACATCGGGCAGGCGCTCGAGGGCATCGACACGGAGGCGGCGGGGGCGAAACTCGAACGGCTGCTCGCCGCCAAACAGCGTCAGTTGGAAGGCGATCCGGCGGCCCGCCTCAAACTGATCCGCTACGCCCTTTCGCGTGGCTATTCCTACGACGAAATCCAGCATCTAATCCCGTGATTTTTCACAGCGCCCGAGTTTGAGCGCCTGTTCTTCATTGACGATACCGGCTTCCAGCAGGCCCTGCGCCGTCCATTGTTCCCGGGGATGATGGCTGCGGTACAGGCCGATGGCGCGGGCAAGCGCCGCACTGCGCACATCCGGATGCTCCCGGAGCGCCTCCACCTCCCATTCCCAGAAGGGTTTCGCCGCGCAGGGGCCGCAGACGATCAAATCTTTCAGGGCATTGAACTTCTCTTCATCGAAACGCCAGATGTTCATCAACTGCTCCGGACAGGCGTAGCCGCCCAGGGCTTCCCGGTAGGCCACCATCCTCGCCGCAAACCAGGGGCCGATGCCCGGAAGCGCGTCGAAAGCCGCCGAGTCCGCACGGTTGATATCGGTTTTCGGAATATCGATATAGGGTTCGAGCCGCCGGTACACCGAATCGGAAACGACGTAGGACTTCGCAAAATCGGCTTTCCGACGGAAGCGGCCGCCTTTTTCGCGATAGGCGACGATCGATGCCGCCTGCTTTTCGCTGAAACCCAGCCGCAGCAGGTCCTCGCTGCTCACCGTATTGGGATTGAAGCGGAAATTCTCCACTCTCCGCCGATAATTGCGCAGCACCGCCCTGGCCTGCGGAGCGTGTTGAGAAGGGCGGCGGACCGGCTCCGCGGCGGCAGAGCGGACGGCATCGGCTGACTGATTCTCTTGCGGAACTGCCAGCGGCACATAGACCGTGTCGGGCTTATCTTCGTGGGCGATGATTTGCAGCGCGGCCGCCCGGTGCACAAAGAGGGCGGACTGGTAACCGATGATCAGAAAGGCCAGGGACAGCGCGCCGGCCTTGAAGGCGGTATGCTCACCGTCAGGCTTCTCCCGTTTCCCCATCGCCGTAATCTTTGTATTTATTGCGATGGACCTTACCTTTTTCCTCCGGTTTGCCGCCGACGACCAGCACGATTTCCCCGCGGGGTGCTTCGGCGCGGAAATGCGCCAGCACCTCCCCGATGGAGCCCCGTACGTGCGTCTCGTGCAGTTTGGAGATTTCACGGGCGACGGAGCAGGGACGCTCGTCCCCAAAAGCGGCAGCCAGGTCTTCGAGAGTGGCGACGAGCCGGCGGGGAGATTCGTAGAAAATCATCGTCCGTTCCTCGGCAGAGAGTGCCTCCAGACGCGTCTTGCGGCCTTTTTTAAGGGGAAGAAAGCCCTCGAAGCAGAAGCGGTCGCAAGGCAGTCCGGAGGACACGATGGCCGGGATACAGGCCGTGGCTCCGGGCAGCGTCTGCACCTCGATGCCGGCTTCGGCGCAACTGCGTGCAAGCAGGAATCCCGGGTCGGAGATGCCGGGCGTACCGGCGTCGCTGACCAGGGCGATGGTCTCCCCGCGCAACAGTCGTTCCCGGATCATCGCCACCGCCTCGTGCTCGTTGAACTTGTGGTGGGACTGCAACTTGCCCTTGATGCCGAAATGGGCGAGCAGGATGCCGCTGGTGCGGGTGTCCTCCGCAAGGATCAGGTCTGCGGCCTTCAGGACTTCCACTGCCCTGAAAGTCATGTCATCGAGGTTGCCCACAGGGGTCGGGACGATGTAAAGGATTCCGGTCTTCATGTCGCAAAGATAAAGGGAAAAGACCCGTTGAAAAAATTTTTCAACGCTTATTTTCGGGGATGATGTTCCAAAACGGATTTTTGCCAGGTACTGCGGTCGATATGGGTGTAAAGTTCGGTGGTAAGGATGCTTTCGTGCCCGAGCATTTCCTGCACGACGCGCAGGTCAGCGCCGTTTTCGATGAGGTGCGTCGCAAAGGAATGGCGGAAGGTATGCGGCGATATTTCCTTGGTCACGCCCGCGGCGAGCGCCTGCTTGCGGACCATCTTGAAGACGGAAATGCGGCTGAGCGCTTTTCCGAAGCGGTTCAGGAAGAGCCTGCCGTCATCGGCACCGGCCGGCGTCGGACGCTGCGGAAGATAATCGGCGAGCGCTTCGGCAGCGCATTCCCCCATCGGCACCAGGCGTTCCTTGTTCCCCTTGCCCGTGACGCGCACGAAGCCTTCCCCGCTGAAGATGTCCGGAAGAAGCAGTGCGCAGGCTTCGGAGACCCGCAGGCCGCAGCCGTAGAGCAGTTCGAGGATGGCGCGGTCGCGCTTTCCCTGCCAGCTGCGCGTATCGACGCTTTCGATGATGGCGCTCACTTCTTCTTCGGAAAGCACGTCCGGCAGGTAGCGCCCGAGTTTCGGGGCATAGACCGCATCGCAGGGATTGTCCGGACGCTCGCCTTCGAGCACGAGATAGTCGAAAAAGGACTTGAGCGCGCTCAGTTCGCGGGCCTGGGAACGGCCGGAAACGCCGTCGGAGCGGCTTGACAGCCAGGCTGTTACATCATCAGAGGTCACGCTCTTCGGATCGGCCGGAGTATCGGCCAGAAAAATCTCCACATCCGAGCGGTAAGCACTTACGGTATGGGGCGAAAGTTGCCGCTCCATCCGCAGGTACCAACTATAGTCTTCCAGCAGTCGTTCCGCGTTCATAAGCACAAATATAATAAAATAGTGTTATATTTGCGAGGATGAAACGAAGCTTACATACACTGTTGTGGGGCATCCCGCTGCTTTTTTCGCTGTGGGCCTGCGACCTGACCGGCGGAGAGGGGCCCGTTCCCGTTCCGGACGAGTACGAACGCGTCGTCATACTCTATTCCGCCGGATACAACACCATCAGTGATTATCTTCAGGGAGACATTCGGGAACTGCTCGACTCCCCTTCCGCCTACCTTCCGGTCCGTGGAGGGAAGAAAGCCTTCCTGGTGGTGACGCACCAGACCGGACGCGCCTACGATTTCACCAATCCTACCTCGCCGTATCTGCTGCGCATCAGCCGGAATTACGACGGAAGCGCACGCTGCGATACCCTGCTGACCCTGGAGAAGGGCACCCGCGTCATTGATGTTCCGGTCTGCCGGAGCCTCCTCGAATACATCGGAGAGCATTTTCCCTCCCGTCATTACGGGATGATTTTCTCCTCGCACGGAACGGGCTGGCTTCCCAAGGGATACTATGGCTCGGAGAAGAGCGACGATGCCGTCATCTGGGCGGCACCCCGGCTTTCCGGCACGATGAGTGCGCCCGCCGAACTCGTTCCCGAAGGCGCCGTTCCCTACACGCTGCCGGATCCGGACGACATCCCCGTCAAGAGCCTCGGGAACGAGGTGGAACAGGACGCGAGAGGAAAGAGCTGGGCCTATGAGATGGACCTGCCGGAATTCGTGCAGGCCTGCCCCCTGCATTTCGACTACCTGCTGCTGGACGCCTGCCTGATGGGCGGCATCGAGACGGCTTACGAATTCCGCAACATCGCAGATTATATCGGCTTCTCCGCCGCGGAAATCCCTGCAGAAGGCTTCTACTACAGCGGGATACCGAGGCACCTGCTCTATGATACGCCCGCCGATCCCATGAGCGTCTGTTCAGACTTTTACATCAAGGCGCTGTCGCGCTCCGGTTCGCAGCGCACGGCCGTGGTTTCCTTCATCGACTGCTCGAAACTGGAAGCCCTCGCGCAGGTCTGCCGGACGATTTTCGAAAAATACAGGACAGGACTGAACACGATCAACCCCGGGAAGGTACAGGGATTCTTCCGCCACAATCAGCACTTCTTCTACGACCTGCAGGACATCGTCATCAATGCCGGTGCCAGCGGAGAAGACCTGGCTGCCTTCCAGACGGCACTTTCCGACTGCGTCCTTTACCTGGCTTTCACGGAAAGGGCCATGAGCAGCATCGTGGTGGACCGCTTCTGCGGATTCAGCATGTACCTCCCCTGCCACGGGAACGCCAAACTCAATGATTTCTATAAGGGCCTGGCCTGGAACAAGGCCACGGCGCTTGTCAAATAAGAAAATTATCCTATCTTTGCAGCGCATTTGAAAACCTTAAGGTTTTGGTGCAATGGGTCCCGGACCCGTTCCGGGATGAGTAACACATTTTAAAAAACAAAAAAATGCAACATTTCGAATTGAAAGGCCAGGTCCGCCAGGTCGGTAACAAGGCGGTCATCAAGGCGTTCCGCAAGCAGGGTCTCGTTCCTTGCAACCTCTATGGTGGCGGTATGGACAATGTCCTCTTCACCGTTGACGCAAAAGAACTCAAAGGGCTTACCCACACGCCCAAGTCCTACATCATCGACCTCGTCCTCGACGGGAAGGAGAAATTCACCGCCGTGCTGCACGAACTGCAGTTCCACCCGGTGAACGACGAGTGCCTGCACGTTGACTTCCTCGCCGTCAGCGAGAAGAAGCCCGTCAGCATCTCCGTTCCCATCGTCATCACCGGCCACGCCGTCGGTGTGCAGAAGGGTGGCAAGTTCTTCCAGACGGCCCGCAATCTGAAGATCAGCGGTCTGATGAAGAACCTCCCGGACGACGTCACCGTCGATATCACCGATCTCGACCTCGACAAGAAGATCAAGGCGGGCGACGTGAAACTGGACGGCATCAGCGTACTTACCCCGAAGGACAGCGTGATCTGCGGTGTCAAGACCACCCGCAACACGGCCGTCCAGGCGGAAACTGAGTAAGCCGCGTGTCCGAAAAGACCTACTTGGTCGCCGGACTCGGGAACATCGGTCCCGAATATGCCGCGACGCGACACAATGTCGGATTTATGATATTGGATGCCTGGGCTCAGGCATCCGATATCGTTTTTTCCACCGAGCGTTACGGCGACATCGCCCAACTCCGCCTCAAAGGGCGGGACATACGCCTGCTCAAGCCTTCCACCTATATGAACCTGAGCGGCAACGCCATCCGCTACTGGGCACAGAAACTGGACATTCCCCTCTCGAACATCCTCGTCATCTGCGATGACCTGAACCTGCCTTTCGGCATGCCCAGGATGCGCCTGAGCGGCAGCGACGGTGGCCATAACGGACTGAAGAACATCATCGAATTACTTGAAACTCAGGATTTTGCCCGTATCCGGATAGGCATCGGACACGACTTTGCCGATGGAGAACAAATCGACTTTGTACTGGGTGCGATCAACGCGGATGAAAAAGCCGTCATCGACGAAACCGGCAAAAAAGTCATCCAGGCCGTTAAGGACTGGATTTTCGTCGGAGGTCAGCGGGCGATGAGTAATTTGAACGTAAAACCCGCCAAAAATTAAATTTTTGCATCAAATATTTGCAAATCAGATAAATGATTTATATCTTTCGCAAGATTTTGTTTGGCAAACTTATTTACTTAATATAAACCACTAAAAATCCAACACAATGAAAGCACTTGTTGAGAAGCTCAATGCTCAGATCGCTGAATTCCAGAAGAACGCTGAAGCTCAGCTTGTTAAGGGTAACAAAGCCGCTGGCGCCCGCGCCCGTAAGGCTGCTCTCGCCATCATGAAGGACCTGAAGGAGTTCCGTAAGGTTTCTGTTGAGGCTGCGAAGTAATTCCCGCATACAGAAAAAGAATAAGCCGGCTCTTCCGAGTCGGCTTATTCTTTTGTAAACGCTGCTGGCTTGTGTCAGAAGCCCTCTACTCCCTGTTGCTTCGCAACCCTATCCGGGAAATTGAGTGACAAACCGAGTGACATGAAATTTATTTCAATGTCCGAGGTGCGAAACTCAAAGCCTTCAGGCAAATGGTCGCAGAGGGCAAGCTGCCACAGCTTAAACGCAGCGTTTACAAATTAATGCAGGACTGAAGACGGAGGTCAGCGGAGGAAGCACCGACGACAATCTGGTACTCGCCACTCTCCACCTTCCAGGCGTGCGAAGCCGTATCGTAATAGCTGAACGCATCCGGGCCCAGGTGCACACTGTAACGCTCGGACTTGCCGCCGGCGATCATGTGTTTGTCAAAGCCCTTGAGTTCCTTGGCCGGACGAAGCACCTCGGAAGAGAGCGGCGCCACGTACACCTGCGCAGCCTCGGCAGCCGCCAGTTTCCCGGTATTCTTGACAGTGAAACTGACCTCGAAGCCGTCACCGGACTTCTCTACGGAAAGGTCGCTGTATTCGAAGTTGACATAGCTCAGACCATAGCCGAAGGGGAACATCGGTTCCACATCGAAATGCTCTACACCACGGTAGCCCACGAAGATTCCTTCACTGTATTGGGCAAAAGGATAGGGATTGCGGCCCTTCTTCGTCTCGTGAAGATGGGGAGTCCGCTGCGGATAATAAGCGTAGGCAGGATTCTTCTCCAGGGTTCCCCAGAAAGTGAAGGGAAGTTTACCGGAGGGAACAACCTTGCCGGAAATCAGGTCGGCAAGCGCGTGGCCGCCTTCCTGGCCGCCATACCAGGCCATGATGATGGCGCTGACCTTGTCCTTCCAGGGATTGATATCCACCTCGCCGCCGGAGTTGATGACCACGATGACGCGGGAGTTCAGGGCGCAGACCTTGTCGATCAGTTCGTTCTGCCCCTCAGGCAGAGAATAGCTCCGGTCGTGGTTTTCCCGCTCGGTATCCTTATTGAAGCCGACGGAAATCACGACGGCACTCGCCTTGGCTAGCAACTTCTCTTCGGCTGCTCCGATGGCCGTGCAATCCACCAGCGTGGTCTTGTAGCCTTTCCCAAGGCCCTGCAGACCGGCGGCCAGGGTGATATTGCGTCCTTCGATGGGATGCATGGCACCGCTGCCACCGCCAAAGGCGACGACATCGGCATTCGGGCCAAGGACCACGATATTATTCTTTCCGGAAGCCTTGACGGGCAGGATACCGTCATTCTTGAGCAGGACCGGTCCCTCGACGGAGGCGTTGTAGGCCATCTTGCGGGAGAACTCGTAATCCTCGGGGATGCTCTCATCCTTCATCGGAAGATCCAGCAGGCCGAAGGCGGAGAAAGTCTGCAGAATATGGGTGCACATACGGTCCAGGTCGGCTTCTTCGACGACGCCGGAGAGGAGCAGTTCCTTCACCTCCTCGGGGCCCGTCACGAAATCACGGGGCATTTCCAGATCCAGCCCGCTGGTCAGCACGCCCAGGGTGGTATAGGTAGAAACCCAGTCGGACATCACGATACCGCCGAAGCCCCAGTCACGCAGTTGGTTGATCAGCCAGGGATTCTCCGCGGCGTGCATGCCGTTCACGGGATTGTAACTCGTCATCACGGCACCCACGGCACCTTGCTCGATCGCCTTACGGAAAGCGGGGAAATAAATCTCATTCATCGTCCGCTCATCGGCATTGGAAGAAACCTTGTGGCGGGCATATTCCTGATTGTTCAGCGCGAAGTGCTTGATGGTAGCGATGACGCGCTCGTTCTGGATACCATTAATATAATTAAGGGCAATTTCCGAGGAGAGGAAAGGATCCTCACCATAATATTCGAAATTGCGGCCGCAAAGCGCCGTACGGTAGATGTTCACGCCCGGGCAGAGCATGATGCGCACCCCACGCGCCGTGGCATCGCAACCGATACCGTTGCCTACGCCCAGGGCCGCATCGCGGCTGAAGGTGGAAGCGAGCAGAATGCCGCAGGGATAGTATGTACTGTTGGTCTTGTTACGAACGCCCTGGGGGCCGTCCGCCATACGCACGACGGGAATGCCGAGCCGCTCCACGGGAGCGGTGTGGAAGCCGTCATCCTTTCCGCTGATGAGCGCGATTTTCTCGTCCATCGTCATCTGGGACACCAGTTTCTTGGCCCGCTGGGTATCGGAGTCCTTAATCACATAAGGTTGCGCCGACAGCAAGGCGGACAAGCAAAGGGCAAAAGCCGCAAAAAAGAATTTTTTCATCATAATATGGGATTAATATAAAAATCAAAGGAATACTCCCGCGCGGGAATCATATATTCAGGACGGGGGATGGTCCTCCAGGAGGTAACGCAACCCAGTCCCATCTGCAATAAATCCACATTCACATAGGTTCCTCCCTCGCTGCGGTGGCCGATGCAGGCCTTGCCCAGCAGGGACAGGGAGTGGCGCTGGTCGCCGCGATCCCGCCGACCGCCTCCCGTCAGGGAAAGGTCGATATCGCGGCGGCTGAGCGGCAGGGCCGAAGCGCTGAAGGCCGAGGGCGCCGATATCTCAAGGCCGGAGCCGTTCGCATCGCGGAGGCGGAGGTAGCGCAGATCGACGTGCGTACCGCTTTCCTGCGGACGGACATAGCCCCAATGGTACTGATCCTCCACCCGCTGGCGATAACGGCCGATGGGCGCAGAGGACTTGCGGTCGCAGTAACTTTCCTGCGGGCCGGCACCGTAAAATTCCAGATCGGAGAAGTCTCCGGGCATCGCGAATTCCACGCCGAAGCGGAACAGGTCCGGAAGCCCGCTCCGAAGCGGCCGCATCGCTTCTTCCACGTGCAGCACGCCGTCCGGGAGCAGGGTATGACGCATCGTCACCTCCGCAAAATCCCCGAGCTGCCAGACCGTCGTCGCCACATTCCCCTCCTCCGAGAAGGAAAGCAGGCGGAAATCGGGATAGAGCCACAGGCCCATCTTCTGCTCGAGCTTCGCCCCGAGGTCATTCTCCGTGACCGCCCTGCCGAAGCAAGGCATCAGCGGAGCTTTCAACAATTCTTTTCCACCGACCGTATAGGAGACCAGCGCACCGGTCGCCTTGTCGTAGCCGACTTTCACCTGCTGCCCGCGCAGGCAAGGGGCCTTGGGACGATAAGCCGCTTCCCGCAGAAGCAACTGCGCCGTCGCCATCTCGCTGCCGGCAGTCAGAAGGCCATCGGAAGTTTTAAGACGTGCCCTCACATTCAGGAAAAGTTCCCCTTCCAGCGAAGAGAGTTCTTCTCCGGTGAATCCCAGGGAAACGACAGCACTTTCCTGCGGGGCGATGTCCGGACAATCCAGGACACCGGCCAGCGCAGGGACGCCGTCGGCGATGACCTCCCATTCGAGGCTGTACCGCTTCGTCCCGGTAAAGAAATGTTCGTTGAAAATCTTCAGCCTGCCCGTGCCGGCATCGCTCATCCAGAGGTTCTGATACTGGTACTTCACCTCCATGGCGTGCGGATGCAGGCTGCGGTCCGAGGCCACGATGCCGTTGCAGTTGAAGGAATTGTCGGAGGGGTCGTAATCATTCATATCCCCGCCGAAAATCCAGATATGGTCCGTTCCGTCCCCCTTGTGGGAGGGCCAGCGGATGGCCTGGTCTTCAAAGTCCCAGATGCAGCCGCCCTGATAGGAGGGGTATTTGCGGATCAGGTCCCAATATTCCTTGAAACCACCCATGGAATTCCCCATGGCGTGGGCATACTCGCACTGAATCAGCGGCTTGGTAGGCTGCGAAAGGCAATACTCCTCACTTTTTTCGTAACCCAGGTACATCGGGCAGAAGATATCCGTCGCGTGCCCGGTACGGGCCTGCTCGAACTGGACGGGACGGCTCTTGTCCCAGGCCTTGAGCCAGTCATAGCAGGCATCGAAATTCGGCCCGTAGCCGGCTTCGTTGCCCAGGCTCCAGATGATGATGCTGGGATGGTTCACGTCCCGCCGCGCCATACGGCTCAGCCTTTCCATGTGCGCCTGCGCGTAAAGCGGATTCTTCGCCAGGGTCTTTTCCTGATATCCCATCCCGTGCGACTCGATGTTCGCCTCGTCAATCACATACAGGCCATAGCGGTCGCACAGCGAATACCAGAGCGGGTCATTGGGATAATGACAGGTCCGGACGGTATTGATGTTGAGCGACTTCATCAGGCGGATATCCCGTTCCATGTCTTCACGGGAAACGACATAGCCGCGCGTCGGATGCAACTCGTGGCGGTTCACGCCCTTGATGAGGACGGGCTTGCCGTTCACGAGGAGTTGTCCGCCCTCGATGCGGACATCACGGAAACCGAAATCCAAGGCTGCGCACTGCGCCTCTCCCCTCTCGTCCGTCCACAGCGCCTTCAGATGATAGAGATTCGGGGCCTCGGCGCTCCAGAGCAAGGGATGATCGACCTTCCCGCTAAGGCTGACTTCCCGTTCGGGAAGACCGGGGCCGCTCATCAGGAAGCGGATGTCCTTCACTTTCTCCAGGAAAGGGGTAATCGTATAACTGCCGTCCATCCCGGCCGTGATATGCAGGTCGTCCAGACGCCTGCGGGGCTGGGCCGTGACAAAGGTCTGACGGGCGATGCCGCTGAAACGCCAGAAATCCTGATCCTCCAGATAGGAGCCGTCACACCAGCGGAAGACTTCCAGCGCCAGGAGATTCTCCTTGTCCCCATAGTTGACAAAGCGGCTGATGTCAAAGGTCGCGGCCAGTTTGCTGTCCTCGCTGTAGCCCACTTCCTTTCCGTTGACCCAGACCCGCACGCAGGAGGTCACGGAGCCGATGCTCAACACAATCCGACGGCCTTTCCAGGAGGGATCGAGCGTAAAAAGGCGACGGTACTGTCCCACGTGATTGTGCTCCGTCGGCGGAAGCGGCGGCTGGTTCTCATAGTGTCCGCGCCAGGCGTAGCCGATGTTTACATAAAGCGGATCTCCGTAGCCATTGAGTTCCCACATTCCCGGAACGGGGATCGTCCCCCAGGCGGAATCGTCCACGCCTGTGCCGAAGAAAGCGGTCTCCCTTCCCTCAGGGCTGTCATACCAGCGGAACTTCCAGATGCCGTCCAGCGACTGCACAGGATAGGAAGTTTCCAGGCTTGCGGTCATTTCCAGCCGGTTCAACTGGTTCACCGAGGCATCCTGCCAGGGCTGCAGCACCGACAAGGCACAGACGAGAAGACTACTCAGAAAACTCATTTCAGCGGGAAGATAAAATACGTATCGGGATAAGGTTCATCCTTCAGGGTAAAGTGCCACCACTCTCCGTCATACGGCTTGAAGCCGCAGGAAAGCATCACGGAACGGAGCAACATCCTGTTCTCATACTGCCGGGGACTGATATTCCTATTGTCCGGATGGGAGAGCTGGCCGAACCAGTCGAAAGTACCGCCCATATCGACTTCCTTCTCCGTCTCCATATCGAAAAGGGTCAGGTCGAAGGTACTGCCGCGGGTATGCCCGGAACGGGAAGCGATATACCCCAGCTTGAAAAGCGACGGTTTGTCGAAATCGGGATAGAAAAAGCGCTTCATCAGGGTATCTGCGGGATCCTGGGACCAGCGCATGAAATGATCCACCGCCTTCTGCGGCCGGTAGGCATCGAATATCTTCAGGCGATAGCCTTTCGACATGAAAATGTCAGAGGCTTTCTTCAGGGCCTGCGCCGCCTCGCGGGTGCACATCGCCACCGGCGCTTCATAGCCATCCACCCGCACGCCCATAAAGTTGTAGGTGCTGTAATAACGGATTTCCAGAATGACATCCGGCACGGCCTCAGCGACATAGACAAAACCGGAGGGGTCGTCGCTGTACTTGATGGGAGCCGCCTTGCAGGAGAGCATCGCGGCAAAAATCGTTGCAAAAATCAGAAACTTTCTCATATCCCGTTAAAGGTACGAAAAAAATTCCTAAAGAATGACAGATTCTTCGTATATTTGCAGACGGAATTGAGGTATGGTGTAATGGTAGCACTACAGATTTTGGTTCTGCCTGCCCAGGTTCGAATCCTGGTACCTCAACAAAAGCTTTCTATCGGGCGTACCACTCACAGGAAGCCTTGTCGCCCGCTATCCACACGACATCCCCGCTCTTGAAGCGGAAATCCGCCTTGGGATTGGTCAGCACCTTCCCTTCCCGCAACACGCTGATCACCATACAGCCGGACGAGCGCATAGCCACGCTCCGGAGCGTCTTTTCGGTCAGGTAGGAAGTGTCGTGCAAGGTATAGGCCTCCAGCGAGAAGGACACGTTCCCGGCATCGCCAAGGGGCAGTTTCTCACGGTCGATGACATCGCGGAACGCCTCGATCTGCGCGGTCGTCCCCACGGCCAGCAGGCGGTCTCCCGGGAAAATCCGTTCATCCCCGGCAGGGACCAGGATACTCCGGCTCCCCCGCTCTATCTTGACGATATTGACCCCGGTCGTGTTCCGGAAAGGCATCTCCCGGAGTTCCTTGCCGGCAAAGGTCGAATCGGGCGAAACGACCACCTGTTCCAGATGCACGTCATAACCGGAAAGCTTATCCTGCACCGAGGAAGTCACCGGCTTGCGCCTGCGCTCATTGACCTCCTTCTGGTTCAGGTTCTCCAGGAAACGCGTCTCCATACGCGGCAGGCGTCCCACCGATTTACGGGCGGAGAAGAAGAAGGCGAAGGCCCCGGCGACAATCAGCAGCAGCGCCCAATAGGACAGGTCAAAATGCCCGATAATCACCAGGATGACAAAGAGTACGGCGATAAAGACGCGCAGGAACACCAGCGCCAAGATCGGCCAGCGGTTCCGGTCCGAAGCGGCGAGCAGGCGGCTCACGGAGTCCTTGATACTCTGTGAATACGCCGTCATTCCGTAGAGGAAGGGCAACATGGCCAGCAGCGTCAGCGCAACCGTCACCAGTTTCACCCAGGTGCCTCCCAGGGCCGGAAGCAGGCGGCTTACCCAGGCATCCACGGAGTGGGAAAGCATATAAATCGCAATCAACACGACGCCGTACAGGGCAATCCGCAGGAAATAATTCCGGAGCAGAATCTTCCATTCGCTGTTTTCCGCTGCGGAAGCCTTACGCTTGGTATTCGTGCCCGCATCCAGCCGGGCCAGCAGTTTCGGCGGCAGTTTCGCATAGAGGAAACGCGACACCGGATCCGCCGCCTTGATCATATAGGGCGTCGTGAAGGTCGTCAGCACCGATACCGCGATAATCACGGGATAGATGAACTCCCGCATCACTCCGAGCGAAACGCCCAAACCGGCGATAATGAACGAGAACTCACCGAGTTGCGCCAAACTGAAGGAAGTATGCAGCGAATTGTCGAGCCCCTGGGCCGACATCAGCGCACCGGCCGTGGAGAACACCAGGATTCCGCCGATGACTGCCAGCGTAATCACAACAATCGGCAGCCAGTGCTCCCCGATGACCGAAGGGTCGATCATCATACCCACAGAAACGAAGAAAATCGCGCTGAAGAGGTTTTTGATCGGGACGATATTGTGCTCGATGCGCTCCGCCTCCAGGGTCTCCGACAGGATCGAACCCATCAAAAAAGCCCCGAGTGCAGAGGAGAAGCCCACGCCCTCCGCCGCCACGACCATCAGGAAACAAAGCCCGATGCTCACCAGCAGCAGGATCTCGTCATTGAGGTATTTGTGTGCCCTGCGCAGCAGCGACGGAATGACGTAAATGCCCACCAGGAAACACAGGACGATGAAAAACGCCAGTTTGAAAAGGCTCAGCAGCATCTCGCCGCCCGCGAATTTCTGCGAGACCGCCAGAGTGGAAAGCAGCACGAGCAGCAAGACCGCGATCAGGTCCTGCACCACCAGGGCGCCGAAGACCAGCGGGGCATAAGGCTTCCTCTTCAGGCCCATCTCGTCGTAGGCCTTGATGATGATGGCCGTCGACGACATCGAAAGCATCCCCCCGAGGAAGATACTCTCCATCATCGTCCAGGACATCGAACTTCCCACGACCAGACCCAGCGTAAACATACCGATACACTGGGTGCCCGCCGTAATCAGCGCGCCGCTGCCCACCTTCAGGAGTTTGCGGAAACTGAATTCCAGACCGAGCGCGAAGAGCAGGAAGATGATACCGATATCCGACCATTCGTGCACATTCTCCATCGAAAGCCCCGCGAAGAGGCCCAGATGCGGGCTCACGATAAAACCGGCCACGATATAACCCAATATCAAAGGCTGTTTGAGGGCCTTTGATATAATGGTAAACACTCCTGCCGCGATCAGGATGACCGCCAGCGTCCCGACCAGACTCATTCTCCTACAGCGTGCGCTTGATCTCTACGATGTGGAAGGCCTCGATGACGTCGCCCTCCTTGATGTCGTTGAAATTGGAGATTCCGATACCGCATTCCATACCGGTGTTGACCTCTTTCGCGGCATCCTTGCCACGCTGCAGGGAGGAAAGTTCCCCGGTATAGATGACGATTCCGTCGCGGATAAGCCGGGCCTGGCTCTTGGCAATCATCTTGCCGTCCCGCACCAGCGAACCGGCGATGGTGCCGACCTTGCTGATCTTGAAGACCTGCTTGACCTCGGCCGTACCGATGACCTCTTCCTTCTTCTCCGGCTCGAGCATACCCTCGATACCGTCCTTCACTTCGTTGATGGCATCGTAGATGACCGAATAGAGACGGATTTCAATACCTTCGCGGTCGGCGGCCTTGCGGGCCTCGACGGAAGGACGCACCTGGAAGCCGATGATGACGGCGTCGGACGCCTCGGCGAGCAGCACGTCGGATTCGGAAATACCGCCCACCGCCTTGTGGATCACGTTCACCTTCACCTCCTCGGTGGAAAGTTTGATGAGCGAATCGGAGAGCGCCTCCACGGAACCGTCCACATCACCCTTGACGATGACATTGAGTTCCTTGAAGTTACCGATGGCGATACGCCGTCCGATTTCCTCGAGCGTCATATGCTTCTGGGTCTTGATGCCCTGGATGCGGATCAGCTGCTCGCGCTTGGCGGCAATGCTCTTCGCTTCCTTTTCGTCGTCGAGTACGTTGAACTTCTCACCGGCGGCGGGAGCGCCGCTGAGGCCCAGTACAGAAACGGGCGTGGAAGGGCCCGCCTCGGAGACTTTCTGTCCGCGTTCATTGAACATCGACTTCACACGGCCGTAGAACGCGCCGCTGAGCATCACGTCGCCCACGTGAAGGGTTCCCTGCTGCACCAGCACCGTCGCCAGGTAGCCGCGGCCCTTGTCCAGCGAGGACTCGATGACGGCACCCACCGCGTTCTTGTTGGGGTTGGCCTTGAGTTCCAGCAGGTCGGTTTCGAGGAGCACCTTTTCGAGGAGTTTATCCACACCGGTCCCCTTCTTCGCCGCAATCTCCTGGCACTGGTACTTACCGCCCCAGTCTTCGACGAGGATATTCATTTCAGAGAGCTGGCGACGGATCTTCTCCGGATCCGCACCCGCCTTGTCGATCTTATTGATGGCGAAGACCATCGGGACACCCGCGGCCTGCGCGTGATTGATGGCCTCTACGGTCTGGGGCATCACCGCATCGTCCGCCGCGATGATAATGATCGCGAGGTCGGTGAGCTGGGCGCCGCGGGCACGCATGGCAGTGAACGCTTCGTGTCCCGGCGTATCCAGGAAGGTGATGCGGCGGCCCGAAGGCAGTACCACGTTGTAGGCGCCGATGTGCTGGGTAATTCCGCCCGCTTCGCCCGCAATCACGTTGGATTTGCGGATATAGTCGAGCAGCGAGGTCTTACCGTGGTCCACGTGACCCATCACCGTGATGATGGGCGGACGCTCCACCAGATCCTCCGGACGGTCCTCCGCCTGCGCGGCGATCTCCTCGGAGATCTCGGCCGTCACGAATTCCACCTTATAGCCGAATTCCTCCGCCACGAGGACGAGGGCTTCGGCATCGAGCCGCTGGTTGATGGAGACCATCAGGCCCAGGTTCATGCAGGCCTCGATGACCTTGGTGACGGGCGTGTTGTTCATCAGGATGGCCAGCTCGTTTACCGTAACGAACTCAGTTACTTTCAGGATGTTGCTGGTACGCTCCTGCATCTCCTGCTCTTCTTGCAGTTTCTGGGAAATTTCCTCGCGTTTTTCGCGGCGGTGCTTCGAGGTCTTGGTCTTGCCATGACCTTCGGTCATCCGGGCGTAGGTTTCCTTGATCTGCTTCTGGATTTCGTCGCTGTCGAATTCCGGACGGACGGCCTTGAACCGTTCGCCCTTCTTGCCGCT
>Ga0265298_10000617_pt1 | contig 52468 bp, 44 predicted proteins | sample AusTroGonzalo_MG_3_FD_193486 | JGI IMG/M metagenome (GOLD analysis project Ga0265298, IMG submission 193486) | Bovine rumen microbial communities from tropical cattle in Woodstock, Queensland, Australia - Gonzalo_01 | ecosystem: Host-associated > Mammals > Digestive system > Stomach > Rumen ...
CTCCCGTCCTTCAAAGCCGAGTTTTTCGGTTGTTGTTGCTTTCACGTTTACGGCGTTTTCGTCAATACCAAGTGCTTCGGCAACGGAATGAATCATCTGCGGAATAAAAGGCAATAACTTTGGTTTCTGCGCGACAATTGTGATATCTGCATTGTGAACGGTAAATCCGGCGGCATGAATCAGCCGGTTTGTCTCTTTCAGCAAGAGAAGAGAAGAGATTCCTTTGAAGCGGTCGTCTGTATCCGGAAAATGCCGACCGATATCTCCCAGTCCGCAGGCACCAAGCATTGCATCCATCAGGGCATGCAACGCCACATCGGCATCGCTGTGGCCCAGAAGCCCGAGAGAACAGGGAATCTCAATACCGCAAAGGATGAGTTTTCGTTCTTCCACCAGGCGGTGGACATCATAGCCCATACCGACTCTCATGGATTTACAATCTCCTTTCAGGATCATATTAGCTGTGATCAGATCGTTCTGTGTGGTCAGTTTCAGGTTGGTTTCCGAACCGGAAACGATACGAACGGGATGACCATAATGCTCCATCAGACTGGCGTCGTCTGTTCCCAGGTAGTTGTCTTCTGAGGCTTTAAGTGAAGCGCTGAGCAAATCCACTGCTACAAATCCCTGAGGAGTCTGAACCTCATAGAGATATGCTCTGTCAGGCGTACCTGTGACAAAGTGCCGGTCATCACAGAGTTTATAGGTGCTGGAAACAGGAATACCCGGAACAGCGGAACCAAAGTTTTTTATGCCACCGATTACATTCATAATAATCTCGGGAGATACAAGGCAACGGGCGGCGTCATGAATGAGAACAATGTCATCTGCACTGAATTGAAAAGCAAGAAGGCCATTCTGAACAGATTGCTGGCGAGTATCTCCGCCGGTAATATATCGAACATGGAAAGGAAGTGATAATCCTTCAATCTCATGAATCAGGTCGTGCATCGCATCCGGATGACAAACGACAACCATTTCATCCGTAAGTCCTGAAAAAGCCTCAACACTTCTTCGGATTACCGTTTTGCCGCAAAGCGGAATAAGCGTTTTGTTAATGGAAGTGTTCATTCTTGTTCCGGATCCTCCGGCCAGCATTACAGTAAAAACTTTCATGATTTCTCCCGTACGGCTTCCAGATATGAGTCCTCATCAAGAATTTTGTACATATCTGATGCCTGATCCTTACTGACAGTGTCTTTGACTGCCAGGACTTCATAATGCCCGATATGCTCCCCGAAGCGAATGCTGATGATATCACCCGGTTTTACTTCTGAGGATGGTTTTGCTGTTCTTTCATTGATGGAAACACGGCCGCTTGCGCAGGCTTCATTTGCCACTGTGCGCCTTTTGATAATCCTGGATACTTTTAAAAATTTATCTATCCGCATGAGTCCCTCACAAATAAAACCCGCAGGAATCGAAGTTCCTGCGGGCAGAATCAGATGATTATTTCTTGCCCTTTTTCTTGACAGGAGTATTCACTTTATCCTTCAAAGCTTTGCCGGCTTTAAAAGTCGGAGATTTGGAGGCTTTGATCTTGAGTTCAGCACCGGTACGGGGATTACGCGCAGTGCGTGCGGGACGATTCTTCACATCAAAGGTACCGAAACCGATGAGCTGAACCTTCTCTCCCTTGGATAGGGTGCCGGATACAGTATCAACAAAGGTATCCAAAACTTTTTCAGCATCCTTTTTGGACAACTTGGTCTTGTCAGCCAATGCAGCAATCAGTTCACTCTTGTTCACAGAAAATTCCTCCTTATTATTCTTGCTGAAGCAAAATTAGTATGTCAAAGACAGGAACTTATTCAATTTCGCCTTCAACATGGTTTAAGTATACACCTTGTTGTTGGAAAGTCAAGTATTCTGTTTAATCAGTCGGAAAAGACGGATTATACAAACGGTTCTCGGAAGATTGCATGCTTTTTTTCAGTTTTGTAACGGCGTTATGCAGGAGAAGCTCACCATCCAGATTCAAAGAGAAGCATAGTTCTGCATAGAGAAGCAGCGCATGTCCCATAAAGGTTTCATCAGAGAAAGAATTGTCATTGTCAAATCCGTTATTCAACCGGCGAATATCGGCAAGGATTTCTTCTGTACTTCGACCGGATGATGTGAGCAAAGAGCTTTTTTTCAGGATTTTTGCTGCGTATTTTAAAGCGGGAAGAGCCGGAGAAACATCATCGAGGCTTTCCAGAACCGATTTGCTGCCGGTTTCGGAACGCTTCAGCTTTTCCCATTCTGCTACCGAAGGGGCAGCAGAAGAAGCGTTATCACCAAAGACGTGGGGATGGCGATGGATCATTTTCCGGCAGATCGAATTGATTACATCTGCCATGGTGAACTCATCAAAGTCTGAACCGATGGAAGAATGAAAAACAATCTGAAAGAGAAGATCTCCCAGTTCATCGGCAAGATGATCAGGATCATCCTGGTCGATGGCGGCGACACATTCCCATGCTTCTTCTATCATGTAAGGACGAAGAGAAAGGTGAGTCTGGACTTTGTCCCAGGGACAGCCGTCCGGGGCACGGAGCTTGTCCATAATACGTATAAGATCCTGCAGAACAAAATGATTACGTTCGAGATAGCCGGATCCCGGAATCAAAACAGCGGACAAATGATCAATTTGCGGCAGTCGATCAAGTTCATACAGCATCATCATATCAGGGATGTCCTGTTGATGAAGATAAACGATTTTGCTTTCATCATCCAGACAGGAGGAAAGACGAAGTTTTACTTCACCGGCAAGGATCGGATTGTCCAGTTCGGTAATCAGAACAGAAGTATTCGGCTCATATGACCCGGAAATGAAATCTGTTGCTGAAACCGTTCGGAGATCAGAATCGGATAGAACGGAACGGGCAGAGGAATGATATAGATCTGACAAGCCGACACCCGGGATGACAGTGATCTGACCGGCAGCGGGCCTTGAATGAAAGAGAAGACTGACAGTACTGTCAGTCATCAGATCGGCTACCGCATAAACAACCGGCGATAGTTTTGCCTCAGACCATAGATAATCTGCGATGGAAGAAGCCAGCTGATCAAAATCTTCAACCTGATTGTATAGATCATCGAGTGAGGAATACGCGATTTTTTCCTGTTCAAGCCAGGAAACAAGAGGGGTGCGGGATGTTCGAAGAATCAGACGTCCGCCTTCTCTTATCGCACGAACAGTTTTCATATTTAAAATGTCAGGATCTCCGGAAGCGATATTGACAATGATGATTGACTGACTCATATTCTATCCCCTTGTCGAAAAATGATTCATATTGTCAGGCTTTCTTTCTGCGAAAACGTGAAGGAAGGTCATCAGTCCGTATGGCCTTAAAGAGGAAGGCAGCGGCGACATAAACAATAATGCCCACAATCATTGCAACGGCTACCGGTATTAATCTTGAAATCATACCGGAGTTATGAAGGCAACGATCGCCACCGAAAATAAACGTATAAACTGCCCATACAGCTGCTCCCATCAGGACAGAAGCCCCAAGGGGACGAAGAATCACATCGCCGACAGAAAAACGGTATCCGGAATATTTGCAGGAATAGTAAAGATTCGGAATCATGGAAACTGTGTAGCAGGTCAGGGAAGCAATGGGAGCACCGTGAATGTTGATATCCGGCTGTCTGACAAGCAAAGTATTCAGGGCAATCTTGCAGGCGACACCAGCCGCAAGCGTAATCATCGGGATCTTTTGCTTTCCGGCTCCCTGCAGAATCCCGGATGTTGCCTGTACCATGGTGAAAAGGATAATCGTCATTGCGGAAAATTCAAGGAGATTTCCGCCTAGTATCAGTTGATCAAAGGTATATTTCGGGCTGTCGCCATAGCAAAGAAATATGATTGGCTTGCTTAAGAGACTCATGCCGATAGAGCAGGGGAAACCGATGACCGAGGCAATGCGCAAGCCGGTACCTGCTTCTTTTGCAACATAAGACATATCCTTACGGGCCATACCGGAAGCTATAGAGGGAACAAGATTTGTTGACATGGCCATCGCAAGCGCTGTCGGAACATTAATCATCGTAATGACCATGCCGCTATAGATACCATATCGAATGGTTGCATCATCAGCGGGTATTCCGGCTCCAATCATAAGATTTTTCAGCATGGCGGAGTCAATGGTAGAAGCAAGCGGAACAATACAGGCTCCCAGCGTGATCGGAATTGAAATTGTAACAATTCGTTTGGCGAGAGAACGTCCGGAAACAGCTTTTTCATCGGGAGATGCGGGCTGAGGCTTAACAAATCTGCACTGAATGATCATATACAGCATAGCGACGCATTCAGCGAGTGAAGTGCCAAGCAAAGCACCGGCGCTTCCCATGGTCCATCCGCCGCGGGCAAATCCGATCGAGGCGAAAGGCAACGCAACCGCAACCTTTCCAACCTGTTCGATCAACTGACTGATCGCTGTAGGCAGCATGCGACGCATTCCCTGCATATATCCTCTGTATGCGCTCATGATACAAACAAAGAAAAGGGAAGGGGCAATGCACATATAACTGAGATAGCCTTCCGGCGTTCCGACTTGTTTTGCAATGACTTTGGAAAGAGAAAGAAGAAGTACGGTTGTGACAATACCAAGAACTGTAAGTAACTTAAGAGCTGTATGGAATACACGACGTGCATTTCCATGCTCACCAAGAGTAATATAATGAGAAACCATTCTGGAAATTGCTACCGGAATACCGGCGGAAGTTACAGCAAGAAGAAGGTTGTACGCAGGCATAACCTGCTGATACAAACCAAGACCCTGGCCTCCGATCATATTTGCGAGCGGTATACGGTAAAGTACACCGACTAATTTACAAATCAAGCCGGCAATTCCTAAAACAGAAATGCCTCCTATCAGGCTTCGTTGTCTGTCTGTCATAAAAAGTCCTTTCTTAACTGGGAAAAATGAATAATTTGCTGAATCAATGTTTCTGCCAGGCAGAACGAGTGAAAAGAATAAACATCGGAAGCAATTCGAGACGGCCGAACAGCATCAGGAAGGATAAAGTAATTTTCCCGACAAATCCATAACCGGCGAAATTCTCCACAGGACCGACAGCGCCCAGACCCGGGCCGACATTGCTGACGCAGGTAAGGGAAGCGCTCAGGTTGGTAACAAGATCATAATGACTGAAAAGAGACAGAATGAAGCCTCCGATCAGAATTAACGCAATATACATAAAGGCAAACTGAGCAACTTGCGACAGAATATGCTCATCGACAGCTTTTCCGTCAATACGGATTACTTCCATCTTCTTCGGCTGGCCTGTAGCCCGGATATTTCTGCGGGAAAGTTTACAAAGCATATTAATCCGAACTACTTTGATTCCGCCTGCAGTGGATCCGGCGCAGGAACCGATCAACATTGCCAGGATAATAATGACATGAGATGCGGCCGGCCACTGATTAAAATCTGCGGTGACAAAACCGGTTGTTGACATGACAGAACTGATCTGGAAGGTTCCGTAACGAAGAGAGGTCCAGAAATCTCCATGATAATATGGAAGGTTAATCAACGAAATGATCAGCATAAATGATATACCAATCAAAAAATACCAGCGAAATTCTTCATCTTTCCAGAAAGCTTTGAATCGCTCGCCAATCAAAAACTTATAATATAGAGCAAAGTTTACGCCGAACATAAACATAAAAATTGTAATCACAATATCCACAGGAACGCTCTGGAAAGCAGCAATGCTTTTTCCGTAATTACTGAATCCGCCGGTACCTGCTGTTGCAAAAGCATGTATGGCAGCATCATATGGATTCAATCCGCATAGTAAAAGACAAACAAACTCAAGCAGCGTCAACAAAATATAGATTTTATAGAGTATTTTTGCGGTAGTTCCTGTTTTGGGGACCAGTTTACTCAGAGAAGGGCCGGGACTCTCTGCACGGACCAGATGGGAAGTCCTTCCGGTCAGCTTCGGCAGCAATGCGAGCGTCAGCACCAGGACACCCATTCCGCCAATCCAGTGTGTCGTGGCACGCCAGAACATGACGCCACGGGGAAAAACTTCAAAATTCGTTGTAACAGAAGCACCTGTGGTAGTCAAACCTGAAACGGTTTCAAAAAATGCATCTTCAAAACGAGTGAATACACCGGAAAAAAGAAACGGAAGCGATCCGCAGATCCCGAGCAGAATCCACCCGAGGGCAGTGATGATATAGCCTTCCTTCAAACGAAGATGAGAATTCGGAGAGGATTTCGGAAGAAAGCAAAGCAATGATCCGAGCGATGCAATCAGCAGAATACTGTAACAAAGTGCCTTGGAATCTCCGTCCATGAAAATAAACGATATAATTAGGGCGGGAATCATAGCAACTGCTTCGATCAGCAGTAAAGCTCCGAGCATCCGAATGATCAGTTTCCGATTCATTGATAGAGCACCTCGTTTAAATCGGATATGCCGGAAACGACTGAAATGATTACCACATGGTCTTTTTCTTCAATATGGTCATTTCCGAACGGAACAATAATTTTTCCCTGCCTGACGATAACAGATACAAGGGTCCCTGTGCGCGTTTTCAGTTTCTTGAGAGGAATGCCGATATACGAATCACCGTTACGAGCAATGAATTCGATGGCTTCAGCTTTGCCGCCAACAAGGCGGTAAAGTCTTTGGATCTTTGTTCCTTTACTGTTTTCGCGAGCACGGACATAGCGGAGGATTGTCGAACTGGTGATGAACTGAGGACTGATCACTGAATCAAGGCCAAGATCATTCAGAATATCGCGGTAAGCCATACGGCTGTTTTTCGCAATAACTTTGGGCACACCGCATCTGGAGGCATGAAGTCCGCTCATAAGGTTTTCTTCATCACGGTTACTTAAGGCAACAAATGCGTCCATCTGGGATAGGCCTTGTTCTTCGAGAAGATCCTGATCAGTACCGTCACCGACGATTACATCAATTTTGGGGAGAAGTTCGCTGAGCGCACGTGCTTTATCCGGTTTTATCTCAAAAAGTGTGACATGTATCCCCATTGGGACAATCAATCTTGATAAATAATAGGATATGCGTCCCCCGCCAAGAAGCATGACACTGCGTATTTTCTGCTTATTTCTGCCAAGAAAACGGAAATACTCGGTAATCGTGAGCATATCGCCGGAAACAAACACTTTATCGCCTGGAAGAATTTTAAAATCTCCACCTGGAATCATCACTGTATTGTTACGTTCAACCATGGCATAAAGGATACGAGGGAGTTTGGGTACTTTATCGGAAAGGTTTTTCATTTCTATGCCGATGAAACAATCGCCTTCCATCGCACGAAACTCAACCATTTCGACCAAACCTTTGGCAAATGATTCAATGCTGCCGGCGAAAGGATAACGAAGAAGACGGCTGATTTCCAGAGCAGTGGCGCGTTCCGGGTTAATGGCGACATCAATACCGAGTTCGTTTTGCAAAAATGTCTGGCTTTCATTAAACTCCGGATCCCTGATCCTTGCAATCGTATACTGGGCGCCAAGGCGCTTGGAAATAAGGCATGAAAGCATGTTACTTTCATCGTTTTCCGTGGAGGCAATCACGATATTGGCCTTATCAACTCCGGCTTCAAGGAGAGTTTTGGCATTGGCGCCATTCCCCTTGATGCAGAGCGCGTCAAGAGAACTGGTGCATCGTTCAACAACTTCTTCATTTCTATCGATGATGATGACATCATGTTCTTCAGCGATCAGATGCTCGGCAATTGTAAAACCGACTTTTCCCGCACCGATAACAATGATTCTCATGAACAAGCCTCCAAAATAGAATCATTTTATTATATCACTAAATGGTCAAAAGGAAAAGCACAGCCGAAGCTGTGCTTTATGGCGGAGAGTTAGGGATTTGAACCCTAGGTGAGGTATCACCCCACACACGATTTCCAGTCGTGCGCCTTAGACCACTCAGCCAACTCTCCACATCAGTGAGTGCTCACAGAAGAAAATTATATAGGCTTTTTTCGTTTTGTCAAGCTTTCAATGATACGAAGTCAGTTTTCTGATTTCGTCATCAGTCAGTTTTCTCCACATACCCGTGGGGAGATCGCCCAGCAAAACCGGCCCGAACTGAACTCTTTTCAGATGGACAACCTGATGACCGATTGCATCAATCATCTTACGAACCTGACGATTTCGACCTTCATGAATTGTAATCAGCAGGTCCGTTGAAAATGTTTCTCTTCGAATCAGGCGTACTTCAGCCGGGGAAGTCATTCTTCCGTCAACAATCACACCCTTTCGAAGCCGAATGATTTCATCATCAGAAACCTGATTGGAAGCCCTGACCAGATATGCCTTTTTGATTTCAAAACTGGGATGAAGAACACGATTCATCATATCGCCGTCATTGGACAAAAGCAGGATTCCTTCGCTGTCATAATCCAGGCGGCCGACAGGGAAGAGTCTGACAGGATAGTCTCTGAATTTGTCCATAACAGTTGCCCGACCTTCAGGGTCGCTGACGGTTGTCACTTCTCCGACAGGTTTATTATATGCGATATAGTGTTTCTCGATTTCGGGAAGGACATGCTGACCGTCTACACAGACTACATCAGCAGATTCATCAACCTGGACGCCCATGGCTGTGACAACATTTCCGTTGACAGTAACATGTCCGTCCATGATAAGCTTCTCTGCGTTCCTCCGGGATGCTACTCCGCATAAAGCAAGATATTTCTGCAGACGCAATGTTTTTCATCCTTTCCGGTTAGACAGGGCAGTCTTCATTCAAACAAATATGTGTATAGGGATTCAGACCTTTTTTCATGTCTTCCATGGTTTGTCCTGAACCGACAAGCTTGTATTTGTAAGTGGTCAGGCCTTCGAGCCCCATTGGTCCGCGGGCATGAAGCTTGCCGGTAGCGATACCGACTTCGGCTCCCAGACCATACACAAATCCATCAGCAAAACGAGTAGAAACATTCCAGTAAACACCGGCGCTGTCAACCATCTTCATAAATATGGATGCATGCTGCCGGTCATTTGTAACGATGCAGTCTGTATGATGGGAACCGTATCGATTAATATGATCAATCGCATCCTGAAGCGATGATACGACTTTGACAGAAAGAATATAATCAAGGTACTCAGTTGACCAATCAGTATCAGAAGCCGGTTTGCAGGGTATGATTTTGCAGGCAGAAGCATCTCCGCGAATCTCAACATTCTTTTCGCTAAGTGCTTTAAACAGCTGTGGAAGAACCAGAGGAGAAATATTTTCATGAACAAGGAGCGTTTCCATGGCGTTGCATACGGAAACATTCTGGACTTTGCTGTCAACAGCTACTTTCAGTGCCATGTCCGGATTGGCGCAATCATCAATATAAACATGACAAATCCCGTCCGAATGACCCAGAACAGGAATGCGGCTGTGATCCATAATATATCTTACGAAACTGTTACTGCCGCGCGGAATAATGAGGTCAATCAATGTGTCTTCCTTTAACATTTCCGCAACATCTTCGCGGGTTTCAAGTAGTTGAGCAGTATCGGCAGGGAGCCCTGAATCAGAAAGAGCCTGCCGGACAAGAGCGGCAAGAGCCTGATTGGTACCCAGAGCCTCACGACCGCCTTTGAGCAGCACAGAATTTCCGCTTTTTATACAGAGGGAAGCAATTTGAATGAGTGCGTCGGGCCTGCTTTCAAAAATGACCCCGATTACACCGATAGGTGATGTAACTTTATAAAGATTTAATCCTTTTGTAATCTCTGTGGAGATCAGTGTGCGATTAAGGGGATCTTCCATTGAAGCAAGCGCCTTTAACCCGAGAATAACCTGTTCGAGTTTTTCTTCTCCAAAGGTCAGCCGGTGCAAAAGCGGAGCGGAGAGCTGTTCCGCTTCAGCTACAGCATAATCTTTTTTGTTTGCATCAAAAATAATATTTTTCTCCTTTACAAGCAATTCTGCAAGACGAAGGAGCGCAGTGTTCCTGGATTCAATACTTGAAACTGAAATCTGATAAAACGACCGTCTTGAACGCCCGGCAATTTCATGTAAGTCTTTCAAATCAATCCCTCCCGAATAACATTATAGCAGACAAGGCAAAGATTGAAAAGAGAATTGCCATGTGCTATAATTCTTATGGAAGGAGTTGTAAGGATGCCGCATCAGCAGGGGGTCAAAGTCATTGCACAGAACCGAAAAGCATACCATGATTATTTTGTGGATGAAAAATACGAGTGCGGCATAGCTCTTTTCGGAACGGAAGTCAAGAGCATCCGGCTTGGCAAAGTCAATCTGAAAGAGAGCTGGGCGCAGGTTCGTAAGTCAGAGGTTTGGGTTGAGGGAATGCATATCAGCCCTTATGAACAGGGGAATATCTTTAACCGGGATCCTCTGCGCGCCCGGAAACTGTTGCTTCATAAAAGGGAAATCCGAAAGCTTAACGGGCTTGTAATGCGTCAGGGATATACTTTGATTCCTCTGGAATTGTATTTTCGTGACGGACGGGTAAAAGTACAACTCGGACTGTGCAAGGGAAAGCAACTGCACGATAAGCGTGACAGCCTTGCCAAACGTGATTCGGATCGGGAGATTCGACGTGCCTTGCGTGAGAAACAAAAGTAAAGCGTATATTGTCAGATAAATGTAAGGGGATGATCCGGTTTCGACGGGAATAACGGGGGCAGGATAAGCGAGCCGCAGGCCCTGAACTGCGTATCAACGGGGAAAAACAATAACTGACAATACCAATTACGCTTTCGCGGCTTAATGCCGCGCGTCGGCCCTGACCGCCTGCAGATCAGGTAACCGGCGTCATTAATGCAGGGAACGAGTTTCGCTTAAGCTTTGCGGCGGAATCCGTAATCATGAAGCTACATTGCCGGCAGTCCTTCCGCGGACGGCTGATCAATGGAAAATAAACCGCGGAATGCGCTCGGAGAAAGTTCTGCTGAAGTATTTTCGGACAGGGGTTCAACTCCCCTCATCTCCACTTGACCCGGTCAGCGGATTTTGCTGACCGGTTTTCATTATAAAACAAAGCCCTGACCCATAAGGGACAGGACTTTCAGTGCGGTCGACGGGACTTGAACCCGTACCCATTGCTGGACACGCCCCTCAAACGTGCGCGTATGCCTATTCCGCCACGACCGCGTGGAAGCATAGGGATTATAAAACGATGAAGGTACTTTGTCAAGTTAGAAAACTTGCGAAATTCATATACATTGAGTAATATAGGATTTAGTAATTAGATGTTGGAAAGGAAACAGCATCGGGAGGGAGGGGATGACTTGCAACGCTTTTTAAGGAAAAGTATAGCTTTTATCCTCTTTCTGATCATTTGTTTTAATATTTTTATTCATGCATCAGCAGACGATTTTTCAGTTAAGCGAATCGGTAACCTGATTCCTTTCAATGATAATGTTATTTCAATCAATGCTCCAGAGAAAGGCAGATTGAAGATCAAGGTTCATGATGATATTTCTGTATACCGTACTATCGAACAGGAGATAAACAAAGGAGAAACGGCCATTCACTGGGATGGATGCGCTTATAATCATGAAAAACTGTCACCCAAGAATTATACGATTACAGCTGAACTGTTTGGTGCTTCCGGGCAGGATTATTGCGTCAGTTTCAATACGCCCGTCGAATATACGGGACAATGCCTTCAGTATCTTCTGCCTTCCTCCGACCATGTTTCATATGCAAATCCTGATGAATGGTTTGTTGAATTCAGAACTGTTCAGAAGGGAATAGTCATTTTTTTATTTCAAGATGCGGAATCTGAAACCGATGAACGTTCTTACAGCGTCAACACAACCGGGGGAAAGATTAACCGGCTTTCATTCAATGAATTAACGAATAAGAATCCGTTACCAGTAGGAGAATATCATGTTACTTCATATGAAACTGGCAAGCCGGAAGAAAAATATGAGTTTGACTTAACGGTTCAGGAAGAATCCTATGAAAAAAAGGAAGTATTCCTGACCGGCGAGATTTTGCCTGAAGCGGGAATGTCGGAAGAAGAAATATGGCGGATTATGCAGCAACCTTCTGTTGTAATTGATATCGATCCTTTCAAACATCAGAAGGTTTATTCAGAAAAAAACAAAGAAAGTACATCCTTTGGCACACTGCATGGACAAACGCAGGCCCTCAAAGTGATGCAGCTGGATGAAGAGTGGGCGTTCATCGGCGCCTGGAATCATGAAGAAGCGGAATACATTGAAGGATGGGTGCCCGTTTCCGTTCTGAAAGTCGCGGAACCGAATCCGGACTATGGTATTCTGATCAATAAACAGGAACAGAAGCTGGATGTATATTATAAAGGGAAGTGGATCGATACACTGGAGGTTTCCACAGGACGCCCTGAAGAGAAGCACCCCGAACAGGAAACAGCCGCAGGGAGCTTTCTGACCGGCTTACACAGGGTGGATTTCTCAATGAACGGAAAAAAATATGACTATGTAATTCAATATGATGGCGGTAATCTTCTACATCAAATCCCATATGAATGGGGAAAGAATAAAAAGGATTTTTCGGTTGGAAGAAGTTATTTGGGAGCAAAAGCGTCCCATGCATGCATCAGAATTCAATCTGAACCGGGAGCGAATGGCGTCAATGCCTATTGGATCTGGACACATATACCATATCATACGAGAGTGATCATTCTGGATGATCCATCAGAAAGAAGACCGGTGGAAGAATATCCGAAGATCATTGACGAGATACCCGGCCCTGCAGAAAACACCGTTAGTCTAATTTTGAGTGAAGAAAATACGGATGAAGAAAAAAACGAATTGGTTTATACGAAGGAACTCAAAGGACATCTTTGGGGATTTGCGGTCTGCAGTGAAAAAGAATACATCAGAAACCCTGCCACCATTTCTGAAAGGATCAATGAACTGCTGGAAAAGAAATGCGAAAGAATCATCCTGAAATGCTTATGGAGCGATCGTAACGCTCAAAACCATACAGCTGTTCAGGAAGCAATGGCCAGAAAGGGGGTAAAAGACGGAGCAGATCTTGTGATCGGATACGGAAACAAGTCTTTTCTCGGATGTGAATGGAGAGGGAATGCTTTAATTCTTTATGGATTAGGCGACCCAACGGTGAACAGGACCGTGAAACAAAAAGGATATTACCTGACGGCTGAAGTGATTTTTGATTTGGAACTGGATGAAAAAAAGCCGATTGTTATTCTGAAAACTGACCAGGCCGGATCGGAAACGGATTTGCAGCAAATCATCGATCGGTTTATCGACGATTCGATCGGAACCGGCATCAGCCAAATCTGTTTCTTCCGGGAGAATCAATCATAACAATAAAATACACATTCAAGCCGACCGTTATACAGTCTCCTTTTTCGGTCGGCTTTTTTTCCGTAGCTGCGTTCAAACGCCGGATCGGACGAGATTGCGCAAAGACGCCAGCCCTGATGTCTGTCTTTTAGTTCATGGAGATTATGGTAAAGACGGCGACAACTGTTTTGATCACTCAAACGTTCTCCATAGGGCGGATTGCAGAGAAACACCCCGTTAGAAAAATCGAGGTGCAGTTTCTGAAGCGGCACACAGGAAAGCAGTATACTGTTATCATTGAGGCCGGCCTGAACGATATGACGGCGTGCCAGCTTAAGTGCATCAGAATCAATATCCGATCCGCTGATCCCGGAAATCTGTTCCGGCACGACTTCCGAAAGCGCATTTTGCCTTACTTCGAGTAACTTGTCCTTATCAGAAAAACGCAGATCCTCCATAGCAAAATGCCTGTACAGTCCGGGGGAACGATGAGATGCAAAAAGTGCTGCTTCGATCAGCAATGTTCCTGTACCGCAACATGGATCATGCAAAGGAACGCCGGGCCGCCAGGGCGAAAGCTCCACAAGTGCAGCGGCAAGCGTTTCACGAAGGGGAGCTTCGCCGTTCCAGGTACGGTATCCTCGCCTCGATAATGCGTCGCCGGATGTGTTCAGCATGATGCGTGTCTGATTGTTCCGAATTGATACATGTATGGCAAGGGCAGGACCGGATTCCGGGAAGATTTGCTGACCTGTTGATTTTTTCAGCTTTTCAATGATTGCCTTCTTCGTGATAGCCTGGCAATCTCTGACACTCATAAGTGTACTTTTCGTACACTTACAAGTAACATTAATAGCTTCTTTTTCTGAAAAATAAAACGGCCAGTCAATCTTGAAAACAGCCTGATAAAGATCTTCAAAGGAAGTACAGACGGTGTCGGAGAGAATAATAAAAAGCCTGTCACTGAAATGCATACGAAGATTAAACTCGTACAATTCTGCTGTATTAGCGTTGAATTGTACTCCGCCATTTTCCGTGGATACTCCGGAAGCACCAAGACGTTTTAATTCGGCGGAAACAAGACCCTCAATTCCAAATGCTGCACTTGCAAAGCAACAAAACGTATGCTCCATATAATGACCCTCCCCGAATAAGTTTATCGGATTTGTCTGTATCTGTAAAGAAAAGAAACAATTGTTCACATTGAGCAACGATTGTAAAATCAACGATCTTGTTGTGTGACTTGCTTTTCAAAACAATGTATCGTATAATTTTCCGGTAAATGGGAGGAGGGTCCGGGAAGTAATGAAATTGCTCATCGCTATTGTTCAGGACGAAGATTCCTCAAAACTCGTATCCAAAATGATGCAGCAAGGCTTTGGTGTTACAAAGCTTGCAACTACTGGCGGATTCCTCAAAGCCGGAAATACTACTTTACTACTGGGTGTTGATGACTCCAGAGTTGAGGAAGCCATACATGTTGTTGAATCCGTGTGCAAAAGCCGTAAACAGATTTCTACTGCCACTACAACTGTTACCGGGATTTCACACGGTGAATACCCGACTTATCCTATTGAAGTAACTGTCGGCGGAGCTACTGTTTTTGTTCTGACGGTTGATCAATTTTTGAAGGTATAAAATCAGATGATAAATCCAACCTTTCAGGATTTTTTGCCTCAGGGAGAAGAAATACTGAAGCTCCAGACGCAGATCCGCAATAACAGAATGTCTCATGCACTTCTGATTACCGGCGAGGATGGCACTGGCAAAAGGACCTTGTCACGGCTCATTGCCGCCAGCCTTCTATGTATCGAAAAAGGCAATCAACCATGCGGAAGATGCAGCGGCTGCATCAGAGTATATGATAACGAACACCCTGATTTGATTTGTATTGAGAAAGGCAATCCGTTAACTGCTGATGCAAAAAAAAGCAAAACAACGATTCCAATCGATGATATTCGGGAGATGATCAGATTAAGCAATGCGTATCCATTTGAGGGCGGGAACAGGGTAATTTTGATCAGCAACGCAGAGGATATGACAATTCAGGCTCAGAATTGTTTGCTTAAGATTCTTGAAGAGCCGCCGGAGAATACTTTTTTTATTCTCACTTCAAATCATCCTGAGCAGCTTCTTGTAACAATCAGAAGCAGATGCCGTTTCCTGAAGATGAAGCCGTGGGACGATGAAAGAATCATACAGATTCTTAAAGATAGTGGAATCAGTGAAAAAAAAGCTTATCTCGCTGCAGGTGCATGCAATGGATCCATCGGATATGCCAAAAGGCTTGCTGACGATGAAAACTATTGGGAAAGCAGAGGTGAAATTGTTGCTTCTTTTTTCGGATCAGCTGAACGGAGCAGGATTTTGTCTGTTTCATCCCGCTGGAAAGAGAATAAAACGGATGCGGATATATTGTTCAATATACTTGAAGAATACATACGGATCATGTTACAACACCGTATAACAAAAAAGATGGACAATAGGTTACAGGATATTTCCGATGAATGGAAGCATTTTGCCGTAACAGCAGATATCAAACGCTTCATTTTTCTGTTGAATAGAATCAGTGACAGCAGAAAACAATATGGGTATAATGTGAATATTCAGGCAATTGTTGAGCAATTGCTTTTAAGTTTTATAGGAGAGGTTCAATCATGAGCAAGATCATTGGTATTCAATTCCAGAAAAACGGTAAAGTGTATTATTTTGACCCCAACGGTATTGAAGCAGAAGCCGGATGTTTTGTGATTGTCGATACTGCAAGAGGACTTGATCTTGGTGAAGTAGTCTTGGCACCAAGAGAAATGTCTGAGATTCCTGATACGGAATCCTTAAAACAGGTAATTAGGATAGCAACAGAGCAGGATATTCAGCATGGAAGAGAAAACAGAATAAAGGAAAAAGAAGCTTTTACAATCTGTCAGAAAAAGATTTTTGAGCATAAACTTGAGATGAAACTTGTTTCCGTGGAATACTCATTCGATGGAAGCAAAATTCTTTTCTATTTTACCGCAAACGGAAGAGTTGATTTCCGCTCACTGGTCAAAGATCTGGCGTCAGTTTTTAAGATGAGAATCGAACTCAGACAGATTGGTGTAAGAGATGAAGCCAAGATGCTTGGCGGATTGGGACCGTGCGGAAGACCGATATGCTGCGGGGCATTTCTTTCACAATTCCAACCTGTATCTATAAAAATGGCTAAAGAACAGAATCTGTCCCTTAATCCAACGAAAATCAGCGGTGTTTGCGGACGGCTTATGTGCTGTCTCAAATATGAACAGGATCATTATGAGCAGACGAGAAAAAGAATGCCGAAGGTCGGAAGAACAGTTATTACACCTGACGGAACCGGACCGGTAACGGAACTGAATATAGTAAAGGAAACGGTTTTTGTCAGACTGACAAACGGAGACACCAGTGAAATTAAGGAGTATCCGTTGGAAAGCATTGCAAGACCGTCAGAAAACTTGATAACAGAGATCAGAGAAGATTATGAAAATTCAGAAAATGATCTGAAAGAACCACAGGCATTCCAACAGGAAGAAAAAAAAGAAAAGAACAATTTGGGAAACGAGAAAGAAGAGAAGCGAAACCAGAGCAGAAATCGGAATCGTGGGAAAAACCACCAGCTTGGTCAACCGGTTAAACGTGAGAATCCGAATCGAAACATACATGCGGAAACAATGAAAGCAGAAGGGGAAAGCGTTTCAGCTTCTGAAACCCATGATACAGATAAAGAGCCTGTTGAAACAGGCACAAAGAAAACCGGAAATACATCATCCTGGGCAGATGCTGTACAGAACGCAATGCTTGCAATTGACAAAGAATAAAGGAAAGCTTGCTTTTGAACTAATTCGATGTTATATTGATATTATTAACACGTAATATTTTACGTGCAAATAAAATTGGAGGTATGGTTCATGGCTTACAAAATTTCTGATGAATGCATCAGCTGCGGTGCTTGCGCCGCCGAGTGTCCCGTTTCTGCCATCAGTGAAGGTGACGGAAAGTACGAGATCAATCCCGAAACGTGCATCGAATGCGGAGCTTGCGCTGAAACTTGCCCTGTAAGCGCACCCGCGCAGGGCTGATCATCTGATCTGCGCCTGACTTGTAGAAAGCCATCTCACACATATGAGATGGTTTTTTGCGCGAATAAAAAGAGCCTGCAGTAATCAACTGCAGGCATGTACACCATTAGGGACTCGAACCCTAGACACCCTGATTAAGAGTCAGGTGCTCTACCAACTGAGCTAATGGTGCTCAACGAAAGATAATTATACTCATATATGACCGTTTGTCAAGAAGAGATTTTGCGAATTTGAAATAAGTTTTTGGGAGTTTTTTTGAACCCGTCACTTCTTTTTTGATTATATAGTATGTTATAATATGAACATATCACCCGATATTGGAGGATTCAGGGATTGAGTCTGCGGTTTGATAAAGTGATGGATGAACTGGAAGCCTTCCAGCTGAACGCGCTGCAACTTGCATATCTCGGTGATTCAGTATGGGAAATGATCGTTCGCTATGGTTTGGTTTTTCAGAAATATAATGTGCATCACTTACATGAAGAAAGTGTAAAACGTGTTAATGCCCGTGCTCAGGCTGATACGCTGGCGAGAATATCCGAATTTCTGACAGAGAGGGAGGCTGAGATTGTCAGAAGAGGAAGAAACGCACACCCGAAGCATACGATTCCCAAAAATCAACAACCTGATCATTATGCTGCATCTACAGGCCTGGAAGCTTTATTCGGATATCTATACCTTACCGGACAGGATGACCGAATCACTTCCATCATCCAGATGATCAATAAACAGGAGAATGAACATGGCTGAGCAAAAAAAACTAAAAGTAATATTGATCCGTTATACACCTTGTCCCGAGGAAACGGTTGCGTTGGCAGCCAAGCTTTGCTATTCAAAAGCCACAATAGAGAATTTGAAAGAAAAAATATCGCAGAAGGATCAATCCGCTTTTATCGAAAAACTGATGAATATGGGACATGAGTCTGTGCTGGAACATATCAGTTTCACATTTGGGATTGAAGGGGTAAGCAGGGTTTTACTTGCCCAGCTGACACGGCACAGAATCGCCAGTTTTTCAGTACAGAGCCAACGTTATGTATCCTATGAAAACGGCTTCGGTTATATTATTCCGGAGAGTATCAAAGCACTGGGGGATGATGCTGTTAAAAAATACAAAAATCAGATGGAAACGATTGAAGATTGGTACAGAGAATGGCAGCAGATGCTTGGAAACCAAGGAGAAAAATCAAATGAAGATGCCAGATTTGTTCTTCCGAACGCTTGTGAAACGCGTATCATCGTTACAATGAATGCCCGTGAACTGCTGCATTTCTTTGCGTTGAGAATGTGTAACCGTGCACAATGGGAAATTCGTGAGATGGCCAGCCAAATGTTCTTGCTTTGCCTTGAAATTGCGCCTTCGCTTTTTTCCAATGCAGGTCCGGCATGTATTCGCGGCGCTTGCCCGGAAGGAGAAAAGAGCTGCGGAAAGGCTTCGCAGATCCGCGAATCTCGTAAGGAACTTCTGAAAGCAAAATCGGAGGAAACAAGAGATGCCGAATAATAAGACAAATTACAGGCCAGCAAAGCCTTACCCAAAGAACAAAGATACAGGATCAGACAAAAGCAAACCCCAAAACTATAAACAGTTTGAATATCAGAATCAATCTTTCAATAACAGGGGTGTTTCTGACAACAGAGCCGAATCACAATCTGATCGGGAACAATATATATTGACAGGCAGGAATCCGATCAGAGAAGCACTTAAGAATCATCATGATCTTGAGAAGCTTCTTGTGCAAAAAGGGGAACTGAGCGGTTCCGCCAAAGAAATTGTTCAAAAAGCAAAAGAGCAGAAAGTACAGATTCAGGTAGTAGAAAAAAGCAGACTTGATGAAATTACACCTCATCATCAGGGCCTGATTGCATTTGCTTCCGCCTATCAGTATTCCACCGTTGAGGACATACTTCAGACAGCTGCGGAAAAAAAGGAGGATCCGTTTATTATTCTTCTTGACGGAATCACTGATCCTCATAATCTTGGGGCTATTATCCGCTCTGCTGAATGTGTTGGCGTTCACGGGATTATTGTACCGCAGCATCACAGTGTCGGATTATCGCCCGCGGCAGTGAAGGCTTCGGCCGGAGCTGTTGAATATGTTAAGGTTGCAAGGGTGACAAATCTTAGCAGAACGATTGAAAACCTGCAAAAACAAAATATTTGGGCATATGCGGTAACAATGAACGGTACAGATTATCGAAAAACTGATTTCAGAGGAGGGGTCGCGCTTGTGATTGGTTCAGAAGAAAACGGAATCAGCAGGTTGGTCAGTGAAAAATGCGATTACTCTGTTTCCATACCGATGGTTGGAAGAATTGAGAGTTTAAATGCATCTGTTGCCGCAGGAATAATGATGTACCAGGTTTTCAGCTGCAGGCAATGAGTTTTGTTATTTGTTCTTGAGTATTACAATATACGGAGATGAATGTCAGCGTGTATAATGATCAACAGGATTTTAAAAACAAAAACGAGTCTGATATCGAACCGTTTGATCAGGAGGACAATTCTTTTCCAAGCTACTATTCTGAATTGACTGATGAGCAAATCGTGCAGCTGTGCCACAATGGGGATTCAATGGCGGAAGAATTTCTGCTGAACAAGTATAAGAATTTTGTCAGATCAAAAGCCAGAAGTTATTTTTTGATCGGCGCAGATCATGAAGATATTGTGCAGGAGGGAATGATCGGCTTATATAAAGCGATCAGAGATTTCAAACAGGAAAAACTCAGTTCTTTTCGGGCATTTGCAGAATTATGTATCACAAGACAGATCATTACAGCCATTAAAACAGCAACAAGACAAAAACATATCCCATTAAACAGTTATGTTTCGCTAAACAAACCGTTATATGATGAAGAAAGCGACAGAACTTTACTTGATATTCTGATGGAGGGTTCAACGAGTAATCCGGAGGAAATGATCATTAATCAGGAAAACCTTGGAACGATTCACCAAAAGATCAATGAAGTCCTTTCAGGGCTTGAACAGGAAGTGCTGGCTGCATATCTGGATGGAAAAAGCTATCAGGAAATTGCAGAGGCATTAGGCAGACATGTAAAAAGTATTGATAATGCATTGCAGAGGGTTAAACGCAAACTTGAAAAGTATCTTGAAGAAACGGCTGGGTATAAACCGATGGATTAATGATCCGTATTCTCAAACAATTCAAAAAACAGATCACATTTTCGAATCCCATCTGACCATCCCATATAAGGCGCATTTACAGGGACTATAAAGCATTGCCCATCTTCGTCAAAAATATTTAATTGATCATTCATGGAAATTTGATCTTCAGTAACAATAACAGAATGATTTTTTAATATATCTAACATTTTTACCAGTTGATCATTATCGATTTTTTTACCATCTGAGCAGCGAACAATAGATTTGACTGATAATGAATCAATCTCTGTATATGAAACAGGAATAGTTTCACTGTTTCCCGCAGTAAATGAATGAATCAGATGCTGATCTTCTGAAATAACCGGTTCTTTTCCGTTCAGGAGAAAAATACAGAGAATCATCACTGCCACGGAAGAAAGAAGAACAGGGGCAAGATACCGAAACTGTTTATGAGGATAAGAAGGTTTTTGTTCATGGATGGCAGCATTCAGGATCTTTGATTTGAGAGATTCATCCGCCTTAAGGCCGTCAAGAGCCCGATCGGTAACCTCAGGCAAGTTTTCGAGCTTAATCAACGACTTTCATCTCCTTTTAGTTCTTCCTGCAGTTTATTTCTGGCACGGCTCAGTCTGGATGAAACGGTGCCTTCGGCAATTCCGAGCATATCGGCGATCTCCGTTACGCTGAAGCCCTGGTAGTAAAAGAGGAGTATGACTTCCTTGAATTCAGGGCGCAGACGGCTCACCGCTTCCGCAAGGTCATATTTATCGGCGGCTATTCCGATCTCATCAGGAGCAGGATACAGTTCAAAAGCAGGATGGCCAAGAACGACTTTTTTAAACCATGACCCTCGCCAGATGTCACGGCATCTGTTTAAGGCGACTTTGAACAACCAGGCTTTTTCCCGTCCCTGCTCAAGTTCAGGCTGATTAATAATTAATCTTACAAAAACATCCTGTGTAACATCTTCTGCTTGTTCCCGATTGCCAAGATAATAGTAAGAAACACGGAGCACATCAGTTGCATAAAGCCTGTACAGGTCGTCAAATGACAGCGGCATTGAATTGACCGTTTCATCATTTTCTTTCAATCAATACACACCTTTCCAGTTAAGTAACGAAATTGAAACTTTATTTCTTCCCTTAAAAATATTTTTATTGAAAATTTTTATATCGAAGAAGTTGTAAAACCAATATGGAAAACTGGTCTATCAAGATCTTTTGATGTTTCCACAACCCCTTTCGAAACAGAATAATACTATATTCATGTCAAGGAAGCAAGAAAAGTTGTATAAATACGGAGATTTTCATTGATTTATACTTGACGAATAGAGCCAGAAAAAGGTAAAATATAATAAATTAAAACAGTTCATTATATGGGAAGCAATAATGTATCTGTTATTATTGAATCACAATCAAAGGAGTGTGTAAATTCGTGTTAAGAAAAAAAACATGTATTGCAATGCTTTTGGCAGGCGGACAGGGAAGCCGGCTCGGTATCCTGACGAAAAATGTAGCCAAGCCGGCTATTCCGTTTGGCGGCAAATACCGGATTATCGACTTTCCGCTTAGTAACTGTACAAATAGTGGTATTGATACTGTTGGCGTTCTGACTCAGTATCAGCCGCTCGAGTTAAACGCCTATATAGGAAGCGGTGCCCCTTGGGACTTGGATATCTCAAACGGTGGTGTTTTTGTTCTGCCTCCGTATCAGAAAGCTACAAGCCTGGAATGGTATAAAGGGACAGCAAATGCGATATACCAGAATATGGCGTTTATCGAGCAGTATAATCCTGATTATGTACTGATTCTCAGTGGTGATCATATTTACAAAATGGATTATAATGCGATGCTGGATTTCCATATTCGGAACGGTGCTGATGCGACAATTGCAGTTCGGGAAGTTCCGTGGGATGAAGCCTCTCGTTTCGGGATCATGAATACTGACTCGGAAGGTAAAGTCGTCGAGTTCGAAGAAAAACCAAAGAATCCAAAGAGTAACAAAGCTTCAATGGGTGTATATATCTTTACTTGGGAAAAATTACGCCATTATCTGACTGAAGATGAAGCTGATAAGAAGAGCTCAAATGATTTCGGTAAGAACATTATACCGAATATGCTCAAAGACAAACAGATTCTTTATGCCTATGATTTTGTCGGTTACTGGAAAGACGTCGGAACAATTGAAAGCCTGTGGGAAGCAAATATGGATCTGCTTGAAAACCCCATGCCAATCGATATGCATGATAAAAAGTGGCGGATTTTTGCAAGAAATCCCGGTATGGCGCCGCATTATATCGCTGAAGGAGCCACTGTTTCCGACTCTCTGATTACTGAAGGATGCGAAGTATACGGGAAAGTCAATCATTCCATCCTTTTTGCGGGGGTTATCATTGAAGAAGGTGCAGATGTTGAATACAGCGTTATTATGCCGGGCAGTATCATTCGTAGAGGCGCTGTTGTCCGGCGGACGATTGTTGCCGAAAATGCAATTGTAAGCGCAGGTGCTATTGTAGGTGAAGAAAAAGGCAATATTGCTGTTGTAGGACAAGGCGTCAATGTTCCTGCCGGGGCTTCTGTAAGCGCCGGTCAGCAGGTTGATGAGAATACGACGTTTTAAGTTTCAGATGAAAATGAAAGGATGAGTTTATAATATGAAGGACGTAATGGGAATCATTTATACTGGCGAGAACGATGCTCTGCTTCGCGAACTGACTATTGTCAGAGCAATTGCAGCGCTTCCCGTCGCCGGGCGTTTCCGTGTAATCGATTTTCTGGTTTCCAGTATGGTGAACGCCGGAATCAGGAATATCGGCATTATCATGCAAAAAAACTATCACAGCCTGATGGATCACCTCGGATCCGGAAAAGAATGGGATCTACACGGGAAAATCAATGGCCTGCATATTCTTCCGCCGTTTCTGACAAGGGAAAATGTCGGCCTGTATCCCGGATTTCTTGATGCTCTCCGTTCGAATAATGATTATCTGTCAAGAAGCAAACAGGAATTGATCGTTCTCAGTAACAGCAGCATTATATACAATGCTCATCTGGATGAAATGATCTCTTTCTATCAGAGTACAGGAGCCGATATCACGCTTTTGTATACAAAGGATCCATCCCTGAGACGGGACGAATACGGTACATACCTTTCTGTGGATGAAATGGGTAATGTTAAGGATCTGGAGGTTCAGCCAACGCATCCGACGTATGAGAATACGTTTATGCAGGTGCTTGTCATGAAACGTGAATTCCTTCGTGATATGGTTGACAAAGCCGTTGCCCACGGCCTTCACAGTCTTGACAGGGATCTGCTTCTTCGCCTTGTACAGGAAAAACAGGCAAAAGTCAATGCATACGAATATAAGGGAATGTGCTGGAACATTGATTCAGTTCAAAGTTACTTCAAATTTAATCTCGATGTGCTGGATCCGGTGAAGCGGAAAGGTCTTTTCAGAGAAGACCTGCCTGTCTATACAAAGGTCCGTGACGAAATGCCTACCTATTATGGTGATCATTGCAAAACCATTAATTCAATGCTTGCTGACGGTTGTCAGATTGAAGGAACTGTTGAAAACAGTGTTCTTTTCCGCGGCGTAAAGATTGCTCCGAATGCATATGTAAAAAATTGCATCATTATGCAGGATGGGCAGGTGCAGGAAGGGGCTTATCTCGAAAACTGTATTCTGGATAAACAGGCGGTAATAAAACGGAATGCTCGTCTTATTGGGCCGGAGGCTTATCCGATTGTGATTGCCAAAAACGTTGTTATCTAAATCAGAGGAGGCCTGCAAACGAATGAAAATTCTTTTTGCTGCAAGCGAATCAGTTCCATTTGTTAAAACAGGGGGCCTGGGCGATGTTGTCGGAGCACTCGCTCCTGTACTTGCAAAACAAGGCCATGATGTGCGTGTTGTTATTCCGGAATTCAATACGATATCCCAGGAATATATACAAAAACTGACTCATGTCTGTGATTTTGAAGTACAACTCGGTTGGAGACGGCAATACTGCGGTATTGAAATGCTTGAAAAAGACGGCGTAAAATGGTATTTCATGGACAATAAGTACTATTTTGGTCGCCCTTATATCTATGGCATGGGCGGGGACGAATACGAACGTTTCGGATTCTTCTGCAGAGGCGTTCTGAATATGCTTCCTTTAATCGATTTCCAGCCGGATGTGATCCATTCACATGACTGGCAGAGCGGTATGATTCCCGCTTTGCTGAAGATTCAATATGCTCATTTGCCTTTTTATGCAAATATCAAAACTGTTTTTACGATACATAATCTTCAGTATCAGGGTATATTTGGAATTCGTGAAGTACAGGATATTCTGGGTTTGGGAGACAGTCTTTGGACAGAAGACAAGCTGGAATGCTTTGGATGTGCAAACTTTTTGAAGGCTGCATTAGTTTACACTGATCTGATTACGACAGTTAGCCCATCATATGCCGAAGAAATCCAGACAGCATATTACGGTGAAAGACTGGATGGTTTGCTTCGTGCCAGAAGCAAGGAACTTTTTGGTGTCTTAAACGGCATTGATATAAATGAGTATAATCCTGAAACCGACAGTAAAATTGCCCGGAATTATTCATTTGAACATTTGGATGGAAAGGCAGAATGCAAAAAGGCTCTTCAGGAAGAACTCGGGCTTGATATCAAAGCAGACACGCCCCTCATTGGAATGGTTGGCCGTCTGAGTAATCAAAAAGGCCTCGATCTTGTTGACTATGTTATCGCAGATATTATGCGGCAGGATGTTCAACTGGTTGTACTCGGAATGGGAGAAGGACGTTACTTTAATCTGTTTAGCTGGGCTGAATCAGAATATAAGGGAAGAGTTGCTGCGCGGTTTACGATGGATCATGCACTTGCTCATAAAATCTATGCAGGCGCTGATCTTTTCCTGATGCCAAGTCAGTTCGAGCCTTGCGGCTTGAGTCAAATGATCGCCATGCGATACGGAACGGTTCCGATTGTCAGGGAAACCGGTGGATTGCGTGATACCGTTTTGAGTTACAATGAATTCAACGGCGATGGTAACGGTTTTACATTCTTTAACTATAATGCTCATGATATGCTTCATACGATAGAACGGGCAACCGAATACTATCACAATCAGCGCAGCATCTGGAACGAACTGCAGGATCGGGGAATGCATGGAGATTACAGCTGGAATCGTTCTGCTCATGAATACCTTAAGCTCTACGAATCATTATTTTCAAAAAAACCTCCGGAAGAAGAGAAAGAAAACGAACCGAATCCGGTAGTTGTTGATATATAATTTTACGCAGAAAGAAAGAAAACGGGATGTGTCTGTACGGCACATCCTTATTTTGGAGGCATTCATTGCATAAACCATTATATCCACAGGAAGACGAAACGATTGAAGATCTCCAGCTTGCGGGTCTTTCATTGATCCAGAAGAAAAATGCTTTTCGTTACGGTATGGATTCAGTGCTGCTTGCAGATTTCGCCGATATTCATCCGAATGATATCACTTGTGATTTCGGTACGGGGAACGGAATTTTGCCCCTTCTTCTGATCGGAAGAGGGAAAGGGCTGTTTTTTCATGCATTTGAAATCCTTGATGAATCAGCTGAATTAGCAATCAGAAACGTAAAGCTGAACCGTTTGGAAGACAGAATTCGTATCATTCATGATGATGTTTCGTCAGCTTCCGATTATCTGGATTGTTGCAGTATTGATTCCATTATCTGCAATCCGCCATACAGTCATCCAATGTCAGCAATGATCAGTCCTAACGAAAAAAAGGCAACAGCCAGAATTCAGAGACCTGATACGCTTAACAATATGTTCCGGGCTGCTTTTCTGCTTTTAAAGGGGAAAGGGAAAATTTTCCTTGTTTATCCGGCCGCGCAAATGCTTATTATCATGAAAAAACTTCAGGAGTATCATCTTGAGCCAAAAAGATTCCGACTCGTCTATCCTACATTGCAAAAACCAGCCAATCTTGTTCTGATTGAAGCTGTTAAAGACGCAAAACAGATGTTACATCCCATGCCTCCATTAGTTGTTTACGAGGGAAACGGAGTCTTGACAAGCGAACTGAAGTCTGTTTATCATATAATGGAATAGACCATGTTCTGTTTTGGCTAATTGGGGGTTCGAAATTGAAATTTTATTATGATACAATTGTCCTCGGCGGCGGAGCTTCCGGTATGATAGCTGCTGTTTCTTCAGCAGAACACGGGCGGAAGACGCTGCTGCTGGAAAAGAGCGATCGGCTCGGGAGAAAGATCCTGGCTTCCGGAAATGGCCGCTGCAATATGATGAATACCGGAATACCAAAGTATTACGGTGATTCCGCATTTGCCAATGATGTCATAAAATATTGTACATATGATGATCTGGTTCGCTTTTTTAACAGATACGGTTTGCTTGTGAAAGAAAGGGAAGAAGGAAGAGTTTATCCGGTTACGATGCGTTCCGTATCAGTACTCAATGCACTGCAGAATGCTTTGAAAATGAATCATGTTGATGTACTTTACCGAATAAATATTTCAGAAATACTAAAAAAAGAGAAACTCTTCAGGTGCAGATCGGACGCCGGCGATGAATATACTGCAACAAAGCTGATCATTTGTACCGGTGGCGCTGCTCAGAAAAAACTCGGAGGATCTGAAGACGGATATCGCTACATGCAATCCATGAGCCACCATGTTGTTCCGGTTTTTCCTTCTCTTGTACCTGTCATAACCGATCCCAGAAGCATCTCAGGTCTTTCAGGTATACGGATCTACTGCAATATCGTATTGAAAGACAGACAAACTATCATCCATAAGGAAGAAGGAGAAGTGCTGTTTACTGAATATGGTCTCAGCGGTATTTGCGTGATGCAATGTTCCCGCTTTGTCAATAAAGATGGACTATACTTTGAACTCAATCTGTTATCGGCAATTTTCAGGAATCAGTATGAAGCTATTGATGAAATCAAAGAAAGAAGAGAAAGATTCAGCAATCTGTCTCCGATCATGCTTCTTGAAGGAATCCTTCTTTCGAAGCTTTCCTATGCCGTTCTGAAGCAAGCCGGTATTCCGCTGCGGGGCGAGAAGGCCGGGTCTCTCAGTGACGCCGATCTTGAAAGGATTGTCAGGACAGCATACCATTATCGGGTTGAAGCGATTAAAACCAGAACGCTTGAAGATGCGCAGGTAACGGCAGGAGGCGTCAGCTGCAGCGAATTCAATCCACAAACAATGGAATCAAAAACGATTCAGGGATTGTTTGCAGCTGGCGAGATTCTGAATGTTGACGGTGACTGCGGAGGTTATAATCTCATGTTTGCCTTTTCATCCGGGATGATTGCAGGCGGTTTCCGGGAAGATCAGTTAAACTCAGCGGAGGAACTGCAATGAAAAAAGGAGATATCAGAAAGCAAGAGATTATTCAAACTGCTGAAGCGCTGTTTTGCCGCAAAGGATATGAGCAAACAAGCGTTCAGGATATCCTGGATCAACTAAAAACAAGCAAAGGAAGCTTTTATCATCATTTTGTCAGCAAAGAGGCGTTGCTCGAAAAAATCTGCCTGAAAAGAGCTGAACAAAGCTTTGAAAAAATATTATCTGTGTCAAAGAAATGCCCAAATGCTACAAAAAAGCTTGATATTCTTCTGAACGCAATGATTCCTCTTCACGATGAAAGCCTGTCCTTTATCCTGATGCTTTTACCTGTTTTCGTGTTGCCTGAAGGAAAAAGCTTCAAATTTTCTTTCTGTGATTCATTGAGAATTACTTATCATTCTGCCATAAGAGACACAATCGATGAAGGAATTCAAACCGGTGAGATGTTTTGCGAAGACTCGGATGTTTTTTCTGATATCATTCTTTCTTTGACGAATCTTCTTTGGGTATCTGTCTGTGATATCATTATTCAAAATGAAACCATTTCAAAAGAAACTGATCTGTCGGAGCTTCTTCATATCACAGAACAATACAGGATTTCTGTCGAAAGATTGCTTTCAATTGCTTACGGCAGCATCATCCTGATCGACATTCCGCTGCTCAAGGGATTAATGGACCAAATCCATGTCCATTGGAACATAAAAACATAAAACAAAATGAAATGAAGGAGGAAGTACCATGAGTCATTCACCTATTCCAACCCCCCATAACAACGCATCAGCCGGAGCTTTTGCCGAAACGGTTCTGATGCCAGGTGATCCTCTGCGTGCAAAGTTTATCGCAGAGAATTATCTCGAGAATCCGGAACTTGTGAACAATCTGCGCGGAGTTCAGGGCTATACCGGAACCTGGAAAGGGAAAAGAGTATCTGTTATGGCCAGCGGAATGGGCTGTCCGTCAATCGGGATCTATTCCTATGAACTGTTTCATTTTTATGACGTAAAAAACATCATCCGAATCGGTTCAGCAGGTGCAATTTCCCCGGATCTGAAACTGAAAGACATTGTAATTGGAATGAGTGCATATACTGATTCCGGATATATAAACAGCTTTGACTTCAAAGGCAATCTGGCACCCTGCTGTAGCTATGAATTACTGTCAAAAGCAGTTGAGGCAGGAAAGAAGCTTGATTGTAATGTTGTCTGTGGTCCGATCTTTTCATCGGATATTTTCTATACTGGGAAAAATATGCAGCCGGAACTATGGGAACTCGGTATCCTTGCTGTGGAGATGGAGGCAGCGGCTTTATATCTGAATGCTGCAAGAGCCAAGAAGAACGCTCTTGCAATTTGTACCATATCTGACAGCTTGGTGACTGGTGAAGAACTTTCAGGAGAAGAAAGACAAATCGGTTTCCGCAATATGATGGAAATGGCTCTGTCAATTGCATAACAGCTCGCTTTTGATGAATAGAAATAGAAAGAAACACGATGGTTTTGTGTCATCGTGTTTCTTCTGCATCAAAGCTTCCAGGGCAGATAAGATTCTTCTTCAGAAAGTACGGCAAGCTTTCTTCCGGAAACATCCTGAAGACTTTTGATCACCTTATCCCGGTCTGATGAACGAACGAGCAGATGAAAGGAAATCATGCTTCCATATGAAACCTCTTCGATCCGAGCGGGAAGCTGTTCGCATGAATATCGAAATCGGTCCCAGGCGGAATAGGGGAGTTCACAGTACTCATCCAGTGTCATTTCCATTCGCGAGATCCCGGCGGATTCAACAGCAGCCTGACCGCTCTGTGTATATGCACGGACAAGCCCGCCGGTTCCGAGAAGCACTCCGCCGAAATAGCGAACCACAACGATACAGCAATTAACAATGTTTCTGGTCCGCATTACATCCATGATCGGTAAGCCTGCAGTACCCGCGGGTTCACCATTATCGCTGTAGCGCATCACATTGGCGTTTGCTCCGATGATATATGCATAGCAATGATGCGTTGCATTTTTATGTTCTTCCCGTATTTCGTGTAAAAAGGAAAGCGCCTGATCTTCCGTTGCACAGGGAGCGGCGTACCCGATAAACCTGCTTTTATTGATCGTGAGTTCTTCGCAGGAACGGCCGGTGATCGTGATATATGACTGTTTCATTTCAAAATAATTCGGCAGAAGCTTTTTTTGCCCTTTTTCAAAAGAACACTGTCTTTCAGCTGATCCATGGAAAGCGTCGCGGCTGTATCCGAAATCTTCTGATCGTTAACGGAAACGGCATTCTGTTCAATTTGCTTTCTCGCATCGCTCTGGCTTTTGCACAAGCCGGCTCTGACAAGCATAGTCGATATTCTTGAATCCTGTTCGAGATCTGCGGCAGACAGTTCAATGGTCGGCATGTTCTCAGCGGAAGCGCCTTTTCCGAAAACAGACGCAGAAGCCTCTGCGGCTTTTGCGGCTTCTTCTTCTCCGTGAACAAGTTTGGTAACCTCAAAAGCAAGAATCTTTTTGGCTTCATTAATTTCTGCATCTTTCAGCGCGCCCAAACGGCGAACCTCATCCATCGGAAGGAAGGTCAGCAATGCAAGGCACTTCTCAACATCCTTGTCATCGATATTTCTCCAGTACTGATAGAAGTGATAGGGACTTGTTTTTTCAGGATCAAGCCAGAGCGCTCCCGCTTCGGTTTTGCCCATTTTCCTGCCGTCGTGGGTCAAAAGAAGCTGGAAAGTACAGGCGAATGCTTTTTCGTTTTCCTTTTTCCGGACAAGGTCTGCGCCACCGAGCATATTACTCCATTGATCATTTCCGCCCATTTCAAGCCGGCATCCGTAACGGCGGAATAATTCCAGAAAATCATAGCTTTGCATGAGCATGTATGTGAATTCAAGAAAGCTGAGTCCGTTTTCCGTTGCCATTCTTGCTTTATAACATTCGGCTGTCAGCATACGATTAACAGAAAACAGTGAACCGATCTCACGCATGAATTCAATAAAATTCAAGGGGCGGAGCCAGTCAGCGTTATTAACTATTATAGCTTTTCCTTCACTAAAATCGAGGAAATGAGACATTTGTTGCTTAATGCATTCAACATTATGATCGATTGTTTCTACAGTTAAGATCTTTCGCATATCAGTTTTTCCGGAAGGATCGCCGATCATTGCGGTACCGCCGCCCATCAAAGCGATCGGTTTGTGACCTGCGCGCTGCATATGAGCCATGGCCATGATTGGAATATAGTGGCCGATATGAAGGCTGTCTGCCGTGGGATCAAACCCGACATAGAAAGTGGTGGGATTTTTAAGTTGTTCATACAGTTCATCTTCAAAAGTTGTTTGCGCGATGAATCCTCTTTCTTTTAAGACATCCAGAATATGTTCCATTTTTTTCACTCCTTATCTGATCTCCTGAGATACAATCTCTTTCAGTGTGTTCATTCCGGTTTCAATTTGTTCTGCTGTGCTGTTGGAAAAGTTCAGGCGTAAAGTATTCATATGTCCTCCGTCAGCACAGAAATAGGTGCCGGGTACATACGCAACCTTTCTCTCAACTGCTTTTTGAAGCATTTGAACCGCATTAATACCGGCTGGCATCTCTGCCCAGATAAACAATCCGCCCTGCGGACGCGTAAACACAACATCATCCGGAAACAGTTCAAGGCATTTCAGCATCTGGTGCATTTTTGACCCGTATCCCTTACAGATCGTCTGTATATGTTCCGGAAGAAGATTCCTGCGAATATACTGATCAACGATCGCCTGGTTCAGGTTTGCTGTATGTACATCTGTTGACTGTTTACCGATCGTGCATTTGCGGATGATCGATGAATCACCGGCAATATAACCAACGCGAAGCCCTGGAGAAATGATCTTGCTGAAACTGCCGAGGAACATCACCCATCCGCCTTCATCATAATACTTGATCGATCGAAGAGGTTTCCCCTCATATCTGAGATCGCGGTAAGGATCATCTTCCGCTACGACTATCCCGTATTGGTTTGCAAGTTTTGCAACTGCTCTTCTTCGTTCTTCCGGAAGTGTTTTGCCGGAGGGATTCTGAAATGTCGGGATCGTATAGAGTAATTTGGGATGATACTGAACGATCTTCGCTTCAAGATCCTCCGTCAGCAAACCGTTTTCATCACTTTGTACAGGGACCAGTTTTGCCTGATACAGCTTCAGGCACTGAAGATTTCCGAGAAATGATGGGTTTTCAACCAGTACGGTATCTCCGGGGTCAATCAATGCTTTAGAGAGCAGATCCATAGCCTGTGTAGAACCTGTTACCGGCAGGACAGCCGGAATGCTGATACCGAGCATGGCCTCAACATATGCTTTTAAGCTTTCCACAAAAGGAGCATAACCTTCTGTTGCGCCATACTGAAGGAGTCGCTTGCCGTCATTTCCGATCACATATTCTGCCAATTCTGCAACTGTCCGGTCAGGAAGGGCATCCGGAGAGGGATTGCCTCCGGCAAAAGAGATCATACCCGGTTGTGCAATCACCTTGAAAATTTCACGGATTGCGCTTCCGGTTACCTGATCAAAACGATGGGCAAATCTGATGTCTGAGATATTCATTACCAACCCTCCGTTAATGAAATAAAAAACGGTTTCGCCGGAAGGCGAAGACCGCGGTACCACTTCCATTCAGCAGAAATTCAACTGCTCTCCAGATCGCTGTAACCGGCGAACCGGGTCAACCCTAATGATGCATCACATGTTCAGGCGACTGCTCCGGGAGGTACTTCAATGGACTCGGATGCATTCTCACACCGGCCGAATGCTCTCTGAAAGCCGTAAATCCATCTACTCTTCCCATCACTGCACAAATGTATTATGTTCTATATTTACCATATTGTCAAGGGTTTGATGCTTGATAAAAAAGTGATAATAATGTATAATAAAATGTCCTTTATTCAGGATTTTGCAAGGGACATCTGTTTTATGTCACTGCGCATCATGCGGGAGGGGATCATATGGAATGTAAAGTCAAGAATGAATACGGCACGATTTATATCGCTGAAGACGTTATGCTGAAAGTAGTTGGATATGCCGCGCTTGAGTGCTACGGTATAGTAGCAATGTCTGCAAAAAAGGCGACTGACGGTATTGTTGAGTGGCTGGGACGTGAAAATCTGACCAAAGGGGTTCAGATCAGAAATGTCGGGGATATGCTGGACGTTGATCTGTACATTATTGTTGAATATGGCATCTCCATTTCCGAAGTCTGTAAAACAATTGTTGAAACCGTACGGTATAAACTTGAGAGCACGACCGGCGTCAAAGTACGTAAGGTAAGCATCTCGGTCGAGGGGATCAGGATCTGATGATTCTCGGATAATTAAATTGATTGACGGAGGAACTTCCTTTGATACAGTTCAAAACAATTGACGGTCTTTTGCTGCGGGATATGGTAATGGCCGGGACTGCAATCCTGGAAAAAAACAGGGAAGCGGTTGATGCCCTGAATGTTTTTCCCGTTCCTGACGGAGATACAGGAACCAATATGTCTCTGACCATGCAGTCTGCAACCCGTGAAATAAACAGTAAAGAGTTTTTAAGAGCTGACGAAGCGGCCAATGCTCTTGCGAAAGGAGCACTGAAGGGCGCGCGCGGCAATTCCGGAGTAATTACCAGCCAGCTTCTACGTGGTTTCGCAAAAGCATTAAATGGCGTTGAAAAAATTACTCCTGTTCAGTTTGCAGAAGCGTTGATGAAAGGTTCGGAAATGGCTTATAAAGCCGTTATGAAGCCTAAAGAGGGGACAATTCTGACTGTTGCCCGCGTTGTTGCTGAGGATGCCTTAAAGCAGGCTCGCAAATCGCCTGATGATTATGATCAGCTGATCAATGTCATGTTGAAAAGCGGTGAATCAATACTGAAGAAAACTCCTGACATGCTTCCTGCACTGAAACAAGCCGGTGTTGTTGATTCCGGCGGGCGTGGACTGATGCTGATCTATCAGGGTTATGCTGCAGTCCTACGGGGTGAAGATATCAATTCTGCCGATTCCATCATGGAAGAAGACACTCAGGCGGTTGAAGATGATTGCCATGATCTGACAAAAGATCTGTCCTATATATACTGCGTATCTTTCACGTTGAATTGTTTCAGGGAAGATTGTGATGAACACGATCTGGATTCTTTCCGTCGCAGGCTGAACCGTATCGGTGACTGTGTCTCTGTAAACGGCGATCTGACAGAAGCAAAAGTACATTTGCATACGGACAACCCTGGGTTTGCACTTGATTACGGTGTTGAGCTGGCTGAAATCAATGATATTAAGATTGATAATCTTGCTGCCATGAAAAGGGAGCTTGAAAAGGCCAATAAGCCTGTTTTCGAAGAATCTGAAGAACCAAACGAAGAGATGATGACAGAACCCGAAAAAAAATTCGGTTTTGTTGCGGTATCTCTCGGGACCGGCTTTTCCAAGTTCTTCCAGGATTTGAATGTTGATCAGATCGTAGAAGGCGGTCAAACGATGAATCCGTCCGTTGATGATCTTTTAAATGCAATCAATCATATAAACGCGCAGTGCGTTTTTGTCCTGCCTAATAACGGGAATGTGATCTTTGCTGCAAATCAGGCTGCTGAACTCTCAAAGAAAGATGTTCGTGTGATTCCGACTAAAAATGTTGCGATGGGAATTGCTGCGGCGATTGCATTCCAACCAGAACTAAATCCGGATGACAATATGCAGAGGATGAATGATGCTGCACAGCATGTAAAAACGGCTATGGTTACCTATGCAATCCGCGACAGTGAGTATAACGGAATTGCCATCAAGCAGGGAGATATCATTGGGTTGCATAATGGCCAGATTGAATTTTCCGGGAAATCCGTTCATGATGTTGTTATCGAAATGATGAATAAGATCATTACCGACGAAGATGAACTGATTACGATTTATTACGGTGCAGATATCGAAGAAAGCGATGCTCTGTCAATCACCAATGAGATTGAGAGTCGGTATGATTATTGCGATGTGGAATGTCATAATGGTGGCCAGCCGTTATATTATTATCTGATCTCTGTGGAGTAACAGATGGAACTGACACAGCTTGAAGGGATTGGTCCTGTCAGAGCAGAGTCTTTACGCGCAATGGGAATTTTCTCATTGCGCGATTTGCTGTTTATGCTGCCTGTCCGATATGATGACTTTACAAAGGTTTTTCCCTGCAACACACGACAGGAAGGCAACATTCTTGTATCCGGAATTATTACATTGCCTCCTAAACTGTCAGTGTTTCACGGTTTGAAAAAAGTCACGACAACAATTTCAGACAACAGCGGGAAAATGCCGGTATGTTGGTATAATGAGCCGTGGATGGTTAACCAGATTCATGAAGGGAATCGTGTTCGCCTTTACGGCCGGTTAACAATCAAGAATAACCGGAGAATACTGCAGAATCCACGCATAGTCTCCGATGATGAACGTCTTTGCCCGGTATATAAATCAATCAAAGGATTTCCGTCAAAATCATTACGGAAACTAATCCGCTCTGCGCTTGAAATGACTGATGAATGCTGTCCTGAAACACTTCCGTCTGATTTTCGTATTCGATACAGGTTGTGTGAATTGAACTTTGCAATCCAGCAGGCTCATTTTCCGGATGACCTGAATGCGCTGAGAATAGCCAGAAGACGTTTGTCCTTTGAACAGATTCTGTTATACCTGATCTATGTGAGTATATCAAAATCCGGGAAACACGATGCCGTTCCTTTTGTCTTTCGTGACGAAATACAGCATGAATACTGGAATTCGCTGCCGTTTTCACCGACGAATGCTCAGAAACATGTTCTGAGCGATATCGCTTCTGATCTGAAGAAAGACACGGCGATGAGTAGGCTCGTACAGGGAGATGTGGGCTCGGGCAAGACAGCGGTTGCGTTTGGGGCTATCTTTCTGGCTGCAAAGGCAGGCTTTCAGTCCGCGATGATGGCTCCAACCGAGATCCTCGCCAGACAGCATTATGAAAACGCCGGAAGGATTCTTGAACCACTCGGTGTAAGATGCAGGCTGCTTACTGGAAACACAAAAACAAAGGAAAGAAAGGAAATTCTCAGAGAATTGGCGGATAATACCTGTCAGGCTGTATTCGGAACCCATGCGCTGATCAGTAAAGATGTATCGTATGCATGTCTCGGATTAGCCATCACTGATGAACAACATCGTTTTGGAGTCAATCAAAAAAGTTTGCTGCAGGAAAAAGGAAGCGTTCACCAGCGATCACCTCATGTGTTGGTCATGTCCGCTACGCCCATACCCAGGTCTCTCGCCCTGATTTTGTACGGCGACCTTGATCTCTCCGTCATTGACGAACTGCCGGCCGGCCGGATCCCGGTGAAAACCAGGCTTGTTCCCGAAAGCAAGAGACAGGATATGTATTTATTCGTTCGTAAGCAGGCTGCGGTGGGAAGGCAGGCTTATATTGTCTGCCCGCTGGTCGAGGACTCTGATGCTGAAAGTGATCTTCAAAGCGCAAAATCCCTCTTTGAAGAACTGAAGAACAACGAACTGAAAGGTTTGCGCATGGGGCTCACATGGGGAGCGCAGAAACCGGAAGAAAAGGATAAAACACTGGATGATTTCGCTGCCGGAAAGTATGATGTTCTGGTTTCCACCACGGTGATCGAGGTTGGCGTAAACAATCCGAATGCTACGATTATGATTATTGAAAACGCCGAAAGATACGGATTAAGCCAGTTGCATCAGCTGCGCGGCAGAGTAGGCCGAGGAGATCAGGAAAGCTGGTGCTTTCTGCTCTCTGATGCTTCAGACAAACTGAAGGTGTTGTGTTCGACAAACGACGGCTTCATCATCTCTCAAAAAGATCTTGAGCTTCGCGGCCCGGGGGATCTGATCGGTACCAGACAGTCCGGGGAACCAGGCTCGGCCTTTCTTTACGGGGATATTCTCCTTCTTGATGAGGTCACAAGATGTGTTCAGGATCTGCACAGGGATCCTGTCCTGAAAAAATCACTTGAAATCATTGAGGCATCAGCTTCGGCATATTTTGCCGAAAGCGGGCATTCTGTGGCACTGAACTGATTTTTCAGTCTTCCATTAATTCAACAAGAATGCTGTTCTGGATATCAAACCCCCGGCGAGTCAGTTTCCAGGCTTGACCGGAATGAGTCAGAAGTCCTTGCAACTCAAGTTTTCTGAGCTTTTCTCCGTAAATCATATCAAGGGATGTTCCATGCATTTTTTCGAATTCTTTCTCATCAATTCCTTCATTCATTCTCAGTCCAAGCATCAGTGTTTCAAAGCGGGATTCAGCTGATAAAATTAAAGTTTCTTCATCAGGCTTTCCACTGTTGTTTACCATATGTTCATAAGCTGCAAGGTTATAGGGGTTTGTTCTACGTCTGCAAATCATTCCTTCTTTTCCTTGTTGAAGGATCTCCATAGATGCAGCCGATACGCCGAGACCGGTATAAGGAATCTGTTTCCAATATCCGATATTGTGGCGGCATTCATAACCCGGGCGGGCAAAGTTGGATACTTCATACTGTCTCATTCCGTACCGCGAAAGCTCAGAGATCGCTGTATCATACATTTCTCTTTCAAGATCCGGGTCGGGAAGCGTCAGAAAACCTGATTCAAGGTCTTCGTTCATGGGCGTGTTTTCTTCAGGAATCAGGCCGTATGCGCTGATATGAACAGGATCAAGCGCCAGGGCGGCTTTCAGCGTTTCTTTCCACTGATCCAAAGTCTGCCCCGGGATACCGAAGATAAGATCAATGTTAATGTTCTCTATCCCGTAATTTCGGGCAAGTTTTACAGAATCGGCAACTTCGTGATATTGATGAATTCTCCCCAGAGCAGCCAGCAATTCCGGCTGAAATGCCTGCATTCCGAGTGACAGGCGATTCATACCGGCTTTCGCTGCTGCTGATAGCCATTGTTCTGTAATGGTTCCGGGATTTGCTTCGATCGTGAATTCGTTCAATTTTCCAGCCGGCAGTCTGGCGAACAGACCGGCAGTAAGATGAATCAACTGTTCAGGCGTCAGAAGGGAAGGTGTACCGCCTCCGATGAACATGGTCTGAATTTCTTCCGTAAACTCGTTTTTTCTGTTGTCAGCTTCTTTCAGCAGGAGCTCAACATATTTTTCTTTCTGAGTTTCCTTCCCTGCAAAAGAAACGAATGCGCAGTAACGGCATTTTTGTTTGCAGAACGGGACATGAACGTAGAGCTGCATTGATTTTCCCTCAATGTGAAGTCGGTCTGAGACTGATCCATTGCCAGATTAATGATATCGATATTACAATAAGCTGCATATCTGACAGTATAGGCGGTTCCCCCGCGAAACGAAAACAGATAACAGATGCATAATGATGAATGATCCACCATATATCTGTTTCGGGTTTGCATGCATCCCTGGTAGTAGAGAGGTGACAGTATAATTACCTCATCAGCCTGTTCCCTGATGTGTCTGTACACAGACTGATCTTCCTTGCACCAGTGCAAAGATTGATTTTCACATGGAACGACCAGTGTAAGTTTTATATCAGGATGCTCTTTTCGAAACAAAATGATACGGGTTGCAGCCAGAGTATCGAATCCGAGTGCTCCTCCGCACAGAAAGCGTCTGTAATTATCCTTATAAGCTTCAGATATTGCCTGATCAATCAACAGTGAAAGAGAATCCTGTTTTTCCTGCAGCAAATGACGATGCCCGGTAAAGCATGCTGTTTTAGTGATCATGAATCCATTTTAAGCACAGCCAGAAAAGCTTCGCTTGGAACCTGAACCGTCCCGAACTGCCGCATGCGCTTTTTCCCTTCTTTTTGCTTCTCCAGGAGTTTTTTCTTTCGGGTAATATCACCGCCATAGCATTTGGCAAGGACGTCCTTGCGCATGGCTTTTACGGTTTCACGCGCAATCACTTTTCCTCCGATTGCAGCCTGAATCGGAATTTCAAACATCTGTCTAGGAATCACGTCTTTCAGTTTCTCAGCAATGCCGCGTCCGCGTGCGTAGGCTTTTTCGCGATGAACGATGATCGAAAAGGCATCGCATATATCACCATTAAGCAGGATATCCATTTTCACCAAGTCAATGGGGCGATAGTCTTTCAATTCATAATCAAAGGATGCATAGCCGCGGCTTCTGCTTTTAATCTGATCAAAGAAATCATAGATGATTTCATTCAAAGGCATATCGTAGTTCAGTTTTACGCGTGTTCCTTCATATTGCATATCAATGAAAATTCCACGTTTGTCCTGGCATAATTCCATCAGGGTTCCCACATATTCCTGCGGTGTGTAAATTGTTGCATGGACATAAGGTTCTTCCATCGAATCGATCTCACCGACCGGAGGCAAATTGGTCGGATTGTCAATCATCAGTTCAGTTCCGTTCGTCTTATGGACTTTATATATGACGCTTGGGGCCGTGGTAACCAGATTCAAATCAAATTCACGTTCCAACCTGGTTGTCATGATATCCATATGAAGCAATCCCAGGAAGCCGCAGCGGAAGCCGTAGCCCAAGGCAACGGACGTTTCGGGTTCAAAGGAGAGGGAAGCGTCATTCATACGGAGCTTTTCAAGGGCGTCCTTCAGGGCAGGATAATCCGCACCGTCAGCGGGATAAATCCCGCAGTAGACCATAGGCGTAACGTGACGGTAACCCGGAAGCGGTTCGGAAGCAGGGCTTTCAGCATTGGTAATCGTATCACCGACACGCGTATCGCGCACATCCTTAATGGATGCTGAAACATATCCGACATCGCCTGCTCTCAATTCATTGCATGGTTTATATCCCGGGTCGAAAATGCCGACTTCGACAACGTCGAATTCACTTCCGGTTGCCATCAGTTTCATCTTCATGCCGGCTCGAATGGTTCCCTCCTTGACACGGATGAAACAGATAGCTCCGCGGTAATTATCATAAAACGCATCAAAAATCAACGCCTGAAGAGGAGCACCGGGATCGCCTTCCGGAGCAGGAATATGCTGTACAATCGCTTCCAGCACGTCATCGACGTTCAACCCTGTTTTGGCGGAAATACAGGGAGCAAAACTCGCATCCAGTCCGATCACATCCTCAATCTCCTGCCGGACTTCCTCGGGACGCGCGGAAGGGAGATCAATCTTGTTGATGACAGGGATCGTTTCGAGATTATGCTCCAGCGCCATATAAACATTTGCAAGTGTCTGAGCTTCAATTCCCTGCGTTGCATCAACGACCAGAAGTGCGCCTTCGCAGGCAGCAAGTGCTCGGCTGACTTCATAAGTAAAATCAACGTGACCGGGTGTATCGATCAGGTTTAGCGTATAATCATTTCCATCCTTAGCCCGATAGATCATATGAACAGCTTTGCTTTTGATTGTAATGCCTCTTTCGCGCTCAAGTTCCATGCTGTCCAGAATCTGATCGACCATTTCTCGATGCTCAAAAACGCCTGTACGCTCGAGAATTCTGTCCGCCAGTGTACTTTTTCCATGATCAATATGTGCCACAATGCAGAAATTGCGGATCCTGTTCATTTCATTATTCATGAGTTCCTCCGGTTACTTTGAATGGTTTCCGAGTTTGTTTTCTGTTCCTTTCAGTAATCTGCCGATATTGGCATGATGACGTATGATGCACATAATCATAAGCGAACACGCCCACAAGATAATCCACAGATTACCATTGCTGAAAAAGATGGAAGCGATTGCAAAGGAAACAACCATGAACAGGCTTCCGAGTGATATGTAGCGGAAAGCGGCAATCAATGCGACAGTGCCTGCTATGCATAGAAGCGCAGGGATCGGGAAACAGTACAGCATGACGCCCGCCGTTGTTGCTACGCCCTTTCCGCCTTTAAAGCTAAAGAAAACGGGCCAGTTATGTCCGATAACGCTGCATAAGCCTGCCGGAAGCGCCGCCATATGATCGCCTGTCAGCAGTTCAGCAATCAGGCATGCCAATACTCCTTTAAGTGCATCAGCAAAGAAAGTAATCAGGCCATACTTCCAGCCCATGGTGCGCTGCACGTTGCTCGCACCGGTGTTTTTACTGCCTACTGTTCTCAAGTCAGGCCCTTTTGCGATCTTTGATACAAGAATTCCGGATGAAACAGAACCCAAAAGATACGCAATAATGCAGGAAAGGATTAACATCGGAATATTGTTCATACAGATTAGTCCTCCTTTTTCTTTTCACGGAGAATAAACCGGATCGGTGTTCCCGTAAAATCGAATGTTTTTCGGAAGTAGTTTTCCAGATAGCGTTGATAGGAAAACTGCATGAGCTTTTCTTCATTGACAAACAGAACAAATGACGGCGGCCTGACACCACCCTGCGTGGCGTAGTAGATTTTCAGCCTTTTGCCTCCTTGCATCGGAGGCTGAAGGTCATTAACAGCTTCATTTACAACATCGTTCAGAATGCCAGTGGTAATCCTTTTACCGGCAGTTTCGTATACTTCTTTTACCTTGGAAAGTATTGTATCCACACGCTGACCTGATTTTGCCGAAATGAAGAGAATCGGTGCGTAGGTCATGAATTTCAGATCTTCAAGGATTTTCTTCTTATATTTCTCATAAGTACCGGTTTCCTTTTCAAGCATATCCCACTTATTCACAATAACGATTGCTGCTTTGCCTTCATCATGGATCAGGCCGGCGATCTTTGTGTCCTGTTCAGTTACGCCGTCATTCGCGTCAATCAGCAACAGTGCCACATCGCAACGCCGTATGGCGGCAATCGAACGCAGCACGCTGTACCTTTCAAGGGATTCGTTTTCAATAGCCCTTTTCCGTCTGATCCCGGCTGTATCGATGATATTGAAAACAATACCATCAGAATCTTTGTAAAGGGAATCTATCGCGTCTCTTGTCGTGCCGGCGATCTCGGATACCATGGTCCGTTTTTCACCGAGGAGCCGGTTTGTCAGCGAGCTTTTCCCGACATTCGGCCGGCCGACAATCGCAAGCTGGATCGGCTGGGTTTCAGGTTCATCAGACTCATTCGAGTCAGGAAGTAAACTGATGATCTGATCCAGCAGGTCTCCAAAACCAAGCATGTTGATACTGCTGATCCCGATCGGATCACCGAGACCAAGCTCATAAAACTCGTATAGATTATCATTTAAACCAAGATAATCAACTTTGTTGATTACTAACAGCACAGGTTTCTTGGCTTTTCGAAGAAGATTGGCAACATCTTTGTCATCTTCTGTCAGACCGTCTCTTGCGTCAGCAAAAAAACAGATGACATCTGCCAGTTCGATGGCTGCCTCAGCTTGTTCTCTCATCTGACTCAGCAGTTCATCATTACTCTTCGGATCGATTCCGCCTGTATCGATCAGCGTAAATTCATGCCCGAGCCATTCGGCGTCAGCTGTGATTCTGTCTCTTGTAACACCGGGCGTATCTTCAACAATACTGATCCGTTTCCCGGAGATCTTATTGAAGAAGGTAGATTTCCCGACATTCGGGCGTCCAACGATAGCAACAAGCGGTTTAGCCATTTTCATCCTCCAGTTTCCATAGTGCTCGGATCAGAGCTTCACCGTTATTTTGAATAACTCTGACAGAACATCCTAGAGCCTTGTGAACATCCTCCAGCGTCATGTCATCCAGAAAACGATCCGTGTTCTCACGAAGCATCGTATCACAGATCAGAATTTCGTCGCAAGGGATGCCTTGTAGCGTGCTGATCAGATCCTGACCGACAATCAGCCCGGTAACCGTGATTGTTTCACCGAAAAAGCGGTTTTCGACTGCGATCACCTGAATCTCCGCTTCCTCCGGTGCATAACAGTCTACAAGCTCCCGTATAAAGGGTTGAGCGGAAACACCGGTCGGAATCAGGATTTTGCGTCCGGAAGGCTTTTTCGGTTTCGTTTCGGAAAGAAGATCCTCGGCTGCTTCCCGGCATTCCCGGTCTAGCAGGCGAAGCATCCCGACACCGTTTTCAATCTGGGGATATTCCTCATATTCATAATCTTCCGGCAGCGGTTGATGGCAGATACAGTAAAACTCGTCCGAGGGGAAAACAAATCTGGTCCCTATTCTTTTCAGGAAATGTTCCTGATAGGAATGAATCATTTCAAGATTCGCGCCGGCTGATCCGGCATCGAAACGTTTTAGTTCCGTCAAACCGGCCCGATGCATGGTTAATCCTACAGGAACGATCGCAAGAGACCTTGCGGCAGGCCAAAGCGAAGCAAGATCCTCAATGGACTGGCTGAGAATTTTTCCGTCATTCACTTCGGGACATAACACAATCTGGCAATGAAACTCAAGGCCGTTCTCCTTCAGCCGTTTCAGCCTTTCCATGACGTTTCCGGCTTTCGGATTTCTCAGCATCCTGCAGCGGACTTCAGGATCTGTCGCATGAACCGAGATATAAAGAGGGGATGCCTTTCTGCGAAGAATTCTCTGAAACTCTTCCTCGCTGACGTTGGTCAGTGTGACGTAATTGCCCATCATCAGGCTGTGGCGCCAGTCGTCATCTTTCACATAAAGAGAACTTCGCATTCCCTGCGGAAGCTGGTCAACAAAGCAGAACAGGCAATGATTGCAGCAATGGCGGGGTTTCATGATCTGTGTTTCATCAAGGCATAGCCCCAACGGTTCCCAGTCTTCCTTCCTAATATGAGCTTCATGTGATCCCGACCCGTTTTCTAGCACAATGATAAGATCGCGGTTGGCCGTCAGCGCCTGATAATCGATCTCGTCGTGAATGGCTTCGCCGTTAATCGAAAGAATCCGCTCGTCTCCTCTGATTCCGGCCAGATCGGCAGGGGAACCGGGTGTAACAGAAAGGATCCTGACAGCCAACAAAAAACACCTCCTCAACAATATCCCAATTTATTATGCTTTCTGAATGCTCTGTTGTCAAGAAAGCACGGACACATGCTTGTATTTTACCTGTGATAATGTTATGATTCTGAGGGAAAAACGGATTAGGATGAAAGGGTTTCATCATGGCTCAGGCGAATGATATCGGAATTGATCTCGGCACTTCAAATGTTGTGATATATATGAAAGGCAGCGGAATCGTTTTCCGCGAGCCTTCAGTTGTTGCTATCGATCGGGATACAAAAAGTATTATCGCATTCGGATTGGAAGCATACAGAATGATTGGCAGGACTCCCGCCAATGTCAATGTCATTCGTCCACTGGCTCAGGGTGAGATGTTTGATTTTGATCTTGCGAGCGCGATGCTTCGATTTTTTGTCTCTTCGGTGATCGGTAAACGTTTGCTTTCCAGGCCCAGGGCTGTGATGGCGGTTCCGTCCGGCGTGAAGGATATCGAAAAAAAAGCCTTGATTAGTTCTATGTTTGATGCTGGTGTCAGGCGGACGCAGCTGCTTGATAAGAATATTGCCGCCGCCCTCGGTGCGCAGCTCAATTTCCTCGGGCCGTACGGTAGCATGGTCGTTGATATCAGCGCAGGATGCACGGATCTTGCCGTCCTTTATAACGGATCCATTTCTGTGATCAGTACCGTTCATATCGGCGGCGATCATTTTGATGAAGCAATTATTCGTTATTTGAGGAAGAAATATAATATGCTTATCGGCGAACGGACCGCGGAGCAGATCAAGATCACGTTGGGCGGAGCAATCCGCCGCGAACCGCGCGTTGAAATGGATATTACAGGAAGGAATCTGATTTCCGGCCTCCCGAAGACGATGTCCGTTGAATCTGATGAGATATATGAAGCGGTTCTTGACCAGGTAAATGATCTGATCGAGGCCGTCCAGGTTGTTATCGAAAAAACACCGCCTCAGCTGGCGTCCGACGTATTTGACGGCGGTGTTACGCTGACCGGAGGCGGCGCCGCGTTATATGGTCTGGCCGAAGCGATCGGGTCGGTTCTGAACATTCCTTGCCGCGTGGCCGAAGAAGCAAAGGATTGTGTTGTTCTCGGCTGCGCAAAAGTCCTGACTGATCCTTCGGGAATGCGTCATCTTCTTACTGTTTAACGCCTCCGGCCGTGTCTATCCCGGCTGCTCCGACCAGGCCAAGCCGCTCGGCAGCCTCTTCCCTCATACGGTATTTCAGAATTTTCCCCGCGGCGTTCATCGGGAAGGAATCAACAAATTCAATATATTGCGGCACCTTATGCCTTGCCATGTGCGATTTGATATACTCGGTCATTTCTTCTTTTGTCATCTGCTTATCCTTCTTCAGGATGATACAGGCCATCACTGCCTCGCCGTATTTTGCGTCTGGTACGCCGATGACCTGAACATCCGCGACTGCAGGATGGGTATAGATGAATTCCTCGATCTCTTTCGGATAGATGTTCTCACCCCCGCGGATAATCATATCCTTCAGCCGGCCTGTGATCAGATAGGTTCCGTCAGGATTTCTGCGCGCAAGATCTCCTGAATGAAGCCAGCCATCGGTATCAATGGCGGAATGAGTAGCCTCCGGCATTTTATAATATCCTTTCATGATATTGTATCCCCGCGAACAGAATTCGCCGTCCTGGCCGTCCGGAAGTTCTTTTCCCGTCTCCGGATCAATCACTTTGGTCTGAACATGCGGGAAGGAGTATCCGACTGTTTCCGTTCTCAGTTCCAGGGAATCTGTCCAGGCGGACATCGTGCTGCCGGGAGATGATTCCGTCTGACCGTATACACTGACGATTCCGCGCATGTTCATCTCATCCGGCTGTGCCGCGCGCTTCATCAGTTCAGGCGGGCATCCGGAGCCGGCCATGATGCCTGTTCTCATGTATGAAAAATCAGTTTTTCTGTAATCTTCGTGGTTGAACATGGCAATAAACATCGTCGGGACGCCGTGGAAACAGGTGATTCTTTCCTGATTGATGCACGCGAGGGAGTTTTTGGCGGAAAAGTACGGCAGGGGACAGAGGGTCGTTCCGTGCGTCATGGACGCTGTCATGGCCAGAACCATCCCGAAGCAGTGGAACATCGGCACCTGGATCATCATTCGGTCAGCGGTTGAAAGCCCCATTCTGTCGCCGATACATTTTCCGTCATTGACCACGTTGTAATGTGTCAGCATAACGCCTTTGGGAAAACCTGTTGTTCCGGAAGTATACTGCATATTGCAGACGTCATCCGGCTGAACATGCTGCGCCATGCTTTCAAGTTTTTCCCGGGAAACGGAATCAGCTCGTTTCATTGCTTCTTCGAAGGTAAGACAGCCCTGCTGAACATAACCGACAGTAATCACATTCCGAAGGAAAGGCAGTTTCTTACAGTGAAGAGGCTCACCGGCTTTGGAATCTGTCATTTCAGGGCATAATTCATTGATAATGGAGCGGTAATTGCTGTCCAGCGCGCTTTCGATCATCACGAGCGTATGCGTGTCGCTTTGCCGCAACAAATACTCTGCTTCATGAATTTTATATGCCGTGTTGACTGTGACGAGAACAGCTCCTATTTTGGTGGTTGCCCAGAAAGTGATATACCACGCGGGTACATTTGTTGCCCAGATCGCCACTTTGGTTCCCGCCCGGACACCCATTGAAATCAGAGCTCTCGCAAAACGGTCAACGTCTTCCCGAAATTCTTCGTATGTCCGTGTATAATCAAGTGTTGTGTATTTGAATGCATATTGATCAGGAAATTCTTCAACGAGTTTATCAAGCACACTGCCGAATGTCATATCAATCAGTTCATCTTTTTTCCATATATACTTTCCTGTGCCGTCATGATTGAAATAGAGGCTTTTCTTTTTTCCCCGCGGATTATCAAAACGGTACATATAGTTGATGAAATGGGAAAAAATGATTTCTCTGTCCGGGATATCCGGCATCCATTCCGGTTTCCATTCCAGGGAGATGAAACCGTTGTAATCAATGGATGACAGCGCGTTCATCATGTCCTGAACGGGAAGTGTACCTTCTCCGATCAGATTATAGGAAAGATCATCATTTGAATCCCTCAGATGGACATGCCGAACATACCCGCCGAGGTTCCTGATTGTCTGGTCTGGCGTCTCCGAAAAATCTCTTACTGGATGATGCATATCCCAAAGAGCGGCAAGTTCATCGCATGCATAGTCATCCATTAGCTTTCTCAGCCGGTTTGTGTCTGCATAGATTCCGACGGTTTTGATCAGAATACAGACATTTTCTTCCGCAGCTGTTTTAAGAAGCTTGTCAAGTTTTTCACGAACAATGGTTTCCCTGTCTCTCAGAGAGCAAAAAGCGACGTATGAAGCCTTCATGGCCGACGCAGTTCTGATAACCTGGATTGCTTTGTCAAGAGGTTCATCCTCTATGGAGAGATCAATATAGGTGTCAAAGCAGGGAATCTTCAATCCTGCTTTTCTGAGAGAACGCATTGTTTCATTTTGCATATAGGGGTGAAAAGCACCGCCTTTGCCCGAGAGGGAAGGATAATCCTGAATATTGTATGGTTCAATTCCGAGGAAACCCATTTCCTCCGCGTCATGAACCTGTTCTTCCCAGCTCAGATTGTTCCATCCGCGCGTTGAAAAAGAGAGATTCATGCTTCTTCCTCCTCATAAACAATCTTGTTGACAGCATTGATATATGCCATGATACCGGCACCGACTATATCGGTTGAAATACCTCTGCCGGAATACAGTTTCCCTTCATGACGAAGTTTTACGATCGTTTCGCCCATCGCTTCACGGCCTTCGGTTACGGACTGAATCTGGAAATCATCCAATTCATAATGGCGGCCTGTTGCCATCTCAATTGAATTGAAAGCGGCATCAATCGCACCGTCACCGGAAGCAATCCCTTCAATCTCCTGATTATGGAACATCAGTTTCATATGGGACATAGCACCGATTGTATTTCCGGTATTAATTACATACTGTATGCTGTGATAGGCAGGCGGAACCTGCATCGCTTCTGCCGCAATGATTGCGTCCAGTTCTTTTAGTGAAATGGTTTCCTTCTTTTCAACTGTCCGACAGAAAACACTCCAGATTTTTTGCTGATCGTCAGTTCCCAGATCATATCCCAGTTTCTCGGTTGCCATAATGACCGTTTCAAACGAATCGTGAATACTCAGAACAATATCTGTATCATGAGCTGAAAGCGATTCGGGAAAGGGAACCATACGGTGCTTTTCTGCGTTGCAGATGATGTCAACCTGTCCGGTAATCCGGTTGATCTGTTCATTTTCGACTGAACACTTGGCTTTTAGCATTGCGCCTTTAATATTTAGGATCTTAACGATACCTGCCAAAGAGATAGCATTTCCTCTGTAAGCTGTTGTCTTCAGCATTCCGGCTCCTGCTGCCACAGCTGCAAAAGCGCATGCATCAGCAAGATTCAGCTCGTCGGAACAGTGAAATCCGATTGTCATGTCTTTCAGTTCGGGAATATCTGTGAACAGATCTGTCAGGAATAAACCTGCTTCTTCCGGAGTAAGTACTCCGGCTGTATCGCAAAACGTAATCGTTTTTGCGCCTGCATTAACAGCTGAAACAATAATTTTTCGCAGAAACTCAGGATCGCTGCGTGTTGCATCAACAGCAATAAATTCTACATCATCAGTATGCTCTCTGCATTCTTTTATCCGGCTTTCTACAGCAGCAGTCAATCCGGTTGCCTTCAGATGAAGTAAATATTCCATCTGAACAGAACTTACCGGCGCCACTACCTGCAAACGCGCTTTGCGCGCTTCTCTCAGTGCTTCCCAGGTCAACTGAACGGAATCCGGATCTGTCAGATTCACCGGAACCGCAATAACTGCACGCTGAACGGCGGAACAGATGGATTTGATCAGAAGTCTGTCAATCTTTTTTTGCATGATCTCGCATAAATCAATCGCTGACACGCCAAGCCTGTCAATCAGCCTGCACAATTCGATTTTTTCCCTGAAGCTCAGTTCAACATGGTTTGTCGCGTCAAGCAGTGTACAATCACAGATCATGATCTCTTTCTGCTGATCCATAGCGTATATTTCCTCCTTCAATCAAAAACCCTGAAGCCGAAGCCTCAGGGACGAAATCTATTCCGTGGTACCACCCTAATTACTCTGATTATAGAGTCTCTCTCGAACTCAATCAAGTTCACAGCCGGTTACGGGGCGTCCGTATTCCATTACTGACCTGTCGCGTTCATGGAATCAACTCCGGAAGCAGTGGCCTTTTACTCCGCACTGCCTTGCAGCATCCGGCAGCTCTCTGCAGCTTCTGTAAAAGGATTATCAACCATCATCGTCTTTCACAGTATGAAATTATGAGGATATTATCATAATAATCCTTGTGTGTCAACGGCAATTATAGTAAAATACGAGGAGTATACAGAACCTGCAAAGGAAGGAAGCAGAGAATTTTGACGGAAGATTTTAACCTGGAACTCTCGGCTGATTCGATGGAAGCATATATATCCCTCTTTGGCCTGAATGATCGGAATATCGCTCTTATAGAGCAGGAATGCGATGTTTCTGTTGCACTTCGAAGGAATCACCTGGTGATTACAGGTGAAGAGAATAATATCGAACTCGCACGTCTTTCGATATTGCATCTGCTTGACCTGATCAAAAGAAATGAAACTGTTGACCGCGTCAGAATTCGATATACGATTGCAATGCTTCGTGAAGGCAACAAAGATCTGATTGTTGAAAACCTAAGACGTGTTATTGCTGTTACTCACAGGGGAAAAGAAATTACCTGCAAAACCATCGGACAGCGTCTTTATGTTGATACGATCCGTGATCATGTGCTGACTTTTGCCGTCGGACCGGCCGGAACCGGAAAGACCTATCTTGCAATGGCTTTGGCTGTCATGGCGCTGAAAAATAAGGAGGTTGAGCGCATTATTCTGACAAGGCCCGCTGTTGAAGCCGGTGAAAAACTTGGATTCCTTCCTGGAGATCTGACTCAGAAAGTTGATCCCTATCTGAGACCGTTATATGATGCCATGTATGACTTCATGGGAGCTGATTCCTATACAAAGCTTATCGAGCGCGGCATCGTCGAAGTTGCTCCGCTTGCGTATATGCGTGGGCGTACTCTGTCAGACGCCTTCATTATTCTGGATGAAGCACAGAATACTACTTCCGAACAAATGAAGATGTTTTTGACGCGTATGGGGTTTCGCTCCCGTGTCGTGGTTACAGGAGATATCACCCAGACGGATTTGCCTTCCGGGAAAACATCGGGCCTTGCCGAAGCGGTTAAATTGCTTCGGGACATCCCGGGAATCGGAATTGTGGAAATGTCCGGAAAAGACATTGTTCGTCACGAATTGGTTCAGCAGATCGTTGAAGCATACGATAAAGCAGACAGACTAGGGCAGTCAGTCGGAAAGGAAAAGGTATGATGTTTCAGCTTTCAGGTGATAATCAGACCGGTAGGAAAGAAAAAAGCAACCGTTTTAAAACCTGGCTTCATTCTTCATCCAGTAAATGTGCCCTCTTGCTCGTCGGAACTTTTCTGATCCTGGTGGTACTGTTCTTTCTTGTCTGTGCACCCCGAAAATATAACCTCAGCGTAGGATCAATCTCTCATGTGACAGTTGATGCAACCAAAGAAGTGATTGATGAGGTCACTACAGAAGAAAAGCGTGTTGCCGCCGAGGCAACCGTTGAGCCGACATATCGATTCCAGCAGGGAGTAAAAGAGGAAGTTCTTTCTTCTCTTGAAGACACATTCAATGAACTCAGGACGATCCAGCAGTATGGTGTGACTTTGAAAAAAGATGATTCCGTTCACAGTTACTATCGGTCTTTTTCTGAGGAAGAAATCGATTATGCCCTGAGCCTTGTAAATGCTCTTTCTCTCAGCAGATCACAGATTACTACCTTGTTGCGTGTTGATACATCTGTCTTTGACGATATGGTCAATATCGTCAGCGTAGCGGTGGAAAATGCGATGAACTCAACAATTCGGGAAGGTCAGGTCAGCCAGGCGATCATGACTATTCAGCAAATTGTCGGCTATAAAGTTGATGTATCCCTGACGCAGACGATCCTTCCTGCCGTTCTGCGTACCTGCATAAAGCCCAATATGATTATTGATCAGGAAGCAACGGATGAAGCGATCAGAAAGGCCAGGGAAGCCGTTGAGCCTGTCATTGTTTCGCAGGGGCAAAACGTTATCCGGGAGGGCGACAGGATCACTCAAAGTCAGCTTGAGATTATGCGAAGTCTCGGTTTGCTGAACGATGATCATTATGATTATTCTGTATATGGTGGTGCACTGATCAATATTCTTCTGGCAATGTTTTCCATGATAATGCTTCTGCGGCTGCTGCTGAAGCAGTATCTCTCACAGGCAAGGCCTCTTCTTGTGATCCTCCTGATTCTCCTTCTCTGCGTTTCTTTCGCTGTGATCTCGAATCTGCTTCCGAGTATTTATATTATTCCTATTACACTGGGTGCAATCCTGGGCACCGTTTTGCTTGGATACAGGGCAGGCCTTTGCCTGACCATTCCGCTCGCGCTGCTTTTCGCCGGTCTGACCAGCTGCAGCAGTTCCACAACATTTTACGATGTAGTACTGATTATGGCAAATACGCTGTCTTCCGGTGTTGCAACCATTTGGTTCCTGAAAGGACGTCCTCAGCGTGTGCGCGTGCTTCTTGCCGGGTTGATCACCGCAATCTTCAATATTCTGATGATTATCGGCATCAAGCTTCTTACTTCAGCTGAAACACTGGACATGATCCAGGCCGGTTCTTGGGCGCTTGCCGGCGGTTTGCTAAGCGGAGCGCTTGCAGTAGCATTGCAGCCGGCATTTGAGGGCATTTTCCATCTGGCTACTCCGAGCAGACTTCTTGAGATCACAAACCCGAACCATCCGCTCATGAAACGCCTGATGATTGAAGCGCCCGGAACCTATCATCATTCTATTATCGTTGCAAATCTTGCCGAAGCCGCTGCCGACAAGATCGGTGCCAATTCATTCCTCGCCAGAGCCGGCGCTTATTATCATGATATCGGTAAACTGAAAAGGCCCGGATATTTCAGTGAAAACCAGCATGGATCCAATCCGCACGCTAATACCGATCCGTATGTATCCGCTGCAATCCTGACTGCACATACCCGGGACGGTGTGCTTCTGGCGCAGAAAGAGCATCTGCCGCCTGAAGTTCAGGATATTATACTCCAGCATCACGGCGTCACACCGGTTATGTTCTTTTATCATAAAGCGCTTCAGCTTGCCGACGGGCAGCATGTGGATATCAACGACTTCAGATATACCGGTCCCAAACCTCAGACAAAAGAAGCTTCCATCGTTATGCTTGCCGATACAATTGAAGCAGCTGTGCGTTCCATGAAAGATCCGACGCCGAAGGCAATCGACCAGTTTATCGAACGCTTGATCCGTGGCAAACTGGAAGATGGGCAGTTGTCGGATTGTGAACTGTCCCTGAGGGATATTGATCAGATCTGCGAAGCGTTTTCCGGTATACTGAAAGGGGTATATCATGAGCGGATTGAGTACCCGAAAGTTTCCCAATATATTTCGGATAAACAGAATACCGTTGCATCATCCGATGTCGCTTCTTCGGATAAAACGGATAACGAGAACTCAGTTCAGCAGTCTGCTACGGAAACGGTCAACCCAGCAGTAAACGATTCCAAAGCAGAATTGTCTGGGACCGCAATTGATTCTGCGGAAACTGCAGATACTGACAACACCAAGACACAGGAGCAGAAAAATGAAGATTGACTGGGACATCAGATGCCTTCTTGATAAAACAATCATTGAACAGATG
>Ga0265298_10000618_pt1 | contig 52452 bp, 28 predicted proteins | sample AusTroGonzalo_MG_3_FD_193486 | JGI IMG/M metagenome (GOLD analysis project Ga0265298, IMG submission 193486) | Bovine rumen microbial communities from tropical cattle in Woodstock, Queensland, Australia - Gonzalo_01 | ecosystem: Host-associated > Mammals > Digestive system > Stomach > Rumen ...
AAGGATGGCGAGGGGGAGGTTCATGTCCCGGGAGGTTCCTCCCCGCCCGGCTTGTGTTCCCTGCCGTCACCGATGCCGAAGACCTTCTCGACCTTCCACGGATAGAACATGCCGAACATGCCGATGACGGCAAGCACGTACATGAGGGCGACGAGAAGCTGCACCGGAGCGAACCCGCTCTGCGGGACCATGTGGCGCGTCACCTTGAAGACCTCGGCGGGCGCAAGCATGAAGATCGCCATGATGGCGCGCGTGATGAGGTGCGGACGCATCCAGAGGAAGGTGAGCACGGTCAGGACCGCCGCAAGCGCCCAGACGAAGAGACCGCCCGTGCGCTCCTTGAGGAGGATCATGTCGAATACGTCGATGCCGATCGTGCTGCACTCGAACGCCGTCCAAAACCACGCGACGGCGGTCAAGACCGCCGCAAGGGCATCCGCACTCTTCTTCTGTAGCATCGGTGAAGTTGGAGGTGGGAAGCGGAGTTGAACCGCTGTAAGCGGATTTGCAGTCCGCTACCTAACCGCTCGGCCATCCCACCTGGAGGTTTGTACCAAACGGCGCATAGTATATCAATTTCTCATGCGCCGTGTCAATAGGGCACCGGGACTGAAAAACGGTACCCGCGGACGACACGCGCGGACTCGGCGAAAACCCGCGCGCTGGGCCAACGACAAACGGGCGCGGGGAGCTTTCCCCGCGTCCGTTCGCGCTTGACCGCTACGCGGCCGGATTACTTCGCCGGCGCGGAACCGTCGTCGCCGTAGCCCTTCGACTTCAGATAGTCGACGACCTTGCCGACCGTCGTGAGCTTCTCGGCATCCTCTTCGGGGATCGCCGCGCCAAATTCCTCTTCGAACGCCATGATGAGTTCAACCGAGTCCAGCGAGTCTGCGCCGAGGTCGTCGATGAACGACGCCTCCGTGGTGACCTGCTCCGCATTGACGCCGAGCTGCTCGACGATGATGTCCTTTACGCGTTCTTCAAGCTTTCCTGCCATAGTCTTTTCAACTCCTAGTTTGTTGTTGATGCTGTTATTATACTATATTTTGCCCCACTCGCGCAAGGGGGGGTCAGCCAATCATTCCGCCGTTGACGGAAATCACCTGTCCGGTCACGTACGCCGCGTCGTCGCCCGCGAGCCACGCGACGGCCTTCGCGATGTCCTCGGCGGTGCCGAAGCGCTTGAGCGGAATCGTGTCCATGTACGCCTTCTTCACGTCGTCGGGAAGGACGTCCGTCATCTTCGACTGGATGAATCCAGGCGCGACCGCGTTGCAGCGGATGTTGCGCGAGCCGAGCTCCTTCGCCGTCGTCTTGGTGAGCGCGATGACGCCGCCCTTCGACGCCGTGTAGTTCGCCTGGCCCGCGTTGCCCATGATGCCGACGACGGACGCGATGTTGATGATCGAGCCGCCGAGCTGCGTGCCGTCCTCGGCCTTGTTCTTCATCATCGGACGCGCCACGGCGCGCGTGAAGAGGAACGTGCCCTTCAGGTTGACGTTGAGCACGGCGTCCCAGTCCTCGTCCGACATGCGCATGAGGAGCCCGTCCTTCGTGATGCCGGCGTTGTTGACCATGATGTCGACCTTGCCGAAGTCCGCGATGACGGCCTTCACGCACGCGTCGACCTCGGCCGACACGGCGACGTTGACGCCGTAGCCCTTCGCCTTGGCGCCGAGCGCCTCGAGCGCCTTGACCGTCTCGTCGCACCATTCGGCCTTGAGGTCGCAGATCGCGACGTCCGCGCCGCGCTCGGCAAGCTTCTTTGCAATGGCCGCGCCGATTCCGCGCGCAGCGCCCGTGACGATTGCGACTTTTCCCTTGAGGTTGTCCATAGTAGTTGCGTAGTTAGGTGGTTAAGTGGTTAGCAGTTGGGTGGTTATGCGAGCGCGGCGACGGTCGCGTCGAGCGACGCGAGGTCCGCGACGTTCGCCGTCGCGAGCTCGGGGTCGATCTTTTTCACGAGTCCGGAGAGCACCTTGCCCGGACCGAACTCGACGAACATGCCGCAGCCCATCGCCTTCGCCTCGGCGACGTCCGCCGCCCAGTTCGTCGTGCCCGTGACCTGCTCGAGCATCATCGCCTTGATGGCCGCGCCGTCCGAGGCGTGGGGCTTGCCCGTGACGTTCGAGAGGACGGGGAACTTCGGAGCGGAGAACGCGATGCCGTCGAGGACGGGCGCAAGCTTCTCGCGCGCGGGACGCATGAACTCGGAATGGAATCCGCCTGCGGTCGCAAGCGGAATCGCGCGCTTGACGCCGAGCTCCTTCGCCTTCGCCGCGCACGCGGCGATCGCGTCCTTCGAGCCGGAGAGCACCTGCTGCGCGGCGCTGTTCACGTTCGCGACCGTGCAGCCCGTGGCGTCGCAGAGGGCCTTCAGCTGGTCAGGCGTCGCGCCGACGATGGCGATCATCCCCGAAGGCGTCGCCTCGCACGCCTCCTGCATGAACCTTCCGCGTGCCTCGAGGACCTTGAGAGTCGACTCGAAGTCGAGCACTCCAGCCGCGCAGAGCGCGCCCCATTCGCCTAGCGAGAGGCCAGCCGCGCAGTCAAACGACGTCGGACGGCGTTTCTGGAGCGCGAGATAGGCCGCGTAGCTCGTCACGAAGATGGCGGGCTGGCAGACGTTGGACTTTGTCAGCTCCTCGGCCGGGCCTTCAAAGCAGGTCTTCTTGAGGTCGAAGCCGAGGACGGCGTTCGCCTTGTCGAAGAGGGACATGATCTCGGGATCGGACTCGGCAAAGTCCTTGCCCATCCCGGGGACCTGGGCACCTTGGCCCGCAAAAATGCAACAGTTCTTCATATGGGGATATTATATCAAAAAATGCCGCCGGGTTGACAGGAGGCTCAGAGATAGAGTATCATTTGCGGCATGAAGGCACTTGTACAGCGGGTAACGGAAGCAAGCGTGACGATCGACGGCGAGAAAGTCGCCGAGATCGGACTCGGCTATCTCGTCCTCTTCGGCGTGACCCACGCCGACACGGAGGCGGATACGGCGCGGCTGGCGGAGCGAGTCGTGAAGCTAAGGATCTTCGAGGACGACGCAGGCAAGACGAACCGCTCCATCGCCGACGTGGGAGGGTCCGTGATAGTCGTCTCCCAGTTCACGCTCTACGCAGACACTGCGCACGGAAACCGACCCGGATTCTCGAACGCCGCAAGGCCGGAACTCGCCGTCCCCCTATACGAAAGCTTCGTCGCGCACCTCAAGAAGATGCTTGGCGACGGACGCGTCCAGACGGGACGCTTCGGCGCGGACATGAAGGTGCGCCTGCTGAACGACGGTCCCTTCACCGTAGAGCTCACAAGCTGACGCGCAAAGGCGCCGCGCGCTTGCTCACAGCGCGTCGAGGTCGCTCGCCTCCTTCGCGCGCTGCTCGCGGAGAAGCCCAATGTTGTCCGTCGCGACAATCCAGACGTCGTATATCTTGTCCATCTCCATCATCAGGGAGTCTGAATTGTCGTTGTAGCGGTTCGCGAGCGCGGAATCCATGTTGCGCGCCATCCTTATCGTGACCGTGCGGCAGACGAGGCCTTCAGGTGAAACAAAGCGAATCTGGCTAGCGCGTCCGGAAAGCGACTCCTCCACTTCGACCATGGGCTTGCCGAACTTCTTGCCAAGGAGCTGTGCGCAGTCGTCGAACTCCGCGTTTGCCGCCTGCTTCGCGTCAACGCCCGCTCCCCTTACGTACCTGCGGTGCGCCGCGATTTCATAGACGCCGCTTGCGCCTACGCGAACGGAATACTCCTCGAAACCGCGGAACTTCTTCGCCGGCATGAAAAAGTGACGCTCCACCGACCGACCATCCTCTTCCACCGTCTTCTTCGAGAACGTCGCGTCAATCGCCTGCCCGAGCTTTATACCGAACAACCCGGGGCACGCCTCGGCAAGCGGCTTGGACTCGGTCGCCGCCTTTGCGGCAGTAGATGACGCGCTTGGCGCACCGGCTGGCGTAGGCGGTTCTGTCGCAACCTTCGCCTCTTGAAGCTTCTTTAGCTTTGCCGCTCGCTCTGCGGCGTCCTTCTTGCGCTGCGCCTCTTCCGCCTCAGCCCGGCGCTTCTTGCGAGCCTCCTCGCGATCGATTCTGTCCTGTTCGTTCTTGCACCTCTGGCAGAATTTCCACCCCGCAGGCGCAACGGCACCGCACTTGGCGCAGTTTACCGCCAACGCGGAAAGCGAGGCAACCAAGAGGAGTGCAACGATGGTTATCTGGAACTGAAGTCTCATGTGTTGAATTATACTAAAAACAGACTACTTGAATCAAGCGCGGGAGAGTCCGAGCGTGGACCACGCGAGATCGGTCGCGACGCGCCCCTTCGGCGTGCGCTCGAGATATCCCTCCATGATGAGGAACGGCTCGTAGGCCTCCTCTATCGTGTCCGGCTCCTCGCCGACGGAGACCGCTATCGTCGAAAGCCCCACGGGGCCGCCGCCGAACTTGACGCATATCGTCTCGAGGACACGGCGGTCCATCTCGTCCAGCCCGTGCGGGTCGATCTCGAGGAGCGAGAGGGACTCCTTGGCGACGTCGAGCGTTATGAAGTTCCCCGCCTTCACCTGTGCGTAGTCCCTTACGCGCCGGAGGAGGTTGTTGGCGATGCGCGGAGTCCCGCGCGCGCGGCGCGCTATCTCGAGCGCGCCCTCCGAGTCGACGTCGACGCCGAGCTTCGCAGCGCTGCGCGTCACGATCTCGGCGAGCTCCGCGGGCTCGTAGTAGTCGAGGCGGTTGACGAACCCGAAGCGCGCACGGAGCGGCGCCGCGATAAGGCCGATCCTGGTCGTAGCGCCGACGAGCGTGAAGCGCGGAAGTTCCAGACGCACCGACCTCGCGTTCGGGCCCTGGTCGAGCATGATGTCGATCGCGTAGTCCTCCATCGCGCTGTACAGGTACTCCTCGACCGTCTTCGCCATGCGGTGGATCTCGTCGATGAACACTATGTCGCCCGGCTCGAGCGAGGTGAGGAGCCCCGCGAGGTCGCCGGGCTTCGTGATGACCGGGCCGGAAGTCGTCTTGACGTTCACTCCCATCGCCTCGCCGAGGATGTATGAAAGAGTCGTCTTGCCGAGTCCGGGCGGACCGGAGAAGAGGACGTGGTCGAGCGACTCCCCGCGCTCCTTCGCCGCCCTCACGGCAAGGAGCATCCTGTCGCGGACCTTCGCCTGGCCCACGAATCCGTCGAAGTCCGTCGGCCTAAGCCTGTTGTCGAAGGCCGTAGACCTGTTCAGCTCGTCGCTCTTGCGCTCTGCTTGCATCTGCCGTATATTTTACCAAAAATCCGCAACGTCATTCGAGTCCCCACCGCTTCTCGAGGCGGCGGCGCGCAGCGCTCCGCGCGGCGCGCGTCAGGTGCGGCCACGTGAGGCAGCGTATGAGGAGCCTCAGCCGCTCCGTGCGCCGGCGCATCGCCGCGGCCACGGGGTTCCTTATCGCGGCGAAGTCTTCGTCCGAACGCGCCGCGAGCAGCCTCACGTCGCAGCCGGGGAACGCCGCGCGAAGCCTCCCTTCGGCGGCGGCGCGCGCCTCCTCGGAGAGCGGACGCGCGAGGTCGCACCACACGAAGAGAGTGCGCCTGGCCTTCGCCACGTTGTCGTAGAGCCTCGCTATGCGGCGTTCGTACTTCGCGCGCACCTGCTCGTAGGACTCGTCGAACGGGAGGGTCTCGCGGAAGTCGTGGAAGAACCTGAGCCCTGTCGCGGCGTCCTCGTAGTGGTCGTTGCCCTTTCCGGGCGCGTCGGCCTCCTTCTCGAGCTTCCGCATGTTCCGCTTCTCGAGAAACCCCGCGAAGCGCGTCTCCACTAGCCGGAGGCGCGTCTCGAGCGGGGCCGCGGTCAGCCAGTCCAGCGGGGATGAGCACGAGCGGAGGCCGAGCTTGCGCAGCATCGTCGCGCAGTGGCAATCGTAGCCGATGCTGGCCACGAAGTCGTACTCCGCCTCGAGCAGGCCTGGAACGGAGCCCTTCAACGCCTCGCGAGCGCCGCAGCGCGGCCGAGCGCGAACGCCTTCTTGTTGACCTCGAGCAACTTCGCCTTCGGGCCGGAGAGCATCTCGGTCATGGCCTGGATCCAGAGTTCCTCGCCAAAGGGGCACAGCGCCGAAAGCGCGCCCGCGAGCACCATGTTCATCGTGCGCGCGTTGCCGACCTGCTCGGTCGCGACCTTCATCGCGTCGACGAGGACGAGCTTGCCGCCGAACGTCTTCCTGACCTTGCCGTCGAGGTCGTCGGGCGTCTTCTGCTGTCCGGACGAGACCGTCACGGGAACGAGGTACAGGTCGTTCACGAGGGCCGTTCCGCCCTTCGAGAGTATGCCCGCGTTCCTGAGCGCCTCGACCTTGTCGAACGACACTAGGATGTCCGCCGTGCCCTCCTGGATTATCGGCGAGGCGACGGAGTCGCCGAAGCGCACCTGGCTCGTCACCGAGCCGCCGCGCTGGGCCATGCCGTGGATTTCGGACTTCTTCACGTCCATCCCGGCGATGGCTGCCGTCTTCGCGAGAATGTCGGCCGTCAGGATGATGCCCTGGCCACCGACGCCAACCAAAGAGACGTTTACGGTCTTCATCTTCACTCCACGCGCTCCACAGTGATCTCGGGATCGATTTCCTGAAGTCCCGCCTCGATGCCCTGCTTGAGGGTCATCATCGCGAACGGACAGCTGCCGCAGTGTCCGACAAGCTTGAGATAGACGACCTTGCCCTCGATCTTGACGAGTTCGAGGTCGCCGCCGTCCGCCTGGAGCCCGACGCGGAGCTCGTCCAGCCTTGCCTTTATTTTCTCTTCCATGGTTCCGCCTTTGTTCCGTTTAAGCACAGCCCACGCTGGCCGTTTCTTATTATTATACCAAAATTTCGCCGTTCATGGCCGCATCCCACGCATTCTTGCGAAAGACCTCGGCCCGCATTCGTTCCGACCACGACCTTGGCTACAGATTCGGAATCTTGGCCGACATCACGGCGCGGCGCATTTGCCGCGCCGTGTGGAGAAATGATATAATTCGAAAGTCTTATCCATTGCAGCAGGGAGGAATGACATGGGAGGGAAGATGAAAAAAGTTGCGGCCGCGGCTGGAATCGCCGTGGCGCTTATGGCCATTACGGCCTGCGTGCTCATAACGTCCATGCCGGACATATACGAGGAGATGGTGCCGATGCGCGACGGCACAAAGCTCTACACGTGCGGATCGCGTCCACGCGGAGACGAGAAGCTTCCCGTGATCGTCGTCCGGACGCCATACGTGGAGGAAATGGGCGGCGCCGACAAGTCCCTGATGAAGAAAATGGCGATCGGGGCGCGCATGCGCGGCTACCTTAGCCTACTCCAGCACTGCCGCGGATGCGGCAGGAGCGAGGGCGACTTCATCCCGTTCGAGTCGGAGCGCGAGGACGGGCTCGCCCTCCTCGACTGGATTCGCAAGCAGCCGTGGTACAACGGCGAGATATTCCTCCTCGGCGGCAGCTACCACTCGTCCGTCCACTGGGCGTACCTCGACACAAACCCTCCGGACGTCAAGGGCGCAATCCTGCCGATCATGGACGTGGACCGCTACGACGTAGACTACCGCAACGGCGTGTTCAAGATCGGCCTCTTCGGCTCCTGGTCAAAGCTCGTCTACCGCCGCCGCGACAAGACGCTCAAGCGCGACGAGTCCGTCAAGCTCACCGACTTCCCGCTAGCGGACTGGGTACAGCGCTACTTCGGCGTCGACGAGCCGACATTCGACAACGTCATGGCGCATCCGCGCCGCGACGATCCGTTCTGGAAGTCGGACGCCCCCGGAAGCGGCGCCTCGTACCGGCGCGGATTCCTCGACTCGAAGATGCCGATCCTCCTCGTCACCGGTGCGTACGACATGTTCTGCGAGGGGATGTCCGAGATGTGGCGCGAGACGCCGCGCGAGCGGCTCGCGAACTGCTCGTTCCTCGTCGACGCGTACGACCACGACGGACGGCTCTCGGACGAGCTCAAGGGCACGCGCGGCGCATTCCCGAACGGCGAGCGCATGTCGAACCCCATGAGAATGCTCGACTGGTTCGACTACTGCCGCACCGGGAAGCCCTGCGACTACGCTCCGCCCGGCAAGGTGCGCTTCTACTCGCTCTGGGAGGACCGCTGGCTCGGCGAGGAGGCGCTCAAGGACGGTCCGCGCCGCGTGGAGCTCAAGCTCGGCGAAGGCAGGCGCTCCTGGACATACGACCCGAAGCGTCCGCTCCCCGAATTCCCGGGCTCGGGCGGAATGAGCTTCAGCGGCATGCGACTACAGCCCAAGCCCGACTTCCGCGACGACGTGATGTCGTTCGTCCTGCCGCCGGCGGAGGAGAGCCTCGACCTGCGCGGACGCATGAAGGCGTCGCTTGCCGTCACGAGCGACTGCGAGGACACCGCGTTCTTCGTGCGCCTGAGCGTGGACAAGGGCGACGGACGCTGGTACTCGCTGCGCGACGACATCACGACGATGTGCGCCGACGGCTCGGACTACGCGCCGGGGACGGAGAAGACGCTCGACTTCGAGTTCGCGACCCTCGCCTTCAGGCTTGAAAAAGGCGACAGGCTGCGCGTGGACGTCTCGAGCGCGAGCTCTCAGTTCGCGCCGCACGGCAACGTAAAGGGGAACCAGAACTACGTCAAGGAGCCGAAGGTCGCGCACAACGCGGTCGACGCCGGCAAGTCGAAGCTCGTCCTTTGCGCGGCGGACAAGTCCGCCAAGTGAAGTGATTTACCATTTCCGAAACAACCAACCGCAGGGAGGAAGCATGAAGAAGGCAAATACCATCCTGGCTGTCGCGGCCATGGTGGCCGCGGCGCAGGCGCTCGCCGCAGGCGCGCCCAAGCACACGGTCACGTTCCGCAAGCTGGACGGCACCATCCTCAAGCAGGTGCAGGTTGCGCACGGCGGCAAGGTCGCCGCGCCCGCGGCGCCGACGGTTCCGGACTTCACGTTCAAGGCGTGGGACGGCGCGGCTCGCCTCTCGCACGTCACGAACGACGTCCAGGTCTGGGCGCTCTACGAGACGACGAAGCCGCTCCCTCCGTCGACTGCGCTCGCCTCGCAGCCGATCGCCGAGCGCGACGTCCCCTATTCGCTCGACGAATATTTCAAGATGTACGACAACCTCGCATGGAGCGACGAGTTCTCCGGAACGGAGCTCAGCGTCACACCCGGAAGCGGCGCATGGGGCCCCTGGGCCGCGTTCATGGGAGGCGGGAAGCCCGACGGCAAGAACTGGATATACGACATGGAGCAGCGCAACCACGAGCTCGGCAGGATGTCCGGCGCGGACAACCTCTCGGTCTCCAACGGCTGCATGTGGATCAACCTGCGGCGCGAGGACCGCGGCGGATACGAGTTCACGTCCAGCGCGATCAGGAGCAACGGGAAGGTCGCGTTCAAGTACGGACGCTGCGAGGCGCGAATGAAGCTAACGAAGCAGCGCGGCGCATGGCCCGGGTTCTGGATGATGGGAAGCACCGGAATGTGGCCGAACTGCGGCGAGCTCGACATCATGGAGCAGCCGTCCGGCGGCGAGTGGATGACGGGGACGCTCCACATCCCCAACCCCAAGGAGCGCTGGGCCACGATCCAGAACTCCGCGCCTGTCTCGCCCGCGGACGGAGTCCACTTCGGCGACGGTTTCCACCGCATCGGCGTCATAGTCACAGAGCGAGAGGTCGTGTGGTACGTCGACGAGCGCATCTTCCTCCGCGTCGACATTCGCGACTCGCGCTACGACATCTTCCGCACCCGCTCGCTCTACATCCTCATGGGCATCGGCATGGGCGGCGCGTGGATCGACGGCTTCAAGGACGACGGCAAGGTCACGAAGGCGGCGGACATCCCGGACTTCAGGAGCGTCGACTACGTGGTGGACTACTGCCGCATCTTCACGAACACGAAGCCGGGCAACACCGTAAAGCGCGGTCCGGCGAAGGCCGCGCTCTCCGCCCCCGTCAAGGCGACGATCTGGCGCGGATGGCAGATGTGCTGGAACAAGCCGGGCGCGGGATACTTCCAGAGCCACGTCGCCGGAAGCGAGCGCTACCACGTGAAGACGGCGCTGACGGAATACTTCAACCGCGACAAGCCCGACGTCGTGGTGCTCTCGCCCATCCCCGCCGTCAAGACGGACGAGCGCAAGGCGGAGTTCAACATTCCCGGCGCGGAGACGTGCTTCTTCAGCGCGAACGGCAGCAACTGGAACAACTGCTACGACCGCGAGCGGCTCTGCGGCGCCGTGCTTTTCAACAGCGAGCGCTTCTCCCCTTCCGACTCCTCGGTCGGTCCGCTGAAGATCTCCGACGACCCCGCCTTCACCAACTGCTTCGCGGTCTGCTCCGACCTCGTGGAGAAGTCGACTGGCGCGCGCGCGAAGGTCGTCGCGGTGAACGTCGTCTCGACGAACGGCGTCGGCTGCGCCAACCTCTTCCCGACGCTAAACGCGCTCAAGGGAGAAAAGGCCGTCGTCCTCTTCCAGTCGGCGGACCCGCGCTTCCACGGCTCGCTCAAGAGCCAGGCCGCGGCGGGACTCGACCGTTCGTTCAAGTTCCTCGGCGAGTATAAGGTCGGGCAGGCGAGCCAGTTCGCCTACGCGACGAAGAGCGCGTCCGCGTCGGCCGCGAACCCCGCGCCGCTCTCGGTGCCGAAGGCGAACGGCAAGCCGTCGGGCGTCCACACCAACCAGGCGCTGTGCGCCACGGTGAAGTGGTAATCAGCATCCCTCGACGTCAATCTTGAGGCGGTAGAACATCTTGGCCTCGAAGGCATCCTTCTGAGCCTCCGCCGCCGCAGAGACCGCACGGTCGCCTCCGGCATGCTCTTCTGCCGCCATGTCGACGATCTCGTCGAATTTCTGGAAGCCAGGGCCCTCGGTCGTGCTCCACCAGCTGCTGATGGTTGTGGTTCCAGAAGTGTCGCGACTCCCGTCGAGCTGTCGTAGCTGGTGTAGTCGCAGAAGGAGATCGGCAGCCGCATGAAGTCAAAACCCTTCGCAACCAGTCCGTCGTACATGCTCTGCGAGTTCAGGTAGGTCATCTGGTTGCCCAGCCTCGTACCATCGAACCCGCACTCAATGCCCATTCCGCACATAAACGGCAGGCGTGGCGCGGTCGTGACTTCGGTGTGCGATACGGCGGACAATTGCGCGGCGCAGAGTGCGACTACGGCGAGAACGACAAGGCGGGTGTGTTTTATGGGTAGAGTTATACCACAAAACAACTGGCCGAGCGCCTGTTGACATATCATTTCTCAGTGCGCGGACAGGGCGTAGTCGACCGGCTTTCCATGGAAGCGGACGTCGGGCTTGGCCCCGGCGGGCGCGCGGACGGAAACGCGGACAGGGCGCCCTTCCTTCCACTCGCAGTCGACCTCTACCCTGCCGCGGGCGCAAAGCCCCTTGAACGAGCCTTGGGACGCCCAGTCCGCCGGAAGCGCAGGCAGGAGATCGATGAATCCGGCGTGGCTCTGGAGCAGCATCTCCGCGACCGCGCTCGTCGCGCCGAAGTTGCCGTCGATCTGGTACGGCGGATGCGAGTCCCAGAGGTTGGAGAACGTGCGCTCCGCGAGCATCGTGCGCATGAGCTTGAGCGCGTGGTCTCCGTCCCCGAGCCTCGCCCTGCAGTTCATGCGGTGGGCGAGCGCCCAGCCCGTCGACTTGTCTCCGCGGAGGTCGAGCGTGCGCGCGGCGGCGGCCATCCAGTCCGGACGCCCAGCGTTGATGAGCGTCCCCGGATGGAGCCCGACGAGATGCGAGATGTGGCGGTGATGGAGCTCGCCGATCTCGCCGTACTTGCTTTCCTCGCGGTACTCCTTGATCTGCCCCGACTCGCCGATCTGCACAGGGTCGTACCGGTCGATTTGCGCGCAAGTGCGCGCAACCACGGCGTCGTTCGTCCCCAGGTAGGCCGCGAGCCGCAGGAGGTCGCGTCCGTTCTCCCACAGCATCTGCTGGTCGAAGGCGCAGCCGACAGTCCGGTAGTAGGGAGCTCGCTCGCCCTCCTTCACCTTAACGCGGTAGTCGCGCTGCTCTGGGGATGCCGAGAACGCGGAAAGGCACTTGCCGTCCACGTCCTTCACGCAGCGGGTGAGGAAGTCGCCCATCCCATGCACGACCGGCCAGACATACTTCCTGAGCGCCTTCTCGTCGAGCGTGTACTCCCACCAGTCCGCGAAGAGCTTGGTGGTGAGCGCGCCCGTGCCGGGACCGGAATGCCCGCCGGGACACCATCCGACAGAGTATGGATAGACGGACGTCCCCACGCACCAGATGTCCGGCGACTCCTCCTCCGAGGGCATCTCGCCGAGCTTGTGGACCTCGAAGTACTTCTGCACGAGCGGACGCGTGACCGGACGGAACGTGGCGTTGAACTCGGCATAGGGAAGGAAGCACTCGGCGAGGTTGGAGATGAACGCCGGCCAGTAGTTCATCTGCACGTTGATGTTGTGCCAGTAGCCTGACCCCCACGGCGACTTCTCGTACCCCGTCCAGGTTCCCTGGAGGTTCGCGGGCATCGTGCCCGGACGCGACGACGAGACGAGCAGGTAGCGTCCGAACTGGAAGAACGTCTCCTCCAGGTACGCGCTCGTCCGGTTCCGCTTCGCAAGGTCCTCGATCAGGACCGCCGCTTCGCCACCCGCGTCGCGATCCGCCCCCGGCAGGTCCACCCTCGCGCGCATCATGAGACCCGAGAAGTCCTTGAGGTGGTCGGACTTCACGCGGTCCCAGCCCTTCGCGGACGCCGCGACGACTCGCGCACAGACCGGCTCGGCGACGCCGGGATCGGGCGTCTCGACGGACGGCTCCGCCGCGACGCGCTTCCCGTCCGAAACAAAGCTCTCCGGCTCCAGCCTGTAGTTGGTCCCGCACGAGAAGAAGATGGTCGCCGAAGTCGCGCCGCGAACTTCAAGCGTCCCGCCCTCGGCAACGGTCTCGCCGTCCGTCGCGACCTCGAGCAAGCCGAAGAACCGGACGTCGTTCCACTGGAGGTGCTGCGTCACTTCGATCGTCCGCCCCTTGGCCACGACCTTGCCGACGCGCCCGCCGCCGTCGCCGCCATTTGCCTCGAAGGGATGCATGAACGGCACTTCCGGCGCGAGCGTGAACGACAGCGCGCCCTTCTCCGAGGCCTCAAATCGCACGGCGAGGACGCGGTCGGGATACGACGTAAAGCACTCGCGAGTGAACCGAATACCGCCCGCCTTGTATTCGACACGGGCGAGTCCCGTCTCAAGCTCAAGCGAGCGCGAGTAGTCCGCAACCTCGCCGGCAGCGGACTTGAACCTGAGCCGGATGTCGAGCGCGTTCGTGAGGTTGCGCTTGGTGAGGACGGAGTTTTCCGTCACCTGCAGCCTCTCGCATTCGACGCCGCCGAACACGTTGACGCCGAACCAACCGTTGCCGATCGGATACGACTCGCGCTCCCAACCGGTTATGTCGTCCGCGGCGGATTTACCGCTCCTCACGACATGTCTCTCGACAGCCGCCGCCGAAAACGCCAAGCAAAGGGCAGCGGCACTGGCAACAAAGGCAGTTTTCTTGCCGCCCATCACACACCTCTTTCTCACTGCTCTACTCCCAACACCCCCAAACTCTAAACTTTGAACTTTGCACTTTCAACTTTTCAACCTTTCAACTCCTCAATACCCCTTCACGTCGATCACAAGGCGATAGAACATCTTGGGCTCGGAAGCGGACTTCTGGAGCGACGCCGCCTCGTCTAAAGCATGGTCGCCGTCAAGCGGCTGCACATTCGCGAGGTCGGAGAGGTCGGCGGACTTGTACACCTTGTAGGAGACCGTCGCACCAGCGGCCTCGTTCACGTCGATGCCGACGAGCGCCAATTCAACCTGATCGCCGTTCATCACGATCATCGCCTTCGGCTTCGCGTCGGACTTGGTCGGATCGAGTCCGAGCACGTAGCTCTCCCAGATCGGGATTCCGTTCGCGCCATTAGCGGCAAGCGCTTCGGCGATCTGCGCAGGCGACCTACCCGCCGTAGTAACGCCGAGCGCGGCGACCTGGGCAAGCGAGATGTTGATCTTGCCGGCGTTCGGAATAGACGAGAACCCGCTGGACACGACCACGTTGCCGTCGCCGTCGAGCGTGACGCCAGTGAGCGCAAAGTCGCCGCGGTCGACGGCGACGGTTCCGACGGGCGTGTTCGTCGGCCAGGTCGCGTTCGTCAGCAGGACAAGGCTGTTCGTCGCCGCCGCGAGCGCGTCCGCAAGCGACGCATATCCGACGCCGTCCGCCTCGGCGACGTTCGCGTTCGCGAGCGAGCCGAAAAGCGAGGCAACGGAGCCCTGCCCGTCAAACTCGACGCCCGTTACCGACCTTGCCTGCGCCGCGCCCGTCACCCACCTCTCGGTGTAACCCTCGTCGATGTAGAGCGGCGCAAACGCCGCGCCCGCGTCAGCGCTCACCTCATAGCGGACCCGCGGCGAATCCGCCGCGAAATCGGCTTCCGCGCGCACGACATACTCCTGCTCTTCCGTCGGGGCGATGTCGCCGTAGAGCGACACCCATCCGTTATCACCATAAGCCATCCATAACTTGTCCCCCTTCGCGTTGACGGCGGCGGTGAAGCCTCCGATCGCCTCCTCGCCCTCGTCCGAAAGGTTCGCCGTGTCGCAGAACGAGTTGAAGACATAGCCGAAGTCAACGCGCACGAAACGATTCGAGCCTGCCGCGGCCGCATCGGAGGACAAGACGAAATCCGCGGTCCCGTCGACTGCGTATTTCCTGTCCGCGACAGTCGGCGTGTCCAGCCAAGCACCGCCCGAGACGACGCTAACGCCATTCGTCGCCGCCGCGGAGAACCACGTCCCGCCAACATCCCATCCGCCGGTGAAGAATCCGCCGACCGCAATCGTGTCGTCGCCAGATGCAACGGCGTAGTCGTAGGCCGTGCCGGCGGTCGTCGCGATGTCGAAAGTCGCCTCGCCGTTCTCGTCCACGGTCGCCGTCGCAGCCGTGGTCGTGCCGTCGGACGCCATCGCGGTAAGCGTCAGGGTCGCGCCAGCCGTCGCATTCGTCACGGTGACGACGCGGTTCGTGTAGTCAAAGCCAGCGGCATCGGACGCAAACACGCTGGCCGGAGCGGCCGCCGCCTCTTTCGAGATTGTGAACGTCTGGTTCGGCGGCGGCGGCGAGTAGCCGTGGTCCGAACCCTGAACGAGATACGCCGACACAGCGCACTTCATGTTGTAGTAGCTGAGCAGCACGCCGCGCGGCGGACACGTGTAGTCGCCCATGCCGATGCGCGTGATGTTGGCGATGCAGTCGCGCGGAACGCGCCTCGCATGGAGCGCGGAGTCGAAGTAGTACGCCCCGGGCACGCTCGGGATACCCCACGTCCTTGATGGATACGGATTGCCGTTACCGTTGAACGGACAGCCGATGTCGCAGCCCCAGGTGATCGACGGCTTGATCTCGGTAATGCCGTCGACGAGTCCGCCCGCCCACATCGTCTGGAGTCCGCCCTGGCTGCCGCCGGACGCGATGACGTCCCGACCATTCCACTCGGGCCGCGACTTCAAGTACTGGAACGCGCGCATGACGCGCATCGCCATGTAGTAGAAGTACGTGTTCGTCGGGTTGTCGTAGTCCTGGGGTGCCAGGGCGTAGCCGTACGTCGTGCCGTTGAAGGTGCGGTTGGTCTTGTTGATGTAGTCGTTGAAGTCCTGGTAGTACTTGTTGTCGCGATTGACCACGTCGTAGCCATGGGCGTTGATGTGGAAGTGGACATTCGTGCTATATCCCCAGGTCGGCGCCTTCGGAATCGCCGTGACGCATCCATATCCGTCGAAAGACGCCTGGATCGGCAGGCCCCCAGCAGGCACATTCTTGGGAATCGTCACCCAACCAGTGACAGGACGAGGTCCGAAGCACGGAACCTTGGCGGCGTAGATGGTGAAGTTGTTTGCCGCACCGCTTGGCGTGATGTCCACCAATTCCACGTTGCCCTCAAAAGGGACAGTGGCAAGCTTCGCCTTCGCCTCGGCCCAGAACTGGTCGAAGTCCGCCGGCTCGACGGTGGAGAGCTGCATCTTCTCTGTTGCAACGCCAGCGCCGCCGCCGAAGGTCACGTTCTTCTTGCTGTTGCTCGAGTCGTAGTACTCGAACGCCTTGTAGTCCGACCCAACTAGTGTTCCTGTCATCTTGATGATGCCTGGGATTGCGAGACTGGTCGTGACGGAGAAGCCCTCCGTGAGCGAAATGGTGTTCGTGCCCTTCACGGTCACGCCATCGTCCGCCGTGCGCGTCCAGATCACGTAGCAGGGCTGCCTGCCGCGAATCTCCGCGGGCAGCGCCTCGACGCCGTCCAGCCAGAAGTCGAAGCGGATCGGCTCCCCTTCCACGTAGTCGATCGGATTGTCCTTGTCCGTCCTCGCCTTGAGCTTGACTTCGGAGATGTCGATGTTCTCTGGCTCCAGCACGGTGCCGACGGCGTACGTCGCGAACGCGGGGTTGGCGATGGTGTCGTATGTGGCCTTGAGCCACGCGGTTGAGCGCACGCACTTGGAGATTCGCACTTCGTCGATCTTGCCGTTGAAAGAGTAATCCTTCTTGTTGGCGCCGAGGTTGCCGAGATAGAGGTCGCTCGCACAGTTGCCCATCTGCCCGAAGAACGTCACGTCCGGCTCCCAGCTGCCCTTCGCGCCGTTCATGTACCCGCGTATGTTCTTGGCCGTGCTAGCCATGTCGACGGTAAAGGCGATGTGGTTCCACTGTCCCATAGGCTGCGTCATGTTGTAGGACCACCTCGCGCTCGCGGTCCGATTCGTCCCAATGCATAACGGCACGCACATGCTGTCGCCGATTACGTCGTAGATGTAGTAGGCGCACTCGTTGTTGTATTCCTTCCGCTTCGCGAGGATGCCGGCGTTGGTCTTGTGCTCGTTCTGGAACGTCCAGGACTCGAGCGTAAACTTCGTGAAACCGTCGAGCGCGTCGTGGTCCGGAGCGACGAGCGCGTTGTACGTCCCGTTCGTCGGGAAGTCCACCGATCCGCCGACGATTCCCGGCGCGGCGTATCCGATGGTGTCGCCGAACTTCGACTCAAAGTCGCTCGACGTCTCACTCGACTCCTTCATCGGGAGCACACTCTCACCGAGGTGCCACACGCCCACGTAGTCGTCATCCCAAACGTCCTTCGCGTTGACTGCGGGAACAGACCCCGCGCAGCCGTAGTACGCGGAGATTATGGTGTTGCGCGTGAGCCGCGGTATCTTCACCCACACGGTCGAGACGCCGCTCTCGTTCCAAGTGTCGATCTCATGCGGGACGAGATTGCCGTCCGGGTCGGCGAAGCGCAGGTCTCCACCGTTCGCCTTCTTGAAGTCGGCGTAGCTGAATCCGTCGATCGCCGTGGAGAGCTTCACGAGCACAGGAAAGTTCGTGAGCGTGACGCCGGCCTGGATTACGTCGAACCTGATGGACATCGACTTCGCGAAGGCGCTCGTGGCGAGCGGACCGTACTCGACCGTCTGGGGTTCAGGCGGAGGCTCCACGCCCTCGACGGCGTATGTCGCGAAGTTGCTCTTCGCGACGGTCTCGTAGCTCGCCTGGATCCAGTCGGCGGAACGCACTGTCTTCGAGATGCGGACCTCGTCGATTTTCCCGGGGAAGTTGCGCGAGTCGCCCGACTGGAAGTTGCCGATGTGAAACTCGGCGGCTCCCGCGAATATCTGCGAAACGTTCGCCGTTCCCGCGCCCTTGTACACGCCGTTCAGGTATCCCTTCGCGTTGTCCGACGAAACCGAGCCGTCGAACGTGTGGACCTGGTGGTTCCAGGTGTTGAGCGCGGTCGGGACAACCTTGCCGGCGGCCTGCGGCGAAGAGCCGGAAGACGCCACGTAAAACGCCGATTTCTCGTCCGCGCCGCTGTCGTAGATGTAGTACGACGCCTCGCTGCTGGAACTGGTGCGCTTGCCGAGGATGCCGGTGTTCTTGTCGCTGCCGGTCGGGCGCGCCGTCTGGTAAGTCCACGCCTCGATCGTCATCTTCTGGAAGCCGTCAAGTTCCTTGTGGTCGTCGGTATTCACGCAGCGGCTTCCGCCGGGCGCGCCGAAGTCTACGGCTCCACCTATGATTCCCGCCGCGCCGTAGCCGATGCCAGTGCCGTCGGCGGACGTGATGTCGCGCGACACGCCGGTCGAATCCGCGAGCGGAAGCTTCTGCTCGCCCATGTGCCACACGCCCACGTAGTCAGAGTCCCACACACTCTCGACCTTCGGCACGATCGGCTTGTTTGCGCAGCCGTAGCGCGCGACGATCTTCGTGGAGGCCGTGAGCGAAGGAATCTTCACCCACACCGTCGAAACGCCGTTCGGGTTCCAGGTGTCGATTTCGTGCGCAAGGAGCTTCCCGCTCGTGTCGGTGAAGCAGAGGTCGAACCCGTTCGTCGTCGCGAAATCGGAATAGTGGAATCCGTAGATTCCTGCCTCGGAAAGCTTGACGAGCACCGGGAAGTTCGCGAGCGCCGACGAGCCGGAATAGCCGGAGAAAGTGATGTCGACCGCCTTCGCGTACATGTTCGTCGTGAACTTGTCCGTAGTCGTCAGGTCGGGGAATAGACCCGCCTCGACATAGTCGATCATGGACGCATTGGCGCCGTAGCCGCTGAAGCAGTCGAACCCGCTGCCGCTGGACGAATAATAAATCCACGGCGACCACGGAATTCCATTGGACTCGCAATAGCGCGTTACTATCGAGAGGTACTCAGTAACGTCACCGTGGTCGGCCAGCTTGTGCGAGACGTTGTACTCGTTCATCACGATGGGGATGTCGTGGTCTTTGCTGTACAGCGTAAGCTGGTTAAGGTCCCAGTTGAGCGTGGTACGGTGGGAATCGGTCAGTCGGACCTGCGTGGTGTACGACGGGTTCGCCCAGGTCTCGCCCTGGTGCGTGAACTCGCCCGGGTTGTAGCAGTGGATCACGAGCGCAAGGTTGTTGTCGTTTGCCGGATACGACACCCAGCCGTACTTCGGCGGAGTCGCCGCCTGGGTGAGGGCCCAGGGCTGGTTGGCGTCGGGTACGGCGTAGAGGATAAGACGCGTCGGATTTGTCTGGCGGATGATCGACACCGTCTCCTTCTGAAGGGAGTTGAGCTGAGAGCTGTACGATATTGACGCCCGCGGCTCGTTCGCAAGCTCGAAGATGAGCTTGTTCGGATAGTCCTTGTAGCGCTCGGCGACCGCCTTCCAATAAGCCTTGAACTGCGCACGATGGGTCTGATTGGTCGGATCGATGTCGAACCAGCCGTGGAAGTCGAGGGTGATGTAGAGTCCGGCGTTTATCGCATTGGTAATGACCGTGTCGAAGGTCGAGAAGCCAGGACCCCATCCGTTGGAGGTCGTCTCCTTCAGCGTCGCATCCCCCGTGCTGCTGTCATAGGTCGAATACGTGCGGAAGTCGACCGGAAGGCGCACGTGATCGAACCCCTTGGCGACGAGCCCGGAATACACGCCCGGTTGCGTCATCCATGTGCGGTTGCGGTTTTCGTAGTACCCGTCGAAGCCCATGCCGCGCAGGAACGGCAGGCGCGGCGCCGTGGTGACTTCGGTGTGTGTGGCGGAGAATGCCTGCGCGGCACAGAGCGCGACCGCAACAGCGATTACAATTCGGCTAGTTTTCATAATGTAATTTTACCAAAAATTCTCGGCCTCGCACCAGTAGATATGTCAACTTTTTGCCACTATACCGCGACCTCCAACCACGAGCCACGCGTTGCGAACCGCGCTACTTAACCTCGACCGTGTACTTGAAGAACATCTGCGCAGGGAAAACATACCCCGAGGTCTGCCCGTACTCGGACTCCTGCCGGAATCCGTTGTGGTGCGCTTCGACGTTCGACGACGACTTTGACACGTTGAAGACGTCGTTCGTGAACCGACCGCCGTAGGCCGTGTTGTAGACGACCTTCGCGTCGTCGCACGTCCTCAGCCGCACCATGCAGCTGTCCTGCGAGGCGACGCGTCCGCCGCACCTTAGGAAGACGTTGTTCGTGACGACGAGTCCAGAGACATTGACTGCGCTCACGCCCGAGGCCGTGCAGTCCTCGAATAGGCACCCCTCGACCCACACGTTCCTGTCGACGGTCTTCGCGTAGCTGCCCGCGTTCTCCGCATCGTGCTCCGCGCGCACTGTGATCGCAGCGTTCGCATAGTTCGCCGAACTCGCGACGCCAACACCGCACGCCTTAAACGTGCAGTTCGTCACCTTCACGCCGTTGACCGGCCCCATCTCGCCCCACGACCCGCCGGGAGCGCAGAGGATGCCGGCGAGGCGCGTGTTCTCGAACGTGCAGTCCGCGATCGTCACTGGCTTGTCCGTCTGGAGAAGGAATCCGCGCGCCCGCGTGACGCCGACCTTCGTGCCCGTGATCTCGACCTCTGGCAACCACGACTCGTTCGCAATGTAGCACCCAGCCTCGACACCAGAGGGAAGCGTCCCGACCTTGATCGCCGAAACGTCGCCGGACGACGTCGTGACGGACGAGATCGTCGCCGTGCCGAGGTCCTCGAACCTGGCCGAGTAGAACCGCACCTGGTGGTCCTTCTGGAAGTAGACGCTGCCGACCTTTGCATCGAGCGCGACCGTCGTTCCGCTCACGCTCCCCACCTTCGCGCCTTTGCAGTGGACGTTGAGCATGTCGTCGGCGAGTCCGATGAACTCACAGTCCTTCATCGTCAGCTTGCCGCCGAGCCCGTTGACGTGGATTCCGTCCACGCTCGTCGTGTAGATGGTGGCGGGGTCGCCGTCATCCACTCGGAAGCGCTCGAGCGTCAGGTTCGTCGCGGAGTTCACGAGCATCACCATTCCGAAGCTGTTCGCGACCGTTACGTCTTCGAACACCGTGTTCGAGACGCCGGAGGTGCCCGAGCCGTAGATGATGATGTTCTGTCCATAATTCGACCCGCACGCCATCGCGAGGCGCGTCCCGACGGAAAAGCTTCCGGACAGCGTGCACTTGAAGGACTTCACGCCGTCCGACCCGGTCGTAATGTTCGAGATGCCCAGCTTCGAGCCTGCGCTGAAGAACGTCTCATCCCCAGCCGGACGCAGGTCCGCATCGAAGTAGTTCACGCGCGAAATGCAGGTATCGACGCCGAAATGCGCGCTCTGCCCGTCCGTAAGCCGCACCGTCGCGGTGCTGCCGCTCTTCGCAGTGACCTCGGCGGTGAAGCAGGTCGGCACGTCGTACTTGATCGTGAGCCCGTGCATCTTGAAGTTGTTCGCCGTTATCATGAAGTTCGCGGTGTCGTTGAACGAGCTCAGCGGATAGGAGTCCGCGCACGTGTTGGGCACGCCCGTCCTGCAGATGACTGCCCCTTCATCGCCCCAAAGCGTCACACCCGACTTGCCGATCGTGATCGTCTTGTCGATCCAGTACGTTCCCGGCGGGAAGTAGAGGACGATGTTCTGCGCGATCATCTTGTTTAGGTTAGAGGCGTTGGCCGACGCCTTGGACGAGTCGTTCGGCACCAGCGGCTTGACGCTGGAAAACAGCGACCCCTTGTACGTTGTTACATCCTTGTATCCGCTCGGCAGATCGGCCGACCAAGCAACCTGCAAAGCAACGACAGCCAAGGCGGCAATGACAAGATGCAAGACCGTTTTCATGGCATGATTATACCATAACTTTCTGCATCCTGTCACTGCAAGTCGCTACATCGATCAGTACCCTCTGACGTCGACCTTGAGGCGGTAGAACATTCTGGGCTCGGAGGCGCCCTTCTGAACCTCCGCCGTCGCAGAGACCGCACGGTCGCCGCCGACTTGCTCTTCTGCCGCCATGTTGGCGAGGTCGTCGAACTTGTAGACCTTGTACGTGACAGTCGCACCCGCGTCATCGTTCACGTTGATTCCGACAAGCGCCAGCTCCACGTTCTCGCCGTTCATTACAATCGTCGCCTTCGGCGTCGCCGTGGCATCGTTCGGATCGAGTCCGAGCACGTAGCTCTTCCAGAGCGGAATCCCGTTCGCGCCGTCCGCCGCAAGCGCAGCCGCGATCTCGGCTGGCGTCTTGCTTGCCGTCGCGACGCCGAGCGCCGCAACCTGTCCAAGCGAGATGTTCACCCTTCCCTCGCCAGGGATTGCAGAATAGCCGCCCTCCACAACGACCTTGCCGTTTCCGTCGGGCGTGACGCCCTGGAGGGCATAGCAGCCTTGATTCACGGTGACCGTACCGACGGGAGCATTCGTCGGCCAGGAGGCATTCGTGAGCAGCGCGAGCGAGTTGGTGGACGCGGCAATCGCGTCCGCAAGCGACGCATACCCGACGCCGTCCGCCTCGGCGACATTGGCATTTGAAAGCGTACCGCCAACAGAGGATACAAGTCCCTGACCGTCAAAGACAACGCCAGAAACTGCGGCAGCCTGCACTGCACCCGTTATCCAACGCGAATTGCACAACGAATCGGCAAATAGCTGTGCAAATGTCGCACCATTGTCCTCGCTCACTTCGTAACGCATCTTGGGGGGATTGAGCGACATGTCGACCTCGGCGCGGACTAAGAACCTCCGTCCTTCCTTAGGCGGCATGTCGCCATATAGAGGAACCCAGCCTCCTAAGCCATACGCCATCCACAACTCGTCGCCCGTTGCATTTACTGCAGCGACAAGGCCTCCGACCAGCGTCGGGGCTTCTTCCGAAAGGCCATCGGCGTCCAGGAACGAGTCGAAACTGTATTCAAAATCAACGCGAACAAGCCTGTTCGAACCAGCCTCGACCGCCTCCGGAACGAGGGAGAAATCCGCTACCCCGTCTACGGAGTACATGCCGTTCGAAATTGAAGGCGTCTCGCCCCAGTCACCTCCCGACACTACGCTCGCGCCGCTGACGGCAGATGCGGAGAACCATGCGCTCTTTTCGTTCCAGGCACCCGTAAGGAATCCGCCCTCCGCAATCGTATCGTCGCCTTGTGTGACAATGTATGAATAGGCGGTGCCCGGCATAGTCGCGATATCGAAGACCGCCTCGCCGTTCTCGTTCACGGTTGCCGTCGCGGTCGTGAGCGTGCCGTCAGACGCGGTGGCGGCGAGTGCCAGCTGCACGCCAACCGTCGCGCTCGTCACCGTTACGACGCGGTTCGTGTAGTCGAAGCCCGGCATGTCGGACGCAGCGGCAACCGGAGGCTCGTGTGACTTTCGACACAGCAGAAGCGACTTCCCGTCGGCCGAAAGACGCATCGTGAAATCATCGCTGACCAAGGCGGGGGTGCCCGTGATGCCGTCGGTTGCCGTGGCGACAGGTACTCCTTCCGGCGTCACGGACGCGAACACACTTTCGTCCGCAAGCGCGAGCTCGGCGCCCGCTCCGAACGAGAGCGCACCATCGACGGACATTGCGGCGGATCCTGTCAGCGTCCACCTCTCCGTCACCGCAAAAGACACGGCGTTCGTGACCGCAGGCGAGCCCTTCAGCCTGGCCACAGAATACGACGGCGTGCCCGCAAGGTCAAGCTTTGTCCCAGCTGAGAACTCCATCTCATCCACTGCCGGACGGCTCGCCACGTTCGCGCTGCCGGAAGCCGTGACAGGCGACCAGTTGCCGCCGCTTTTCGTCCTGGTCTCCTCCCCGTCCTTCTGCCAGAGGCGTATCCAGTCGATCGTGTACTCGGGAAGCGGGTCGGACGTCGTGATGAGGTCGGAGTCCATTATCCACGACGAGCCGGAGTCGTGCCCGCGCGTCATGAGCTCGTTGTTGAGGAGGATGTAGTGGAACGTCCTGTAGCCGTCCATTCCGGCGAGATTGTCCTTCTTGTAGTAGTCGTCGTTCAGGTCGATTGTGCAGTAGCGGCATCCATCCACGTAGAACTTCATCTCGTCGTGCGTCCACTCGAAGCCGTAGACATGGTATTCGTCGGAAAGGTTGTCCGTAACCGGGAAGTCGTAGCGGCGATTGTTCTGCCAGCGGTAGACGTCGTACTGCACATGCGGTGTCGTGGCGTTGCCGTTAGACCACGTCCACTTGTGTATCTCCGACATGGGAGCCAGGCCCTCCTTCGACGGGAACACCTCGAATATGTCGATCTCCGACATCCACGCCGCCTGCTCTAGGTTCGGATGCGCCTTCATCCAGAAGCTTGGCCACGCGCCGTGGGAGTACGGCACCTTCGCGCGCATCTCAAGGTATCCGTACTTGTACGCCATTAGGTTCTTGGTGACTACGCTGTGAGCTGTGGCGAACCTGGTTCCGCCCCAGCTTGACGTAGTCCCGGCCTTGAAGTGAAGAGTCCCGTTCTCGACCTTCATGTATTTGCTGTTGTCGTATGTTATGTCACTGGCACCCATCGCGTTTTCCGTCGTCCATTTCGTTGAATCGAGCGACGATCCAGAGAAGTCGTCGCTCCAGACGAGCTTGCGCCCTTCGCGCGGATCAAAGGCCGAAATCTTGAGCGTCCCGCCCTTCACGACTGCCGGCGCCGTCACGCGCACTGGCGAGGCGATGGTAAGCGTTCCCGAGCCAGTCTTCTCGAAACCGGCGATCGTCGAGCGCACTGTATTGGTGCATCCTCCGCCCGTTATGGACTGGTCCGCCGCACCGTCGAACTTGAGCTTCGGGAGCGACGCCGGCGCGTCGTCCATAAAAGCGACCCGCGCCGAGTTGGTGAGCGTCACCGTCGAAGCGCCAGGAAACACAGCAGCTCCGCGCCACACCCCTATACCGCCGCCACCCGCACGGACAGGCGAGGCGTTGGTCGGATGGCTCATTCCATTCACGTACACCGCGCCGGAATACGTGTTCGCGCCGCCCGCGAGGTTGAGCCAGCCGGGACCCACGTTGAGCGTCCCCGAACCTGAGACATTGCCGGCAATCGTAAAGACGGTGTTGCTCGTGCCCTTTGAGGTGCCTGCGTAGTCCGCGACCTTTGCGACGCCGGTGAACGAGGCGGGGCCGGTCCATGCCGGGAACGACGCGTTGACGGGCAACTTGTTCATGTTTCCGTGAAGCGCAACGCCGTTGTCGACAAGCGTCCAGCCAGAGGATCCGACGCGCTTCCTGATGTTGACCTCGTAGTTCGCGCGAATAGTCCCCGTCCCCTCGAACTTCGGGATGAGGCCGTCCACGAGGAACTGCGTGTACTTCGTCTCTAGCGCTCCGCCGTTCTTGATCGTCGCGCCGGTTTCGAAGCGCTTCCAGTTGGATTCGATCGTCAGCGTCCGTCCTCCGAGGTCGATCGTGCCGGAAGACAGCTTGAAAGACCCCCACTCGTTGCCGCAGAGGTAGATCGCCGAGTCCGCGTTCTTCAAGTTTATGCACACGTTCGTCCCGATCGCCAGATTAGAGGCCGCGCAAAGGCGGATTTTCCCTTTCATCGTGCCAAGCGGAGTCCAATACGAGCTAATGCCGCCGTAGAGGTTGATCGTCCGCCCGCTCAGGATGTTGTCCGGGCAGTTCGTGGCGAAAAGCGACGCACCGGACATGATGTTTATCGGATTCGCCCCGGGCGAGCCGAGGCAGCTCGCGCTCGAAATGCTCAGCACGCCCTTCTCGACGGTTATCGGCCCCGTGTAGTCCGGAATCGGTGCCCCGATGAGCGCGCCGCCGCCGCGGACGAGGATGTTCGTCACTTCACTCGTCACGCGCGACGCATCCATGTTCGTGGACTTGTACTCCTCGGCGTAGAAGACCACGGTGCGTCCGTCCGGGAACTCCACCGGCTCCTCGACCGTCGTGCCGCCGTCTGCGTCCGCGTAGAAGTGCGCCTTGTAGAACCCGCCGCCGGAGAGCGAGTAGGTGCGCGTCCTTCCGATTCCCTGGACGGTGATGTTGCAGCTCTGCCAGTTCTGCACGCCGGTGCCGTCCGGTATCAGTGTCAACCGCTCCGTTCCGTAGTACGAAAGCCCCTTGACGTTCGAGAGTTGTGTCTCGTGACGGGAGAGCGAGGTCGCCGTATCGGCATTCGCCATGTCGAGATACATAAGCCCAGTTCCGCCGGTGACAACTATGCGCGTGTGTGCGGCGTCCTTCCAGACCAGGTCGTGGCCAGTAACTCCGGTCTGTCCGCTCGGAAACGCCCAAGTCTTCTCCTCGGTGAGGGTCTTGGTCGCCGGATCGTACGAAAGCCGCGAAAGCTTGCCGGTGCCGGTCGCCCAGAGGCAGTTGCGGTCCCAGTCCCAGACGACGCCGTGCGCCCCCGGATACTCGAAGTTAGTCTGCGGCTGCGACGCCGAACACGGGGTCGTGAGATCGACCACAATCAGCCCGAGCCGCTCCGAGCCTGCGAGGACCACGTTTCCGTCCGGAAGCTCGCTGATGGAATGGAGGTTCGCGTAGGTGCCGTTCGCGACGCATCCGCACGCGACGGCGTTCGTCGTCGCCACGTCGACCACGGCGAATCCGTTGTTCGACGAGCACATCAGTATCTTCGTGCGGTCGTGGCTCATCTTGCATTCGGATGGATTTCCGTACTTGCTCGTGAGACCGGCCGCCTTGACGTTCGCGTCCTTCGACGGCTTCCACTCCCATACGATGCGCGCGTTGGCCGGCGCGACGACCGCCGGATCGAGCATCACGATGCGCGTGCCGACCTGCTCGGCCGCCACCACCGTCTGCGGCACCGTCTCGTCGATAAGCTGCGACGCGAACATGTGCGCTGCGCAAAAAACGAATGCGACGAAAAAGCCATTTCTGATTACTTTCATATACCTATCAGCCCTCATACGCGAACCTTCCCCCATAGTCGACAAAGGTGTCCTTGTCTGTCCTTGCATTGAACTTCAAATCGAAAAGTCCATCGCCACCTTGAAGACTGGCGACACTGCAACAGCAAGGGCGAGCTCGTTTGCTTTTACTGGTCAGTTCCTCTGCCCATTGTCACTAAATAGATTCTCCGCCGCTAATGCCGCAAAGCCCGTGAGGGGGCCGCGCGACGCAAGGAACAGGCAGATGGCCGTGTTGTCGCCGTTCACGCGCATCGACCAGTCCTTGGACGTCGTGGAAGACGGCTTCGGCATGGCAAGCGGCATGTCGCCGAGCGTGGCGTCCGCGGGGTAGACCCAGTAGGCACGCGCGACGACGAGCCCGTCGGATCCTGCCGCGGCCACGGCCTTCGTGAACGCTTCCTCGGTCGCGGCGTCCTTGAAGTCGAACTCGGCGCCCTCCGCGAACGCGAGATGCCCCGCAAGCGAGTCGCCGAAGATCTCCGCTTTGTCGCCCTTCACCGTCAGCACCTTGCCCGGCGCGGTGAGCGTCCATTTTCCGGTGACGCCGAAGACGCCCGAATTCGTGACCGTCGGCGCGCCGACAAGGTTCTGCAGCGGGAAGCCGGCATTGTCCGAAAGGTCGAGGCAGGTGCCGGGCGCGAAGCGGAGCTGCGTGAAGGTCGGCATGTCGGCCATCATCTCGTTCGGACTCGTGCCATCCTCGGAAAACAGCTTGGCGATCTTCAGCGTTCCCGCCTGCACATCGCCTACCCCCGTCACACGCGCCGGTCCGTCAAAAAGGATGGTTCCCTCCCCAGTCTTCGTGAACCCAGCCAGCTTCGGAGGCGGGGATTTCTTGCCGTCGGTAACCGACTGGACTTCTCCGGCGCGCACGGCGAAACTTGCAATGGCACCCGTGTCGGCGCAAACCGACATGCCCGCGAGCGCAAGCACGCCGGCAACAACCATCCTATTTGCATTCATGATTGTATTTCTCCTATTCAATTGTGATTTCATACCAGACAGTCGCGTACTTGGGTCCGATCTCGACCGCCGCGAGGCCGTCGGCGTCCGCCTTCACCGGCACGTCGCCCTTCGGCGCGCCGCGCTCGTCGAGCGCGCGGCACTTGACGCGGTCCGCCTTCGCGGGCAGCGTGATCTTTGCGGGGACGCCCTCATTCACAACAGGCCCCTTGCCCCAGTCCTCGCCACGGCACGAGATCTTCGACATTCCGTGGGACGAAAACTTCGCGCCCGAGTTGTGCGAAAGCCCCGTCGCCGCGAGAAGGATGCGCGCGGCGCGTCCGTCCCCGCCGAACCCGGTCGCGTCGTGCGACATGAGCGACACCGTCGCCCAGCCGAGCTTCGTCTCGCCGACCGCGATCTTGACTCCGCCAAGGTCGAACTCGCGTCCCTTCGGGAATCCAGAGAACACCTTGGTATTCGGCGTGTTGACGGTCCAGACGCCGGCGTCCTTGTCGGTGTTGTCCCAGACGAGCTCGCCGGTGTCGCTCACGATGCGTCTCGGAAGCTCCACCTTCTCGACTTTCGGCGACTTCGCGTCGACGTCGATGGCAATCGGACGCGCAAGGCCGGTGGCGGCCGGAACCTTCCCGTCCGTCGCCGCGCCGATCCCCTGCGCGAAGGACTTCCCCTTCGTCGCGACGAGGCGGTCCATGTAGCCCTCGAGCGACATGTTGGCGACGAGCGTATCGCCGCTTTCCTTCACGTCGCCGCGCAGGTACATCGCGGCGCACGCAGGCATGTGCGCAAGGACGTCAGTTCGCGCCGCCATGCTGAAGAAGTACTCGTTGAAGTCCGGCTCAGCGTTCTGGCGGTTGTTGTAGGAGTACTGGAAGACGCCGTCCCATCCGTTGAACGCGCCATAGGCCCTCAGCATCGGCTGTCCTTCCGCGCCGTAGAAGTTGGGATACGGATGGTTGTATTCGCTCACAGTGTACGGCTTTCCTGCAACGCGCATCGCCGCGAGAGTCGCGACGCATCCGCCGCGGGAGTTGATCATCGCCTTGTTTTCGATCGTCCACTCCTCCTTAACGGTCGGATGGCACCAGTACTCGTGGTTGTCGACGAAGTCGAGCTCCGCCTGGAGGTGCGGCGTCGAGTAGCCGAGCTGCGTGGCGGAGACCGGCGCCTCGAGTCCGAGCTCCTTCTGCAGGTAGTCGCGCATGCTCGTCCAGTACGTGTGCTCGACGTCGGAGATGAACATGTAGAAGTCGCGGCGAAGCGCGTCGTCGGGCTTGTCGCAGTACTTCACGATCGGGACCTCGCCCTTCGCGGCGGACTTGCCGCCGACCTCCTTCGACTCGCCGTACGTCTTGACGAGCCACTTGTTCCAGAGCGCCTTGAACTCCGAGGCGTAGGGCTCTGGCGCGTAGTTGAGCCAGTCGGTCCTGTACACGCGCCAGAGCGCGTCCTCGTTGTTGAGCTCCACGACCGCGACGACAGGGTCCTTGAGGTAGTTCATTCCTGTGTAGGGGTTCACGTGCTCGAGGAGTTTCTTCGCGTACTCCTTCTCGAGCTCGATGATGCGCGTGTCGAACTGGTCGAAGCCCTTGTTCGCCCATCCCGTTCCGGGCGCGACGCCGTCGCTCACGTCGAGGGTCCGAGCGACGTGGAGGTTCATGTCGATGTAGATTCCGCGCTTCTTGAACGCGGCGATCATGTAGTCCATCCGGTCGCGGCGTTCGGCGTCGAACTCGCGCTTGGACTTCGGGTTGAGCGGAAGTATCCCCTGCTCCTTCGGCATCATGAACGTGCCGTACTCGGCGTCGAAGTAGTGGAGGCGCACGCAGTTGATTCCGAAACCCGCGAGCCGCGCCGCAAGCCGGTCTGCCTCCTCGTGGGTCGGGAAGTTCGCGGGGCCCGTCAGGTTCGTCGCGTTGAGGCGCACCCGGCCGCGGTCGTTCACGAAGTGCCCGCCCTCGACGCGGATCCTCCCGTGCGCGCCCGCCGGCGCGTCGACGAGGTGGCTCATGTCCGCGACGCCCTCGACCTTGTCGTAGGACGGCAGGAACGGGAACATGCCGGAATCGTCGATCGCGAGCGGACGGCTGTTGTGCGAGAGCCCTTTTAGGAGCTCCTTCTTGCGGTTGGTGTCTTCCGTCGCCTTGACCCACTTCCTGTGCTCGTAGTCGCCGACGTGCGTGTACTCCACGTCCCAAGCCGGCCATTCGCGGTAGGCGTGGTAGCACCAGCTCCAGCCGTACTCCTCGAAGATCTCGATCGCGTCGCGGATCCACTTGTCCGCGCCCTTCGACCAGAGAATGCAGCTGAACTCGCCGACGAGTATCTCGGCCTCGGGATGCGCGGCCTGGAAGTCGATCCAGGGCTTGAGGTTGACGCGCATCTGCTCCTTGTCCCAGTAGACGCCGTTGATGTAGCCGGGGTAGCTCCAGCGCACCTTGGTCGGAGTGCCGACCGAGGCGTGGGTGAGCGTGTGAGGAGAGTAGAAGTGCGGCGAGTAGATCACCTTCTCGCCCTCGTACCAGTACCGGCAGGTCTCGACGACGAACGGGGTCTTTGCGTCGATCTTGCGGACGGCCGGCATCACGTCGAGGCAGACGCGCCGCCACGTCTCGGGCGCGGCGGACGGCTCGTTGAGGATGTCGTAGGCGTAGGTCGCGGGATGGTCCTTCAGCCGCGCCGCGATGACCTCCCACGCCTTGACGAGCTCGCTTGAGTCGTAGTCGGGCGGGATCATGTTGGATGCGTGCTTCGAAGAGACGCACGCCGGGCCGGCGTGAAGGTCCACGACGATCTTGATTCCGCGCTTCGCGCAGCGGTCCATCACGTCGACACACCAGTCGAGCTTGTTGGAGAGCGCCGCGAAGTAGGCGGACATGCTCTCCGCCCTCCGCAGCTCGCTGCCCTCGAGCTGCAGCCGCATGACGTTCGCGCCCCACCTTGCCAGGTTGTCGAGCGACGCGTCGCTCAGGTCTCCGCCGCTCATCACGCCGCGGAGCGCCTTCGGATTGCTGCGCGCGGCAAATTCGCCGCGGCGGATCTTCTTCGCCGCCTCGTTGACGGGCGCGACGACCTGCTCGTCCGGAATCTCCTTCGCGCGGTAGACGCGCACCGAGTCGACCAGCAGCTCTCCGGCCGCCTGTTCGAGCCCCAGCACGACCGTCGGGGGCTTTTCCGGATTGCCGAAGTCCTGCACCATCGTCCACGTCTTCCAGTCGAACGAGCCCGTCTCGGACGGCATCTGGGGATAGGAGGTCTTGCCGTTCTTGCCCGAGGGGACGTACGGCATCATCACCTTCGGACCGTTCCACGCGCGGAATCCCTCGCCGACCTCGACGCCCTTGACGTCCGCCTCCACGAGCACCATGCCCGTGATGTCGACGTCGGGCTTGACGGTGATCAGGGCGCCGGACTTCTGGTTACCGGAGACGAAGCGCATCGCGCCGTCGCCCGTGGCGCCGTCCTCCGGAGCGTACCCGACGCCCGTCCCGTTCTTGGCGAGCTTGCGCGAGGCGAGCCCGTGCGCCTCGGCCTCCGCCGGCGTGAAGTCGCACTTCCAGATCAGCTCACCGCGAACGTACGCGGCCTCGGCCGCGACCGATGCCGCGACCATTGCCGCGGCAAGCAAAAACTTCCTTACCATGTTGAACGTCCCCTTTATATATTTGGGCAATTATAGCATATTGCCCGAGGGCGAATCAACCACGCAAAAGCCGCAAAGATTCAAACGAGCGCGTGCCAATAACAATGCTATCTGACTATAATATGCAATCCTGTGAACGGAACGTACCGCATGAAAGACGAGACGGGCTGCACGCCGGAACGGAAGCGGATTTCGTCGAACTGGCCCTGGACGCCGCAGTTCGCAGTGCTCGAGTAGCCAAGGAGGAGGCTGTGGTCGAAAGTGCCAAAGTAGATGACGTTGTCGGCAAACGTGCCTCCTGCCACCTCCACGTAGTCGCGATAGACCTTGAACGTCGTGGTCGCAGTCGAGTAGTCGGCCGAAGCAGTGACGGCCCAGTGGTGCCACTTGTCATCAGCGATGGAAAGCGCAGGGTCGACGGCGGCGTTCAGCACCGTGGTGGCATTGGCGTTGTAGACTCCGTTCGAGGAGCAGAGGGCCGCCACTTTGCCATCCGTCGCGAGTTCCCAGCGAGAACTGTTGCCGATGGCGCTGGACACCGCAACACGAATCAATTTTGAATTATCGCTTGTTCCGGTCACTTTCGCAAAGAACTCCGCCGTAAAGTCCCGCGTATGCAGGACCGCCGTCGAGTCGAAGATGAGGTAGTTGGATCCGTCGAGGACGAGCGCCTTGGTTGAGGTCGCGTCGACCTTGCCGTCGTTGTCGTAGTCGATGTCGCGCTGGATGTCGGCGTAGGTTTCCGTGCCTTTCGCGTTCGTTCCGGCGACGCGCACGACGCCGTTGGAGACGAAGAACTCGTCTTGCCCGGAAGCAAGCGACGATTCCAGCGGCGCATGGAGGATGTCCGTCGGGCTCGTGTTCGCCGCAACTGGAATCGTCGTCAGGAACTCGTGCGGCGCGAGCGCCCGCTTCGTGATGCGGAGGTCGTCCAGCTGTCCGTTAAAGACCTGGTTGTTGTATGTCTGTCCGCCGAAGTAGAAGCCCTGGGTGGTAGTGTCTCTGAGCGGATCGGCGATGCGGATTTGATCGAGTGTGTAGTCCACCCAGCATTCGAACGTGTTGTTGCCGTAGCGGTACACGAGGGCGCAGTGGTGCCACTTGCCGTCATCGACCACGACGCTGCCGGTGCCGCTACCATAGTTGAAGTCGCCGACGCGAGGATGAATCTTGTGAGAGTTGATCATCACCTTGGTCCACGGATTGACGATCATGGCCTGGGCTGACTGGTAATCCGTCTTGAAGAACCACTCGAAGGTGAAGTCGCCAGCGTAAAGTTCTGCAAGGCCGTCCTTGGGAAGCTGGATCATGTGGCCAAGGTTTCCGCTGCCGGAAATGGCGGCAGCAGAGGAGAACGTGTAGGATTTGACGTCTGCCATGGCATTGGTGTCGAGGCATCCACCACGGACTACCTCGCCATGAGCCTCGTTGGCGATCTCCGGAACGCCGCAGGAATAATTTGCGCTTACGGTGGTTCTCTCCCAGCCTGTGGGATTCCATGCCGCCGTGGGCGCACCATTGAGCGGTGCGTTCCACAGGCCCGAGGTAAGCGGCACGGAATGGGCGAACCACGATGCTGTGTCGCCCAGCGGGAGATAGACGAGCGTGTCGGCATCGACGGGACCGGGAGGAACAGGACGGAGAAACTCGTTCTTCGCGAGAGCGCTGTCCGTGATTCGGACCTCGGCCAATTCGCCCAGGAAGGCGCGTCCTGAAGTGTGTTGGTTCGCGCCGATGACAAACGGACGACCATTGGCGCTGTTATAGAGGACGCCGTGGTAGTCGGGAATCGTGCTCGACGCGACCAAGTTCCAGTCGAGGTAAGCTTTGAGCGTGCTGGCTGATTCATCCGCGACGATAGCGATGTGGTGCCACACATCTAGCGAAACGGAGTTGACATTGCCGTTCTGGTTGAGAGTGAGTATCTTGGTTGTGCCATTCTGGTCATAGTAGAAGCGACAAAACTGATAGAGCTTCCCGCCGCCGTAGAAGAGGCTGAAGATCAATCCCTCTCCCGTCGATGTATTGGACGAGTCATTGCCCCAGTACACGATGGGGAACATGGCGACGTTTCCGCCAGGGGCCGCACGGTCGATAGCAGACTGCGAGACTTTGAAGAACGCCTCGATGGTGAAGGACTTCATGCTCTTGAAGCCGTCGGACAGATTCGCCGCAGGGACGACAACCGCGCCCGTGTGGTCCTTGTCACCCGTCCATGAGAGAGCCTTTCCAGATGCGTAAAGCGAGTCCGTCTTCGGGTCGATGACGCGGACGTCATTGGTGAATGCGTCTGTGCGCACTGGGAACATTGAATCAGTGTCTCCAAGACTGTATGAGCCTCCCCACGACTCAATGCTCTTCAGCGTGCCGTCCATGACTCCGGGATTGGCGACATTGGTTATGGTCGTTCCAGTGCCATCGAAGCGATACCAAAGCAGTGTCTCCGCACTTGCGGCGCACGCTCCCATAAACATGGAGCACAGCACAACAACAACTTTAGATAGTGCAAACTTATCAACGAGCATGGCTACAGACCTCCCATTGTCTTCGCAATAAGTATAACACATTGCATGTTACATAATCAAGCATGAATCGAAATTGCCTTACTTCGCGGGGCGCGACCGACGGCCCGCCTTCGCGGGGTCAAAGGGGACGAAGCCGAGCGCCAGTGCGGGCGACTTCGCGTTCAGCGAGAAGTCGCCCTTCTTCCAGTCGGCGAAGAGCGGATCTGCAAACACGCTTCCCTCGTCCTTCACGCGTCCGCACCACTCCGCGAACGACGTCCCGTTGAACTGCTCGACTCCGTCCGAGCGCCACCAGAGGTTGCGGCGCCAGTCGATCTTCGCGCGCTCGGACTTCGTGCCGCCGGGCTTGACGAACGCGTCGCCGGCGGACCAGATGATTATGTTGCGCTCGCATGTGAGCGAGCGGTGCGGCTCGGCGCGGGACACTGCGACCTGCCCGCGCTCGGAGTCGACGAGGATGTTGTTCCTCAGCACGTTGTCGCGTCCGTAATGCTGGTGGAACGACGCGTCGTCCGTGTCGTAGACGAGGTTGTTCTCCATGACGATTCCCTCGCTGCCTTCGTCCGTATAGAGTCCCCATCCGCCATAGGAGCTAGAATGGATTCCATGGATCACGTTGTTCGAGACGCATGTGCCGAAGCTCGTGCCGAGCGTATAGACACCGCCCATGTCGGCGAGCTCGCGCTTGCCTATGTCGTGGATGTGGTTGAACGCGACCGTGTTGCGCTGCGATGGACTTCCCGCGTAGCCCCAGACCCATCCGAGCGACACGCCAGTGTAGTAGAGGTCGCGTATCTCGTTGTGCGTGACCGAGCAGTCGGAGGCGTGCCCGAGAAGCACGCCGACGCCAGACGAATGAAACCGCCCGCCGTCCGCAATGAGGCAGTCGTCGACCGCAACGCCGGACGTAACCTCCTCACCCTTCTTCCAGCCATGCAGTCCGATCCTGACACCGCCCGCGCCGAGGTCGGTCATCTCGCAGGAATACGCACCGCCTCCACGGACGCGCTCGCGGAACCACAGCGCGTATCCGCCCGTCTTCTCGATGCGGCAGTTGCGAAAAACGACGTTCGTCGAGCGGTCAACTGTGACGGCTGCGGAACTCACGACCGCGGCGGCCTGCAACGGAGGAAGGCGTGACGGACCCTTCGCGGCGACTGGCGCGGAGAATGCAAACGTAACGTTCTCGAAGACAACGTCCGACGCACCCTTGACGGCGACAAGCGTCTCGAGCCCTTCTATCGGAACGGCGGCGTCCTTGATCGTCTCGCCGGGAAGCAGACGATAGAGGATCTCGCCGGCCTTCGCGTCGTAGAACCACTCGCCGGGGGCATCGAACGCCGAACGCAGGTTCTCTATGCAGTAAAGGTCGCCCTTGACCCACTTGTTCCACCCCTTCATCTGGTGTCCGTCGACGGAGAGCCGTCCGTCCGAGAACGCGGCAATCGGATAGCGCGCGCCATCCCATTTCACGTGGACAAGCAACTGGGCGAACGCAAGCTCGTCCGCCGGGACCGCGGCAAGCTTCTCCGCGACGTCGGCAGGCGGCGCCAGCGTCTGGCGCCGTCCGGTGGAGGATTCGGCGGATTGCGACTCTTCGACATCGGCCTCGGGATGAAAGTAGCCGACATCCGGGAACCGCGCGCGCACGGCGCGGCGTCCGTTCACGAAGAGCGACTCGGCGTAGACGCGCTTTCCGTCCGCCCCCATGGGGATCGGCGCGGACCACACGCCGTTGCCGCGATCCGTCCATGGACCGACCTTCATGGAGCCGATGATGCGGGTCGAACCGTCCGGCGCGCCCCTGAACACCTTGCCGGAGCTTTCGGGTCCGAACAGCATGGTCTCGGCGAGCACGACGTCTCCAGCCGGCAGCCGGGCGACGTTGGAATCGTCGACCTCGTTGATCATGCAGCCCGCGGCGAAAACCGCCAGCACCGCGCCATACCACACAATCCTCAGCCACACACCTGTTGACATGTCAATGTCCTGTTACTTAACCTCGATCGTGTACTTGAAGAACAGCTGGGCAGGGAAGACATAGGCGGATTCCTCGCTCGCAGTTGGCTTCCAGTACCCGTCCGTCGTGAACTGCTTCATCGGCACCAGCGTCGTCCAGTCTTTAAGGTCCTCGGATGCGAGAATGACGAAAGTGACATCACTGCGCCCAGAGGCAAGAGCGCGGGTTTCTACGACCGGATTGCCGTCCGCGTCGCGGACGACCTTGATGATCGGCTCGCCCACGGTCGCGACCGCCGGATCGATGTCGAAGGCGTAGCGGACGCCGTTTGCGATTCCATTCGTCACCTTCTCGAAAGCCGCATCGGATCCGGTCAGCCCCTTCTCGGCGACCCACGCGGCGTAGCCGCTCGCCGACGGATCGCCGTAACGCAAGTACAGGCCCCTTCCGTCATTCCCGGCGCTGTCCTTCCCGATGGCCATCGACCAGCCGGCGCCAAGCGTCGACACTGGCGCGGGAAGCGCCACCTGGCCGCTGAGCAGCGACGGATCGAGAATCCATGCCGCCTCCGCGACCAACAGTCCGTCCGCGCCGGACGCCGCAGTCTTGAACGCAGCCTCGTCCGCAAGGTCGAACGTCGCGCCGGGGAGGAAGCAGAGCACGCCTCCCGCTCCGCCCAGCGTTGCAAGTTCGCTTGTGACGAGAAGCCTTTCGCCAGGAACGTCGAGCTTCCACTTGCCACCGATGCCGAACATCCCCGAGTTGGTGACGCATGGCGCGCCCTCGAGATCCGAAAGCACCATGCCGACGTTGTCCGAGAGGTCAAGCACAGTGCCGGACGCGAACTTCAAGCTCGAGAACTGCGGCATCGGCTCAAGCATCGCCTCCTGCGTAGCGGCATTCGTGTTGCTGCAATACGCGATCTTCAACGTTCCCGCCTGGATGTCGGCAATGCCCGTAAACTGCGCAGGCGAGTCGACGATCAGAGTTCCCGCGCCGGTCTTCGTGATGCCCGCGAGCGTAGAACGCGCAGTATGGACGCCGCCGGAGATCGACTGCGTCTCGCCCGCGAGCGTGACAAACTTGACATTGCCGACGGAACACTTCGTATTGTCCATGAACGCGAGCCGGGCCGTGTTGGTGAAGGTAATCAAAGTAGTCGCATTCGTGAAGCACGCCGCGCCGTTCCAGAGCCCGATTCCGCCGCTTCCAGGAAGAATCGTGGCCTTCTCCCCCACGCACTGCCCATTCACGAAGACGTTACCGGAGTACGTATTGTTGGCGTTGTGCAAGTTGAGCCATCCGGCGCCTACGGAAAGCGTTCCCGAGCCGGATATTGCGCCCTTCAAGTTGAACACTGTGTTGGAGATGCTCGCACTGCTGCCCGTATAGATAGCGAGCTTCGCGTTGCTGCCGGTGAACTGCGCAGGCCCCTCCCAGCCGGGGAAGTCGTTTTCGGACGGCATCCGCTGGACGTTGCCGTAGGCACTGCCGGTCGACTTGAGCGTCCACCCTTGACTATTGACCTTCTTGGGGAAATCCACGGCGTAGTTGGACTCCAGCGTGCCCGTCCCGTCGAAGGCGGGAACCAGCCATTCCGCATAGAGCGCGACATCGAGAAGCTTTACGACGCCGCCGTTGGTGAAAGTGGCTCCGGTCTGGAAGCGCTTCCACGGCGCCTGAATCGTCAGCTTCCTGCCGCCGAGGTCGACGATTCCCGACTTGAGCTTTGCGGTGTCCCAGCTCGAGGATCCGAGATACAGGACCGAATCGGCGTCCTTGAGGTTGATGGCAACGTTCTCGCCGAGCACTGCGGTATCGGTTCCGGACACGTGTATCTTGCCCAGCGCGCCGGAGTTCTTGGCCCCGTAGAGGTTGACGGTCTTGCCGGAAAGGACGTTGGCCGCCGGAGACGCCCCGCCTGCGCCCGCAAGCGCCAGCGACGCGCCGTCCTTGACGTCTATGACCGTCCCCGCGGCGCCAAGGTCGTCCGCGCCCGCGCCGCCCTGCCAGACGCCTGCCTCGACGGAGATCAGGCCGCTGAACGACGACGGCATTCCGGAGGCGACGAGCGTTCCCGCGCCGCGCTTCACGATGTTCGTGATCCACGTCGCATCCACAACGTTGGTGATGGCGCTCAGCGTGTTCGTGCCGGAAGACACGGTGACGACCAGCACAGGATCGTGCACGACCGGCGCAGCGCCCTCGACCGCGTATGTCGCAAAGCTGGCGTTCGCGACCGTGTCGTGCGTCGCCTTGATCCACGCCGCGGAGCGAGCCGTCTTGGAGATGCGAACCTCGTCGATCCTTCCGGGGAAGTTGCGCGTGTCGCCTGCCTGGAAGTTGCCGAGATGCAGGTTCGCATCGCCGGCGTTGATCTTCTTGACGGGCGTAGTTCCGGTCCCTGCCGCGGCACCGCCCTTGTAGTTGGCCGTGCTTCCTGCGTTGAACGTGACAACCTGGTGCACCCATTCTCCGGAAGGCACGTTGGCTATGCCGGCTATCGCCGTGTGCGTCGTGCTGTTGGACGAGATGCAGATCGACGTCCCCGAGCCGGCGTCCCACAGATGGTACGATGCCTGGTTGCCGTATCCCGTGCGCTTCGTCAAAAGGCCCTTTGCCGCATCGGTTCCGTCCTTCTTGAAGCTTCTGGCGTCGGCATCCATGTACGTCCACGCCTCGAACGTGCATGCCGTGAATCCGTCGAGCGCATCGTGGTCCGGCGCGATAACGGAACGCGAATTGCCCGACTCGCCGAAGTCGACGGACTTGCCGACTATCCCCGCCGAGGCATAGCCGATGCCCGAGCCCGTCGACGTCCTGAAGTCGCTTGAGGTCTCGCTCGACTCCTTCAGCGGCAGCGCGCTTTCGCCGAGGTGCCACACGCCAACGTAGTCGTCGTCCCATACGTCCTTCGACGCTACCTCTGGTGGATTGGCGCAGCCGTAGTACGCGGTGATCTTCGCATTGGCCGCGAGCGACGGCACTTTCACCCACACGGTCGAGACGCCGTTCGGGTTCCAGGTGTCGATTTCATGTGGAAGGAGCTTGCCGGTAGAGTCGGCAAACCTGAGGTCGCCGCCGTTCTCCTTCTGGAAGTCGCCGTAGCTGAATCCGTCGATAGCTGTCGAGAGCTTCACCAGCACGGGGAAGTCCATAAGCGTAGTTCCCGAGTAGCCGCTGAACGTGACGTCCATCTTCTTCGCGAAGGCGCTCTGGTCGAGCTGTCCGTATTCGATCACGACCTCCGGCTCCGCGTCGAACTGGACCGTGGCGCAGTAGGACTGGTTGGCATAGGAGTTGGACGTTCCCAGCGTAAGCGGCGCAGGGATCGCTGCCGTCGCCGAAACGCAGTTCGTAGTCGCGTACGAGAACTGGTAGGCGTAGTTGGCATTGCGCTCGCCGAGAAAATGGTACGCCTTGTCGAGCCTCGAGGAGGCCTGGCTCTTGAGCGGGTTGTGATAACCGGATTCCATCGACTGGAACATCAGTATCGTACGCTCGCCCTTGAACTGGTTGAGCTTCGTGAAGAGCGTCGCGTAGTCGATTCCGTTGGTCTGGCTCACATTGACGCTCACGACCTTTACCTTGGCGCCGCTGTCCTTTTCCACGAGCTCGGCGACGACCGCGCAGCAGTTCGTGTAGTCGGCGTCGTTGGAAAGCGGCAGCGAGCTGATGGCGGACCGCGTCGTGGAGAACCGCTCCTTGTTGAACATCACGGCGCTCAGCAGCTTTTCGCGCGTGTCGCCGCAATACACACCCTTAACCTCCTCCTTGTAGTTGCTGCCTTGCTCGGGGCTCAAGAAAAGAGTCGAGACTCCTGGCACGTCATACGACATGATCTTGTCGTATTCCCCGGTCATTTCGGACGGCTTCGTCATGAGAGTCACGATGTCTGGATTGTCGCGGGCGAAATACTCGCGAAGCGCCGTCCTGATGTGGTTGGCTTCGGAGCCGACCAGGTGGGACATGTAGTAGCCAGAACCGGACTTTGCCCAGTTCATCTGCCAGCCGCGCCAGATCGTCGCCTTGACGGGCGCCGTGAGCAATGCGCCCGCGGGCTCGGCCTCGCGCACGACGGTATTGCCCTCGGTGGTGTTAGTGAAGATGCGGCAGTAGTCGATCTCGTAGTCCTCGCTCTGGAAGTTGGCGATGCGGGAGTCGTTGTTGCCGTCCGGATACGGCATCCCCGGCCAGCCGCCGCCGAAGGCGAGGTTGAGGAAGATGTACCACGTGCGGTCGTGCAGCACGGAATATCGGGTTTTGTTGCGGATGTCCATGCGCTTGAAGATGTGGTCGTCGACGTACCAGACGAGCTCGAACTCGGTGAAGATGACGCCGATGCGGTGGAAGGAGTCGCCCCATTGGGTGCCGTCCTCGGTGCAGACCTGTCCGGAATTTGGAAGCGTCGAAAGCTCGTCTCTGGTGCTCTTCCTCGCTTCAAGGTGGTAGCAGCCGCCGATCCACTCGCTGCCGTTGAGCTGCTCGAGGACATCAATTTCTCCGTATTCGGACCCTCCGGTGCTCATCATCCAGAACGCCGGCCAGGTGCCCTGCTGCTTCGTGAGTTTTGCGCGGATCTCGCAGCGGGCGTACCTGAACTGCACTCTGCCCTCGGTCTTGATCTTCGCGGACGTGAACTGGTAGTCTCCCTTCGTCTCGCGGCGCGCCGTAATCTTAAGAGTGCCGTCCGACAGCGTCACGTTGCTGCCGTCGGTCGTGTACTTCTCAAGCTCATTGTTGTTGCCGTCATCGTACCTCCATGTACCGCCCTGATAGTATGTTTGACCCCAAAAAGAATACGCAGTGCCAGTGTCCAGCGAGCTTCCCGAGAACTCGTCGCTCCAGGCGAGGTTGTTGTACATCTGGAAGTACTCGTCGAGCGAATAGGGCGTCTCGCGGTCGACGACAGACTTCGATATGATCGACGTCGACATCGGCATGTTCGTCGCCCCCTCGTAGAGCGCCCAGCAGGTGACATCGTTCGTGACGCACGCGAGCTTCTCGGCGCAGTCCCAGCCTTTCGCGGTCATCCCGCTTTCGGATGGCTGCGCCGGCTTGAGCGTCGTTGCGTTCGCGCCGTGCACGACATTGGTCTGCATCAGCACCGTTCCGTCCATCTTGCGGAACGTAACCGTGTGGGTGTTGGCTGCGAAAACCTGCGCGGCGCAGAACGCGAGCGCGGCAAGCAGCATTGCAGAGCATTTCCTCATGATCGTCTCCTTTTTCGATTGTCGGGACCTTGTGCCGTTTGGCGCCGACATTATAGGAAATCGCGCCGATCTCAAGCAACTCCCCGATCGGGGGGTCGATTGGGCGCTTGCACTTGGGCGGGAATTATGAGAAACTATTGGCCATGAAGACGACAATGCATCTGGCCGCGCTCGCCGCGGCGGTTCTCGCGTCCTGCGCATGCACTGGCGCGGACGTCGGCGACTTCGCGACCGTCACCGGCGTCGTGTCGTCCGTCATGCAGAGCGAGGCAACGCCGATGCGAAACTGGTTCACGCTGCGGACCCCGTCCGGCGACGTCCTGGTGTTCGTAGGGGACGACAAGTTTCCCTTTGGCAATCTGCTCGCCCTCACCGACGCCGAAGTGGAGGTGCGAGGGCCCGTCGAGGCAAACGACCGCCTGCTCGGGTTCTCGGGGCGGCACCTGTCGCCAAATGGCAAAGAGGGAATACGGACGACAAAACCCGCGCCGGACGTCGCGCCCGAGTTCGCGGACGACCCGGGCGACGCGGAGGCTTTCGCGCGGCGCGAGGCCGAGGGCGCGTACCTGCACCGCGTGAGGCTCGAGGGCATGCTGGTCGCTGAGAACGACCTGGCCGTGTTCATGGAAATCGCCGACGGCTCCATCGTGAAGCTGGTCACGCTGACGAACGCGAAGAGGCCGCGAATGGGCACGATGGCCACGGCGACCGGATTCGTCTCCTTCGGCCGCGGAGGACTGCAGATGCACGACGTCGTCCTCTCCCCTGCGCCCGAGGCGAAGGCCCCGCCGCCGCCGAAAGTATGGAGCACGACCCTCAACGAAGCGCACGGCCGCGCGCGGTACGACGACAAGTACAGGAGGCGCATCGTCTCGTTCACGGCGGAAACGTGGTATCCCCCGGACATATACCACATGGACAATCACATCTGGGTCATGAGCAACGACAACTATGCCGCCGTAGACATGTCGAAGCGCGCCAATGACCCGCGGCTTGCGGGGTTCAACACGACCATCCGCGTCACAGGCGTATGCGAACCGATCTTCTCTCCAGACACGGAGACGTCGTCGGTCCCGAGGTTCAAGGGCATAACGATCGTCCCGCTCTCCAAGGACGGGATCGACGTCCTGTACTGGCCCGAAGCGCAACGCGAACAGCAACGCAAGGCATTGATGCTCAAGGGCATGATCTTTCTTTCCATCCACCTCCTCGTCGTTGTCGCCATCGTCACCATCGCGCTCGTCATACAGCGAATCCGCTACAAACGGCGAGGGCGGCAGCTTCTGGAAGAGCAGGTGGCGCATGTGCGCACAAAGGCGAAGATCGACGAGCGCACGCGACTCGCGACGGAGCTCCACGACGCCGTCTCGCAGACGCTCACCGGCGTGGCGCTCCAGATCGACTCGGCGGACATGGCGAACGACGGCGGCAACCCCGCCGCGGTGTCGAAGCTCCTCGCCTCGGCGCGGCAGATGCTCTCCTCGTGCCGCCGCGAGCTCCAGGACTGGCTGTGGGACCTCAGAAGCAGGACGTTCGACGAAAAGGACATGTCCGAGGCGGTGAGCCGCACCATCCTGCCCTACACGATGAACGTGAAGGCGGCGGTCCGCTTCAACGTCCCGCGGAGCCGCCTCTCCGAGTCCATGACGCATTCCGTGCTGAGCATGACGAGGGAGCTGGTGGTGAACGCCATCAGGCACGGAGGCGCCGCGCACGTCTGGATCGCCGGCGAGTGCAGCGACGGACACATCGCCTTCTCGGTGCGCGACGACGGATGCGGATTCGACCCGGCCGCCGCGCCTGGCCCGCACGAGGGCCACTTCGGGCTCCAGGGGGTCCGCGAGCGCGTCCGCGCGGTCAAAGGCTCCGTCGAGGTCGAAAGCGCCCCGGGACGCGGCACAAAGGTGACGATCAGGCTGCCGGAGGACGAATGAAGAGGAATCCTGAATACAAGACACGCATCCTGCTCGCCGACGACCACATGGTCGTCAGGATGGGCATCGCGTCCGTCCTCACCTTCGCCGGAGGGATGGACGTCGTGGGAGAGACGGACAACGGGCTCGACGCCGTGCGGCTTGCGCACGAGCTTAAGCCGGACATCGTGCTGATGGACCTCCAGATGCCCGCGCTCTCAGGCGCGGAGGCGACGGCGCGGATACATGCGCAGGACCCCGAGGTGAAGGTGCTCGTTCTCACGTCGTTCGGGACCTCCGGGGAGCTCAAGAAGGCGATGGACGCCGGCGCGGCCGGCGCGCTCGTGAAGAGCTCCTCACGCGAAGAGATAATCAACGCCATCAACGGCGTCATGGCCGGGCGCCAGGTCCTGAGCGGCGTGATCCAGGCCACGATCGAGAACTTCTCCGCCATGCCGGAGCTTTCTCCGCGGAAGCTCGAGATCCTGAACCTCGTCGCCAAGGGCCTTTCGAACAAGGAGATCGGCCAGATCGTCGGCGTCTCGTCCGAGACCGTCAAGGACCACGTCGCCAAGATCCTCGAGGCCGTCGGCGCGAGCACTCGCGCCGAGGCCGTCTCGATGGCGATCAACCTCGGCCTCATTACCGGCTGAATTGAGACTTCTCAGTTTCCGCAGATCAGCTTCGTGACGAGCGCCATGAAGCCGAAGATCCCGACGGAGGCGAGGAATGTCATGAGGACGCCCTTCCCGACGTCGCGCCCCTCCGCGCGGACGAGGGACCTGAAGCGATTGAGCGTGTCGGGGCTCTCCGGCTTCGTTAGGAACGTCGCCGCGACCCACACGACAGTCGTCACGGCAATCGTCCAGAGGAGCTTCTGCCAGAAGAGGAGCTGCACATCGGAGACGCGGGGCCACACGATCTGGAAGAAGACGGCGCACAGCACCGAGGCGGTCATGGCCGCGATCTCCGTCCAGGCGTTGATGCGCATCCAGAACCACCTCAGGAGGAAGACGAGACCCGTGCCCGCGCCGACCTGCACCATCAGGTCGAAGCCCGACTTCGCGCTCGCGATCAGCGGCGCGAGCACGCAGCCGGCTCGTCCGTGTACTGGTTGGCGCCCATGCCGAAGTAGAAGATGCCATCGTAGTAGCAAATTGCGGACGCGGGGCGAGTCGCGGTGAAAGTAAAGAGCTTTGTGAAGTTGACGCCGTCCGTCGACCTCCAGACGCTGTTCTCGACGGTCGTCGACGAACTGTTGCCCTGCGCGGCGACAATATACACAGCTCCGTCGGCTACGCAGATGTCGAACGGCCGCACGTCATCCCCGCCAAGGTCTATTCTCGTCGCCTTGACGTGGTGGTTCTGGTTGACGGCGCTGTACGCGGCGATCGGGGCGATGTTGTACTGCTCGTGCCCGAGGATGTAGAGGTTGCGCGAGCCGAACCGCGTGGGATGCCAGAGCCAGACGTTGTTGCCACCGAAATAGTCGAGCATCGAGCGCGTCACGCCAGGGGCGATGTCGTCCCACGAAGCGTCCTGCATGACGAACTGCTTTTCGGCAAGGGTGTCGTCCCAGCGCCATTCCTCCCAGGCGGTAGACTGGAAGCTGCTCCCGCCCGCAGGCTGGCAGGTGAAGTTGTAGATGTCGTCGTCAAAGGCGAGGAACGAATAGAAGCGGCGGAGGTTGCCGTTGAAGTAGCTGGTGCCGCTGCGATACGGAGTAGTGAGCGAGGGTGTGGCGTCGTACATCGCAGTCTCGCCCCAGTTCGTCGAGTAACTGATGCCATATCCGCAAATGAACATGTAGCCTTTGTACTCCGCGATGTCCCAGTTGTGGACACGGTATCCCTGGTAGCTGAAATCAGTGAAGGCAATTTTCCAGTCCGCGATATTGCCCGTGCCGAGCGCCGTCTCGTACTCGCGCCAGTTGCCGTCCGCCTCGCGGCGGAAATGGCTGCCCTCGTGGGCCTCCGCCGCGGTCTGGCCGTTGTTCCAGTCCCGCTCCTTGATGTCGATAGCGGCAAGCTAGAGACGTCCGTCGGAGAACTCCTTGAAATCGTACGTCGCCTCGGTTCCGGCGTTCCACTCCTGCTCCCAGGTCGCCGAGTATGGCTCGATCGCGAAGATTGGGCACGGTCCCGCGTTGTTGTTCCAGTCGCCGCCGGAAGTGTAGATCTTGCCCTGGTACGGGAAGAGGTCCTGCACATGCCGCGCCGTCTGGCTCGACGGCCAGCGCGCTACGTTTGGCGCGCCCACGAACTCAAGGTTGGCCGTGTAGTCCGGCGCAGCTGACGCAAAAGCCGCCGCAAGCGCGGCGATGTAAGCTACAAGACAGAGGCGAAATGCGGTTTTCATCTCAACTATCCTTTCCCAATGAGGGCAGTTTTTGGACATTGTACCAAACCCCCCGTGAGAAGTCGGCACAAACAATTGAGACGAAATGAGAGAAGCTGAGAATGACAGGCGCGCTACTGCACTTCTATCGTGTACTTAAAGAACATTTTGGCGGGATAAACATAGGTAGAATCCTCACTCGCCGTCGGCTTCCAGTACCCGTCGGCCGAGAATTTCTTCATTGGAATAAGCGTGGCGCTATCCCAGTTGGTGAGATTCTCCGTAGCGAGGATGCCGAAGGTGACGTCGTCGCGTCCGGAGGCGAGATTGCGCGACTGCACGACGGGATTTCCGTCCGAGTCGAATACGACCTTGATTATGGGATCGCCGACGGTCGAAGATGCAGGGTCGATGTCAAAGGCATAGCGAATGCCGTTCTTTATCCCGTTGGTCTCCTTGTCGAATGCCGCATCATCTCCGGTCAGGCCCTTCCCCGCAACCCACGCGGCATAGCCGCTCGCGGACGAATTCAAGAAAAGCCGGAGCGTCTGATTTTCGGAATCGATCCGCATCTCCCAGTTCTGGGAAATCGATGCGGCAGGTTGCGGAAGAGCAAGCGTCATTCCCAACAGTGACGACTCCCCGAGCATCCAGCTGGCCCGCGCAACAACAAGCCCTTCTGCTCCTGCCGCGACCACTGCGTTCGAGAACGCGGCCTCGTCGGAAAGATCGAACGTAGAGCCTGATGCAAACGCCAGCATTCCAGAAATGTCGTTAGCCCCGAAAACCACGTTCTCGCCTGTGACGTTCAGCACATCGCCCGGGTCTGTGAGCGTCCATTTTCCAGAAACGCCGAAGACGCCTGCATTTGTGACGGATGGCGAGCCTGTTAGATCCGCGACCTTGAAGCCGTAGTTGCCAGAGAGGTCGAGCGCCGTGCCCGATGCAAACGCGATACTCGAAAACACCGGCTGCGGGGCGACCATCTCGTCCACCGTCGATCCCATTGCAACACGGTTCGCGACCTTCAGCGTTCCAGACTGGATGTCGGCAACACCCGTGATCTGCGCTGGAGAGTCGACGAGCAGCGTTCCCGCTCCAGTCTTCGTGATGCCGGCGATCGTGGAGCGCGCGGTATACACGCCGCCCGATATCGACTGCGTCTCGCCCGCAAGCGCGACGAACGTGGCATTGCCGACGGAGCACTTCGTGTTGTCCATAAACGCAAGTCTCGCCGTGTTGGTGAAGGTCACGGACGATGCGCTCGGGAAGCAGTCCGCGCCGTTCCAGAGTCCGATTCCGCCGCCTCCGGCGAGGATGGGGTTGGAGCCCGTCAAGTTCTGTCCGTTGACCGTAACTTTGCCGGAATACGTGTTGGTAGCGTTGTGGAGGTTGAGCCAGCCAGGACCGACCTTGAGCGTGCCGGAACCGGAAGCCGCGCCCTTCAAGTTGAACACGGTGTTGGAGACATTGTATCCGCCGGTATAGTTAGCTATCGAACTGGACTTGAGGAACTGAACGCCGCCATCCCAATTCGGCACGCCCGTGGTTGCCGGGAACCTAACGGCGTTTCCTGTCATGAAGCTGTTGCTGCAGACGATGTTCCATCCGTTCGGACTCATCGCCTTCTTCAAGTTGAGCGCCGCGTTCTCGAGCCGAAGCGTCGCGCCAGACGCGCCGGCCTGCGCAAGCGTCGGCACGTAGGTTTCCGCGAACAGCAGGCACTTGTCGTAGACCAGAGAGCCGCCGTTCTTGAAAGTCGCGCCAAGCTCGTAGCGAACGCCAGTGCCGTTGGCCTTCAGGCGCAGTTCGTGTCCGCCAAGGTCGATCGTGCCCGAGGTCATGTTGACGTGGGTTCCACCGGAGGCGATGACGAACATCTCGTCGGAATCCTTGAGGTTGATCGACACGTTGGAACCGATGTTCTTAGCCGTCTTGTTGTAGAACACGATCTTCGCATTCGCGGAGGACGCCTTCGCCCCGTAGAGGTTGACCGTCTTGCCGGAGAGCGCGTTCGCCACGAGGTTGCTGGGGTTGGAGCCCGTCAGGTAGAGCGACGCGCCGTCCTTGACGTCGATGGTCGTCCCTGCGGCGCCGAAGTCGCCCGCGCTCGCGCCGCCCCGCCAGACGCCGCTCTCTACGGTGATGAGATGCGTGTAGTCCTGGATCGCGGAGGCGACGAGCGTGCCTGCGCCCTGCTTCACGATGTTGGTGATGTACTCCGTCACGAGTGTCGAATCAAGCGTGTTCGTTGCACCCGCATCGACGTTGATGTAGAGGATGCGCTCGGGTTCCGGAGGCGGAACGTCGCCGAAGAAATAGGTCGCGAAGCTCGCATCGGCAACAGTGTCGTGGCTTGCCTTGACCCAGTCGGCCGAGCGGATGCACTTCGAGATCCTGACCTCGTCGATGCTGCCGTTGAACGAAGTGTTCCTTCCGATGGGCTGGGTGTTGCCAAGGACAAGGTAGCCTGCGCCGGTATAGAACTTGTTGGTCTTCACCGACTGGGTTCCGGCCAGCTCTCCGTTCAGATAGCCCTTCACGTTGCCGCTCGTGGAGGTGGTGTCGAGCGAACAGACCTGGTGCCGCCAGCTGCCGTCGACCGGGGCGTCGAAAAGGTCGGTTGCATCCGTTATGGCGTTCCCGTACTTCGACAGGCTGAGCCGCGTCGCAGAGCCGGAATCGGTCATGAGGTACGCCCTCCACACGTCGTAGTCCCTGCTCTTGCAAAGTATTCCGGCGTTCTGCTTGTGTTCGCTCTGCTTGGTCCACACCTCGAACGTGTACTTTGAATACTTGTCGAAAGCGTCGTGGTCGACGGCGATGAGCGAGTTGCTCATGCCTCCATCGAAGGCGACGGATCCGCCGACTACTCCCGGCGACGCGAACGTGAGTCCACGTCCGTTGCGCTGCGTGAAGCTGACGCTCTTGCGGCTCGACTCCCTCAGCGGCAGACTGGCCCCTCCCAGGTGCCACACGCCCACGTAGTCGTCGTTCCAGACGTCCTTTCCCTGCACCGGAGGCGGGTTGGCGCATCCGTAGCAGGCGAAGATACTGGTCGATGCGGTGAGCAGCGGAACCCTTACCCACACCGTCGAGACACCGTTCGGGTTCCAGGTGTCGATTTCGTGCGGAATATGCTTGCCGCTCGAGTCGGCGAAGCGGAGGTCTCCTCCGTCCGCCATCTGGAAGTCGGAGTACGAGAACCCGGGGATGTCGCTCGATAGCTTCACCAGCACCGGGAAGTCGGTCAGCGTCTCTGCTCCGGCATAGCCGGCAAACAAGACAGTCATCCTCTTTGAGAAGCTGTCCAGGTCGAGCTGTCCGTAGGTCAAGGGCTGGTCGTCCCAGCCCTTCGGGAAGAGCGCTTCGAGCACGTTCGTTCGCCAGGTGTCGCCGGTCGGCGCGCTGCGGGTCGCAAATCCCTGGTAGTTGTTGTAGTCGGTGTACTCGAAATGGGCCCACGAGATATTCCCCGACTCACAGAACTCGCGCATGGCAAAGAGCCATTCATATGCCTCCGACGGAGTCGACAGCCCCGACATGACGCCAAACTCGTTCAATACGAGGGGGATGTCGGGATGAGCCTCGGCGTACTGCCTGACGCTGCCGAAATCCCATCGCGTCTCGAGACGATGGGCGTCAGTAAGATCCACATGGTAGTTCATGGGGTTGCCATTGGCATCAGTGCACCAAGACGCACCCTGATGAGTGAATGCGCCTGAAGCGTAGCTGTGGACCACGATTGCAATGTTGCTGTGGTCTTCCGGCAGCTCCACCCATCCTTTCTTTTCGATGGAGCCGGCGGCACCTGAATTGGCCACCGGCCAGAGGATGAGACGGGTGGGATTGGTCTGGCGGATCACGGCGACAGTCTCGGCGAAGAGGGTGTTGAGAACTGCGACAGCCTCGTCCGTCGACTCCGGCGGTTCGTTGATCAGCTCAAACACGAGCGAGTCAGGCCAGTCTTTGTATCGGTCCGCGACAAGCTGCCACACCCTCTTGAATTTAGCCTGGTGTGCGGCGTTGGCCGAGTCCATGCTGCCGCCCTGGAACCGTCCCATCAACAGATGGGGAGAAAGCCCAGCATCGATGAACTTCTGCAAGAACGTGTCAATGTTCGTGATGTTGTAGCTGCCGGAAGTGTATAGGCAGTCGTTGTTGCTGTCGTAGTACTTCGTGAGGTCGACTGAAAAGCGGACAAAGTCGAACCCCTTCGCCTTGATGTCCGTATAGGTGCTGTCAAGCCCGTAGATGTAGGTCTTCCCCCACGTGGACGTCGAGTACGCGCTTTCGTCCAGCCCGCGGCAGTTGGTCCCGCGCTTGAACGGAAGCTGGGGAGTGGCGAGCACATTGGCGACGCAGAGCGCGACAGCGGCGAAAGCAACAATTTGACTTGGTTTCATGGCCTTACTGAATTTCGATTGTATACTTGAAGAACATTTTGGCAGGGAATGCGTAGCTTGAGTTGTTCTCGCTCGCGGTGGGCTTCCAGAATCCGTCGGCGAACTTCTTCATCGGCACGAGCGTCGCGTTGCTCCAGTCGTTCAGGTTCTCCGTCGCGAGAATGCCGAATGTGACGTCGTCGCGCCCATCCGCGAGGGTGCGCGACTCAACGACGGGATTGCCGTCCGAGTCGAAGACAACCTTGATTATGGGATCGCCGACGGTCGAAGATGCAGGGTCGATGTCAAATGCGTAGCGAATGCCGTTTTCGATTCCGTTTGTCTTGTCTGCTGGCGCGCCGCTTACGCTATTCGCGCCAGCCCATGCAGCATAGCCGCTCGCAGACGAATTCAAGAACAGCCGGAGCGTCTGATGGTCGGAATCGATCCGCATCTCCCAGTTCTGGGAAATCGATGCGGCAGGCTGCGGAAGAGCAAGCGTCATTCCCAACAGTGACGACTCCCCGAGCATCCAGCTGGCCCGCGCAACGACAAGCCCTTCTGCTCCTGCCGCGACCACCGCGTTCGAGAACGCGGCCTCGTCGGAAAGATCGAACGTTGAGCCTGATGCAAACGCCAGCATTCCAGAAATGTCGTTAGTCCCGAAAACCACGTTCTCGCCAGCGACGTTCAGTATGCCGCCCGGGTTTGTGAGCGTCCATTTTCCAGACACGCCGAAGACGCCTGCATTTGTGACGGATGGCGAGCCTCTTAGATCCGCGACCTTGAAGCCATAGTTGCCAGAGAGGTCGAGCGCCGTGCCGGACGCGAACGCGAGGCTGGAGAACACCGGTTGCGGAACGACTATCTCGTCCACGGTCGATCCCATTGCAATACGATTCGCAACCTTCAGCGTTCCAGCCTGGATGTCGGCAAGCCCCGTTATCTGCGCCGGCGAGTCGACAATCAGAGTTCCCGCGCCAGTCTTCGTGATGCCCGCGATCGTGGAGCGCGCGGTATACACGCCGCCCGAGATCGACTGCGTCTCGCCAGCGAGCGCGACGAACGTCACGTTCGGGACTGTGCACGCCGTGTTGTCCATAAACGCAAGACGGGCAGTGTTGGTGAACGTGATCGAAGACGCGTTCGGGAAGCACGCCGCGCCGTTCCAGAGTCCGATGCCTCCGCCTCCGGCGAGAATCGGGTTGCTGGACGACAGGCTCTGTCCGTTGACAGTCACAGAGCCGGAATACGTGTTGTCCGCGCTGTAAAGGTTGAGCCAGCCGGGACCGACACTGAGCGTTCCGGAACCGGAAACGCCTCCCCACACGTTGAACACGGTGTTGGAGACATTGTATCCTCCGCCATACGTTGCGAGCTTCGCGCTTTCCCCGAAGACAATGCGCCCGTTCCAGCCGAAAGTGTTCGAGTCGTACGGGAACTTCACCGTATTGGAGGTGACAGTAGCACTCCCGTTCGTGGCGTACAGAGTCCATCCCTCGGCGGAGACAGACGCCTTCAGATTGAGCGTGGCGGATTTGAGAAGCGTGAGACTGCCAGTGCCTGAGGCCGGAGAAGCGAACGTCATTGTCCCGCTCTCCTGCATGAATGTAGTGCTCTGCCCTATGACCACCCTTCCTGGATTACGGAACGTGGAGCCGTCAAAAGAAGCCTGCTTGCCGGAACCGACGATTGTCAGCGTATTGCCGCCAAGATCAATGTCTGCACCGTACAGCATCATCCTCTGCGTCCCAGTCACGGCCATTGTCGCGTCGTCGCGAAGCTCCAGCGACGTGCCGGTGCCGATCCTCACCGCCCCGCCGGCCGAGAGGAATTTCCCCTGCTGGCCCTGCGCAGGAGCGCCTTCGAAGACAAGCTTGCGTCCGGACAGTATGTTGGCGACAGTTCCAGTGAACTTTAGCGATGCGCCGTCGAGCACGTATATCGTATTCGACGCTCCGCTCGCGCCTGCGCCGTCCTGAACGCCCACTTCGAACATGCCGCCCTCGATCGAGAAGTCGCCAGTGTAGCCAGACAGCGCCGAGGCGACTAGCGTGCCTGCGCCCTGCTTCACAATATTGGTGATGTACTCCGTTACCAGCGCGGCATTGAGGGTGTCAGTCGCGCCTGCGTCGACATTGACATAGAGGATCCTGCCCGGATCGGGCGGCGGAGCGTCGTCGAAAGAGTAGGTAGCGAAGTTCGCGTTCGCTACGGTGTCGTGAGAGGCCTTGATCCAGTCGGCCGAACGGACGCACTTCGATATTCTGACCTCGTCGATGCTGCCGTTGAACGCATTGTCCTTCGCACCGGGCTGTAGGTTGCCAAGCGTCAGGCAGGCAATGCCGTCGTAGGCGCTGCCACTCGCTTGGGTCGCCGTTGAGGGCGATCCGCCGTTCAAATAGCCCTTCACGTTGCCCGTCGAGATCGTGGTGTCGATGGAACAGACCTGGTGCTGCCAGCTTCCGTTCACATTGGGCGTGGCGACATTGGCCTGCACCGGCAGGTTCGTTCCGGCATCCGAAACGCAGAATCTCGTCGCAGAGCCGGTGTCGTAGAGATAGTATGACATTTGGTTGCTGTAGCCAAACCGCTTCGAGAGGATGCCGGCGCTCGACTTGTGCTCGCTCTGCTTCGTCCACGCCTCGACCGTGAACTTCTCGAATCCGTCGAGGTTCTCATGGTCGACGGCTATGACCGCGTTGCTCATTCCGCCGCCAAAGTCCACCGAACCGCCGACAACGCCCGACGCCGCGAACGAGAGACCCTGTCCACTGCGCTGGGTGAAGCTCGGGCCCCTGTGGCTCGACTCGTAGAGCGGAAGTCCGCCCTCGTTCAGGT